>Ga0224723_1000973_pt1 | contig 18271 bp, 18 predicted proteins | sample Balambano_FR2_Me_FD_161647 | JGI IMG/M metagenome (GOLD analysis project Ga0224723, IMG submission 161647) | Freshwater sediment microbial communities from Lake Towuti, South Sulawesi, Indonesia - Balambano_FR2_MetaG | ecosystem: Environmental > Aquatic > Freshwater > Lake > Sediment | place...
GAACTCATGCTGCTGTTGAGCGATCAGTGTCTTAAACCGCTTTCGCCAGCCGAGATCGATGTCCGCCAGTTTGCTGCACATCGCGTGATGGCGGTGACGGGGACATCCTATAACCGTGTCGCCTTTGTTCCGACAGGTAAAGATTGCTTGTAAGGGGGTTTACGCTGTGGATGAACCTAAACTTCGTGTGGCCGTAATCGGCGCGGGCGCAGGGGTATTTGATATGCACATTGAAGCGCTGCGGCTGCCCCTGATCGAGGTGGTGGGGTTATGTGAGGTGCGATCAGAGACGGCGCGTAAGGCATCTGAAGCATTTGGCTGCCCGGTTCATGTCGATTATCGGCAGATGCTGGCCGAGGCGCGGCCTGATCTGGTGGCGATCCTGACGCCTCATCCCCTGCACGCGCAGATGACGATCGACTCACTGCGGGCCGGATGTCATGTGCTGGTGGAAAAGCCGGTGGCTGTTCACATCGCCCAGGCGGATGAGATGGTGCGCGTGGCCGAAGAAACGGGCAGAGTGCTGGCCGTGAACTTTCAGCAGCGCCTTCGCCCGGAGATCATCGCTGCCAAAGACTTAATCGCCGAGGGGCGCATGGGCCGGTTGCAGCATGTCGATGTCAAAATCACCTGGACACGTCCGGCAGTCTATTACACCTCCTCAGCATGGCGCGGGACGTGGGTTGGTGAGGGTGGCGCCGTGCTGATGAACCAGGCCGTGCATGAATTTGACCTGATCTGTCATCTGTTTGGGCTTCCCGCTAGGGTCTTCGCGTGGACGCGCACCATCGCGCACCAGATCGAGGCTGAAGATACGGTCCAGGCCATGCTGGAATGGGCGGATGGAATGCTGGGGTCGGTTCATATCAGCACGGCGGAAGCCGGCCAGCCGCAGCGGTTTGAGATCATGGGCAGCGGCGGTTATCTTGCCCTTGGGCACGGCAGGCTCGACTTCAGGCAGTTCGACACCGAACTTCTGAGCTTTCTCGCTACCAGCGACAAGCCGTTTTCTGAGCCGAAACTGCTGCCGGTATCCATTGATCTTCCCCAAGACAAGGGAGATCACACCGCTGTCTACCGCGACCTTTATGAAGCGATCAGGACGGGACGCCCGCCGATAGCGCCAGCCTCAAGCGGCAAGGATGCGCTCGAACTGGCGAACGCGATGAATTACAGCAGCCGCACGGGGCAGGTGGTGGAATTTCCGCTGGATCGCGCCCGCTATGCCGAACTGCTCGCGCAGCTTCAGGCCGCTTCCGGCGCGAAGGCGGCGCGATCATGATGCTGAGCGCGTTTGGCGATGAAATTTCTCAGGATTTAGCCGAACAGCTTGCGCTCCTGCGCGACCTGAATATTTCCGGCCTCGAACTACGCCGCGCCTGGAACGTCAATGTGCTGCACATGACCGAAACGCAGATCGCGGAGGTGCGCCGGCTCTGTGAAGAATACGGCATCATTGTGTCCTGCATCGGCAGCCCGATCGGCAAATCGCCTCTGGCCGCGCCCATTGAAACTGAGCTGCACAATCTGCGGCGCATTCTGGAGATTGCAGGTCAGCTAGGGACGCGGCGGGTGCGGATTTTCTCCTTTTATCCACCGGATACGAGCAGCAACGCTCAGGTTGACCAGCACGTGCCGGAGGTTGTCGATCGGCTGCGGGCCTTGTGCGCCCTGGCGGCGGAATTTGACGCCCTGCTGCTGCTGGAAAATGAGCGTGAGGTCGTGGGAGATACGCCGGAACGCTGCCTGCGGTTAATGCAGGAAATCGATCATCCGGCGCTTGGCTTTATCTGGGACCCGGCCAATTTCGTGCAGGTCGGGGTGGCGGGGCAGGTCGATCGCTGGTGGGATGCGCTCGGCCCGCACACGGCCTATGTTCACGTCAAGGATGCGCGCCTGGATACCGGTCAGGTCAAAGCGGCAGGTGAAGGGGACGGCCAGATGCTGGAACTGATCCGGCGGTTGAAAGACCGGGGTTATGACGGAGTGTTCGCGTTAGAACCGCATCTGGCGGAGGCAGCTCACAGCCACGGCTTCACCGGCCCGGACGGGATGCGTTACGCCACGGCCAGACTGCGCGCGCTGCTCGCTGAAGCAGGGATGACGGAGGCTTAAGCGCATCCAACTGCTCGGCGATCTGCCCAGCCTCCGTGCGCGCCTGGTACTCGCCCAGCCGGAAGCCCGGTCGCAGCGGCGAGCATTCCAGGCCGCGCGCTTCGATCGTGAGCCGGATGACCTGTCGAAGCTGAGCCGCATCGTCCTGGGGTATGCTCAGGCCGCGCCCACTGTCCTCCAACAGCGCCTGATCCGGGCCGTCAGGGATCAGCGCCAGGATCGACCGACCGCTCATGATCGCGTCCATCAGGGCTGGATGCGCGTAAGGAATGCGATCTTCAGGCGAGGCCGTGTAGAGGATCAGATCGCTGGCGAGCATCAGCCGCACCTGATCGATCGGCGCGATAGGGCCGGGAGTGGCGACCAGTGGCCGCAGACCGGCATCGTCGATTACCTGGTGGACAGGCTTGGGCACGTCGCCAGGTATGACCAGCCGCACCCCCTCTTCCCGGATCGGCTGTGTGCTGATCACGTCTTGCCACGACTCCAGAAAGGCCAGCAGGGGCGCGGGATCGGGCTGCTGCGGGTCAGCGTGCAGGTGGCTGATCAGCAGGCTGTTGAGTGGCACTTGATCCAGCACCTCACATTCATGCAGGGTGATGGCCGCTTCCGCCAGCATATCAGGGTCGGCTGCGCGTGGCATCAACCGCATTTTGGCCGCGTACTGTGGATATACCTGCCGATAATGCCTCTGAACAGCCGGATCGTCGAAAAGCACCACGTCCGCGCGATGCAGGCAGGCGCGCTCCACCTCTCGATCGAGCCGCCCGCTGTTTTCTGGAAGATGCTCGATCTGGAGTGCCCAGGGCCGGTCAGTCACGCGCTTGAACAGGTATCCAGCAATGTGGGCGGATGCAGCTACGCTGGTCAACACCGCGTCCGCAGCGCGCACCGCCTCAGTGGGAAGGGGGGAGACGTTTTCCACTATGTTCGCCTGCCAGCCGAAGGAGGCCAGTTCACGAGCAGCAGCTTCACGAGCGTCAGCCGCCTGGCGTGGTGCGTCAGGTCTGCGCGCGGCCGTCATCAGCAGTCGTTTCATTGGGCATTCCATCTACTTGTGCGCCGGACAGCCCGTGTCAGGCAGACTTTTCTAGCACAAAGAAGTGATGATAGGGCATCTCGAACACGCGATAATGCCGTTGTAACCGGAGGCCCGCTTTTCATGTCGTTGGCGACCCATTCGCACAACAAGCCGCGCTGACATAAGTTCGGCCCCCGTCTGGATTGGCGTTTGCCTATGGCCTGGAACCAGAGGTTCAGCCCTGGGGTCGCAGGATCAAAATCGCCACCGCGCCGACATTGAGCAGCAGCAGAATGCCCAGCCCCACCCGAAGCAGAGTCGGACTGCTGGCATCAGTGCCCGGCAGACGTGTGGGCTTAATCGTGGCAGGAATCTCGCGGAAGTATTCCGACGGATCGGGTTCATCCGCGTCCATGTCGATCGCGCCGGTCACAAATGGGCTGCCAGACAGCGCGCGCTCGACCGGGGACATTTTCCCTTTGGATGCTGTTGAAGTGGCGCTGGACGTTTTGCTGTTCTGCGTGGATCGGGGCGAAGGGCTGGCGGCCTGCGCGGGAGATTTAGCTGGCGCTTTGGCAGACGGGCTGGTAAATGCGCTGTCGCTGAACAGATCATCCAGGCTGTCGTCGTCTCCCAGTGTAAAGGGATCCGCTTTGAACGGCCCGCTGCTGACGTTGAAGGCCGGTTCGTCATCTTCCGGTTCGCTATCGTCACCAAACATGCTGCGCAATTGATTAACATCGCTGCTGCGACTTGCGCGCGGGTTGGCGCTCGCTGCATCCGCACTGTCTTCTTCTTCAAACTCGCCGGAAAAAATGCTGCTGAAAGCCGCATCGTCGATCGTGAAGGCATCGTCCGGCTCCGGCCCTGCGGTGGCTGGCTTGCTGCCGCCGATCCCCATACCAGAGATCCAGTTGTCGTAGACCTCGGCGGGCGGCTCTTTGGGCTGGAAGGCGCTGCTGGCGCTGCTGGTCGCCGTCGGCGGCGTGTCATCCGCCGGGGCAAAGCTGGCGTTGGCGAAAGGATCAGCATCCGCCGCTGGTTTGGGTGCAGAACTGGATTTCCCTTCCAGCATCTTCAGGCCCTGGCGCGCCTTTTCATTATGTGGGTTGATATAGACCACATTTTCCAGACACACACGCTGATCGTCGACCGACTCGACCACCGCGCTCATCCACATCCAGGCCTGCTCGTTCATCGAGTCGATCTCTGTGGCCTGTTCGAGCAGCGTCCGTGCCTGCGCCTTGTTCCCGCCGCGAAAGGCTTTGATGGCATCGCGCACCAGCGCATCAGCATCGCCTGTCATAAGGTGTTCCCCCAGAACCATTTTCATACCTGAAGCCGACGCCGCTCATGATAACACGAAGCGGCGCATCAGGCAGGGCGGAATGACAGGCTCATTGAAAAGTCGCGGATTTGGCGAGAATCAAAGGCTCATCGGCAGCTTCAGAGGGTGGCTTTGAAGAAGGATAAGTGTTGCAACCCCGCTCCGAACACTGACTGCCTCAAGAGTCTCAACTGGCTCAACTTCATTTTGCGAGTTTACATAACCTGAGTCGCCCGCACACAACATCATTTGTGTTCTTACTGATTTATCCGTCAATTCTGTGTTCATCGCAATGGGGAGGCGAAGCGGAATGAAGTGAAGCAGGGGGTTGGGTAAAAAAACCATGCTATCCAGGACTCAGCTTACATATGAACTTTGATGGGGGCGCGATTTTTTGGAATCGGATTTTTGACTTAAACATGACCTTCAAGTCAACCGGACAGTACTGATGCAGTGTTTTAGCCACCTGCCTTTTTCTATATGTGTCAGCTCTGAAGCAGAATCCCAGTAGGGCAGATTCAGTGCAAATCCATGGAGTCCGAACAGACTCCGACTGCGCTTTCTGAACCTGCCATGCGGGCAATATCATCTGTCGGACTAAGAGCGTGTTTGTAAAAAGGAACATGACGTTGCGCTGCCCCGCCAGACGTTAAAACGTCCGGCTCTGTGGTCAGAGAAGCCCACTGAAGGGGCTGACTATGCTGCGCATCCCTAAGACGCCAGCGTCTTAAGTGCGCTTGAAACAAAGCCGACTGGCTTTAGATGGCGGAGTGTGGCGCAAGGCAATTCTTAGCAAACACGCTCTAATAACTCATCGCCCTGTACTCGTCACTTGCACGAAGTGCGGTTCAACAAGCCCTGCCACCTAACGGCCTGGCCGAACGTGGTGGATTTTCTTGCATTTAGGCCACTGACCGTTAAAATTGCTCCATCATAAAAACTTTTTTAAGGAGATGACGATGAAACTGCTTGTCATTGGCGGGACGAAGTTTCTGGGCCGGGCAGTGGTCGAAGCGGCGCTGGCCGCAGGGCACGACGTCACCCTGTTTAATCGCGGCAGGACCAATCCGGGCTTGTTTCCGGATGTGGAAAATCTGCGTGGTGATCGTGATACGGATCTGTCTGCCCTGCGTAATCGCCGCTGGGATGCCGTCGTCGATCCCTCAGGCTATGTGCCGCGCGTGGTGCGCCAGGCGGCTGAACTGCTGGCAGACTTTGTTGAGCATTACACCTTTATCTCGTCCATCTCCGTCTACCCGTTTCCGGTCAGACCCGGCACTGATGAAAGCGCGCTGGTCGAAACGCTGGATGATCCCACGATTGAAGACATCACCGGCGAGACTTACGGTGGCCTCAAGGCACTCTGCGAACAGGCGGCGGAGGCAGCGATGCCAGGGCGGGTGCTGAATGTGCGCGCCGGGCTGATCGTCGGGCCGCATGACCCAACGGATCGCTTTACCTATTGGCCGGTGCGGATCGCACGCAGTGCTGATGTGCTGTGCCCGCCGTTGGAGTCACCGATCCAGGTGATCGACGTGCGCGATCTGGCGGAATGGATTCTGCGCATGATCGACCGGCGCGCGGGCGGGGTTTACAACGCGACCGGGCCGGATGATGCCATGACTTTTGGCGATCTTCTGGCAGCGTGCCGCGATGTGACGGGCAGTGGCGCGGCGTTGGTCGAAGCCAGCGAGACCTTTCTGATCGAACAGGAAGTTGCCCCGTGGGCCGATCTGCCGCTGTGGCTGCCAGGCGAGCAGGCTGGTATGAGCCGCGTGAGCATCCGCAAGGCGAAGGCCAACGGCCTGACCTTCCGGCCTATTGAAACCACGATCCGAGACACCCTGACATGGTACGAGGCTGAACGCGGCCAGGACGCGCCGCTGAAGTTCGGCATTTCCGGCGAACGCGAGGCCGAAGTGCTGCTGACGCTGAAGCAGACTCACAATTAGGGGCGGGAAAGTGGGCAGATGGCGATCTGCCCCTGGCGGCCTTATTCAGGCGTGAAACTCAGCGAGCCAATGATATTGTCCACCTCGGCGCGGTAGCGATCATAGGCCCCGGAGGCCGTAAAGCTGAGCAGCAGGAACAGCCGCCCTCCACTGTCGATCGCATAAAATGCGCCGTCCTCATAGCCGAGATCCAATTCCACCACGCGGACTCCGAATACCGTGTACTCCCGGATCGTTCCCTCAGTGGAACCGCCGGTCAGACCGTCGATCAGATCGCGCGGGGTCCTGGCGCCAGAGAGATCGACACCGGTAAAATCGACAAAGTACAGCGGATCGATCACGATGAAGACGTTGAGCGCCTGATCCGCGTATCCTTCGGCAGATGCCTGATCGAAGTTGTCCAGGTAAACATATTCTGCTGAGGTTTCAGCATACCAAGCCTCTGGATAGCTGAACGTTACCGTGCCATCCACAACTTCAACCGTCTGTGTCACATATCCCGTCGGCAGCGCGCCATCAACCGCTTCCGTCGATTCTGCTGTCGCCTGCGCCATGTAAAACCCGAAGCTGTCCACAATGGCCGCGATCTGAGTGGCGTAGTCGTCCCGCTGTGAACCGGTGGCCGTCACGAAGACCAGCGCGAAGGTCAGGTCATCCAGGAAGTACGCGATGATGATCTCGTCGCTGTCCTGGATCGCGGCTGCGCTACGCCCTTCCACCTCATAGGCTGTCGGCGCGCTGTAACCAGCGTCGCTGAAAAAGAGGTTGAGGATTTCGGCAGGCACGGACTCAGGCGTCAGTTCAGGCTGACTAGCAAGCGAGACGATCTCGATCTGCACGCTGATGGTGTCCTCGCCGGTGATAAAGTAACTGGTGGCCGAGTCTTCCTCAATCTCCCATCCCTGAGGAACTTCGATGGCATACAGACCATTTGACGAGCGGAACTGTACGAACGGCACTGGCTCCGGGGTGGCGCTGATCGGCGTGGCTTCAGGCGTTGTCTCAGCAAGCTCAACAGGAGGCACAAAATAACCGATTACCGGCAGATGATCGCTGATGAGCGCCTCGAATTCGTCTTCACTGAGGTCGATTGACTCAGGCTGGAAGATCGAGACGGCGCACAGCGTGTCGGCTGCGCCACTGGCCGGGCTGAGCGCAATATGGTCGATCAGGCTGTCCTGATCGTCGCCGATGTAAGTGTAGGCGTCTTCAGGCAGCCGGTCTGTCGGAAAATACAGTTCGACCGAAATAGGCAGCAGCGAGTCAGAGTCGGGTTGATCGTTAAAATCACCCAGCATGATGAGGTCTTGGTCAGCCTCGTCCGGGCGATCCGCGATCCATTCCGCCAGGATGTCGGCCTGCGCTTCACGGACGATCTGCGAACCGTTGTCCATTTCCGCTTTAAGATGGAGCGTATAGAGGGTGAAATTCATGTCGTCAACGCGGAAATCACCATAGAAGCCAGGGCGCAGGCCGCTGCCGCTCAGGGCCAGCTCACCATGTTCCTGTGGCGCGGCGATGACTTCCACGCTGGCCGTGTTCCAGGCAAAGCCGACCCGCTGCGATGGGCTGCTCGTCTCGCTGAGGGCAAACGCATAGCGCTGGCTGGTCTCGGCTTCGACTGCATCCAGAAGAATCTGAAGCGTTTCAGGCCGCGCGATCTCCTGAAGCGCGATGATGTCCGGATTAATCAGCTCCCACACGCTGATCAGGGCCTCTATCCGCTCCGGTGTCGCGCTGGCGGTCGTAAAATTTTCGATGTTCCAGGTCGCAATCCGGGCAGCGCCAGAACAGCCAGAGGGTTGGACATCCTGTGCCAGAAGTATGACCCGCATTTCGGTCAGCATCACCAGGATTAAGGTCACGGCCAGCAGTCGGCGCATGGCATTTATCATTCTTTCATACTCTTTAACAGCGGTGAAGTTGCGTTATAATCCCGCCAACCCGTCAACGACCTTATTGTAGCACGGTGAAAGGCGTCTATCGTGGGCGAAGAAAACCAGTATATCGAAGAGCGCAGCCGCCGGAACCGCCAGCAGAATCAGGCGGAGATGAACCGCCGCACACTGGAAGTGGTTGAACTGGAGAAGCAGCGCTTGGGTGGTCGCGTCGTCGCCTGGCAGACCTACGCCCTGTGGGCGATCGGCGTGATCGCGGTGATGCTGCTGCTGTACCTTGCCATGCGCTGAACGCAGGTCGTCAGATTTTCCTAAACATTGACAGTGTGCGCAAAAGTCCTGTGTTATGATCGACACAGGACTTTTCATTTGATCGTCCCTATGCCGGAGCCATCATTCATGAGCAACGACTCCCGAAGCAAGGCGGAAGCCTTCAAAACATCCGTGGAAGAAAAAATTCGCAATCTGATCGGCGAATTTGCGGAAGGCAAACTCAGCCGCGAACAATTTCATGTCATCTATGAACGCTACAGCAGCCAGCTGGCGATCGCCAATCAGGCGTTGATCACCAACACACCGGAAGCGGTCAGCATCGCGCAGAGTGGGCCAGCGACGGTCGCCGTGCGCGATGCGCTAATGGGCCGGGCGCTGGGACTGGTCATTTATCATAACCGCAGCGGAGTCACGGTCGAAACGCTGGGCGATTTCGAGGTCCCGGTGACGCGGATCGCGCCGATCCTGAACGATATTTCAGCGATGATGGAGTCAAAAAGGCTGATCGATCGGCGGGTGGAAAAGGTTGATGGGGAGAAGTGGCTGCTGTTTGCGGCGGGGCGCTTTACCACGGTGGTGACACTGTTCAAGCACGAACCCTCACCGATGCAGATCCGCGAACTCGAACGCCTGCATCATGATTTTGAGGAAGCCAATCATACCCTGCTCAACAAAGAGCAGGTCGATTCAACAAAACTCGCTTACCCGTTCCTGATCTTCCTTAAGCAGCGCTCTCAGAAGCCGTGAACGGCAGTTCCACATGCATCAAAAGGGCGCAGCGCAAAATAACGGGCGGCGCGCCCTCACTGAATATCACTTCACGCGGCGCAGCACAGACAGCACTTTGCCCTTGATATGGCAGTGGCGCGGATCGACATAGATCGCGTCCATCATCGGGTGCGCGGGCTGTAAGCGGATGCGAGCGCCTTCGTCGTAGAAATACTTGAGCGTGGTCTCGCTGCGTTCGTCGAGCCACACCGCGACCATATCGCCATTGGAGGCGGTGGTGATGCGGCGCAGGATCACGGTATCGCCGTCCTGAATCATGGCATCGATCATCGAGTCGCCCCGCACGGTCAGCGCGTAAACTTCGGAAAGCGGTGTGCCGCCCAGCATCGATTCGGGCACTTCCAGCAGGCTGTCCTCGTCGATGTAATAGCCCATGTCTTCCGGGACGGAGACCGGTGCGCTGGCGACGATCTGGCCGATCAGCGGCACACGAGCCGGCTCAAGCGCCTTTGCAAGTTTACGGCGGCCGCCGCTGCCGTTAGACGCACCGTTTGGGATCGCCTTCACCAGCCGCAGCCCGCGCGACTTGGACGATACCCGATCCAGAAAACCGGCCTGAACCAGTTTGTTGAGGTTGTAATTGACCACTGAGGTGGACGCGATGTTGGTGGCCTCACCGATATTGCGGATGGTGGGCGGGAATCCGTTGTCCGTAATGTAGCGATCGATGAAGCGCAGGATGTTGCGCTGTCGTTCGGATAGTTTCTCGAAGCTTTTCATGAGGTTAACGCTCCATTTGTAAAAGACGAATTGATGTTCTAATGAGTATAAATGAACAAAAGTTCACGTGTCAAATTTTTATCGAACCAAAATTCCATTTCACGGATTGCCGCTGCGCTGCTACAATCGACGCATGAGGCTGATTTACCCGGCGCGTCCTCATCCGTAAGCGAGTCAACACCGGCCTCACAACATCAACTGACCGAGGAATTTTATGACTGATGCACCTGTTTCTGAAATGAATCTCGAAGCGTTCAGCCGCGCTGCGCAGGCCATCGAAGCCGAGGTAAGCCGCGTGATCGTTGGTCAGAAAGAGGCGATTCGCGGGGTGCTGATCTGCATTCTCGCCAGCCGCCACGCGCTGCTGGAAGGTGTGCCCGGCCTGGGCAAAACCCAGTTGATCCGCACCCTGGCCGACGCGCTCGATCTGCAATTTTCGCGCATCCAGTTCACGCCTGATCTGATGCCATCAGATATTGTGGGCACAGATATTCTCGAAGACACCGAAGATGGACGGCGTGCATTCCGTTTCCAGCACGGGCCGATCTTCGCCAATCTGGTGCTGGCGGATGAGATTAACCGCGCCACGCCAAAAACACAATCAGCCCTGCTGGAGGCCATGCAGGAAAAGACCGTCACCATTGCCGGGCGGGTGTATAAGCTGGAGCCGCCATTTTTCGTGCTGGCGACGCAGAATCCGCTGGAGATGGAAGGCACTTATCCCCTGCCAGAGGCGCAGCTTGACCGCTTCATGTTTAAGATCAATGTCAGCTTTCCATCCGTGGATGATCTGGTGACGATCGTCGAGCGCACGACCGGCGTGGACACGCCACAGGCCAGCAAAGCCGCCGACGGCGCGCAGGTGATCGGCATGGGGCGGCTGGCGCTTGATGCCCCGATCGCCACCCATGTGAGCCGTTATGCCGCCCGGTTGGTCGTCTCCAGCCACCCGGAAGATGCCGCCGCCCCCGATCTGGTGCGCCGCTTCGTCCGCTATGGGGCCAGCCCGCGCGGCGCTCAGGCGCTGATCATCGGCGCGAAGATCAACGCGCTGCTGGAAGGCCGCTTCAACGTGTCCTTTGAGGACATCGACGCCGTGGCTTCGTCGGCGCTGCGCCATCGCCTCCTGCTCAATTTTGAAGGGCTGGCCGAAGGCATCCGCACCGATAATATTGTCGCAGAACTGATCCGCACCGTACCGAAAAACAAAAGCTGAAGCAAACACAACACCATCATGACCACCGTCACACTGGCCCCAATCACGCCGGAGAACTGGAAAATGATCGTCCGCCTGAAGCCTGCTGAGGATCAGGCCAGTTTCATTGAACCCAACGATCGCTCACTGGCAGAGTCGATCTTTCTCGCCAGCTATCAGGCACGGGCGATCTGCGCGGGGGAAACCGTGGTCGGCTTCCTGATGTATTACCGCCGGGTCGAGGAGGACGGAACCTGCGCGGTATGGTTGGATCGCTTCATGATCGGCGCGGAGCATCAGCGCAAAGGCTATGGACGTGCCGCGCTGGATCACTGGCTGGCAGAGATCAGAGCGCGGCCTGACTGCACCGCGATCGGGCTGACACTTGTGCCAGGCAATCGAGCAGCGCAGGCCCTTTATGAACGCGCTGGATTCAGGGTGACGGACGATATCGACGAAAATGGTGAGCAGATCATGACGCTGGCGGTGGAACATCCGGCAGCCGAACAAGCGCGTCTCGCAGCGATCGACCGCGATAACTGGCAGGCCGCCGCCGCGCTCCAGGTGCGTGAGGATCAGCGTGGGTTCGTCACTCGCAATCTGCTGTCAATGATTGAGAGCCACTTTACGCCAGCCCAATTTCCTTATGCCATTTATGCGTCCGGCAAAATGGTCGGCTTCACACTGTATGGCTACGAAACCATCGACAGCTATGATCTCTGGTACATCGCGCGGCTGATGATCGACTCGCGTTTTCAGGGCAAGGGCTATGGCCGCACGGCGCTGGCGGCGATCGTCGCAGACATCCGCCAACGCGCCCCGAAAGCCGAGGGCGTGGTGATCAGCTATGTGCCGGAAAATAGATACGCTGGTGAATTGTACAAACGCTTTGGCTTTCTGGATGAAGGCACAACGATCGAAGGGGAAATTCTGCTGCGGCTCCCGTTCCAGGTTTAGTGCGGGGGCTTAACGCTGCGGATCGAGCCAGTCACGCAGCCCCTCGCTCATCAGGTTAAACGCCAGGATGACCAAAAACATCGCCAGGCCAGGGAACGTCGCCAGCCACCAATGAAAGAACTCCTGCTGCCCCTGGGCGATCATCGCGCCCCATTCGGGGGTGTCTGCCGATACGCCCAGGCCGAAAAAGCTCAGGGCGGACAGCAGCAGAAGGATTCCGCCGATGTCCAGCGCCGCCTTGACGATCACCGGAGTCCAGGCGTTGGGCAGCACGTGGCGCAGCAGAATGCGGAAGCTGGGTGAACCATAGGCGCGCGCCGCCGTGATATAATCGAAATGGCGGATCACGATCACCCGCGAGCGCATCAGCCGGGCATACTGCGGCCACAGCACAAAACAGGCCGCCGGGAGCATGTTTCCCAGCCCTGGCCCCAGCAGCGACGCGATCGCCAGCGCCAGCACGATCCCCGGAAAGGCCATTGTCAGGTCAGCCAGCCGCATGATCACCGCGTCGCTCAACCCGCCGAAAAAACCGGCCACCGCGCCCAGTAAACTCCCACAGATGAAGATCACCGTTACGACGATCAGCGCCGCAGGCAGCGACACTCGTGCGCCATAGACGACACGGCTGTACACATCGCGGCCCAGATCGTCCGTCCCAAACCAGTGATCGGCGGACGGCGCTTCCAGACGGCGGCTTAAATCCTGCGCCAGGGGGTCATGGGTGGCGATCCACGGCGCGAAGACGATCACTCCTGCCCAGAAGACCAGCATCGTGATCCCGACCCACAGCACAAAATTCCGCCGGAGGTGGCGGATCAATATCTGCGCGTGCGGCGCGGTTCGGCGGGCTGGGGTCAGGTCAAGCGGACGGGTCAGATCAGCCATCGTCGCGCACCCGTGGATCCAAAATGCCGTAAAGCACATCGACCAGCAGATTGACTAGCAGATAAGCCGTCGCCACCAGCAGCGTGCCCCCCTGAATAGCCGGGTAATCCAGGTTAATCGATGCCTGCACGAGATATTGCCCCAGCCCCGGCCAGTTGAACACCGTCTCCGTCATCACCGCCCCGCCGATTAATCCCGCAAACGTCAGCCCCAGCAGCGTGACCAGCGGCAGCAGCACATTGCGCAGCCCATGCCTGACGACGATCGTGCGTTCGCGCAGGCCTTTGCTCCGCGCGGTGCGGATATATTCCCGGCGCATTTCTTCGATGATGGCCGCCCGTGTCAGCCGCAGCACCACCGCCAGCGTAAACCCGCCTAGCACCAGAGTCGGCAGTACCAGATGCGCCAACCCGCTGCGAAAGGCATTGAGGTCGCCCGCGATCAGGGAGTCAAGCGTGATGAAGCCTGTCACCACTTCAGGCCGGTTCATGCGCGATCCGATCTGCCCCGGCCCGACCGCGATCCGCAGGTCGTACCAGAATACCGTCAGATAGATCAGCCCCAGCCAGAACGGGGGAATCGAAGCGGTAATCAGCGTCCCCAGCCACGTGACCCGGTCGAACCAGCCGCCCCGCCGCAGCCCCGCGATCAGCCCGGCGGGGATGCCGACGACAATGGCAAACAGCATCGCGCACACGGTCAGTTCCAGCGTGGCGGGCAGACGGGTCAGCAGATCATCCATCACCGGCTGGCGCGTGATGAACGATATGCCCAGATCGCCGCGCAGCAGATTGAGTATATAGATCATATACTGTTCCGGCAGCGATCGATCCAGACCCCAGCGTTCGATCGTCTGCGCCGTCAGTTCAGGATCGCGGAAGCCGCTTTCCGGGATCAGCACCGCAACCGGATCGACCGGGATCAGGTTATAGAGCAGGAACAGCACCAGCGTGATGCCGATCAGCAGCGGGATCGTCAGCAGCAGCCGGCGCGCAACGTAACGGGTCAGGAGCATGGCGTCATCGCCCTAACTGGACAGGCGCTTTGGAACAACGATGGGGCGAGCCTGATTCAGCGCACCGCCCCTGTCACATTCAATCACCGGCTTAAGTCGGCGTAATTGATCAGCGCGATCGGGTGGAACTGGTAGCCCTGCACGACGTTCGCCACCGCGTCGATCGTCTGCGGCTGATAAAGCACAGAGTAGATCGCCTCGTCAGCGAGCATCTGATGGAATGATGCGACGGCGGCGGCTCGTTCCTCGGCGGGGGCAAAGAGCGTCTCAAAGGCAGCGTCCTGTAAGGCTTCATTATTCAGGCCGATATAGAAGCCGATGTTGGCGAAGCCCGGCACGGCGAACAGGATCGTCCAGTTGGTCGGATCAAAGAAATCCGCTGAGAAGGTGGTCACGAACGCCGAAAACTGCCGCGTGTTGCGCCCGGTGCGGAACACGCTGTCCGCCTGGATGTTCGGCACAGCCACCACACCGATCTCAGCCAGGTCGGCCGCGAGTTTGGCGGCGAGAATATCCGTCCCGAGGCCGCCCAGTGGGCTGGAACGGAAGTTGAGCGTAATTTCCAGCCCATCACTGTAACCGGCTTCCGCCAGCAGCGCACGCGCCGTGTCCGGATCGCGTTCGTAGCGATATGGCAGCGACTCTTCCGCGCCGAGGATGCCGACCGGCACGACGCCCGCAGGACGCTCCGCGAAACCCCCAAGCAGTTCATTGACAATCCCGTCATAATCGATCGCCAGCATGATCGCGCGGCGGACGCGGGCATCAACCAGGGGCGAGTTTTCAAAGGCGTCACTTGGAGACAGCGCCAGATAGACAATCGAAAGCGTCTGCCCGGCTTGCAGAGTCAGATCAGGATTGGCGGAAATGCGTTCGGCCAAATCCTTGTCGAGATTCTGCGCGATGTCCACATCGTCCGTCTCCAGCAGTTGCAGCGCGGTGGTCGAGTCGTTGACCTGCCGCAGCGTCACGCCGCCGATGGCCGGAATCTCGCCCGTCCAGTAATTCTCGTTACGCACCAGCGTCACTTCGCTCTCAGTCGCCCAGCCGGTCAGGATAAACGGCCCTGACCCGGCGGAGTTCTGATTCAGCCATTCTCCTGCGGTATCCTCGGAGCGATCGATGCTGCCGCCGTTAGCGATCACAAGCTGGCTGTCCATAATGCTGAAGGAGGGCAGCGCCGTCAGCACATCAAAAAAGGGCACGGGTACAGGGAACGCGCCGGTTTTGAGCGTAACCTGCACCGTCAGCGGATCGACGGCTTCGACGCCATCGACAAACAGGCTGAAAACCTGGGCTGGCTCGTTGCGAAACCCGGCGACCCGGTTCCACGAAAACACGACATCCTCGGCAGTCAACGGATTGCCAGAAGCAAATGTGACGCCCTCCCGCAGATTAAACGTCCACACCAGCCCGTCTTCAGATACGCTGTGGCCGGTCGCCAGGTTGGGGATCAGCGGATCGTTGGGATTGGCGGGAAGTTCGTAGAGCCGTTCGTAAAGGTGGTAGTACAGTGAATTGGTGGTGAATGATCCGTTCTGCGCCGGATCGAAGGCCACGACATCGCCGATGTTGGTCGCCACGATGATCACCGGCGCTTCCTGCGCGCCGACCGCCACTGCGCCCAGCGCCAGAGCGATCATCACGCTGACGAGCATCAGCAAATGACCCGTTTTGAAAACAGCGGTACTTTTCATAACCCCTCCAATAAAGTCTTTTCAAGAGTGTATCCATCAACTGATTGATGGAACAGCATTGATCATAGCCATTTCGACATGAAATTGCCATCAATTGCGCGGTCAATCTCAGGGCAAACGTATCAAAACGGAGGATGTACTCCTGATGCCAGGGTCAGCATGTCGGCGCGACCCCTTTTGGCCTCGCCCGCGATCAAGGGAGGAGATCGGAAACGCCTGGAATCGCCGCTGTAGGGACAAGGCCCATCCGCCTGCCCTGACCCGTGCGCCTGCCCCCGCGATTTGAAGGGATCTCCCCGGCGGCGGTCAATCTGAGACACGATCAGAAGCGGTTCAACACAGCGCGGTTTGTACATCGCTTCCGCCTCATGCTAGAATGGCAAGGCATGACACGAGAAAGCTGCAACGTCACATGACCATCACGCCAGCTTACCGCCTTCTGATGTGGTACGACATCCGCCCGGAGAAGCAGGAAATTTATTTTCATTACATGCTTCAGGAGTTCGTGCCCTCACTGCAAAAGCTCGGCCTGTATATGATCTTTGTGTGGCAGATCGATTTTGGGCCATATCCGACACGCCAGATCGAGTTTATCTGCGAAAGCAGGGAACTGCTTCGTGCCATCCTGGGGAGTGAATTCTGGAAGCAGGCAGAAACGCGCATCAGAGGTTACACCACCAACTACGGGCGCAAGGTCGTTCATTTTCAGGATCGTTTCCAGTTTTAGGGGTCAACGGTTCACATTCTTTGGAATCTGTTTCAAGAAGCCGCGTGTATACGGGCGCAACGCATGGCGCTTCTGCAAAAGACATGAAGTTTGAAATGACCTGTAATTAACATCGGCCGCATTGATCGGGAGAAATGATGCAGACACGTCAGCTTGGTAATACAGATATGCACATCACACCGGTCGGCTTCGGCGCCTGGGCGATCGGCGGCGGCGGTTGGGAGTATGCCTGGGGCGCGCAGGATGACGCGGACTCGATCGCCGCGATCCACCGCGCGCTTGACCTGGGCATCAACTGGATCGACACCGCTGCTGTTTATGGGCTGGGGCATTCCGAGGAAGTCGTCGCCAGGGCGCTGGAAGGGATCAGCCAGCGGCCGTATGTGTTCACCAAATGCTCGCTGGTATGGGGCGAGGATGGAGTCATCGACAGCAGTCTGAAAGCCGGGTCGATCCGGCGCGAGGTGGAAGACAGCCTGCGCCGCCTGAAGGTGGATGTCATTGACCTGTATCAGATTCACTGGCCGACGCCCGAACCAGACATCGAGGAGGGCTGGCAGACACTGGCTGATCTTAAAGCGGAAGGCAAGCTGCGCTGGATCGGCGTTTCCAACTTTGATGTGGAACAGATGCAGCGCATCGCCCGGATCACGCCGATCTCGTCACTCCAGCCGCCCTATTCGATCGTCAGGCCGCACGTGCAGGACGAAATTTTGCCGTATTGTCTTGAGAACAATATCGGCGTGATCGTCTATTCGCCCATGTATTCCGGTCTGCTGACCGGCGCGATGACGCGCGAGCGGGTGGCGAATTTCGAACAGGATGACTGGCGGCGCGGCGATGATGAATTCCAGGAACCGCGCCTGAGCCGCAACCTGAAACTGGCCGATCTGCTCGTGGTGCTCGGAGGCTCACACGGTCGGTCAGCGGCGGAGGTCTCCATCGCGTGGACGCTCCGTCACCCGGCCGTCACTGCCGCCATTGTCGGCGCGCGCAGCCCGAAGCAGGTCGAAGGATTTATCGGCGCAGCGGAATTTCGCCTCAGCGACGACGAGATCGCACAGATCGATGCCTTTGTCACCGAAAATCCCTGACTCGGCGACGAGATGTTAGAATTCTGATAAACCTTTGCAACGATCGCGGGGTTCCGGCGGTTATGATCAAAATCAACATTTATTCGCGGCGAGGCGATCATGACCACCCACCGGAACCTTGCGCCCGTGATCGGGCTGCTGCTGGCGCTGTCTGTGCTGGCAGCCGTTTTTCTGCTGCCATTGATCCTGGCCTGAGCAACCAGGAAGTATATGAAATGATCTCACACCTCCCGACGAGAAGACCGTAGCGAGGAGAGTCTCCCGGACTGACCAGTGCCGGTCGGTATGGTGGAGTGCGCTGGGGCTGGCGCAGCGACCGGCGCGGACGCGACCCGTTGTAAACGGTCAGGCCCCGCCAGCCGAGGGTGACTTTGGTCTCGTCGCGCCGAGCAAGAGCCAGCGAGCGGTGGCATTGCGCGGTTCAATGGCCGAGGTGTTGGGCGCAGGGATGCGATCGCGCACGTCGGGCAAGCGTCCCAGGGCTATCGCATCAAAAAATGAGAAGGGGGATAATCGCCACCAAAAGAGGTGAGCGATGAACGAAAACCCGTTTGCGAGTTTAGAAGCCTGTTTTGGGGACATGGAAGACCCGCGCGTGCAGGG
>Ga0224723_1000974_pt1 | contig 18271 bp, 12 predicted proteins | sample Balambano_FR2_Me_FD_161647 | JGI IMG/M metagenome (GOLD analysis project Ga0224723, IMG submission 161647) | Freshwater sediment microbial communities from Lake Towuti, South Sulawesi, Indonesia - Balambano_FR2_MetaG | ecosystem: Environmental > Aquatic > Freshwater > Lake > Sediment | place...
ATTTTTGAGTGGCAGCCCCATGCAGGGGCTGCCACTCAAAAATGTGTCCTGAAATGAATTCTCAACGTGATCAGCCTGGAAATCATCGTTATGAGTGCTAAAGTATTCGCGAACTAACAAGTTTTACTAAATTTTCTCAGAAAATCCTGGCTTTAGTCTGCTTTGCCTATTGAATTTCTCAAAATCGAGTATTATTATCTTCTTTAGAAGAACCCTAAATGTGGAGCCACGCATCTAACATTCTTGCCTTAAAACCCTATCAATGGTGTAGACTCTCTATAGAGTTCAAGCCGTCTTTAACCCCTGTAAACTTGTATGTTGCCCTTGAATTAACCTCTATTGTTTCAACCGAAGATGAGTTACCCTCTCATCAGGTATAAGCCATAGATGGAAGATTCCTGGCTCATTCGTGTATGTAGTCATTAGTAGTAGTCATAGCCATCTCGATTTCAACGCGGTTTTGTCTTTCGTCTGCTAACTTGGTGATACATGTGTGTTGATCGTTTAGAGTAACCAAGTAGAATACCGATTTCATGCGAGGAAAAATCAAACGAATTTGGTTTGGCTTGGCTTTAATCTGTGCGATTGGATTGATTAGCCTATTGCGATTTGAGCGATCGTCTCTGCCCTCTATGTCCGTTACATCACCTTCTGGTCAACCTGTCATTTCTGACCCAAAGCCAGTGATTCGCTATCAGGTGTATTCATTACCCCAAGGTGAAGTTCATTCTTTACAGATTCCTGCTGATCATTCCGGTAGCATTGAAATTGCACTTTCTTCTACTTTAGATTTAGTAGAGGAAATTGCTCGACAACAGGAGGCAGTTGCCGCCATTAACGGAGGGTTTTTTGACCCTCAGAACCAGAAAACAACGTCTTATCTTTTTGATGAAGGAGAATTAGTGGCAGATCCTAGTCAGAATGAACGGTTAGTTGGCAATCCTGAATTAGCTGCGGTGCTCGATCGGATACTCAATCGCACTGAGTTTCGACGGTTGGCTTGCGGGCACACTACACGCTATCAAATTGCTTTACGTCAGACCTCAGTGCCTCCAAATTGTCGTTTAGTTGATGCCTTGGGAGCAGGGCCACAACTGCTGCCCCAATTGCTGACGGAGCAAGAAGGGTTTGTAGAGCAAGTGGATGGGCAAATTGTCCGAGATGCGCTGGGTAGCACCCAACCGAATGCTAGAAGTGCCATTGGCATCACATCTACAGGAGATGTAGTGTGGGCCATGATTGCTCAGCAGCCTGACATACCTTTAGCGTCTGGGTTTTCTTTGCAAGAGATGGCCAATTTTATGGAAACACTGGGTGCAGAACAGGCAATGAATTTAGACGGTGGCAGTTCTGCGACATTCTATTACGCGGGCAAGACGGTTTATGGTAAAGTCAATTCTATTGGGGAGGAGGTGAAGCGACCCGTTAAATCAGTGTTATTGCTTCGAGGAATCTCCTGACGGATTGAAATGCAATAGCTAGTAGCTCTTTGGTCAAATGATTATAGATATATCGTGAGGACTACACGGATGCTACGCTAGCAGCAACAGATAAACTATAGTGAATATATTACTACTTTGGTTCTAAACAATGACTTCAAGTTCTAAACGTGTCCCACCACCAACTTTGGTTTCTAAGGCTGCTATTGAAAAGGCAACCATGAGTTTGCAAGATTTACCAGAGCGCCCCAGGGAACGCTGGTCACTGCGGGAAGCAATTTCTCTCCTGAGAGATGAAATTACTGATGCCTTGAACAAGGGATATACCTACGAGGAGATTGCAGCCCTCCTCAACCAGCGGGGCATTCAAATCCGGGCATCTTCTCTAAAGTACTATCTTTCCCGCAGCCGTAAGGCAGACCCAGCCTCTATGGAAAAATCGATGCGGGCACCACGTCGCCTACAATCCAGGATTGAAGATCCAGAAGAAGATCTGTCTTCCCAGATTGCTCCGCTCAGCCTGTCTGAACCGGATGAAATTGAGGATGAGGACGTAGATATGGAGGAGGAAGAAGAAGAGGATTTAACTCCAGTCGAAGCTCCCATAGTGCCCAAGGCAAAATCGACAACACGCACCCGGACTGCAAAGACAGGGGGAACAACGCGAACTGGTACGACTAAAACCCGCCGTAAGCGTGTCTAAGTCGCAAAAGCACGCTGGACTGGTGAAGTCGTTTAAGGCGATCGCCTCACCTGTTCATCAGTCCGTTGCTTGCTATTGATATACTGCTGCATAGGTAGGGTAGGTGCATTAGAGGGCAAGGTTGCCTTCGGATCATATTTGCCCTGCTCATTCAACTCCATGCGGCATTTAAAGGCTTGTCTCTACGGAATGGTAAAGGTTATGAACGACTGAGATCAGTCACTTCATCAGAAGTGGTGGCTGTGTCATTGGAATAGTAATTATCGTAACTGCTTTTGGTAGATGGACGATGGGGTGAGGAAAAATTGTCAGGAAGGGTTGACTCATCGCCATTTCGTACAGCAATGTATTGTGGAGACAGCAGTTCAATGCCTTCCATGTAACATCTGTCGTGAATTTTCTGGCGCAACTGTGAACGAATAATTAAATCCTCATGGGGAGCCTGGGTATAAATGTAGAGTCCATAAATGACACAACCATTTTGAAAGTCTTCGTGTAATACATAGGGAGGCGGATCTTTCAGCACAAGTTCAGTCTCTGATGCAGCTTGCAATAAAATGCTATAAGCTTTGTGCCAGTGAATATCATGCCCTATCCCCACCATGGTTTGAATCAAGGGAGGGGGAAAGATATCGTCTGGCTTGGGAGCACCTGCTCTAAAATTTGTCACGTTACAACTGAGCACCTGAGCATTGGGAATGCTGACAAAGTGGTGATCTTGTGTACATAGCCGAGTCACCAGTAGCCCTTTTTCCACCACAGTGCCAACAACACCAGAAATTTCAACTTCATCTCCAATGCGAAAGGCGCGAGTGTAAGTGAGCATAATACCTGCGATTACATTGGAGATTGCAGAACTTGACCCTAAAGAGATGAGAATGCCGAGAAAAATTGAAATTCCTTGAAAGACATCGCTTTCGGAACCTGGTAAATAGGGAAAGGCAACGATCAAGGTGAAAGCACCAATTAACAACTGGGTAATGCGAGCCGTGGGGATAGCCCAATCGCGATCGAACCCTGGGATTGATAATTCGCCTTTATCAATTTCATCAAATAAGAACTTGGAAAACTTTAACGTGTAGAAAGTTAGATGTCCCAGAACTACTAGAAAGATTAAGTTGGGAATGTAAGAGATAAAACCAAAGAGGATTTGTCCAATGACTGAGAAGATTGACGAAAAGATGCTGATTGAGAGCGATCGCGTTTGAGGAAAGAAGGACAGCACCAAGTTGGCATAGAGGGAAGACAGTCCTATCAGCAACAGCCAATAAGCTACTGTCATGCCCTGCATGGTGATTCTGCTGAATCGCTCAATATTGATTAAATCTCTGCTGCCAATGCGAATTATTGGAATCCGACTGCCAACCAAGATTTGAATCTTGCTACGAAACCAACGAAAAATGCGATTGAGCAGCAGCACAGATAAGCCCAAGACCGCTGTTGCTAAAGCAGCTTTGCCAAGACTGTAGAGCATCTGTTCTGGAGAATAGGTGTGGCGGTAGCGTGCTACTCCCTCTTTAACGTTTTCCAAATATTGCTGCGCGATCGCGACCCGTGCATCATCCAAAGTGTCTGCATCCGTTTGAGAAACTTGAAACAGCACTTCATCCCCTGCAACGATTTCTGTAAGTCCATCGTCGGGTAAGTCTCTCAGTTGTAATGCCTCTAAAGGTAGCGATCGCCTCTCAGCAAATTGCCGGATATTTTCTGAAGCTTCTTTGGCTCTTGCTTCACGGGTTTGCGAACCTATGGAGGTTTCAATAAAGAATAATTTTTCATTACCAAGTCTCACCCAATTGTTCTCTGGTGAAGTAACCGAGGGCGCAACCGGAACGGAACCCGCATCATTGGAATCAGTTTGTGATTCTGGCAGAATCAACTGGAGTTCTTCTGGAATTAAATCAGTAGCTGCAATTGTGACAGGAGATGCAGAAATGTTGTCTGACAACAGAATGAACACTACTGTTGTTAGAGTCAGGATGCAGAAATAGATAGGAGGACAAAGCCCAATTGTCTCTAATAACCTTTTAACCATAACAACGTTGTTGTGATCTGCAAACGACACAGGGCACACTTCCCCTGATCAGTCACAGGAGACGATTACTGTTCTGAGAATCTTTCAGGTTTTGAGAACCCACTTGTCAAAGAAGCAGGATATCGACAACAAAACACCAACCTGAATATGAGTCTAGCTAGACTATCCAGGTGCGAGACACGACCTCTATTGATATTAATTGAACAAAGTAACAGTTTAATAAGGAATTGTGGAGATTTGGTAGTTTTGGGCTGCTGGAATCATGGCAAGATCAGACGTAGCGGCGCTGCCAAAACCGCTACTAATACCAATTCATTTTTTGGTGTTGCTGATTTGATGGATGATCTTGGACGTGAAACCAAAGGTTTCACGTCCAAGATCATCCTTTTATTAAGCTTATTAAGCAACGCCCATTTTTTAATGGTTATGTTTGACCTCTCCTAACCTCCCCTCAGCAAGAGGAGGTTAGGAAGTGGAAAAATTGTAGGCGCGTTAGTGATAGCGTAACATACCGCAATATTACGTTGCATAACGCTAACACATCCTATGAAATCAACTTTTTCAAATAAGTACTCTCTTTAATTTCCAGGTTCATGTTTCATGAATCAATGCTACAAAAATCTCTAGTAAATTGCTGAAGCTGTTCAGTTAAGGCTAGGGAAGGATTGTCAACCGAATACAAGATGTTAAATGCATCTGCATATAATTCTTGCTTAATTAAGTATGTTGCTTGAGCTAAAGAAATTTCTTCTGCTGTTCTGCCTGCATTATCTCGTTCTATCTTTTCTAAGCTGGTGTTAATTTGCTGCCGCTTTTCCTCAGACATAATTTCAAAGGACATAAAATCACGATCGCTCTCTGTGAGAGGAGTGAGTCGCCACTCGTACACCTGTCCAGGTTGTAACGCTGCACCCCCGTAAAATTCAGATTGTATGACTTCAGAGCGCTCAGAGGTTGAACGATTTGCAATGGGCTGTCGCCAGAGTTCCTGCCCTTCACTATCACGAACAATCAATTCGTAAGTAATATCTGGATCAGCTTTCCAGAGGAATAGGGGGCGATCGCTCCAAATCTCGTTGCTTTGTCCTAAAATGATTGGAGACAACAGACAGTCGTCACTTCGTAATGTTTCAGGTAAAAGGTGTTCTCGAAGCGCTTCAAACGGTTCTTCAATCGGCGAATCTAGCGGGCCGAATCGGCCAAGCTGCGCGTTCACGGGCGATTCCAACCCTTTTGCTAACACGATTAGCGATAGGGCGATTGGTAGATAGCGAGATTTAGCCATAGATGTTTCAGATGTTCATAGTTATAAAAAAACTTAACCTTATCTACAATCACTGACGAGAATTTTTAATGATAGTCTACAGGAGCAACTGCTGCGCGTTTTATCTCAAATAAACTCTGTTGCACGAGTGCCCGACTGTTCTGAACGTCTTGATCATTTGGTGCTAATTGCAGAACCTGGTCATACAATTCGATCGCCTGTTGATAATATTCCAGGGTTTGATCAATTTGAGATTGGGTTTTGAAGCAATTCCCTAAATTGAACAAAACATTTCCTTTGTTCTTTAAAGCATTGATATTACTAGGAGACCAATTTAATGCCTCATTATAAATTCCTACTGCCTGCCGATAGTAACTCACTGCCAGTTCAGATTGAGACAGGTTATCATGCAGCTCTCCTAATTGTCGTAATACCATGCCCTTATTGTTTAAGGCCGCGATTGAACTAGGTGCCAACTCCAGCAAGCGATCGTAAACTGCAATGGCCTGCTGAAAATGCTCAGAAGCGATGCGGATTTGTCCTTGTTCGACTTGCAGTTTTCCCAGGCTTTGGAGAGCCACCCCTTTATTGCTCAGTAATTTTGTTTCATGTGGCGCAATCTGTAGTGCTTGGTCATAGCCACGAATCGCTTGTTGGTAACTCAACAGTGCAAGCTGTTCCAGGGATTGCTTGCATTGCAGATCCCCTAAATTCCTCAACGTTAACGCTCTATTACCTAAGGCTTTGATTTCTGTTGGAGTATGCTGCAAGATTTGATCATATGTAGCGATCGCCTGCTGATAATTCTCCAAAGCCAGAGTAAATTCCTCTCGATTATCATAAAGCTTGCCTAAATTATTCAGGGTCAATCCTTTGTTATTTGAAGCACTCAAATTAGTGGGAACAGCTTGCAAAACCAGGTCAAAGGTCGCGATCGCTGCCTGATAAGAAATCATTGCTTGTGCGTAATTCGTTTGTTTGGCGTAAAGTTCTCCCAGACTGCGTTGAGCTTTACCCCGACTATTGAGCAATTCATGAGATAGAGGCGATTGAGGTAGAAGCTGCTGTGCTTGCTCAAGCGCTTGATTATACATCTCGATCGCCTGCTGATAGGAATTCAACGCTTGGTGATAGTGCGATCGCTTCGTTTGCAAGTCACCCAAACTTTTTACGACACAACCTTTTTGAGTCAATGCCATCAGATCCGGTTTAGAGTTCGATAGTATTTGATCAAAGGCAGTAATTGCTTCGCTGTACTTTGCTTCGGCTTCTGGGTAGCGGGCCAGTTGGGCAAAGTATTCACCCTCAATGTAGGCAACCTGACCTTGAGATAACTCATGAGGAATCAGCAATTCATTGCGAATTTCCAACAAAATGCGACAATCCTCGTAGCGACCCAGTTGCAACGCCTGTTCAAAAGCAGCTAACCAGGCCGCCACACCTTGCTGTTGATGTAACCGATTGAGGTGGTAGATGGACTCTGCTATCTCTTCACGATCACGATAATATGCCTCTAAAACTGCATGAGCAGCTTGAGTCGTTTCTTGCTGATTGTCTGCCAATCGCCGCAACAGACGGTGAATTTGATACCAGCCTCGTCCCCGTTGTTCTGCCTGCCAAACAAATGAGAATTGAGTCAGGAAGTTAAAGGCGGGTCGAGTGGCTGAGAATCCCAATTCTTCGCCCAAGCGTTGATAGAGCTTGTAGTCAAACGTTCGACAGGCAATCAGAGCATTCACCGCATAACAGATCTCTTGATTGACGTATTTTAGGATACGCTCCATCAGTGCCTTGGAACGGCTGCGGATATCAGGGAGGGTTGTGAAATCGGCTGCTGTCAAATCAATCTTTTGGGTTCTCGCTTGCAGCACCACATCAGCACACAATCCCAGATACAACGGATGCACTTCAGCGGGTTGCACGCTGGCGTAAAGAATCAACTGCTGTTGTAAAGAGGGTTCACTAATTGCCACACGGTTTAGATATTCAACGGCATCCAATTCAGATAAATATCCCACATAGATGGGGACAATTCGCTTGGACGGAACATCGGTTGGGGGGATGGTGCTGGCTTCCGCCCACCGGGGTGGTTCTCGTCCAGCGACTACGACCATAACACCTGCCTCTAGTGGCAAATGACGAACAAGCTGCCGCACCCATTCATCTCGTGCAAAAAATAGAGCATTCGATAAATTGCGCTGATCTCCCCAAAAGGACTCATGGGTATCGAAAAAGAGAACAATGCGTTTGGGAGCATTGGGTTGTTGCAATCCCTGTTGCAGGTCTTCTCCTAAGAAACGAGGTAAATCATGAATCAATTCGGTGTCTGGATCTTTGCGGATAATTTCTTCAATTTGCTCATCGGCAATGCCCCAACGTGCAACTTGCAGGTTCATGTTATGAGCTAGCTGGGTTGTCACATCTTTAGCTAACAAATTAAAAATGGCTCTGGTGATGCCAGTGATGGGAGTTTTTGTAGTAATGTCGATCAGGGAAGTAACAAACCCTAACGTTTCATGAAAGGGAAACATGGCTTTAATTTCTTCCGGCGATCGCCCTCTGCGATATTGATACCAGATGCAAGCAAAATCGTAGAGTGGAAAGCGCAATCGATAATTGTGCTCATGGGCAGCGCTGATCAGTTTATGACGCAACGAGAGTAAACCATAAAAAGGATCTTGTGGGCGATCGTCACCAATCCGTTGCTCAAAATTATGCTTTACTGTTGGAATATGAAGATATTGCCCCGCTTGTAGTGTTTTAACAAACTCAAACATCTCAACGGCAGTAAGATCTCGAATTTGCTGCCAATCCTGGGGAAATAGAAGCTTACAACATTTTTGTCGCAAGAACTTCAATAATAGGGATTTACCATTCCCTCCATCGCCGTGAAAAAAGAGAACTGGGTTATTCGGCCCAGGTTCATGCAACTGAGTCAAAAACAACCGACTCACCTCAGATCGATTCGTGAATAACTCCAGAGCGCGATCGCCCTCATGAATCGACCGTTTATCTTGATCCTGGTGAGTTGTCATATGACCTCAATGCATCTGATTCCTAAATGTGCCTGCCCTCCTTTCAAAATACTAACTCAACCCCCATCCAAGTGGGGTGTTGCTGATTTGGAGGATGATTTTGAACGTGAAACCTTAGGTTTCACGTTCAAAATCATCCCTCTATTAAGCAATGCCTCCAAGTGGTGCAGCCCGTTTAAGTCAAGCGATTGCCTAACCAATACAACAAAGGAGCCAGCAAAAGCGCAGGTAAGAACGAACCAACTCGGATCTTTTGAATTTCGAGTAAGTTAATCCCTGTGCCCATCACCATGAGTCCGCCGACTCCTGTCAGTAACATGACTACGGGAGAGTTGGCTGGATCAGGTAATGCCTGGGAGAGGAAACCCGCACTGAGAGAAAGAGTGCCCTGGTACAGCAACATAGAAAGTGTAGAGAAGCCTACACCAATCCCATAACTGGCGGTGAGGGCGATCGCCGCTAACCCATCCATCGCGGCTTTTAAGGTCAATAAGGTGTCATCTCCAACTAGCCCATTATTGATGCTGCCAATCAGTGTCATCGGGCCGACGCAAAATAATAAACTTGCTGCCACAAATCCTTCAGTGAATTGTCCCTGCCCTTTGAATTTATGTTTCAACCAATCTCCAAGAGTATTGAAGCCTGCCTCAATCCCCCAGCATTCGCCCAGTAATCCACCTAACACTATCGTCAACAGTCCCAAGATTACACCGTCGATTGCCCCTGCTTGAGCCTGGGTTAAACTGCCTGCCATGTGGATGCCAAGAAATAGGGTCAGCAGTCCTAACCCCTGGGTAATGATCACTTGCATGTGTTTGGGCAGGCGACCGCCAAGTAGTAAGCCCAGAGCGGTGCCAATCAGAACCGTTGCACAGTTAATCCAGGTGCCGCTGGTTCGAGTCCAGAAGTCAAGTGACATACAACATAGACAAGGGGAAATGCTGGCATTATACCAATTCTTGAGTAAGGGCTACAGATGGTATAACGGTGTTGCAAGGTTCAAACCACAGCTATGGCAGGGGTTTACAAACTGGAAATGACTGAGAGTGCCAAAGACCTCAAGCCGTTGTTGCGATCGCCAAAGAGTGCATCCGACAAAGAGAGCGCATTCAACTGTTGTGTGCTCAAAAGTAAGCAAGCCGAAACCGTAATCCCAAGAGCCAGTAGAGGCATGTAAAAAACTGACTGAGGACTTGGCAACACCAGCTTAGCTTGCTGTAGCAGGCTTTTCCAGCAACGGCAAAAACTTACGAATTAAGCCAATCGTCACCGCAGGTAGCTCTAATTGAGGTGTAAACCCAACATCATCTAGATGATAGAAGATGCGAAATTTAACCCCACCGCCTTGTTAATGCCCGATGGCAGCACCTAGTGGTTTGTCAATTTTGATTTGCGGGGTATCCCGCAAATCAGAATTAAATTCAAGGAAGTTTTGAGGAGTCTGTGACCCCTCAAAATTTCCTTGACAGAACACTAGCCGTTTGTAGTTGAGGAATTGAGGGCAATTGCCTACGAAATTTATTTAACGTTTTGCCCTGTCACACGTGCAAGGCAACATTTTTTTGTACAGCCTCAACAATTTGAGCAGGTTGAACGATAGTGAGGCTTTCCAAGGTGCCATTGTATGGTGTTGGGATGTCCTGTGAAGAGAGCCGGACAACTGGGGCATCCAGTTCATCAAACAACGTATCGTTGATTGATGCCGTCAACTCGGCTCCAATGCCGCCTGTTTTCATGCACTCCTCCACGATGATAACGCGATGCGTTTTTTTCAATGAGGTGGCGATCGTCTCCATATCAAATGGTTTAAGGGAAATTAGATCGATGACTTCTGGATCATATCCTTGCTGCACCAGAGTCTTCACAGCCTGTAGAGCGTGATGTCTCATGCGCGAGTAGGTTAAGATCGTGACATCTTTGCCCGGTCGGACGATTTCTGCTTTGTTAAGGGGTAACAGATATTCCTCATCCGGCAGATTTTCCTTCAGATTATACAGCAAGACGTGTTCAAAAAATAGCACTGGATTATCGTCTCGAATGGCAGATTTCAATAAGCCTTTGGCGTTGTAGGGTGTAGAACAGGCGACCAACTTTAAGCCAGGAACTCCCTGAAAGTAGGCTTCTAGTCGCTGGGAGTGTTCTGCTCCCAGTTGTCGCCCAACACCTCCTGGACCACGAATTACCATTGGAATCTTAAAGTTGCCACCTGAAGTGTAACGTAGCATACCAGCGTTATTCGCAATTTGGTTGAAGGCTAGCAGCAGAAACCCCATATTCATGCCTTCAATGATGGGGCGCAATCCGGTCATGGCCGCTCCAACAGCCATGCCTGTAAAACTGTTCTCGGCGATCGGTGTATCCAACACCCGCAAATCCCCATATTTTTTATACAGGTCTTTTGTGACTTTATAGGAACCGCCGTAGTGTCCAACATCTTCTCCCAATACGAACACATCGGGATTACGTTCCATTTCTTCATCAATTGCTGCCCGGAGGGCATTGTACATGAACGTTTCTGCCATTTTAGGTGGTATCCGTTAATCAATCAATCAAAATCTTATCCTAAGGAAGAAGTTGGAAGGAAGAAATTACTGAGTTTGCATACTTTCTTGGGAAGAAATTAAGAACCTTAAGGAACGTGAATTAAATAAAACCGTACTTTTTGTGGGAAGCGCGGCACCGCCGCGCTTCCCACAAAAAAGTTTTGGGTTTTATTTAATCCATAATCCTAAGGAAGAAATGAAAGAAGGACGTGAGTTCATAATTGCGACTTGTTGGCTTGTACTCCAAAGCAACTCTGTCTATTTACGTGAGTCTTCAATGAGGAGGTGGGGGTGTGCCACACCCCCACCTCCTCAGGATGCAGGAAAGAAAACTGCGTTTTCTTAGGAGTTCGATAATCGCCGTTTGAGGGCTGTGGCGCGTCGCGCCACAGCCCTCAAACAAGGTTTTTCTTTGAGCTGCGCCCGCCCCAACGAAAAACCGTTCGTCAAACTCACGTTATATTTGGTTAAGCTTCCCCTTTCATTAACCGTGTGAACCTGTTATAAAAATCGAGTGATGGATGGGGTGAAACGATGGTTTTCCAGCTTCGGGTCTGGCGCTTTTTTGTGCTGAGCGTTGTTGTTGTGTTGATTGTGTTAAGTCCGGTGGTAGCAAGGGCGATCGCGCCATTCCGTGCAGTTCAGGCTACCTCAGTCGAGAATAGAGTCGAGAATAGAGTTGCTGCGCTTCCACTAAAACAGCAAAATACTCCAGCAAGACTGCCGATGCCGATGAATTTTCCTCAGACGATTAACTCACCAGGATTCATGCCTCGTCAGGAGGTAGTGTCAGTACACTCCAGTAATTACGATTACCGGATGTCTACTGATATAGCAGGGAATCCCATCCACAACGACATGATTGTGGTACTTCATGAGACGGTTGGTTCTGCTGGCAGCGCGATCAATACCTTTCAACGAGAAAACCGTCATGACAACGATCAAGTCAGCTACCACACGCTCATCCGCCAAGACGGAACTGTGGTTTATCTCGTTCCTCCAGAAATGCGGGCTTTTGGAGCAGGTAATTCTGTTTTCAATGGCCCTCATGGAGCCGAAACAGTTCGCCTTGATCCAGTATTACCACCTTCCGTCAACAACTTTGCCTATCACGCTGCTTTAGAGTCTCCTGCTGATGGTCGCGGTAATGGCTCCAATCACAGCGGTTATACAGATGCCCAATATGCTTCCTTAGCCTGGTTAATTGCTCAAACGAATATTCCTGAGAGCCGCATTACAACTCATCGGGCAGTCGATCGATCGGGGAGTCGTCGAGATCCACGCAGTTTTGATACTCAAAAGTTTTTCAAGCTGTTGTCTGATTTTCGTCTCGCGCTTCAAAATCAGGAAGCTTGAGGAGAGCAACCTTGCTGTAATGGATAAGCTCAACAAACGATTTTTCGCTGGGGCGGACGCATCTCACCCAACGAAAAGTCATTGTTTGAAGAGAGCACAACAATTCTCACGTTTGTCTCAAGATGAGGATTGCTGGTTCGATGAAAATTTGAATTTGCTGGGAATTTAAAGCTGTCGGGAATTTAGAGCAGCCGTCAGGCGATCGATCGCATCGGCTAACCGTTGCTGGGTGGCGACTGGATCGGGAGCCGGGACTTCAACATCCTGCTTGCGTTTGAACCGTTCCAATGCCTGAACGATTAAGTAAATCACCAGGGCAATCAGCAGAAAATTAATTACAGCAACGATAAAGTCGCCCAGGGGCCAGTTTCTAATGTTGTCGATGCCCGCTGCATCCAACACGGGTTGGAGAATCGCTGAGGTAACTAATGTCACAATTGAATCCACAACCCTGGTAAAGGCTGCACCCAAAATCACAGCAACCGCTAAATCGACGACGTTGCCCCGATTAATGAAATCTCGGAAGTCACTCCAAAACCCTCTAACAGCGCCTCTTGCTCTTGCCATAGCAATCTCCCTGGATGTAAGTTAAATACCTGATGCATTTACTGCATCGTTGACATACTCACCTGGCTCAAGCCACGGTGATTCTAGACGCTTCTCAGAGATGTGCTACCGAGGTAGTCTGACCTTCTCTCCACATCCGCATTTTGAGTCGGGCGATGCCCCATCCCGACTTTTTCGATATTCTTAGCGGCATTCTCATCGCGGTCATGGACAGTGCGGCAATTGATGCAACTCACCGTCCTGACCTTGAGATCGAGCTTGCCCCACTGATAGCCACACGCAGAACAAATCTGACTAGTTGGCTCCCAAATCAAGAAAAGCCATCCTAAAAGGACGGGGTTTTAGACCCAAGATTTTGATAAATTTAGTAGCAATATAACAGGACTTCCGCCAGATTCTCCGCACTCATGGGCAATGTGAGAGACTTCACCGAGTCATCAAGCAAGGGTGCAACAGTGAACGCTTCCCAGTCCGAACAGAGTCTGCCATCCCAACCCATTGCTTTTGTAAGCTGCCAGCCGTTTGTAAGCTGCAAACGATGGGAGTTGAGGGAAAGATAAATCTCACTCTTCTGAGATCGACTTGAGGGGAGCAACCAGCATCTTATCAACCCGGTTCCCATCCATATCCATCACTTCAAAGCGAAATCCACCCCATTCAAAATGGTCACTGGCTACAGGGATGTGTCCGAGTTGAGTGATGACAAAACCACCCAGGGTTTGATAATTGCCCCGATGTTCTCCAGGCAATTCGTTAATATTAAACAAATCTTTGAAGCGATCGATCGTCAACATGCCGTCAATTAACCAGGAGCCATCCTCTCGCTGAACGGCTGACACTTCTTGTGGATCGTCGGCAAATGGCACATCGCCAATAATCACTTCCATCACGTCGTTGAGAGTCACAAGTCCTTGAGTCACCCCGTACTCATCCACAACCAGAGCAACGTGGGTTCCAGATTTTTTGAAAAATTCCAATACTCTCAAAGCATGAGTGCTTTCTGGAATAAACAAAGGTTGTCGTAATAAAGTCAGCAGGTCGATTGGTTGATTAGACAAGCTGGTTGCTAAAACATCGGTCACGCTAATTACCCCCAAAACATTGTCTGGGCTATCTTGACAGACCGGAAAACGGGTATGACGGCTTTCAATCAGTTTCCGACGATTGACCTCTATGGAGTCATTTAGATCCAGCCAGACAATGTCCAATCGGGGAGTCATGAGCGCGCTAACGGGTTGATCACCCAAGCGGAAAACCCGCTCGACCATATCTTGTTCGGCCACTTCAAACATGCCTGCTTCTGCCCCCTGACGAACCAATACTTTGATTTCTTCTTCAGTTACTAAAGGCTCATCGGAAGAATAGCCTGCCCCAATTAGTCTTAAAACAGCTTCTGTTGAAACAGTCAGGAGATGAACAATGGGATATGCGATCGCCGATAACACTCGCATGGGGCCAGCAATCACGCTAGCAATCTTTTCGGGACTGTTTAACGCTAACCGCTTTGGCACCAGCTCCCCAAAAATGAGTGAAAGATAGGTAATGCAAATCACGACGACCGCAACTGCGATCACCCGGCTATATTGAGCCAGAGGGGGAAATTGACGAATCGAGCTAGCTAAAGAGTCAGCCAGGGTCGCTCCGCCAAAAGCACCCGCCAGGATGCCAATCAAGGTAATGCCTATTTGAATTGTGGAGAGAAACCGATTGGGAGAATTTGCTAAATCTAAAGCAGCTTGCGCCTTGTGATCGCCGCGCTCCGCCATTTCTTGCAATCGAGCTTTACGGGCAGAGACAATCGACATCTCAGACATGGCAAACACGCCATTGGCAAGAATTAAAAGCAGAATAATAAAGATCTCGAGGCTCATGGAAGCAGCAGCCGGAATCGGCTAGGGCAGAAGGATTAAAGGTATCAGCAGCAATCCAAAATTGGGTGTTGCTGGTTTTAAGGATAGTTTTAGACCTGGGAGACTGAGTCTCCACGTCTAAAACTATCCCGATTCAGCAGTACCCAGAGTTGAGTTCTCTTTTGTGAAATCAGATTGACTATTCTGTTCAAATATGAATTAGACCCCAATGGGATGTATAGACTATAGTTTATAGATAGTTTATAGCGCATCGTTTTACTGTTCATGGGCTGACTGTCCATAGTCTGCAATTCAAAAATCTTTAGCCCTCAATAAACCTGGCAATCGTTGAGAGTGAATGATTTTAATTTGTTGTGAATTGCACCCTGCAAATTTCACAACTAAAAATCTTGAGTAACCAGGTTAATCCATTCAAATGCTACTGGTTTTGGAATAGTAGGGATCATTGAACCCTTCCTGATCTGTACCGCTATTGGTCTCTCGTTCCATTCTGCTTCCTCCCTGTCATCGGGAGTCCTTTTAGAATATTAAGATGGGTGAACCAATTCCTACCCTCATTTTATTTCATAGCTCATTTCATAGCTTGGTGCTGTTTGCAAAGTATGGCGTTCTCTTCTATTACTCGTGCCCTTGGGCGATCGCCCCTGACGGCTGAATTGTTGACAAAACTAAGTCAACAAGGATATCTCGACTTGAATGGGTTTTCCCGCCTACCGAAGGGACTGGTTGCATCCACTTTAGCTCAAACCCAAAAGCGTCCGCTGTTAATCGTCACGCCCACCTTAGAAGAAGCAGGGCGTTGGACAGCCCAGTTGGAGGCAATGGGGTGGCAAACTGTTTCACTTTATCCCACCTCAGAGGCATCACCTTACGAACCATTTGACTCTGAATCTGAAATGACGTGGGGTCAATTGCAGGTGTTGGCAGATTTGGTGCGAGAGATCAGGTTGGATAGCCCTCTGACAGAAGCATCACAGGAGCAAACGACGGTTCTACCAGCGACAAACGGACGATCGCCTTCCCCCTGCCTGTCCATTGTGACCACCGAACGAGGATTGCAACCCCACCTGCCACCACCCCAAGTCTTTCAATCCTTTTGTCTAGCGCTCCATCACGGTATGGAATTGGATCTGGAAGATCTGAGCCAACAATTGACACAACTGGGCTACGAACGGGTCGCACTTGTGGAAACCGAGGGACAGTGGAGTCGTCGAGGAGACATTGTTGATGTATTCCCCGTGGCTTCTGAGATGCCCGTGCGTCTTGAACTGTTTGGTGATGAACTGGATCAACTGCGCGAGTTTGATCCATCAACCCAGCGATCGCTCGATAGTATTCAACGGATTGTCCTCACAGCTACAGACTTTGCACCAATCATCTTGCAGGGGTTACAGAATGGCTCTTCTGAGCACAATGCAAACCTAGATGGGGTGGCTGCATACTTATCGGCTGAAGACTATGAACGGTTGCAGCAAGGGCAGACTTTAGAAGGGATGCGGCGGTTTTTGGGATTGGCATTTGCTCAACCTGCCTCATTACTAGATTACATCCCCGCAGATACTCTAGTGGCAATTGATGAACGAGAACAGTGTCAAGCTCATAGCGATCGCTGGTTTGAACATGCCGAAGAGCAGTGGCAGGAATTATCTGTGGCAAATGAGGCAGCCCCTTTACCCAAAATTCATCAAACGTTTCAAGCATCTCTAGAGCAATTGGAGTCATTTGAGCGTTTGTACTTGTCAGAGTTAGCCGAAGAAGGACGAGGTTTGAACCTGGCCAGCCGCCCCTTTCCGGCGATGCCGCACCAGTTTGCCAAGTTAGCCGAATCAATTCGGCAAGAGCGCGATCGCAGTTTCTCAGTGTGGTTAGTCTCGGCTCAACCGTCGCGATCGGTGGCGTTGCTGCAAGAACACGACTGTCCGGCTCAATTTGTCCCCAATCCACACGATTATCCGGCGATTGAGAGGTTGCAAGCACAACGTGTTCCGGTTGCGGTTAAATATTCAGGATTGGCAGAAGTAGAAGGCTTTATCCTGCCGACGTTTCGTCTGGTCGTAGTGACTGACCGGGAATTTTTTGGGCAACACTCCCTTGCCACCCCAAATTATATCCGCAAGCGCCGCAGAGCCACATCTAAACAAGTCGATCCCAATAAGCTGCAACCGGGAGACTATGTGGTTCACAAGAATCATGGAGTCGGACGCTTTCTAAGGCTGGAAAGTTTGACGATTAATCAAGAGATTCGCGAATATCTGGTATTGCAGTATGCTGACGGTTTGTTGCGCGTTGCCGCTGATCAACTGAGTTCACTCTCCCGGTTTCGCGGTGTGGGGGAACAAGTTCCTGAACTCAACAAAATGTCAGGCAAAGCCTGGGAAAAAACCAAAAGTCGTGTCCGCAAAGCGATCAAAAAAGTGGCTTTTGACCTGCTGCAACTGTATGCCCAACGTTCCAGTCAGCAGGGATTTGCTTTTCCTGAAGACACACCCTGGCAGCAGGAGATGGAGGATTCTTTCCCCTATCAACCCACAACCGATCAGTTAAAAGCCGTTCAGGATGTCAAACGCGACATGGAAGACCAGCGACCGATGGATCGCTTAGTCTGCGGCGATGTCGGCTTTGGCAAAACCGAAGTGGCGATTCGGGCAATTTTCAAAGCCGTAACCTCCGGAAAACAGGTGGCTTTGCTGGCTCCGACCACGATTTTGACGCAGCAGCACTATCACACTCTCAAAGAACGCTTTGCCCCTTATCCCATTCAAGTTGGACTGTTGAATCGCTTTCGGACTAACGAAGAGAGAAGAGATATTTTACAACGTTTGTCCGCAGGAGAGTTGGATGTTGTTGTTGGTACGCATCAACTATTGGGGAAAGGAGTGCAATTCAAAGATTTGGGACTGCTCGTGGTTGATGAAGAACAGCGGTTTGGAGTTAACCAAAAAGAGAAGATCAAATCATTGAAAACACAAGTCGATGTTCTGACTCTATCTGCCACTCCCATTCCCCGGACGCTTTATATGGCGCTTTCTGGAGTCCGAGAGATGAGCTTGATTACAACGCCCCCTCCCTCTCGTCGTCCTATTAAAACCCATTTGTCTTCGTATGATTCAGAGATTGTTCGCACGGCAATTCGACAAGAACTCGATCGCGGGGGGCAAATTTTCTATGTCGTGCCCCGAGTCGAGGGCATTGAAGAAACCGCCAGCCGAATTCGTGACATGATTTCGGGGGTGAGACTGGCGATCGCCCACGGTCAAATGCCCGAAGCTGAATTGGAATCCACCATGCTTACCTTCAGCAACGGTGAAGCCGATATTCTGGTCTGCACCACGATTATTGAATCGGGTCTGGATATTCCCCGTGTGAATACCATTTTGATCGAAGATGCCCAGAAATTTGGCTTATCGCAGTTGTATCAGTTGCGCGGTCGCGTCGGGCGGGCGGGCATTCAAGCTCAT
>Ga0224723_1000975_pt1 | contig 18259 bp, 19 predicted proteins | sample Balambano_FR2_Me_FD_161647 | JGI IMG/M metagenome (GOLD analysis project Ga0224723, IMG submission 161647) | Freshwater sediment microbial communities from Lake Towuti, South Sulawesi, Indonesia - Balambano_FR2_MetaG | ecosystem: Environmental > Aquatic > Freshwater > Lake > Sediment | place...
ACCTTGTTGTATGTGTTGCCCAAACGTTGAACAAAATGACCAGTTGTTACGACTAATTTTAAAAAAAATAGGATCAGAAGATTTACCCGCAACAGTACCAACTTTGCTAACAAATCGAGACAAAGGCACAACACAAGTACATAATTTGGCTCAGTTTACCAGTTATGCCGTAAAACAAATGGACGCGCTGTGTGGAAAGTACCCTATACAAATTGATGTAGAAGATGTTGATTTGGTACAAGAAGGGGAACAAAAAAAGTCGATTAAGCTCCCAAACATTGCCGAGACTTTAGCCGAAATTATGGGGTTATGTCTGACAATAAGAAGCGAATCAGACGCCACATTGCAGGCTACTATAAGAAATCTCATAGAAACAGGTAGCACTAAACAAATAGCCTTACTAGCACACGATTATAGTAAAGCTAACAGTGAGTTTCTTGGTTACAAAGGCGAGCAAATAGAAAGGATAGTCCCTTTTGCATTTAAACCTGGTGAAGAACGATTAGACAAAATTCTTCAAGAGGGAGAAGTTAAAGTCAAAGGGTTTGAAAATAACGATCCCAGTGACCTAAACGACCAACTTTTACCACTGCTAGAATTAGCGGCACAGTGGAAAGCTCAGAATTTTAGAACTTTAGGGGCTAAAAGTCCTGGTGAGGTGTTAACCACTATCTTGGAAAATGCAAACAACTTTACCACAGTGCTTGATGAGGCAATTAAAGCTGTACAGAATCAACCAACACCGTCAAATCCTGATGAGCCACCGCAGCCTTCAGAAAAAAACGATTTTGACGCTTTTGTAACGGAAACGGAGTGGGGTTTTATATCGCAACCAGGGATTACTGAAAATACTAAACCATACGGCAGGGATATGAAACAACGACCAAAAATCCGTGAAATTGGTGTTGATACTAGCGATTCAGATGATTAGTTCACTATTCAAATATCTGCCTTAGTAATTTCCAAGCCGTATAAGTCTTGTAGTATTTGTAATCGTTCTGAAAAAACTTGCTGATAAACTTGTGATTCTGACAGCGACAGTTGCTCAGCAAGTCTTAATACAAGCCGTCGCTGAGGAACGTAATGATACACTTTACCAAAAGTACGACCATTACGTTTAAAGCGACGTGTCATACACCTTTGACTTTTTGTACCCATTAAAGGGAAACACAGCAATTCCATATAAAACTCATGATTAAATAAGTTAAATGTGTAAAGAGATATGAACAGTAAGTTTTATAAAAATAATTGTGAGTACTAAATTTACCCCCTATGGGTTTGTTACTTAATTACTGAATTTAAAACAGGAGGGGTATAAAATTTGTACCCGTAATTAGAACCTCTTCACAATGTTTAAAACACAACTTAGCATATAGGTATTGTGTAATAAAACTTTAAAAAACTGATATGGCTCCGTATACGAGAGGCAAGAAACGAGATCAATTTGTTTACGTTGCAATTAATGAGATAATGCGATATGGCTTTAAGACAAAAGACTTAAGTTCGTTACCTGGTGTAAGTGCTAGCGATATTACGGCACTTGGTCATGTAAAAGCAGAAGTTGTTGCTTCTGAGACTGGAAAAATTAGAATTTTGGGAGCTAATGCTCCAAAACCTCCAAGAGTAGTTAAAAAAGCTAGTAACGTTGCTGTCGGAACGCAACAAAGCGTTTCTACTTTTTGTAGTAGGTTTTCTTTGGGTACTGCACAGGGTGCAGGTTGGTCGATTGTTAAACCTGGGAAGGGAGTTAGTTTGCGAGCTAACACTACTGCCCGTAATAGCCTTACTGCGATTGCTAAATGTAGCGATGGGTCTTTATATTGCTTCCCGTTAAACAAAGCTGATTATGACACTTATGGGGCGCAACTTGGATTAGAATCCTCTGTAACTATAACTACTGATACTGAAAGAAATAAGCTAGTTAGTGGTAGCTCTATTCCTAGACCAGGGAAAGCCAGTATAGAACTGTCTTCAGGAGCTATTTTTACCTCCTTTTACAGTCATGATAAAGCTGATGATCTGGGTCGTGATGGTTTTAGTTTAACTGAAGAGTACGTTTTAAAACCGACGCCATAAATTTTTTCTAGTGCTTATAGAAACTCCCGCTGGGATTATATTACCCGGTCATCCCTTTTTTGACGAATACCTTTACTGCACACTTCCGCCAGGTTGGAGAAATTTTGCATACCACAATCCTGATTTTGCTTTTGTAGCTCGTCCTGGTGACGGGTTGTTACAAGCAGTTACTGAGATTGAGTTGGAAGATTACCTTGAAGGTGGGGAATATGACGAGCGAATGAGTGAATTAGAAGATGAGGACTATATAAGTGACAACTCGTACTGATGACATCGGTGTGTGGCAGTTGCTGGGAACAATTACCCCCAAACAAAAAGAGTGGCTGAAGTTCCCAACAACTGCTACAGGAGCCAACGCCACACTACGAGCTACTTATATCTGTTCTGATTGGTCTAAACTCAATTCTTACCTTTTGATCCGGCCTAGATACCAAACTTTTAATAGTAATCAAGTTGGTCAAGCTATTCGCATTTACCCTGAACCTTTAGGTAATTTATTTGAAATACCTATACCTCCAGACTTTTTAGAACGCTCTGTTTATTTTCGGGATTTTGAGGTTAGAAAAGTATTACGTTGGCGTCGCCGAATAGGCGTTACACCTGACGCAATACTTGATGTTAAGCTTGAAGAATTATGGGGTTAGCTGATATTGTGGCTGATTCTTTAGAATCAGAACAAATAAGAAAAGGTATAGGAAAAGCTGGTGTTAGAATCTTCAATAATTCTTTTGAAGAAAGAGGAGTTGATGAAGAAGGTGGTTTTCTTGGATGGGTATGGAATGCTGCTAAAAGATTTTTAGGATTATTAGTAGATGCCTTTGCAAAACTAATTAATTTTACTTTAACTGGTATTTGGGGTTTGTTTGTTTCGACTGCACAGTATATCTGGAATTTTAACTGGAATATCACTGATAAACAAATTCAGCAACAAATAAACCAAAAATGGGCAGCTTTGGCTGGAATGCTAGGCGGTACTGTCGGTAACTTTGTGGGTTATTTAGCTTGTGGTGCTGTGCCAGGTGCTGTTATTTTTTGCTTCAACGAGCCATTAGGTGCTTACGTCCTTGCCAACGTTGGGGAGGAACTAATAGAAGAGTTTGTATCTAATGTTTCTGTTCTCGCACGATATACGTTTTCCAGCACTGTACAAAGTTTTCTATTACAGAAATTTAAAAACGTCCGTAACTTTTTAAAAAGTAATTCTGCACTGGTAGGTCGTATTTTTGGTAGTGGTGCTGAAAATCTCATAAAAGCTTGGGGCGCTGAGGGTTCTAAACCTTGGAGCTTTGCAAAAAATATGGAGGACTTTGTAGAATCAATTGATAATAGTTTTGTACAAAATTTCGTTGAAGAGTTTTTAGAAGAAGCTTGGGATGGGTGTGTTGAGGCTGGGTATGTAGTTGCTAATTCTATTGACAGTTACTTAGCTGGTGAAAGATTTAAACGCCAACAAATGCCACCACTTGGACGCAACCGCGTTGTGGAAATTAAACCGGATAGGTCGATAGATGACCAAAGAATTATCCTAGCGGGACCAGAAGAAGCGCTTAAGCCTGTAGTAGTTCAAACTCTTACGAATTATCAAATGTGGGAGGACAAGGACATAGGACAGTTTGTGGGGAATCCAGTAGACGATTATTTAAGAGCTAAACCACAGACTATCCGATTGGTCATTCAATTTTATAGTAGCCAACAGCCACCATGGAAAGGTACTGAAACACAGCGTTTAGTTGCTGCAACTTACGCAATTCCAGATATAGAACCTGCAAAATTAGATTGGCAAACAATCAAATTGGCTTGTGGGGGGGAGAATGGCTATATGTGGGGTAGATTTCGCGCAACTGGTCTTTTAGACAATGGGCGTCAAATGCAAGTAATGGGTCATACAAAGGAGGAAGCTGAGGATAGATTACGAGCATTACTTGCTATTAGTAAAGCCAAAATTCTTAAAAAACCAACTATTAGTGAAGACCGTCAAGAAGATATTAAAGGAGCTTACTTAAAACAGCCAACTCGTATTTATCCCGCATACTTCACCATACTCAACCAGTACAAAGTACCTGGCGCTTTAGGTTCTGGTGTACCTTTTGCTAGCGGTAATTATATTCGTAAAAAAGACAGAATTAATCTTTGGACAACAGAAGAGCCAGACGGGTACAAAGAACGTATTCAGGAATTATTAAAAAAACCTGGTGCTGAAAACGAAACTACTAATTAGGAGAAAATTAATGGAGATTATAATACCTGATACTTTTAAATTAGATAAAGCTATTGATAGAGCTTGGAATCAATACCAAGAGAATCAAAACCGATTATCAGAACGTCGTAAAGTAGCTGAGAAAAATGCTCAAATTGTTTTTTTAGAACAATTTAAAGCTGATTTACTTGAAGTAATACCAGAGAATTATCAAAGCTCTCTTGGATTTAGTATCGCTACTAGTGAAGACGATATTCAAGACATTGATGCAAGATTCAGTTACTTAGAAGTTGCATTCTGTTTAAGAAGAGTTTGGATTAATAGCTTAATGTTTTGGGAATTAAGTTGGAGCTTGACTATCGATGAACAAAGTATAACTTGCCTTCCAGAAACTCTATTTCAACAGATGTTAGTTGAGTTAGGGAAAATTAAACAGGCTGTTACCTCGACTAATCAACCTATTTAAAAATAATGCGCTAGACATCATGCTAGCGCTTACACTTTAGCAATGAACAACACAAATATAACATGAAACTTGTTGAATTAGTACAATTAGTAATTGCTTTATTTGGCTCTTTAATTGGTATTGTTACTGTCGCTTATCGAGTTACTAAAATCGAATCTCAAATTTATTCAGCGATTGACGATAGCACAGATAAGATTGCTAATAGGCTTAATATTATTGAGCGAGATTTAGCAGTACAAGAGGCTTGGAGTAAAGAACGTAGAGAGATTATAGATTATCACATACATAGCCTCAACGAAAAAATTGAACACAAGTCTAATAGACTTCACGGTTATATAAAAGACTTGCAAACTTTTTTAGAAAAACACGGTTTCGTTAAAGTAGACAGCTAATGCCCGATTTAATAAGAGCTATTACTCCTTTATTTTTAGGAGGATTAGGTGCTACTATTGCAATTTTTGCAATGTTAACACCTTTGTCCAACGATAAACTTTCATTAGTTTTAGGAATTTCTAGTAGCGCTATTACTGGTGCTGCTGGGTTGGCACAATCTTCTAATACAAAATTGGATTAAAAATATGAAATTTGGTATTGATTTGGGACACAATTGCTCCCCGGATATTGGAGCTTCTGGAATACAAAGAGAAGATAACCTAATACTACAGGTAGGGAAAAGAGTTATTAAAAAATTACTAGACAAAGGTCATACTATTGTTGAGACTTGCCCGCATAGCGCTGTAAGCGTGTTAAATAGCTTGAGGCAAAGAGTAACTGTTGCAAATCAAGCTAAAGTAGATATTTTTGTTTCCATTCATTTCAATGCTTTTAACAGACGCGCTCACGGAACAGAAGTACTAGTGGCAAGTGAGAGGGGGAGAGTGATCGCGCAACCTATCCTTGCAGAAATCTGTAAATTGGGCTTTGTAAACCGTGGTGTTAAGTTTCGGACTGATTTATTTGTACTCAACCAAACTAATATGCCAGCGGTGCTTATAGAGTGCTGTTTTTGCGACTCCGCAACTGACATGAAGAGATTTGACGCTGAGGCTATCGCTGATGCTATAGTACGTGGCTTAACGTAACTACAGCCGTGATTACAAACCACGCATTTTAGCGATCGCTTATTCGTCTAGGCGATCGCTTTTTGTAATTTGAGTTAAGCAAGAAAAACTAAAATATACAATCTAATTTGAGTAGCAAATGAGTAGAGTTCAAAGTTTTTATTTATAAAAGGTTTAGCTAAAAGTTTTAGCTAATTTTTGAAGAGAAAATAAAAATCTTAGCTTTTTAATGAAGAAATTGCTTGATTCTTCTCTTCGAGAACCTCAAGTAATCTATAACTTACCACTACTACGCACGTATGACGGTAATAGAACGTCCTTTTTCCGTGGTTATAACTTCAGTACCCAAACGTTCTTCTATGGGTAATGCATTTGTGCGTCGCTCAAAAATAATTAACCAACCAGACTCTAATCCTAATCGTGCTAAATATGAGTCTAATTGTTCAAGACCATCAACTTGGGGGTCTTTTTTTTTATTACGCCAAACTTTTAATTCGATTCCCAATGTCACCGAACCATATTTTAAACACAAATCCATGCGATAGCGCAAGCGCTGACTTGTCAGTTCGCTTCCAATGGCATATTCACGTTCTAATGTGCCACCTCCATTAACGACGCGATGCAAAAAAGCCATTAGTACAAGATGGGGCGCCAAGTCCCAAGAATGGCTAACTCTGCCGCGTCTAAGTTATTATTAAATGCACTTCCCACTTCTACTGATACCATTACTGCCGTGTAGCGTCCACTTTCGGTTAACTGTTTTGCTAGGGCTAGCATTGCAGTGGTTTTACCTGTTTGCCGGGGTGCATGAATTACAAAATAACTTTCTTGCTCAATTATCTGCTCTAAGTCGGGCAACCGAGTCGTGGGTGCCAGCATATAGTTTTTATCAGCTTTACATGGGCCTGCGGTGTTGAACCAACGAGACATACAATACTTTTGGCTTAAAGGCAGATACTAAAAGTTTACCTCATCTTGTTTCTAAATAAATGATTGGTCTAATTTTCAATCTTTGAGCTATCAAATGACTGAAGTAAATAATGGGCGTTTTAAGAAAGCGAGATTCAAATTAGCGGCGCCTAATTTGTTCTAATTAATTGGCGCCGACGAACGTTATTATGGATAGCTAGGCAGGATTAAAGCGGTTAATTAACTCTTCACGAGATAATTGCAGTAATAAGCGGGTGTATTCCTCAGTAGGTTGTGCTAACAGTGACGGAATAATATTAGTTAACTCAGTGTCAAGTGTACCGAAACGAGCTTTAAGCAAATTTTCCACCACAATACGTTGACCTTGTTCAAGACCTTGACGCTTAGTAGCTTCTTCCCATTCCTGATAAGCTTTTGATACAATCATCTTAAACTCCGAATCTTCATCTGTTGGTTGCGGTACTAAATCTATACTAATTCGCCAAGTTGATAATAGGCGTAATGCTTCGTTACGTTGATAATCATTTTCTTCCAACTTTAAAACTTCATCTATTGCTTCTCCTTGGACTGTTTCTCGTCCGAAAAGCCTCAACCACATTGTTTCAGGTGTTTTTGGCAGTTTGTTCACTGATATAAACGCTGTATGAATGCCTTTTGATGAAAAGTATATACCATCACCCCATTTTTTCCGAAGTTTGGCGCCGTAGTGCTTAAGAAGATTATCAGATGCTGATGGTGTAATTATCCAGAGCTTTGGCGACTCTTCTAAAAACTTTGAGCTGTGTCCACAAAGGACTTTGTTTAAGCTTTTCTAGTGTCTTCTTATCATCTTTCCTTTCCCAAGACACAAAAAAGAGAACATCCCCATCAATATTAGATATCTTTTCTTTAGATATATTTTCTATATAGAAGAAATCTCCTCTCTGTGATTTGGGACGCTGTAAACCAATATCCTTCAAAACTGGCCCGCTGTAATGCCTTTCTCCATAAGCCCAAATTCCGTATTCTGAAGCTGTATTTGCAATGGATACTTCTATCGCTTCGCAATTCCGCGATAGGGACACTGAATAATTTGCCGCGCGATTGAGTGCATACTTGCTGTTGCTGTTCCACAGCGATAGTAATATTGCTGATCGGGTTGACGAATCCAAGGTTGCAATGCAGGTGGTAACAGTCCCTCTTGATTGCCAGCAATTGAGTACATTAGTTCGGGAGTGATGGAAATAACTACTTCCAAGTAAGGGTTTTTATCTGAAGCTTCACTTTTCCTTTTTGGGTTTAGTCCACTTCCACAGAAACCATATTCTCCTCCACCAATAGCTCTATATTTATCATCATGTTCCCCAGAAAAATGGAAGTGATAATCTAACCACTTACTTTCCTGTTCGGGGTGAGTCATAATCATGCGGTCGTTTAACTTGAGATTTGCAATTTCTAACTGCAACCCTTCCCGCAATTGGATTTGTCGCCAGTAGCCTTGTCCCAAAGCTTGCGGGTACTTGTATACTACATCCAAGACATCATCTGGGTCAGGATGTTGTGAATGTTCCACAGTATCTACTACAAGTAGGTTATCGTATGCTTGCTGGGAAATCGTGATTGTCATAGAAGGGTATTAGTTTTCAGATAAAACGCATCGCTTAATAGTAGATTATCTCATTAAGTGCATTATTTTTCTGTATAATTTTACAGGCGTCATCAAATCAATTACAAATTAATACTTCGTTCACAACTCATGACACGAATCTGGATTTTACCCCTTGAAGTTAAATTATACAAAGAAAATCTACACCGCAATTTGCCTCCCCTACTTAATATGTTATTTATAAACACGTTCTAAGAAATGCGATCGCCCACCCTAAGCAGCAATATAGGCCCAATCATCGAGTAAGAGGGCGGGTTTTGCATAGAAATTTCGCATTTGACTACTAATCTTCGCGCTCTTCCCCGCCCCTACACTACGCAACGGATATCACTGCACCCATACTTTCATTCGCCATTTTATCCACAGCGCAGACAGCATAAGTACCTGATTCAACAGTTGCAAAATTTGTCCCCCGAGATAAAATGCGTTGCAGTGTCCAAGTATCACCACTCTTTCTATATAACGTCCAAGAACGAATATCTGGACTATTCGCAGCACTCCAAGAAAGTTTGCGGTTACTGACTTGTAATCTGGTTGGTGGTGATGGTGGAGTTGAGTTACGCCAAGCCATCACTGGTGGTAATACTGGTTGAGGATAAATCTTTTCTTTAAAAGTTTCAGCAATACCTCGACCATCTGCAAGAATCGGACTCATGCTAAAGAAAATATTCCCTAAAGATAAACTATTTACCAAGTTGCGGCTAATTTTTATCTGTTTTTCAATTTCGTCGTTTTTCCGAGCTTTATTGTCCAATTCTGTAATTCTGTTACCTGTATAAATGTGCCTTTGTTTACTGTTAATTTCTGTCCACCATTTTAATAGGGCAGGATAACTTTGTTGTGTTTGGTCTGTGCGCCAGTAAAGTTGAGGAGCTATATAGTCTATCCAGCCTTGTTGCACCCATTTCTTGGCGTCAGCATATAGTACTTCATATGCGTCTAAACCTGTAATCCCAGCAGGTTGCCCAGGACGGTAAATACCGAAGGGGCTGATACCAAATCTAACATGAGGTTTAGCTGCTTTAATACCTTCATAAAGACGTAACACCATTTTATTGACGTTTTCTCGCCGCCAATCGCCTAAGCTGAGTGTACCACCATTGGCTTTATAGGCTGCATAAGTTTTATTGTCGGGGAAAGATTTACCTTCAATGGGGTAGGGATAAAAGTAATCATCTAAATGGATACCATCAACGTCATAACGCCGAAGAACATCCATTATGACGTTATATGCTCTATCTTGAACTATTTTTGCTCCTGGATCCATCCACAACTGATTACCCCACTGATAAACACATTCTGGATTAGTTATGGCAATATGGGGGCGGACATTTGAACCTTTTCTAATGGTATTTTTCGCCCGATACGGGTTAAACCAAGCGTGTAGTTCTATATTACGCTTGTGACACTCGGCGATCGCAAATTCCAAGGGGTCGTAGTATGGTACTGGTGCTTTACCTTGGATACCACTAATCCACTCACTCCAAGGTTCTAATGCGGAAGCATATACAGCATCACCTTCTGGTCGTACCTGTAAAATTAAAGCGTTAAAGTTCAGCGCTTGTAAGCGGTTAACAATTTGAATAAATTCGGCTTTTTGCTGTTCTGATGGTAATCCAGGTTGAGAAGGCCAATCACTATTCCATACACAAACTACCCAAGCTCCCCGAAATTCCCGACGATGACTAACTTTGACAGTATTAGGTACTGTGGGAGTTGGTGTTGGGATCGGCGTTGGTACTGGTGTCGCCCCAGGTACTACTATATATGGTGATGTAATTTTGTCTGCTTCACCTAAATATACCAAAGCTTGGTATACAAATGCTGCCACATCACCACGAGTTGCCGCCAAGTTAGGATTAAGTAATCTGACATTCGGAAAACTAGCTACTAACCCTGCACTTGTTGCGATCGCTGTTTGATTTCTGGCATATCCAGGAATTTGGACAGAATCTTGGTAAATTTGAGGTAATGCTGTGAGTAAATCAGGTTTAATTTTTGAACTAATATCTAAACCTGTTACTAAAGAAATTAAAACCTCCAACCGAGAAACCCTGTTATCCGGACGAAAACGGTTGTCAGGAAAACCACTGATAAATCCTGTTTCGTAAGCTGTTTGAATCGCGGTTAAGGCCCAATAATTTGCAGGAACATCAACAAATGGTCTGTAGTCCCGCTTCTTCTGAACCTTCGGAAATGCTTTAGTAATCATAGCAGCTAACTCCGCTCGGGTGAGCGAGTTATCTGGGCGAAACGTTCCGTCAGAACCACTGAATACACCACGTTGGGCTAAACCGATAACAAATAAACGTGCCCAATGGTTCTGGATATCAGTGAACGAAGTAGGAGTTGATACCATTGCCGCTCCAAGCTGACTTAATTTTATATTCCCTTCGCTTTTTAGTGTAGTAACTGTTACTAGATTTGGCTGCTACAATTTCAAATTTAGTACTTGCGATCGCTGATTACCTAAAAGGGTGCAATTAGTAATCTATCGTATGGGTCACGATGATGTAATGGCAATGTAGTATAAATAGCTAAATTTGCCATTTTTATCGGCAAAATTTCAATATCATTAAGCGCAAGTTGTTCAGGGATAAAATTCTCGTAGTTATTTGGGAGCGTAAGTTTACCAATATTAACTTTAATCGCTATCTCCCATAGACTAACGATGCTCACCCATAGGTCATTATTTGATTCCAACAAGTTCTTGGCGTTATCACTCAACCGTGGGCTATCATGAATAAACCACAAAAATGTATGAGTATCAATAAGGAATTTCATTCCATGTACTCACGAAGTTCTTCTAAAGGTGCATCAAAATCATCAGACATCCAAATCAGCCCTTTGGCACTTCCTGATTGCCGTCTTTTTTTTGGTTGATTTACACGAACTATTTTTAAAATCGGCTCATTGTCCTGAGTAATAACAACTTCGTTACCATCAAGCGCTGTTTGAAACAAAATTTGAGGGCAATTTGTAGCTTGAGATATATCGACTTGATGCATATCAACTCAATATTGAATAAATTCATATACTATTATATCACAATATAGGCAACGCTTATTGAAGGTATGAAGATTATTTCGTTTTATTTCAAAATCCTTCTTGAGATTATCCCTTGTAAAGACAAGGGTTAAATCGCGTCTCTACACAATTTTCACTGCTTCATTAGTGGTCTATATTTTGGATTTCGATTTCTTTTAGGCTAGACATAACTGTAAAACACAAGTTACAACATTAAAACCTTCTTTCATACTCAATGACTGTACGACTATCATTACTAAAATTACTAGAACCACGTAAACGAAATTCTTCATTAATTCGGTAATTTATACCTAACTGAAATGGGTCATTAGCAGTCAAAATCTTGATAGCAGAAACGGAAAATCTCGGAGAAATATCAACTCCTGCTTCTGCTGCTAACTCCAAGCTAGAACTACCTCTTCCCGCTTCCGGGTCTTCAGAAATAATTGTGGGAAATATGCGGAAATCACTTAAACCAAATGTTGTCGCAACTTGATTAAAGGTGGATTGGAAATTACTTAATACTGCTGAACCTGCTATATTAATTAAACCCAAAGTACTATCACCACGTCCTTGGGTATCCACAAAACCACCCCCAAGTAAAGCTACAATTTCCGGTTGACTGCGTGCAGGAGAACTGGTTAATACTAGATTTTCATTCAATTTACTAGCCGGACCTTGGATAGCTGCTTCTACACGTACAGTTTCTAAAGCTGCTAACCCTTGTAAACTTTCTGGTTCACCTCCTCTTCTCGGAGTTAAATCAATGCTGCGGATTGCTGATAATACCCTTGCTGATAATCTTATATCTAATTCCGGGTCAAGTCCGCCATCAAAAATGGCTGTGTGTTCATAGTTGCGAACAAGGTTAAATTGAGTCGTAAATAAATTTACACCACCCCGATTCAATCGGATAACTCCTGTTGGTTGTAAAGCACTAAGAGAACCGTTAACATTTAAAATACCACTGGCTACAAAATCTAGCAAAGGTGGACGGGTTATACGTAAGTTTCTGCCTAGTTCAAGTTCTAAATTATTAAACCTGGTGCTGCTATTACTAGTTTCAGTAGGACTGTCTTGTTTATTAGCTCTTATTGGTGTATCAGCATCACTTGAGCCAACAGTTGATTCTGATAACAAGACTCTACCATCGTTTAATGTTACTTTTCCGCCAATTACCGGACTTAGAGCAGCACCAGTTACTTGTAATTTACCACTAGCAGCACCTTGATACAATCCTTTAAGATTTAAAACCAATTGGTCGAGGGAAACGGTAAGGGGGTTGGTTATGTTTTGCTCGTTGTTGAAGATGGGAATTTCTCCAGCAGCTTCTACTTTACCTCGACTGAAATCACCTTGAAGACTTTCTACCAAAATGCGGTCAAAGTCAAATTGCGCTTTCCCGGAAATATTTGTTAGTCTTCCTGGTAAAGCTTGAGCAGAAAAGGTGGCATTATTAAGTGTAGCGATACCATTGACTAATGGCTGTTGTCTGGTTCCCCGCACACTTAAGTCTATTGTTCCTTCGCCACTTTCAAAGGCAACTTGGTCTGTAAATAAATTGAGTAAGGCTAATCCTTCATTCTTGACATTTACGTCTAGGGAAATGTTGTTGCTGTCTGGTGCTACTGAGGCGAAGGGTAATTTATAAGGAATACTACCGTTAATATTAACAGGTTGGGGCCCAGATACAATGACGTTACTACCAAAGTTTAAGCGTCCATTGATATAGTTAAAAGTAGCACTAGCTGTTTGGATGCCTTTTTGATTGAGAGTTCCGTCAATTAATTCTATGCTTCCTAGAGCTTGGGGGTTGTCTATACTACCTGCTAAGTTGGCTGTAGCGTTAATATTTCCTGTAATACTACCTGGCAACTTAATATAATTATTTACTATTCTGGCAGGAAAGTTATTTATCCGCAGTTGACCTGATTGCTCTTTACCGCCAATATTACCTGTAAAAGCGATTAATCTGTTGTTGGATTCTACTCGTAAAGGCAATAATCTCAGAACACCATCTTCAAAGCTACCTTCCGCAATTATCTGCTCTGCACGGTATAACCGATCCGGTTCATCAGTTCTACCCCAAACAAAGTTTTGTCCTCGGAAATTGAATTTAGCTGCAAGTCCTGTGCTAGTGTCTACGTCTACTGTACCACTGAATGTACCCTTTAAGTCTGCTAAAGAAGGTAACATTGAGCTATCACGACGCTGTTGCTGTTGTTTGTCTAGCAGTGCTTGAATTTCAAAGTAACGCTGAAGTTGTGTTAGTACGGGTTGGTTAGATGCATTTACACCTGTGGTATTTAAATTAGCAGCATTACCGTAGCTTGGTGTTCCCGTTCCCCTTTGAAAATCTTGGATTTCATATAACTGGAGTGCTGTGAGAATATCTTGCACTTGCGCTTGGTTAGTACTGATTTGTCCTTTGATTTGAGGAATTAGACCTGTAGGATTAACTGTACCAGTAAAGGCATAGCGACTACTACCTTTGATAAATTCGCTGGTTATCAGTGTGGCTGTATTATCAGCGTAACTGAATTTTGCCGCAGCCCGATCGCCTCTGATCCGACCAACTTCTGGATTGGCGATCGCTATATCTCCACTTGCAGCGAATGTCTTTTGGTTAACTTGTAAATTTCCTGTCAGTAATCCACCAATCCTACCACTACCTAACAAAGGATTGGTTGGTGGTGTCAAATTAAACGCTTGTAGAGGAAAGTTATCTACCTTCACTGCTAAATTATCACCACCCAATGATTGACCGGATGCGATCGCTTGTCGCCATTTTACCAAAAATGATTGGGGACGATTATTACCATCCAAATTCAAGGTAATTCTATCTTGATTACCTGCAACATTCAAATTCAAACTTTTTTTGGATAGTGATAAAATATTCCCAGTTAACACAGGTTCAAAGGCCAGATTATTGACCAGTAAATCTCTTACCCTTATCTGTCCTTCTAGATTAGGTGAATCTGGTATACCTGTAACTCTTCCCCCAAAATCCGCTTTCCCAGTTAAAGCAAAAACATCGGGGATGTTTTTCAACGTCTGCAAATTGTAATTTTGCGCTTGGACATTCAAATCTAAACCAGTAATTTCTGGCTCACCTTTCGTTGCAACTGTAACATAACCATTAGCATTCAAATCAGCAGAAGTTGCTCTTTCAATATTCAGCCTTTCCCCATTCCAAGCTACTAATCCAGTAATTGGCTTACTAAAACCAGCAATTCCTTGAGAAAGTCGCACCTGACCATTAGCACGGATATTCGCCAGATTAAAAGACTCTACCGTTCCATCTACTTTTAATCTACCACTTAAAGTCCCTTCTAACTCTGGAGAAAATTGATTTAATCGTAAACCAACAGGATTAACATCCGCTTCATAGCGACCATTTGCTAGTTGAATATTGGATGCTGTCACTCTTCCACCGCTTGCAACCGCTAATAATCCTTGACCAGTAGCTTGAATTTTATTTGGATCAAAGGATTTAACATTTCCCGCAACATTAAACTGACCAGTTAACCTACCGTAAAATTGCCGGGGTATTTGTACTAAACGTTGCAACTGTAAATTATTTGTCTGGATTTGAGCGTTATATAATCCTTTATTAAGTTGGATACTAGAAGCAGTGATTATACCATTACCTGTTGCCAAACTTCCTTTACCCGTCGCTTGGATAGCTGGTAATTCAAAAGAATCTACTGTTCCTGCAACGTTAAAATCACCTGTAAATCTTCCCTGCACTTGCTGAGGTACAGTTGCTATTTGCTGGATATTTGCATTATTAACTAGTAACTGTGCATTGTAAGCACCATTCTTCAGTTGAATATCTCTGACATTAATTGTACCCCCACCAGCCGCGAGACTTGCATTACCAGTACCATTGAGAGTTTTGAGACTAAAGTTATCTGTATTTCCAGCAATTTGGAATGTACCCGCTAATGGTGACTGTAAAACAGGGGGAGATTGTTTAAGTATATTAGACAAACGTACACCACTAGCCACCAACTGAGCCGAGAAATTTTGGTCTTGTAATCTCAGATTAGAAATCGCAACATTACCACCACCAATTTGGACACCACCATTTCTGGTATCGATTCTGTCAATTTTAAAAGGTGCTGAACTACCAATAATATTCAGACTACCATTAAACTGCGCTCCCTTCAGAGAAATATTTTCTAATTGTTTTGGATCAACAAAAGGTTCCAATTGCACACCCTTAGCTTGTGCAAGTACAGAAAAGCGTCCATTATTTGCATTACCACCAGCTAATACTGTACCACCAGCCACCTTGAGGGCAACATTACGGAACGTCACCGCATTATTAGCACCAACTACCACTTCACCAGTTGCGGGATAAGTCGCTTGTGGTGCTTGGAATTGGACTACAGTTTGGACATTATTTCCAGAACCACTCAAATTTGTTGTAGCAGAAACAAGTCCGATGGGAAAAGTATTAACGTTGTAAATTTTGGCGATCGCATCCCCCGGAACATTAGCAGCTGCTAAATTAAAATTGATCTGCGGTACTTTACTCAACAGGATTTTACCACTACCTGTAACCTGACCACCGACTTTAACTTTACCTTGAATATCCTTGAAATTAATTACAGCAGCATCTGCATCAAAATCAAATCTTGACTGAACACTCTGAAAATCTACTTGATCAATGCGAGCAGATTTAATAGTAGAAACTAAACCAGAAAGTATAGGCTTCTCATTCTCACCACTCAGCACTAAATCCGCTTCCAGTTCTCCAGTTGCAGTAATCGGGAGCTTAACGTTGAGAGTTTTTTGAGCATTAGCCACACTTACTTGTGGAACAACTGCTGCTAAATTAAAACCAGTTTCAGAATCAATACTACCCTTTGCTACCAAAGGAATCTTACCATAATTGGCGGCAACACCATTGAAAAAAACCTGAGTTTTCTGAAAGTTGAGATTACCTTGACCGTTAGTAAATGGTAATGGTATTTGAGCAACTTGGGCTGCAACTCCCACAATAGTAGCATTTCCATCTATTAAAGCAGGCTGTTCTGGTTTCAAATTCAGCAGCACATTACCATTAACACGCCCTGCTTGTAAAGTCAGAGGTAATTTAACAATCCGCGTAATATCAGCAGCTAAGACACCTTCCCCTTGAACTTTTAACTTAGCTTCATCAATACTCGTTTTACTTAGACGCAAATCACCCCCAACCCAAGCAGTACCACCATTTTTTGGTCGTGCTTGCAATTCAAAACGAATTAAACGATTCTTGTCTAGTAATTGGGCAACTCCGTTAACTTGACTAATTGTAACTTCAGGAGGTGAAGGAACTGGTAGAGGTTTAACACTTGCCTTATCTGATGAAGCTTGATAATCCCTCAGCAGTACTAAATTACCATTGCGAAACCGAATTTTCTCCAATTCAGTTTTAATCGCTCCTGGTTTCCCTTGTTTAATGCTCGTAATCAGCCATCGACCTTGAGTATCCTGATCAACAAAAATATCTGGGTTAATTAAAGTAACATCCAGCTTTAAATTCCGATTAAATAATAACTTTAAAGGGTCAAACCCCACTTCCACCGCTGCAATTGTAGCTCTATCCGGGTCTGTGGGTGTAGCAGGAATAGCTGAAGCGCCAAATCTTACCCCAGTAAGTGAAAAACCTGTTACTCTCCCCAATTCTACAGGACGATTGAGTGTAGTAGTTAGATTTTGTTGAGCCAACGGTGCTAACTCTTTCTGAATAAAATTCTGTAACCGCCAAGTACCGTATACAAGTCCAACGACTATAAAACCGCCTATAGCGATGCTACCGCGTTTTAATACCAGCAAGAATAAACTTTTTCTACGGGAACTCGACTGAGATTCAGATGAGGGATTAGTCATTTGCTTCACTATTTACTCACCGGGTGTAGCTGGCATATAGATGGAGCTTAAGAGCATACTAATTTGTATGCCATCTCCAGGATACAGACCAATTTTGAATTTGGGATAGGGCGTTGTAAAGGTAAAAGGTAAAAGGAAGAAGGAATCACAAGCAAGAAGAAGGAAGAAGGTAATTAGTAGGAAATTTGCTTTCCACTTGATTTTGACCACCTTAGCTGTAGTATAGATTCTTCTTTTATACCTTTTGGCTTACCCAAAGCACTAATAAATAGGCAAATAGTAGGATGAAGTTAAGATCCAGCAGAAGCTTGACTGTTGTACAGACGTTCTGGTAGAAAGTCTTTACCTTATTCCCTATTCCTCTTGTTACCAAAGAATCCGTATATTTATTAATATCGGCATTGTCAGGAAATTATTAAAAAAGTGATAATAATGCCTAGACTTTATCTTTGGTGGTATTTAGAACTTTAATATGGATAGACCCAATAAAAAAAGGCGGATGACTACACCTATGCGTGTTTTTGTGTTACTTTTTAATGCCGGCACAGAGAATGAAGGAATTCATACTATTCAGGTAGGCGATCGCAATAAAATTCTGATGTTCGAGTCAGAAGACGATGCGACTCGTTTCGCCTTGATGCTAGAAGCACAAGATTTTCCGACACCGACAGTAGAAGCGATCGACCCAGAGGAAATCAAAGGTTTTTGTCAAACAGCTGATTATGATTGGGAGATTGTACCGGAAAATGATGCGATCGCAATTCCTCCAGACATCAATGTGGAAGAAACCGATTGGCAGGTAGATACTGAGAAAGAAAAACCAGGAGAATTTTCTGATTCAGAGCTAGACAATATTCGTCGCAAACTAGAAGGATTGCTTTGAGTGCGGGGTGCGGGGTGCGGGGTGCTGAGTGCTGAGTGCTGGGTGCTGGGTGCTGAGTGCGGGGTGCTGAGTGCTGAGTGCTGGGTGCGGGGTG
>Ga0224723_1000976_pt1 | contig 18258 bp, 10 predicted proteins | sample Balambano_FR2_Me_FD_161647 | JGI IMG/M metagenome (GOLD analysis project Ga0224723, IMG submission 161647) | Freshwater sediment microbial communities from Lake Towuti, South Sulawesi, Indonesia - Balambano_FR2_MetaG | ecosystem: Environmental > Aquatic > Freshwater > Lake > Sediment | place...
TACCGCAAGGCCCCTTTTTTTGAATTCTATGCTGATGAGGTGCGCGCAATGATCTACTCGGCCGAGCCCCGTCTGTTCGATCTCAACAAAAAAATTCTGTCATTCTGTCTGCAAACACTTCGCTCACGGGCTACGCTGGCTGAAACCACATCATACGAAATGCCACCACCAGCAGGTGTGCGCGATCTGCGCAATGCTCTTGCGGCAAAAAAAAGCACTTTTCGTGCTGCCACACATGCCCCGCTGGCTTACCCGCAAGTTTTTGGCAGCGCTTTTGTACCTGGGTTGAGCTTCATTGACCTGCTGTTTTGCACCGGGCCTCAGGCAGCCCGGTACACGCGGCAGGCACCGTGAACAAATCATTTTTAATTCGCGTTTGTAAACCACAGTAGCGTACTGGAATCAATCGGTTGAATAATCACCTTCAAAACTTTACTTTTACTACGTCAACAAGTTTATGGCAAACAATATGGAAGCAAAATTTTCTAACCGGGTGAAGGAAGTTATTTCTCTAAGCCGGGAAGAAGCCCTTCGGCTGGGTCACGATTACATCGGCACCGAACATTTACTGCTGGGCATGATTCGCGAAGGCGAGGGGGTGGCTGTAAGTGTGTTGAAAAAGTTGGGCGTGCCGCTGGATGGCCTGCGCAGCGAGATCGAAAAAATATCGAAGGGCACCGCTACACATCAAATCAAAAACCTGGCGCAAATTCCGCTCACACGCGCCTCCGAAAAAGTATTAAAGATCACCTACCTGGAAGCGAAAGTGTTCAAAGCGCAGCTTATCGGCACCGAACACCTGTTGCTCTCCATCTTGCGCGACCCCGACAACCTTGCCACCCAACTGCTCAACCGATTCGATGTTGCCTACGAGGTGGTGAAAGAAATGCTGGAATACCAGCACGAGCAGCCACAGGCATCATCAGACACAGACGATCCGGACGAAGATTCGGCAAAAATGTTTGGTGGAGCAGGAGCCGGCAGCGGAGCGGCAAAAGAAAAAAAGGGAACGGAAAAATCGCGCACCCCCGTACTTGATAACTTCGGCCGCGACCTCACTAAACTTGCCGAAGACAACAAGCTCGATCCGATTGTGGGGCGCGAAAAAGAAATTGAACGCGTAGCCCAGATACTGAGCCGCAGAAAAAAGAACAATCCCATTCTTATTGGCGAACCGGGCGTGGGCAAAACAGCCATTGCCGAGGGTTTGGCCCTTCGCATTGTACAGAAAAAAGTGTCGCGCGTGCTGTTCGGCAAACGCGTGGTAACCCTCGACCTCGCCTCGCTGGTAGCGGGCACCAAGTACCGCGGCCAGTTTGAAGAACGCATGAAAGCGGTGATGAACGAACTGGAAAAGTCGCCCGATGTAATTCTTTTCATAGACGAACTGCACACCATCGTAGGGGCCGGTGGCGCCTCGGGCTCACTCGATGCCTCGAACATGTTCAAACCTGCCCTGGCCCGCGGAGAAATTCAATGCATCGGTGCCACCACGCTGGATGAATACCGCCAATACATTGAGAAAGATGGCGCCCTGGCGCGCAGATTTCAGATGGTGATGGTCGACTCCACCACACCGGAAGAAACTATACAGATACTGGAAAACATAAAAGAAAAGTACGAAGACCACCACCACGTGGTGTATACCAAAGAGGCCATCGAGGCCTGCGTGAAACTGTCGGACCGCTACATCAGCGACCGCTTCCTACCCGACAAGGCCATTGATGTACTCGATGAGGCAGGGGCGCGCGTGCACATCAACAATATACACGTGCCCGAAGACATCGTGAAGTTTGAAGAGGCCATTGAAGATGTAAAGAAGGAGAAGAACCGTGTGGTGAAGAGTCAGAAGTATGAAGAGGCCGCACAGTTGCGCGACCGCGAGAAGAAACTGATGGAGCAGCTCGAGTTGGCTAAAGCGCGGTGGGAAGAAAAAACGCGCACAGAAAAATATACCGTTAACGAAGAAAACGTAGCCGATGTAATCGGGATGATGACGGGCATACCGGCCAACCGCATTGCACAGAAAGAGAGCAACAAGCTGTTGGGCATGGGCGACCAACTCAGCGGCAAAGTCATTGGCCAGGAAGAAGCCATCCGCAAGCTGACCAAGGCTATTCAGCGCACGCGCGTGGGCTTGAAAGACCCCAGGAAACCCATTGGTTCGTTTATCTTTTTGGGGCCTACGGGTGTGGGTAAAACAGAACTGGCGAAAGTGCTGGCCACTTATCTGTTCGATAAAGAAGATGCCCTGGTGCGCATCGATATGAGCGAGTACATGGAGAAGTTTTCCGTGTCGCGGCTGGTAGGGGCGCCTCCCGGCTACGTGGGATACGAAGAAGGCGGTCAACTGACGGAGAAAGTGAGGCGCAAGCCCTACTCGGTGGTGCTGCTAGATGAAATCGAGAAAGCACATCCCGATGTATTCAATATTCTGCTGCAGGTGCTCGATGACGGCATCCTCACTGACGGCCTGGGGCGCAGGGTGGATTTCCGCAACACCATCATCATTATGACATCAAACATTGGTGTGCGCGATTTGAAAGATTTCGGCTCGGGCATCGGCTTTGCCACCAAAGCCAAGCGCGAAACAGAAGAGGAGATGATGAAAGCCACCATACAGAGCGCGCTGAAGAAGGCTTTCAGCCCCGAGTTTCTAAACCGCCTGGATGATGTGATCGTGTTCAACTCGCTGCAGCGCGAACACATTCACAAAATTATCGACATCACGCTCGGCAAGCTCTTTGCCCGCATCAATTCGCTGGGCTACCAGGTGGAGCTGACTGAAAAAGCTAAAGACTTTCTGGCCGAAAAAGGTTACGACCATCAGTTTGGTGCACGCCCGCTTAACCGTGCGATCCAAAAATACCTGGAAGACCCGGTGGCGGAAGAGATACTGAAAGGCGAAATAGAAGAAGGAGGAACGATACTGGCCGATTACCCGGGCACGGGCGAAGAGCTAACCGTTACCGCCAAAAAGAAAAAAGCATCTTCCAAAGAGAAGAAAGAGTAGAGCCTCTTACATACTAAAGAAGCCTCGCCACCCGCGAGGCTTTTTTATTGACCCCGATTTGATAATTTTGCGCGGTCACCAATCGTTCTTTTTTCTATGCTTAACAGACGCATGCTACGCATTAAAGTGATGCAAAACCTGTTTGCCTACCAGCAATGCATGGACGCCAATTACGAGTTGGCGGTTGACTACATAGAAGCCTACTTCCAGCCCGACCTTAACTCCATGGAAGCGCAAGACAAAGAATTGCTGGCGCGACAACGAAAGAGTGCACGCCAGTTGTTCGAAAAAAAATTTAAAAAACCCGCTACACCCGACAGCCCCGAAGACATTATTAACAAAGTAGTGGCCAATGCCTTTGCACAACTGGAGAAGGCCGGCAAAAAAGATGAGGTGTTCCTTTTAAAAAATATGGTAGCCGAGGTGGAAAAACTCACCGGCACCTATCACGCCATCTTGGGCCTGGTAAGCGCCTTTGCCGAACTGGCTCAGGCCGACAAAAAGATTAAGCACGACCGCTTTCGGGAAAACCCTTGGGTAAAAGCCATTCGCAACCATGCCGAACTTAACAAAGAGTTACTGAAGGGAAACATCGGGTGGCATACCCGCACCGATAAAGTGCGCGGCTGGTTTCGCGATGTGATCAAGGCTGACGATGCTTACATCGACTACATTTCATCAAAAAAGCAGGATACCGAAAGCGATAAGGTCTTCATTAAGCACCTCATCCGCAAATTGATTTTAACCGGCACCATTAACGACTATTTTGAAGAGGACGATATTCGCTGGGCCGAAGATCGCGAGATTGTAAAAGGGCTTCTCGATAAAACCATCAAATCGTTTAATGAATCCAGCGGCCAGTTGGAATTGCAAAAGCTTTCGCTGGATTGGGATGACGACAAAAACTTTATCAGCACGCTTTTCGAAAAATCTGTTCACCTGCCCGAGGAACACAAACAACTTGTGGCCGCCAACACCAGGAATTGGGAGGTAGACCGCTTGCCGCTTACCGACCGTGTGATACTCGAAATGGCGATTGCCGAGTTGATTCACTTTCCGAATATCCCCGTAAAAGTGTCGATCAACGAATATATTGAACTTACCAAAGAGTACAGCACACCTAAAAGCAAGCAGTTTATTAACGGCATTTTAGATGTGATCGCGAAGGAGTTGCAAAAACGAGGTGCGGTAAAGAAAAGCGGGCGCGGCCTCATCGACAATAAATAAAAAGCAGATCTGTTTTTCGGCAGGGCAGCAGTTTGGCGCGGTCTGCGCTTCTGGCTATCTTTAGAATTCTTTGGCCCCCGTATGATCAGAAAACTTTGTTTCACCGTCTGCCTGGCTCTAATTGTTACCCTGTCACTGGCCCAAACGGGCAATTATTTCCTTACCCACTATGCTCCCGACATTGATAAGATCGACAGGCTGTGTTTTGATATGGCCATGGATCAGCGCGGGCTTATCTATTTTGCCAACAAAGCCGGTGTGCTTGAATTTGATGGCAAATACTGGCGCCTGATTAGTACCCCCGGTGCTGTCTACGCACTTAGTACCGGGGCGCAGTCCACCATTTTCGTGGCCGGGCTGTCGGGTTACGGCAAATTGGAGCCCTCGTCTGAGGGCCTGGTATTCAAACCGCTCTCGGGCAACCACCCCGATGCTGCCAACCTTTTCGAGAGCCTGCCACTGAAAGATAAAATCTATTTCGCCAATCGCAACAACCTGTATGTGGTTAACCAGCAGTCGGGTGAAACAGAGTTGGTCATCCCCACTCCTAAGGGCACTGCTTTCAGTACACTGTTTGAAGTGATGGGAAAAGTTTATGTTACCACCGAGAGCGACAACCTTTTTGAAGTAGCAGGCAGCCAGCTCAAGCCCGCACAACTCAATGCATCTTCGGGCAACATCATTTTCAGCAGCTCTTCTGCCGACAACCGCTACCTGCTCGGCACCACCACCGGGCAGGTGTTCGAATTCTCGGCCACCGGCCTCAGAGAAATTATTTTGAAAGATGCTGACTACTTGCAAAGCAACGTGCTGGTGGGCGGGGCGTGGGTAAACAACAACCTGGTGGCGCTGAGCACGCTGCGCGGTGGCGTTCAGTTTGTGGATGTAAACACGGGCGAAACCACCGAGATCACCAACTATTATACCGGCCTGCCCGACAATGAAGTGTTTGCACTCATGGGCGACAATAACCAGGGCATCTGGGCTGCCCACGATTATGGCTTCACACGCATTGCACCGTCCGTGCCGTTTCGCAGTTATAATCACTACCCGGGGCTGAACGGCAATTTGCTTTGCGTCCATTCGGCTGGCGATGAGGTTTACGTAGGTACCGCCCTGGGACTTTTTAAGTTAGTGCGCGATGCCGTGTACGAAGAAGAGGTGTACTACGTGTCGAAGACTAGGAACGTAGAGGTGAGCAGCCGTGCTACCGAGGAGGTAGTGATACAACAAGAGCAGCGCGAAAAAGCCAAACGCGGGCTATTTAAAAAAAGAAAGAGCAAAGAGGCCGATCCCACGCCAGCGGCCAAGCCTGCAACACCAACTACCAAGCGCACTGAAGCAGTTACCGTGCGGGAAAAACGCACACGAAAGATTTTGAAAGGCCTGCAGTACCGTTATAAACCCGTAGAAGGAATCTCGGGAAAAGTAACCCATGCCCTCGCAGTTGACGGTAAACTAATTGTAGCCGGCTTAGATGGCGTGTTCGAGGTGAATGGGCTAACGGCAACGCCTTTTTTGCGCGAGCCGGTTAAATCCGTTTTCCCATCGCCCTCCACCAGGCAACTGCTGGTAAGCACCTACAACGAAGCGATACGAACCTTTATGCGCAGCGCCAGCGGCTGGCAGCCCACGGCCTTTCTTCCCGATACCATACAAGAAGACATTACCTATATGTTTGAAGATAAGCTGCAAAACATCTGGTTGTGCGGCCGGTCGGGCCTGCTTAAAGTGGAGCTGGTGGATGGTGAGATTACCGATGTGTCGGAAGTGCCCTACGCAAGGCCGTCTATCGATGAAACAGTAGGGTTGGCGGTGGGCAATGATGTATACATTGTTACTTCGGGCGAATTTCAACGCTACAATGCCGCCAAGCACAACCTGTCGCGCTACGATTCGCTGCCCGGCACGCGCAAATATTTTGCCAGCGCAGGCGCCTTTTGGTTTCACGATGGGCACCGCTGGCGCACCATCGATCGCAGGCTCAGCGCGCAGTTGAAGCTGGAGTGGTTAGGCTTGTTTTCCGACATCCGCTACCTCACCGCTCCTGCCGAAGGCAAAGGCTTGTGGGTCATAACCGCTTCCAATGAACTGTTCAGGTTCATACCCGACAGCAGCAGCCCATTCGAACTACACCCACTTTTTTTGCGCGAGGTGCGCAGCCGCGAAGCCAAGTGGCAGCACCCGAAAAAAATGCAACTCGAAGAGGAAGAGGGAACGATCATCTTTGAGTTTACGCAACCGGAATATGTGGGCACATCTACCATCGAGTATCGTTACATGGTGGCCGGCCTCATGCCGCAATGGAGCGACTGGTCGATCAACAACAACGTGGTGCCTTTTCCTTACCTGCCCCCGGGCGACTATCAAATCAAAGTGCAATCAAAGGATTTGTTTGGAAAAATTACCGAGCTCGACACCATCGATTTCAGCGTGCTGCCGCCTTATTGGCGCAGACCCTGGTTCTATGCCTTCGAAGTGATGTTTTTCAGCTTTCTGGTGTTGGTCACGGTTAAATTGAGCGTAGCCAACTCCAAATACCGGCCCCTCAGCCGCATACTCTCGCTGCTCACCGTTATTATGTTTATCCAGTTGGTACAAACATCGGTATACGCCTACATCAACGTCAAAAGCTCGCCTGTAGTAGACTTTTTTATACAGGTATGTATTGCCATGTTGGTATTGCCGCTGGAAGTGCGCCTGCGAAATTTTTTGCAAGGCGCTGCTGAAGGCAAATACGAAGTAAGCAAGTTAATTGGTGTAACCCCCAAAGACAAATAGCAATCTATGGCAAAGAAGATGGCTTTCATGTTGCTGGTATTCACAATTACGTGGGCCTGCCAGCCGCAGCGCGAAAAGAATCCGCATGCGGATGGGTTCGACTGGGCACACTCCGACCCTGCCGGCATAGAGCTGGCCGACAGCATCATGATGGCCATGGGGGGCCGCAAAGCCTGGGACGACACCCGCTTTATCTCCTGGAATTTCTTCGGCCGCAGGAACCTGGTGTGGGATAAGCACACCGGCAACGTGCGCATAGAAAGCCTGCGCGACAGCATTATTTATCTTACCAATGTAAACACGGGCACCGGCCGCGTGCAGGTAAAGGGTGTGGAGCTAACCGAACCCGATTCGCTGGCCAAGATGCTGAAGCGAGCGAAGTCGATCTGGATAAACGACTCGTATTGGCTGGTGATGCCATTTAAGCTGAAAGACACAGGTGTTACGTTGAAGTATCACGGCCAGGATACGCTGCAAGACGGCAAATACTACAACGTGCTCTCGCTTACGTTTGCCGATGTGGGCGATACGCCCCGAAACAAATACAAACTGTATGTTGATGTGCGCGAGAAGCTCATTCGCTACTGGTCGTTTTACAACGATGCGCAGCAAGACACCGCCAACTGGATGCGCCCGTGGGACAATTATCAGAGATACGGAAACATCCTGCTTTCAGCCGACCGGTCGGATAATGGTGGTCCGAAAAACGTACGCGTAGATACACAACTGCCCGAGGAAGTGTTTACCCGTTTCTAAGAAACCGGTGTACAGACCACAACAGGTGGCGCTACCGAATCACCACTTTGCGTGCGTAGGTTTTACCGGCAGTGGTTAACGTTACAATGTACAACCCGGCTGCGATATTTTGTATTGTGAGCGGAAACACCTCGTTGGCTCCAACGAATACGGGCTCATTCATTTTCTGACCCATCAGCGAAAAAATCTGCACCAGCGCGTTGCGGTCGGTTTGAATGTTGAGATGGTCGCCTGGCAGTAGCGGGTTGGGAAAAACTGAAATGACGGGTTCGGCAGGCAGCTCTGCTCCTTCGTTATTGCGCAGCACCATCAACCCGCCCAGCGTATTGCCCACCACGATAGCGGGTTTATCGCTGTTGAACAAATTCGCGATGGCCGGCCGCAAGCGCCCGCCCAGATTGGTGGCTACCACCTGCTGCGTCAGCTCATTAAAAAGCAGATTGGTTCGAGGCACCGAAACGGCCGGATCGAACTGGCGAAAGTCGCCATAAATTGAAAGCGCTCCCTTCTGGTCGGCCAACACCAAATCAGCACGACCATCGGCATCCAAGTCGGCTACGGCAACAGCAGGATTTTGTCGCAGCACACTCTGCGCGATGCCCAAAAACTGGGCATCGCGCAACACAAAACTGTCTCCGGTATTTTGCCAATACTCCAGCGCGCCCGTAGCGCGGCCATAGAGTAAATCCACAAGGCCATCTTGATTTACATCCGCTGCGGCCAGGTTTTCCGATTGACTGATGCTGAAAGAAGTAGACACCAAATCGGCCGCGTTGGTGGTAATGCCACTGGCGGAACGATTGACGAAGTAATGCAAAATGGTTTGCCCCGATTGACGGCTGGTGCTGGTAAAGGCAAGGTCAGGCTTGCCATCGGCATTCATGTCGGCAATCATGGGTTTAATGTTGAACTGGTTCATCCCGGTAAGGCTAGCAAAATCGGGGGTAACGAGTTTAAACGCTGCCACACCATTGGTACCCGTGTTCTCATAATAGTAAATGCGGCCGATGAAACCATCGCCTGCATAGTTGCCTATCAGCATGTCGCTGTCGCCATCGCCATCCAGATCCGCAAAGGCGGGGGCTGAAAAGTCGCCTACATCGATCATGTCTTCTTGCAAAAAATCTGTTTTTACAAACGTAAACACGGGGCGGGTGGCCGTGCCAGCGTTTTTGTAAAACCACACCGACCGCTCGAAAGGGTTGTTAAGAAAGGTACGGGCGTTGAGGTTGGGCGAGGCGACCAGATCGGGCAGGCCGTCAAAGTCTACGTCTTCCAAAAATGCTCCGGGAAAGAGCAGAAAGTTTACCGGTGTAGTGGCCGGAAATGTGCCGGAGAATACCATATCGGCTTCCGCGGGTGTGCCCTTATTGGTGAGCAGGTAGAGCCGCGCGCACGATTCTTCGGTGATGACTAAATCTTTGTCGCCATCGCCATCCACATCCAGCGTTAGTAGCGTTTTACCTCCGGCATGTTGTGTGCGCCCTCCAGCCTGCGGGCAGGTGGCTGAACCAAAAGCAAACTGGCCGCAGTTACACTCTTCAAAATTTCCGAAGCGCTGTGTTACGCGCTCGAATATCAGCGTGTCGGTTCTTCCGGTTTGCTCTTTCGCCATGTTCTTATGAAATTCCGCAGTACCCACGCCCACGAACCGCATGTTCACGATATCCAGATCGCCATCGCCATCGATATCGTCAATGGCGGGTATGTCTGACTCGTTCACCTTTAGGTTAATGTTGCCGCTAAAGCCTTTGGTGAGCAACGGAAAATCGCCATTGAATTTACGCCACCGTAACAACTGGCCAGCCGGTGTGGTATTCACAAAAACTGATATGCCAAAGGGATTGCTGGTAAAAATGTCTTTGCGGCCGTCATGGTTAAAATCGCGCAACAAAACCCACTGGGTTACAGGCGGAAAAAGTACCTCGTACTCCGGTGCGTATGCGTAGCGTCCATCTTGTTGTACAAAAATCAATAACTTGTTGGCCGACTTATCGAACACCACCAGATCGGCACGGGTGTCACCATTCACATCCATGGTGTTGACCTGTGCCGAGTTGAGGCCACCCGCCCAGGCGTTTACCTGCTGGCGGCCATTGGCCTGCACCACAATCGACTGGTCAGTCGTATAGGTAAACTGTGCTTGCGCCCACGTGCTCGCCCCTACAAAAAGAAGCGTCCACACTTTTGAAAAATTCATTCTCCGTATAACGAACGGTACCACCGGCATAGTATCTTTCCGAAAGATACCGCAAGAAAGCGTAACCGCATGTCAAAAAAATTAAGCTGTTCATGCACATAAGCTTACCCGATCTATACCAGGTTTTTCAGGAGACGCAAAAGGTTTGCACGGATACGCGCAAAATTGTACCGGGGTCTATGTTTTTTGCACTCAGGGGGCCGAATTTCAATGCCAACGCTTTTGCGGAAGAAGCGCTGGAAAAAGGGGCGCAATATGCCGTAGTGGATGAGCCTGCCTTTGATACCTCTGCGCGTACGCTGCGGGTAGCCAACGTGCTGGCCTCGCTGCAGGCGCTGGCCCACCACCACCGCCAGCAGCTAACCATACCCATAGTCGGCCTGACGGGCTCGAACGGAAAAACAACGAGCAAAGAACTGGTAAGTGCAGTGCTGCGCAAGAAGTTTAACACGTTTGCCACGCAGGGTAACCTTAACAATCACATCGGGGTGCCGCTAAGTATTCTAAGTGTTACCGATCAGCACGAACTGGCGGTGATTGAAATGGGTGCCAACCACGTAGGTGAAATTGCTGCGCTAGCGGCCATCGCCAACCCCACACACGGGTTTATCACCAACATTGGCAAGGCGCACATCGGCACGTTTGGTGGATTTGAAAATATTATACGCGGCAAATCAGAGCTGTATCAGCACCTCATTCAACACCGCGGGCAGGTGTTCATCAACTCGCAAAATCATATTCTGGCCAACATGGCCAAGCGCTTTACCAACCCGCTGTTCTATCCTGCCAAAGGCGACTTCTACCACTGCGAACTGCTGGAAGCTGACCCCTTCGTAACGATAAAGACTGAAACGGGCGCGACCGTGCGCACGCAAATGGTGGGCACGTATAACTTTGAAAATATTGCCGTGGCGCTGTGCCTTGGAAAGTATTTCGGGGTAGAAGTGCAGGCTGCCAACGAGGCCGTGGTTCAGTATGTACCTGGAAACATGCGTTCGCAAATCATCAAAAAAAACAGCAACACCATTATTCTGGATGCCTACAATGCGAACCCCAGCTCAATGGAGGCCGCCATCGAAAACCTGGGCGCCATGCCTGCTGCGCGCAAGGTGGCCATTCTGGGCGACATGTACGAACTCGAAGGTGAGGCAGAAGCAGAGCACCGGCACCTGGGCGAACTGTTGGTACAGCACAACATACACGAGGTCTACCTCTGTGGCGAGTTGATCCGGGCTGCGCAGCAAACTTTTCCGAAGGCCAGATACTTCAATACCAAAACCGCCCTCACAGAAGCACTACAAAAGGATTCGCTCAGGGAACGTTTAATATTGGTGAAGGCCTCGCGTGGTATGAGGTTGGAAGACGTACTGGAAGTGATTTAGCAAAAAGCGGAGCGAATCATAAATAAATCGCATATGACACCTATTCTTACTTTTCTTGCCAGGCTGGCACGCAACAACAACCGCGAATGGTTTGAGAAAAACAAAAACCAGTACCTGCAGGCGAAGGAGCTCTTCGATGAATTTCTGGTTCAATTTCACCGAGAGCTAAGCCGGTTCGCCCCCGAGTTGGCACCGCTCAATCCAAAGAAGCTGGCCTTCCGCATCTACCGCGATGTGCGCTTTAGTAAGGATAAGCGCCCCTACAAAACCAACATGGGTGCGGGCTTCTCCGCCAACGGCAAGATGGTACAAGAGCCGGGCTACTACCTGCATTTGGAACCCGGAAAAAGTTTTCTGGCCGCTGGCATATACATGCCCGACAGTGCCAACCTCGCTAAAATCCGACAGGAGATTGATTACAATGCAGCAACTTTTTTAAAAATTCTCAGCGACAAAAAATTTAAGCGGTGGTACAAGGGCCTTGATAATTTCGATAAAGTGAAAACCGCGCCCAAGGGCTATGCCAAAGATCATCCGCACATCGACTTGCTGAAGCACAAGAGCTACATCGTATCGCATTATTTTACCGATCAGCAGGTAGCCGACAAAAAATTTGTGAAGCACGCGGCTGAAGCGGCAAAAGCGATAAAGCCGCTGAACGATTTTCTTAACCAGGCGCTGGCATAAGCGCAGGCCGCTGGCTAACGTACTTGCTAAGGCGTATCCTTACCCTTATCGCGTTCGAGCGAAATCTTATAAGCATCCGGGGTGCCGGCAATTTTCAGGTTTACAAACCGTACGCGCTTGGTTTCATCGCGGTACTGAATCTCATCGTCATTGGCCGATCCGTCTGCCTTGGGCGGAAATAGCTTTTGCCTTGCCACCTGGGTAACGAGCCTCCACGGCACACGCACATAATATTCCATATTCAAGTTAAGGTCTTGCCTGCCCGACACCTCGATAAAACCCAGGGTAGAGTTAATGGTCATGGCCGGAACAGACAGCGTGCCTTTGTCAAGGTCAAGGTGGTTGCTTAGCGTATCAAAGCGCACGCGACTTAAATCTTTGTTGCCAAAAAAGTCCGACATCGCCATCAGTACGCCATAGTTGTCGAGGCGGCCGTTAAGCACTTCCAGGTCAAGTTGCAGTTGGGAGTCGTCAACAATCGGCACCAGGTCAGGGTGTACGTGTGCTTTCCCGCGCACGCGGCCGCTCAGTTGGCCGTGGAGATTTTCTGACACCAAATGGTCCTGGCCAAAATTTTCAAACTTGAACAGCAGCTTGTCGAGGTCCATCTTTCGGATGTGGATGTCGGGGCTAAAATAAATTCTGTTGCGATCCGACCCGTTAAAATATCCTTTGCCGTGCAACTGGCCCCCGGCTGCTGCCAGCGAGAGCGTATCGACATGGATATAATGGTTGCGGGTAGTTCGCGCCCTCATAAAAAAATCATCGATGAGGTAGCGGTGGTAGTTCAGGTGCTTGATGTCGAAGTGGAAGGTCATATCGCTAAAAGGCACATCGTAAATGTTGAAGCCACTTTCGTGGGTGGCCGGGGTTGCGGCCGTGGCAGGCGGGGGCTGGTAGGCAAACAGCTCGTCAAAGTCGAGCCGTGGTGCCACGAGCGATAAGTGGTTGTCGCGCTTTCGCACAATCGAGTCGGACCCCAGATAATAGTTCAGGTTTAACAAAAATTGCGTCCTGCCAACCTTGCCTTCGGCATTCTGCACCTGCAGGTGCTGGTCTTCATAGTGCACGCGGCCCCTGAACTTTTCGAAGCGCATCGGGTGTATTTTCATCTGCGCTTCCAGTTTATCCATTAACACATCTACCGATTTCAATCCGTTCTTAAAATGTAAATCGGCCAGCCCGTGCACTTTCAGGTTTCTGAATTCCTCATGACGGTAGTCTTGCGGCACAAAATTTTCTCCCCCGTAGGCAAACACATCGTGTAACTGCAACAGGTTTGACGTAAGGTCAAACTCTACGCGAGTGTCGCCCAGGGGCTCGGTCAAAAACCAGAGGTCGTAATTTTTTAGGCGGCCCGAGAAATGGAAATCGCTCTTGTCGATCATGCCGGTAAAATCCACCACGCGAAAGTCCAGGCTGTCGACAAACACATCGGCATGAAAGTCGTGCAGGGTGTGCGGGTAGTGCGAAAGCCTGGCATAGAGGCTGTCAATAAAAAATTCGCCTACCGGCAGATTGGGCGATTCGGTGAAGGCACGTGCCGAGCTGATGAAAGTAAACTTCATGTTCAGGTTGCTGATCTGCTCATCCACGGGCTTAGCTTTGAACGTGTCGCCTGAGGTGAGTTGCCGCACATCTAAAAAGTTACTCGCAATTTTTAGCTGCGCACGCACGGGGTCGACCGTGTGGTGCAAAATAGCGGGTAAGTCGGTGATGTCGCCACTGATGGTCACGTCAGAGTTGCCAACCTGCACGCGAAAGTGGTCGATAAACGCATGGTGGCCGTCCATGTGCGCCTTGATATCCATGTGGTGGAGCGGCAAATGAAAATCGGGGCTGGTAAACGACAGGTTCTCCACTTCCAGTTCGGTAAAGTACGACTCGTTCAGCTTCTCAATGCTTCGCTCAGGGCGCGTCAGGTCTACAATGTCGTGGAAGTTCATCGTGAGCGCCACCTTACCGCTTAAATCGCGCAAGTTGGTGATGTTGAAGAACTGCGCCAGGAAGCCCAGCTCGAACTGCGAACGGAGTTTTAAGGCGATGTCGGGTGACTCAAAATTTTTCACCTGCAGGCTGCCGCTAAAAATACCGGCTTCGGGCCGGGCCGAAAAGTCCTGCAGCGAAAACGCCATTGTCGACAGCTCGCCCTTGTCACCTGTGTTAAAGTTGCCCTTAAAAAAAAGTTGATCGAGCTTTTTGTTCGATACGCGGTTGTTGATGAAAGCATCTTCGCAACCAAAGTCCACATTTACCCGTGGTGTATGGCCGTTGGTGGACTTACCCTTCACGGTGGCTTCGAAAAAAATTTTGCCGCCATTATCGTAGCGATCCAGCACCGGGGCCAGTTCTTCCGGTGCAAACGCCAAGAACAAATCGAAGTTGGGCTTGCTGCCGTGCACATTGATATTGAGGTCGGCATCGTTGGCAAAATCGATCGACCCGTCTACATTAAACTCCGCGCGCTCCAGTTGTATCTGCGAGGGAGACAACGTTAGTTGTTGACGCTGCGTATCAAAATCTATTTTTACATTTACATCAAAATGCTTGTGTTTGATGAACGTGGTGTCGGCACCCATGACCACATTAAGTAAAAACCGGCTGTCAAGGCTCACCAGCACATGGGCCGGGCTGGTGGCAAAGCGCGCAGTAGCATCGTTAATGAACGTTTCGAGCAGCAATCCGCTGGCTTCGTTTACTTTGGTGAGGTCAACATGGTCTAATTGTATGCGTTGAATATCGAGGTGAAATTCTTCACTGGCATCGGTTACTTCTTTCTTGTTCGACAGGGCGTTGGCGATATTAATCGAGCCATCGGCATGCTGCACCACGTGCAGCATGCCGTAGGCCAGCTTTACGGATTTGATTTCCATTTTTCCCCGCAGGATCGTCCACAAGTCGAAGCCGAGATAGGCATCGCGCACATCCAGCAGGGGTTCGTTATCCTTTGCTTTGTTCTCGTAAACACGCACGTGGTCCAGGTCGATGGAGATATAGGGAAAGTTGGCAAAAGGCGAGATGTGGCTTCCCTCTACTTCCAGTAAACCGGTAAAGTCGGCATTTGCCGTGGTGATGAACTGTTGCACAATATAGTCCTGCTTCCAAAATACCACCCCGATGGCCCCGGCCACGAGCACGACCACCAATACGCATGTTCCTACCACTACCCGAAGCACCAATTTCATATTACTGCAAATTACGGAATCAAAAATATGCAAGCGTTCAGGAGCGGGCCCGCTGTTGTTCGTTATACTGGTATTATTTTTTTCAGCGCACCGCGGGGGGTATGTTATCTTCCCAGGGCGTTACCTGCTGATAGGCGCGCGCCAGTTGTAATGCCGCTGCCTCGCCAAACAGCCTGCCCAGAAAGCAGATGCTGGTCGGGCTGCCGCTGGCATCGAAGCCGTTGGGTACAACCACACATGGGTGGCCGGTTAGGTTAGTGGTCAGCAACTGGGTGCCGGCAAAGCTGGGGGCCACGATCACGTCAAAATCTTTGGTGGCGGCATGGTATTGCTCTATTAATTGCTGGCGCACCCGCGAAGCGTTGATGTACTCCACTGCGGGAATGAAGCGCGCGGCCCTGAAAATGTTGGGCCACGCCTGCCTGCGCTGGTCGGTAAGTTCATCGTCCAGATTTGAGCGCGTCAGGTCGTCAAAGGCGGCCGCGGCCTCTGCGGTTAGCATCAGCCGCACGGCACCCACCGGAATCTGCTGTGGCAGTTCTACGGCTATAAGCGTTACCCCCAGGTCGCGCAACTGTTGCAGCACTTTCTCATCAGTGGCCTTGTTGCCATAGGTGGATTCAAATGCGCTTTTGATATAACCCACTTTCAGCTTGCGTATGTCTTGGGAGGCGTTGTAGTTAAAGGCGGCCTGGATGGAAAAAGCATCGAGCGGGTCGCGGCCGCGGATAGCCTCAAACACGAGCGCGGCATCGAAAGCCGAGCGGCAGATGGGCCCGATCTTGTCCATGCTCCAACTCAGCGCCATGGCTCCCGTGCGGCTCACGGCTCCAAACGTGGGGCGCAGGCCGCTGGCCCCACAACGTGTGGAAGGCGACACAATAGACCCCAGCGTTTCGGTGCCAATAGAAAAAGCCACCAGGCCGGCTACTGTTGCCGAGGCCGACCCGGCCGAAGAGCCGCTCGAACCCTGCTTGAGGTTCCAAGGATTTTTGGTTACGCCTCCGTACCAGATGTCGCCCATGGCCAGAGCCCCCAGCGTGAACTTGGCCACCAACACGGCACCCGCTGTCTGTAGTTTTTTCACCACAGTGGCGGTGCCATCCACTATCTGCTCTTTGTAAGGCGCAGCACCCCAGGTGGTGCGCGTGCCCTCCACAGCCAGCAAATCTTTCACGCCATACGGTATGCCATGCAGCGGCCCGCGATACTTGCCCTTCGCTATCTCATCGTCAGCCTGCCGGGCTTCGCGCAAGGCCGACTCTTCCAACACCGAGATGACGCACTGCAGGGTGTCGGCATATTTTTTTATGCGTTGCAGGTACAACTCGGTAAGCTGCAGCGATGTAATCCTTCTGCTTCTGATCAACACCGCAAGCTTGTACACCGGGTAGAAGGCAAGCTCGTTCATATCGGCCGGCAGGGCCACGGTTTTGGGCAGTTCCCACACGGGTGGCCTCTGGTTTACCTCGGGCACGAAGCCAACGGGCAAAGGGTTAAACACCAGCGACATAGGCGTGCGGTTGCTCAGGGTGTACTTGTGGAGTGCCGCAAAATCGCGCTGGTACTGTTGCAGCGCTTGCTGCATAGAGTCGCGCTCGGCATCGGTAAAGCTCAGGTCGTACAGCGTCTCGATGCCCTGCGTTGAAATTTTTTTGTCTTGCGCGATGCTGGCCGTGCAGGCCAGGCAGGCCACCGCCAATAACAAGTTCTTCATGTTGTCAAAGTTGGATGAGTGATAAATACAGAAACCAATACCTTTGCGGAGCAAAAATATATGAAGGAATATTTTACCAAACTCTACCGCTTTAACGAGTGGGCCAATGTGCGGGTAATCGGTTGTTTGAAAACGCAGGCTGTAGGCGATGAAAAAATTCTGAGTGTGATGGGCCACGTGCTGGCCGCACAGTTTTTATGGCTGCACCGTATTGAGGGGCTGCCGGCACCGGATGTAAAGTTGTGGGGCAACTATACGCTGGAGTCGCTGGAACGGATGGCGGCCGAGATCAACCAGCGGTGGATTGACTTTGTGGCGAACACCGAAAACTTTAACCGGATGCTGAGCTACAAGAACTACACAGGCGATGCCTTCACCAACAACGTGGAGCACATTATGATGCACCTGGTGAACCACTGCAGCTACCACCGCGGACAGGTGGCCATGCTGCTGAGGCAAAAAGGGTTTGAGCCCGTCAACACCGACTTTATCACGTACGACCGGGTGGTAACGGGGCAGTGGAAGGATTGATGGAAACTTTGTTGTTCACCTCGCGGGTGGCTCAACTTGATCATCAGGCACTCCCTTTCTGAGTCGCTTTGTTTGTGCGAGTCCGTAAATCATAAACCCCACACCAACCAGTATAAAAGGGATACTCAACAGTTGCCCCATATCAAACACCATTTGCTCTTCAAACGGAACTTGCCGCTCTTTCACAAACTCGATGACAAACCGGGCCGCAAACACCAGCGAAAAAGACCATCCAAAAAAGAAACCATTGCGTAGCGCCTGCCGGTTGGTGTTGTACAAATAGAACGTAACCACAAAGATGATCAGGTAAGCCAGCGCTTCGTAGAGTTGGGCCGGATGCCTGGGCAGGTAATCTACACGCTCGAAAACGAAAGCCCACGGCACGCTGGCAGGAAAACCGATCATCTCGGAGTTCATGAGGTTAGCCAGGCGAATAAAACAACCCGCTAGGGGCGCCACCACCGAGATCAGATCGAGTGTGTTGAGGATGGACTCGCGTGTTCTTCGGGCATAGAGCACCAGCGCCATAATTAACCCGACCACACCGCCATGGCTGGCCAAGCCCTGGTATCCGATGAACCGGTACGCCCCACTTTCAGATTGCTGAATGGGCAGCAACATTTCGAGGGGGCGATCGAGATAATAGGCGGGCTCGTAAAATAAGCAGTGACCCAGGCGCGCGCCTACCAAAATTCCGATGACTGCGTAAATTGTAAGAGTATCCAGTTTATCTGATGCGATGCGCTCTTTTCTAAACATGCGCCTCAGCAGAAGAATGC
>Ga0224723_1000977_pt1 | contig 18249 bp, 16 predicted proteins | sample Balambano_FR2_Me_FD_161647 | JGI IMG/M metagenome (GOLD analysis project Ga0224723, IMG submission 161647) | Freshwater sediment microbial communities from Lake Towuti, South Sulawesi, Indonesia - Balambano_FR2_MetaG | ecosystem: Environmental > Aquatic > Freshwater > Lake > Sediment | place...
GTAAATCGCGTCAAGCGCGTTGGCGGCAGCCACGTCCAGTGCCGCCTGCGATGCCACATCCGCCTGCCAGTTGGTCGGGCGCTGAATCACTTCGATATTCGGGTATTGGTCAATGATGTCATGGAAGCCGCCGCCGCGAAGCTGCGCCACGTTCTGCCCCAGATCACCCTGCAATTCAAGCACCAGACCGCGCGGTTCGCCGTAGCGTTCCGTCAGCAGCGCCACGATCTCCTCCGCCGACTGCTGTCCCGCGAGGAAGTTGTCGCTCTGGATCGTCAGGTTGATCGCGCAGCCAATCGGCGCACGGTCAATTGTGTAGAACGGAATGCCTGCATCGGCGGCTCGCTGGACGGAGGCACAGATCGCCTGGCTGTCCACCGGTACGGTAACGATGGCATCCACGCCCTGCGCGATGAAGTTGTCAATCTGGTTCGCCTGTGCTTCGGCGTCGAAGTTGGCATTGGCGAGGATGACCTCCCATCCCATCGACTCAGCATGGTTAACCAAGCCCGACTGGATCACGCCTTGCCCGCCCGTCAGTTCCGGCGCGGCATAGCCAATGACAATCGGATCATCCTGCGCCATGGACGGCGCAGCCAAAAGAAGAAATAATGCGAATACGATGATGATATAGAGTAACTTTTTCATGGATCGTTCCTTATCTCCAGGACTTTTCCTTACTTTTCAAGTGACCTGAACGACGGGTTATGCTCGATGGACGCCCTCCTTTCGCACCAGTCTTCGTTGAGGCAGCCTGCGAATTGCATATTGTATGCAAACCCGTAACAACGAATTTGTGTACGGTTTCTGGTATACCAGATAATGCGACTATATCCAACACACATCGCATTGTCAAGACGATCACTACAGGTATTTGCATTAATTCATTTCATCTGGTATACCAGATGAGTTGTAAAGTAAAGATAGAGCGATGTAGCAGAACTGGTAATTGCAGTGAACCTGATAGCGGGATCGCTTTACTGAAGAAGATTGCATACAATATGCAATTTAATGGTTGTTGTGCTGTACACGGCGGGTAAGGAGAACAGGCATGAAGGTGATCGCGCTCTTTGGCGCTGGTGGCAAAATTGGCGTCCGTATTGCGGCGCTCCTGAAGGCTGAATCAGACTATCAGACTCTCTATGTCGAGCCGGGGGAAGCGGGGCGTGTACGGCTGGAAGGTCTTGGGCTGAAAACTACTCCGCCCGATGCTGCCAGTCGTCAGGCGGATGTAGTCATCCTCGCCGTGCCGGATGTGCTGATCGGGCATATCGCGCATGAAATCGTGCCTTCTCTCAAAAGCGGTGCAATGGTCATCGGGCTTGATCCGGCAGCGCCGCACAGTGGCAAACTGCCCGCCCGTGAGGACATCACCTATTTTATCACCCACCCCTGTCATCCACCTGTCTATAACGATGAGGTTGATCCGCAGGCGCGGGCGGATTACTTTGGCGGGATTGCCCGGCAGAACATCGTGTGTGCGCTCATGCAGGGACCGGAGGCGGACTACGCGCAGGGTGAGGCGCTCGCCCGCAAAATTTTCGCGCCCGTGATGAAGGCACACCGCATCACGGTTGAGCAAATGGCGCTGCTGGAACCGGCGCTCGTCGAAACTGTGACCATCCCGTGCATGATGATCATCCGCGAAGCGCTCGATGAAACTGTGCGGCGCGGCGTCCCGTTTGAAGCCGCCAGAGATTTCCTGCTGGGGCATATCAACATTGATATTGCCGTGCTGTTCGGCTTTCTCGATGTGCATTTTTCCGACGGGGCGAAAATGGCAGCGGAGCGTGGCATAGCACAGATTTTTCAGCCCGACTGGAAAAAGGTGTTTGAACCGGAAAACATCATGAATGAAGTTCGGGCGATTACCGAGGCGACCGCTGTGCAGGGCTAGAAAGTCACCGACTACCGCCACAGGGAGACATTCATCATCATGCAGGCTGCGATCATTCATGCGCCGGGGCAAATGGACATTGAGACGTGGGAAAAACCTCTGCCCGGCGCTGGTGAGGCGCTACTAGCAGTCGGCGCGGCGGGGCTGTGTGCGGGCGATATGTATTTCTACCTCGGTAAAAATCCCTATGCACATTATCCACAAATATGCGGGCATGAAATCGCTGGCACCGTCGTAGAGGTCGGTTCGGACGTAGGTGACACGCTGGTCGGAATGCGCGTCGCCGTTGAGCCATTCATTAGCTGTGGCAAATGCTATCCGTGTCGCATCGGCAAAGCCAACTGCTGCACGAATTTGCAGATTATCGGTGTGCATAAACCGGGCGGCTTTGCCGAATACGTCGTTGCCCCTGCCGCCCTGATTCACCCGATACCGGATGGCTTGTCGCTGGTAGAGGCATCATTCGCCGAGCCGGTCGCAATCGCGCTTCAAACCCTGAGGCGTGGTGAAGTTGGCGCGGAAGACATCCTGATCATGGGCTGTGGTCCGATTGGGCTGGCGCTGATCGAAGTGGCACAGGCGCGGGGAGCGCGTGTATTTGTGACCGACCATCATCCGTCGCGGCTGGAAATCGCGGCGCGGCTGGGTGCGGCGATCCTGCCTTCGGATGATAAGCTGCCTGAGGCGGTGCTGGCACAGACCAAGGGCGAGGGAATGCCCGTCGTCATCGAGGCAACCGGTAGTTCAGGGGCGATTGAAATGACGCCGCATCTGGTCGCGGCGGGCGGGCGGATCGTCATCGTCAGTCTGCTCAATCAGGGAATGATGGTGTCGCTGCCGGGCTTTGAGCTGATCCGCAAGGAAATGACGATCCTCGGCTCTCGCGCCTCGTATCAGTGTTTCCCCGAAGCGCTGCAACTGCTCGCAGATCATACGATCCGCTATACCGAGTCCGCCTCAACATTTGCCTTACGCAATGCGCCGGAGGTCTTCAACGCCCTGGCGGCGGATAAAAGCCGTGTGCAGAAGGCGGTGTTCGTGATGGAGTGACGGCTACCCTGCGCCATTCTCCGCGTCCGGGTGCTGCAAGGCGCGAATCGCCATCACGCGCAGGATCGTTTCCTCCGCTTCGGAGAGGTGTTCGCGCATGGCGTCGCGGGCACCCTCCGCGCTTCTGAGCATGACCTGTTCATAGATGGCGCTGTGATAACGGTGGACGCGCACCCAGCTTGGCTCCGGCACATTGACATAAAACGCCATCACACGGATTGCCCGCATAATCTCCGAGATCGAATTGAGGATGAGCAGATACAATTCGTTATGGGTCGCCTGCGCCAGCGCCGCATGAAACGCGATGTCCCAGCGGACGAACTCTTCCAGCGTGTGCGACGTCAGATTCTTTTCGAGAATCGCGCTCAACTGGTTCAAATCCGCCTCATTACGCCGCTCCGCCGCCAGTCCCGCGATCTGAATTTCCAAGTGCAGCCGCACTTCCATGACCTTGCGATAGTCCAGTTCGGGAAAGCCCGCCCGTAAAAACGAGGTCAGCGATTGCGAAACCTGCACCGCTGTTGGCGTTGAGACGATGACGCCGCTGCGCGAACGGACTTCGAGCAGCCCTTTGGTCGTCAGCGCGTGTACCGCTTCGCGGACGACGGTTCGGCTCACCTGGTATTTCTGCGCCAGTTCGCGCTCCGGCGGCAGGCGATCTCCCGCCTTCAGTTCGGTCAGAACATAATCTTCGAGCTTATCGGAAACCTGACGGGCAAGGGTGGATTTGGGGATGGATTCGGTCATAGGAAAAGTCTTTGGTTTATAATCTTTAGCTACCTAAGTTTTGTGCAAACGGACAAAGAGTGACCATTGTGAAGTAAGGTAAAGGATGCGAATCCAAACTGAACCCACGAGGTACTCAATGAAAACGATAACGTATGAAGCGGCAGCAGAGCAAGAGACAGTCTCCGCGTTTTTGATGATGGTTTTGGAATTTGGCGACGAGCAGGGGGTGTTTGACTTGTTGGAAGCGTGGTTGGATGTGAAGAAGACGGAAGTCATCTACACGCGATTGCAGAAAGTACAAACGGTGATGGCGTCGCTGGTGATGGGTTGCAAACATACCAACGCCGTTAACGCGATATTGAGCCAGGAACAAACAGCAGCCCTCTATGTGGGGATGGAGCGCTTTCCCGACCAGTGCAACTATGCCACGATTTGACATTACTTCCATTGGCGAAACGATGCTGCGCTACAGCGTTCCCAGCGGATCACGGCTCGAAAATGCCGACTCGCTGGATGTGCATGTGGGCGGGTCGGAGAGCAATGTCTTGGCTGCGCTTCAGCAGATCGGGCAGCGCTGCGGTTATGTGACGGCATTGCCTGATAACCCGAATGGACGGCGTATCGCCCATGCCTTGCGCGAAAAAGGGATCAGTCTGGATGCTATCTGTTGGCGGACGGATGGAAGGGTAGGAGTCTATTATGTCGAATTCGCCCAGCCGCCGCGTTCTATTCAGGTGGTTTATGATCGGGCGGGTTCATGCGCGTCTGCCTTGACTCCTGACGACGTAGATTGGGCTGATCTCCTTGACACGTCGGCACTTCACCTGACGGGGATAACAGCGGCGCTTTCGCCTTCATGCTACGAAGTGGTGGATCAGGCGATCCGCCGCGCTCGTACTGCAGGGGTGCGTGTGATATTTGATGTCAATTATCGAGCGCGATTGTGGTCAGCAGAAGCGGCAGCGGCGGGCTTGATGCCGCTGATTCAGGGCATTGACCTGCTGATCTGCAAGGAAGGCGACGCCCGCCTGTTGTTCGGCTGCATAGGGCAGGATACCGAAACGGTTATCCGCCACCTTTATGAACAATCGGGTGCGACACAGGTTGTGATGAGCGCGGGCGAGGCGGGCGCTTATGCGTTCGATGGTTCGGTTGTCTATCATGAAAATGCGCTGGCTGTGCAGATTATTGACCGACTCGGTGCTGGTGACGCGCTGGCAGCGGGTGTCATTGATGGCTGGTTGGATGGTGAAATTCAGCGTGGGTTGAAGTGGGGGGTTGTGCTGGCAGCACTGGCGCTGACGCAGCACGGCGATATGGTGACGACACACCGACGTGAGGTAGAACTGTTAGGCAGCGCCAGCCAGCCCCTTATTCACCGCTAATGGCGGGCGGGGTATAATGGCGGCATGGATACCCTCACACTGTTCGTTACCGCTTCCCTGCTCTTATACGTTGGCTTTATCATTTATGTTGCAAACGTTGATCAGATAAATGGACAGTTCAGCCCTCTGCTGCGCTGGCTGCTCTTTGGTGTCATTGGATTGATGGGCATGTTTTCCCTGCTCACTTTGCAGGCGGGACTGCTTAGCGGCTTGCCGGTGGAATATCTGGCACAGATGCAGGCATCAGGGACGACACTGCCTGTCATAGATATGGGAACCGCATTTCTCAACTTTGCCCTCACCGCCGCCGCCTGTGCTTTTTCAGCCTGGCTGATTTTAATGCCCACACCGCGAACAGCGTTGAAACGTGTGCTGGTCAAAACAGCATTCAACCCCGAAGCGCCAGTGCATATTACGGCGATAATCCTCTCACTCGCGCTGCTGACGTATACGATTGGGAATCTGATTCTGGGCGGCGGAGTCAGCGGGTTAGCCAGCGAAATTGCCGAAAATGGCGTCTCGCTTGGTGAGACGATTTTCAACCAAGTGTTGTGGGTAATAGCGGCACTGCTCGGCGTTGGGCTAATGCTGCGGCGCACTCCGCAAGAGACTGCTGCGCGGCTGGCAACGCGGTTTCCAACGGTTTCTGATGTAGTGTGGGGCATTGGCGTTGGGCTGGCGATGTTTGGGTTCGTCATTGGCGTGGCGTTTGTGTGGACGGCGCTCGTCGCCCCGGAGCAGTTCGCTGAACAAACAGCCGCATCCGAAGCGCTGGCACAGGCGTTTGATACCCTGCCAGCGGCATTCGCGCTTTCGCTGGCGGTTGCGATTGGCGAGGAAATATTTTTTCGCGGAGCGCTGCAACCTGTATTTGGCTTGGGTATCACCAGTATCTTTTTCGCCCTACTGCACACCCAGTATACGCTGACACCCGCCTCAGCCACCATCGTCGTCGTCGCTGTCGCGCTCGGTATATTACGTCAGCGCCAAAGCACAACAGCAGCAGTTATTGCACATTTCGTGTATAACTTTATTCAGTTATCGTTGGCGATTCTGGCATCTTCACTGATCGGCGGGTGACTCGTGCGGCGTGCGTTCTTAGTTTTGATAGCAGTTCTGATCAGCACCCAGATCGTAGTGGCGCAGGAGAATACGCCCTTTATTCCACCGACGTTTACATGGACGCCGACGCCGACCAGCACCGCGACGACTGAACTGACGCCGACGGCGCGTCTTTCACCGACGATTTCGGCAACCCCCAACCCTGAAATGGCAGCCTTTATCGCGTCCGCACCGATGGAAATCCTCTTTCCGTCAGGGGCAATATTCAGCGTTGCAATGGTGCGCCATGCGAACGAACTGGGCGTGGCACGTTTGGAAATTGATATTGAAGGTATGGACGCACCGATCGTTTACGAAGATGTGGCAAGCGCATTCGTCTCACCCGATGATCCGTTCAAGTTGATCGTCCCGTTGGAACAGGTCATGCCGATGTTTGGCGAGATTCATTATCGCTGGACGATTGACGGTGGCTATGAAACGGGTCAGGCAGAGGCAACAGTGAGATACGTTGATCCACAGGAAATGGAATGGGTGACGAACATCGCTGGGAATGGCGGCGTTTCCCTGTACAGCGCGGGGCGCGGTTATCCCGCAATTAGCAGCGCGTTGGGGCAGGCGTATGACCTGCTGACATTCTACATAGGGGAAATGAACCCGCTGCGGTTCGCCCTGTATCGTCAGGGGCTTGCCCCTGCCTGCCAGCAGGCGACGAATGATGAGGGTGATGTTGAATACTTTGTCATGTCTTCCGAATTTGAAATTACATTTGCATGCAATCAGAGTCTTGTAGATCGGGCGATTGTTCTGGGAAATGTACAGATCATTGCCGACTCTGATATGACTCCGCCCGAAGTCCTGGAACGTGATTTGTTTGACAGGCTGCTGGCGTCGGCATTCTCATGGTATGGCACGGGGAATGTTCCCGCCTGGTTTGAGGTCGGTCTGCGTAACTATCTTGCTCCTGAGCCGCTGCGAGGGGCGCTGTTTGATGCCCAGACCGCTGTACGGGCAAACGCTGCATTTTCCACTGCGGATTTGGGCGCTGTTCCGTCAGTTGCTATGGAAGAAAATCGCCGCGAATTGTGGCAAGCGCAAAGTTACGGCATGATCCTCTACATCGTCAGTCAGGTGGGGATAGACGGTCTGTTTGAACTGACACGGGCGCTGGAAACGCAGCCGTTTGATCAGGCGTATCAGGAAGTCGTCGGTCAGCCCGCTGAATTGCTGGTGCAGTCATGGGCGCGGTGGCTGTTCAGTGAGGGAGCCAGCTTTTTATATAGTATAACGCCGTATCTGCCGCCCACTCCGACGCCAACATCTACCTATACACCATCGAATACGCCAACCGCTTCAAGTACAGGAACATCTACGTTTACGCCTACGGTAACGCCTGTCGAACGCAGCGCGACGCCTGCGCCCACGCTGACACCCTCGCGTACCCCGCAGCCTCCACCACCGACGCCGACACCGCGCAGCATGAGTGATCTGGTCACGTTAACACCCGTTCCAACCACGCCGTCGCAGAACGTCGGATTTTTGGCGAATGAACAGTCACGTATCATCCTGATCGGGATGCTGGTCATTGTGCTGGGGTTACTCGGCGTTGCCTATGTAGTCGCTTCGCGCCGTCGGTAATACCGCATCATGATTGATTTGTACTCTCTTTCGCTGGATGATCTTGGGATACTGCTGGAAAGTTGGGGGCAGCCACGCTTCCGTGCCAAACAGGTCTGGTCATGGCTGTATGACAAACAGGTAGATCGCTTCGATGCCATGACCAACCTGCCTCAGGATCTGCGCGAAAGGTTGCAACATGAAGCGACGTTAGAAGCGCTCACGCTTGAAACTGAACAGAGTAGCTATGATGGCACGGTCAAACGTCTGTATCGCCTCGCGGATGGGCAGTTGATCGAATCCGTCCTCATGGAATATGACGATGAGCGTCGTACCGCCTGTATTTCCACGCAAGCGGGGTGTGCCATGGGATGTGTTTTCTGCGCGACAGGTCAGATGGGCTTTGCTCGCCAACTCACCTCCACCGAAATATTCGTGCAGGCGCTCTATTTTGCCCGCAATCTGGAAGCACGGGGCGAACGGCTGAGTAATGTCGTTCTGATGGGTATGGGCGAACCTTTTCACAACTATGATGAGTCGCTGAATGCCGTGCGCCGCCTGATGACCGATCTGGGTATTGGGGCGCGGCATATCACCATCAGCACAGTTGGTTTAGTGCCGATGATTCGCCGCTTTGCCGATGAAGGCTTACAGGTAAAGCTGGCGGTGAGCCTCCACGCCGCAACGGATAAGGAGCGTAATGCGCTGCTGCCGATCAACCGCCGCTATCCTCTGGGCGACTTGATGGATGCTTGCCGTTACTATGTAGAAAAAACCGGGCGGCGCATGTCCTTTGAGTGGGCGTTGATTCAGGGTGAAAATGACACGCCCGAGCAGGCAACAACGCTGGGTAGTCTCCTGCATGGGCTGCATTGTCACGTCAACGTTATTCCTCTCAACCCGACCAATGGATTTGATGGAGCGCCGTCTTCACCGGGACGAATTGAACGATTCATTGAAATACTTGGTGACTATGGTATTCCTGCCACCGTTCGTATTCGACGGGGCATTGATATTGACGCGGGGTGCGGGCAGTTGAAGTCGAAGGTGCTGCGGAAACAGCGTCAGACCACCGAACATTCAGGTTGAGCGAACGAAAAACGCTAGAGTATTCGCTGACCGAACAGGCTTGCCACCAGTTCTACTGCGACTTTCGCCGTGCGATTTGAGTCATCGAGAATAGGGTTGATCTCAACGACATCCAGCGAACGAACCCGCCCATCATCCGCCAGCATTTCCATCAGCAAGTGAGCTTCACGGTATGACAGTCCGCCTGGCACAGGCGTTCCTACGCCGGGCGCGAACTGTGGATCAAGTGAGTCCATGTCGAGGCTGATATGCAGGGCTTCCACATCGCCAAAGGCATCCAGAACCTGCCGCACCGCCGCCGCCATGCCAATTTCATCAATATCACGCATGGTTCGCACGGTAACGTCGCTCTTTGTCAGATTGACTCGTTCCTCAGCATCCAGATCACGGATGCCGATCATGGCAACCTGCGCGGTGGGGAGGCGGCGCTCCCCGATCATGACGATTTCGCTGCCCGATCCCGTCAATGCCGAGACAACCATACCATGCACATTGCCGGAGGGAGTGGTGAACGGGGTGTTGAAATCGCCGTGCGCGTCCACCCATAACACACCTGTATGCGGACGGGTTGCCAGCGCAGCCGGAACGGTACCAAGCGAAATGCTATGATCGCCACCCAGCACAATCACGGTTTCGCCGGATTCCATCGCCGCCTGTGTATTGGCATAGATGTCACGGCAGACTTCACCGATAGCGTAAATGTTGTGTGCTAATCCGTCTATCGGATTGTCATCCACCTGTTCAACCTGCGGCACGGTGATATTGCCCGACTCGTAGACAGTGCAGCCAAGACGCTCAAGACGATTTTGTAAACCGGCATAGCGTATCGCGCTCGGTCCCATATCAACGCCGCGCCGTTTTTGCCCAAGGTCCATTGGAACGCCGAAGATACGGACAGGGTGATTCGCGCCCATTTAGACTGCCTCTGCCTGTGGTTCATTATCAAGACGCGCAATTTTGCGTCCGACGAAGACGAGAAGAATACTAAGAAGATACAGGACAAGCAGCGGTCCCATCACCAACGCCATGTTCACCGGGTCAATTGTTGGCGTAATGACTGCCGCGGCGATTGCTGCGCCGACAATTGCGAAACGCCAGTTCTTAAGCAGCATTTTGGTCGTCACCAAGCCAAGCAGCGACAGGACGAAAAAGATCAGGGGCGTTTCAAAGGCAACGCCCATCCAGAAGAGCAAGGCGGTAACGAACGCGAGATAGCGATCTGCCGTCCATTGTGGTTCAAACAGCAGTGGCATGAAATCATTGAAAAAGCCAATCGCCGGGGGTATCAGCAGCACCCAGGTGAAGATCACACCGATAATAAACAACCCTACTATCGCGGGAAGGGCGGTCAGGATATAGCGCCGTTCCTTTGGCGTGAGACCGGGAAGGATGAACATCAATGCCTGATACGTGATCACCGGAATTGCCAGAATACCGCCAACGAGAAGCGCAACGCGGAAATAGGCGACCACCGAGTCTGTTGGACCCAGCACGATGAACAGATTATCTGCCCCGTAAGGTTGTTTGAGAAATACCAGAACCTGACCAGATATGAGCATACCGATCAACGTTCCTGCACCAAGCGCGATCGCTGCTTTGAAGACGCGACCTCGCAGTTCATCCAGATGACCGAGAAGTGGCATCCGCAGTTCATTGTCCGGAGTCTGTGGCGTTTCCGGCGGTGGGAGCGACGGCTTCACTGGCGAAGGAGGTGGCTGTATGCTCATGATGTTTCACTTTTCCCTTTTTCATCCGGCTTTAGAGGTGGCGAACCGCGCAACTCCGCGATCTCATCTGGATGATCTGCCAGCGCACCCAGTACGCCGTTGACAAAACCGGGTGTGGTGTCGCTTCCGAACAGTTTGGCTAACTCAACAGCCTCGTCAATAGCGACTCCGACGGGGGTTATTCCGCTGACGGCAAATTCATAGACAGCGATTCTTAAGATGTTTCGATCTACAACGGCGATCTGATTTAGGGGGAATTCCGGTGCAAGTTGGTGGATGATCGGATCAATTCTCTCGTGAGAAAGTTCGACCCCTTCAACAAGCTGAACGACATAACGGCGGGTGCGTTCATTTGGCTGGCGCTCATCGAGATGCCGTGCCATGACCATTGCAAACGGGTGGCGGGTGCTATCCGCCTCGTACAAGACCTGTAAGGCGATCCGCCGTGCCAGACTGCGTTCATCTTTCGCGGGCAGATCAATAATATCGAAATCTTCCGGGTCTAGATTTGGCGCACGATTAACCATTTTGTCGTAAAGTCTGCTTACACCGATACACGCTCAAGTGTACTGCAAGTGAATAGGTTTTGAAATGCGAACTAGCCGCTGAACTCGTCTTCCGTTATTACGAGCGCTGTGTCTGAATCGGATGTTTGCTCAGCCTGATCCAGATGCCAGTCATTGAGCGCGGCGCAGATTTCAGCGCTCAGCAGAAACAGGGAGGCGATCAGATATGCCCACAGCAGAAGGATGATACCTGCCGCCAATGTTCCGTAGACGTACTGAAAATTGGCAACATTGGTTAAGTACCAGCCGAACGCCGCCTTTGCCAGTTCCCAACCGATTGCGCCAAAAAGCGCAGCGGGCCACACAGCATCCCAGCTCACACGACGTGCTGGCACATAGCGAAACAGCAGCGCGAAAATCAGCATGTTCAAGCCGATGGGCAGCGACACCGCGCCAATACTGATCCACAGGCTGGATAAATTAAACAGCAGTGACGAAATCAGCAGGATGATCGCTGAACTGACGAACGAGAGGGCGAGAAGTAGTATCAGGGCGATTGCCATGATCAGCGCAATGACGCGCTGCCGCCATAAACTTCGCATGGGCGTGAGAAAGATATTGTCGAGCGACATGGTGATATTGGAAAACAAGCCTAATCCTGACCAGACCAAGCCGATCAATGCGATCAGCGTAAAGGAACTGCTCTGCGAAAGCGCTTGCTCAATATTGACCTGCACAATACTCAGGGCGTCGCTGGCGGCTGGCGGCAGGAGCGCCGAAAAGATCAGGGAAATTTGCTGCTGCGCCAGTGCCGGGCCCAGAAAGCGGCTCACAGCGATGGCAAACAACAATGCCAGCGGGAACAGCGAGAAAATGGCGTAATAAGCAAGGGCGGCAGCCTGCCGACCTCCACTCTGGAAATAGCGCGTCATAGCGCGGCGCAGATAGACAGGCAGGGAGCGTGTTGCAGGTGTTCGTCCATTCCACCAGTTCTGCGCCTGATTTGCATAGCGGCGAGGGCGTGACTCATCCATAGCCAGACCGCCTTTCGTAATAGATTCATGACAGATCATCTATTTTGCCGTATGCTATCATAAGCACAAGTGAACACGCATGATGCGATCCTGAGGAGCAGAACATTCATGAACAACATCCAGTTGAGCGATATTCTGGCATTGCTTGGTCCCAGTACCGGCAATCCCATCTGGAATATTCTTCTCTATATCATTTTCTTCTGTGCGCTGGTCGCCATGCTGGCAATGCCGGACAAAAACCTGCTGCCAACCCTGTTGATTGCCGGCGTGATGTTTGCGGCTGTCGTCGCCAAGCTGAGTACCTCTGCCAACCCGCCGATCCTGGAATCCGCTGAGTTTGGGATGCTCATAATCAACGTCATCATGTTCGTGTTTCCGCTGCTGGCAGCCGGGCTGCTCAGGGCGAAGAAAAAGTCGCGTGTCGTTATTCCGGCTATCCTGTGTGCGGTGTTCGGCTTTGTCTACTTCTTCATGTTCTGGCTGACGGAAATGCGCCCGCTGGGTGTTGCCTAAGATTCACTGATAGCCCAGAGGCGCGATCCATCCGTCCAGAAGTGGATCGCGCCCTGTGCAGTGTCGAAAACGGATAACCCATTCAATAGCGCTAACGTCTGCGGCGCAGGATCATCTCGTGGGCGTTCGCCATCACTCTGAATCACGGCGGCTTGTGACTGTACAGCCATAAGAAGTGTTTCATCCAATGAATTTTCCTGCCCGTGACGGGGAATTTGAATAACATTTGCGACAGGCGACACGGTTCCTGCAAGTGCAGACTGTGCTTCGCGGCTCATATCGCCTGGCAGAAGGAAGCTCGTATTTCCGTAACTTAAGCGTAAAGCCAGACTGCTATCATCCAGATCGTCCTGCAACGCGGGCGTTTCGCTTGGCGACAGGACTTCCAACAATGTGCCATCACTCAGTTCAACGGTGTATCCTGCGGTGACGGGTAATATGCGATCTCCTGCCCGTGCCGTGAACTGCGCCCAATCGTCACTCAGATTGGGCTGACCGGACGTGAGGATCACACCCGCATCATATCGCTCCAGCACATCATTCAATGCGGCATAATTAGCGGTATCCGGCTGTGTGACCGCAATGATCTCAATTGTTCTATCATCGAACGGCAAATGATCGCCGACAGCAGTGAGCAGGCGGCTGGGTGCGCTGCCGCCATCTATCAGGATTTGCGCTCCGCCGGGCGTTTGTGCGAGAACTGCGTTACTGCCGTTCACATCCAGAAACCAGACATGCAGCTGACCGTCAGGTTGACCGGCAATTTTCGCCCCCATCAAGACAATCAAACACAGGCTGGCACCAATAGCGGCGGATACAAAGGGACGTGAGCGTATTTTCTGAAACATCAGGGCTACTCTTTCAGGCTGGGTAATCACCAGAATACCCCCGCCGATCCACACAAGGAAGAACAGCGCTACAAGGCGCGGGCTGATGTCAATGGCGACGCTGGCGAAGGGCAATCGCGCACACCAACGCACGACGGCAATCGTCCACGAGAGCAGAACGCCATCTATCCAGAATAGAATCTGCGCGATTTGCGGTGCGAATACCCCGATCAGCGCGGCAATGCTGCCGAGAATCATCAGCACTGGTTGGATAGGGACGATCAGGATACTAACCAGCGGCGCGATCAACGAAATTTGTCCGAAATACAAACCAATCAGCGGGATTACCGCGATCTGTACAGCAAGCGTCGTCGCCAGTGGTTCGGTCACAATGCCGCTTACCCGCGTGAGTGAGAGTGGTAACATATTGTCCACACGTCGATTAAGCCACTGGCTGATCGGGGCGTTGAAACTGGCAAGTGCCAGAGCCGCGAAGAAGCTGAGTTGAAAACCGACATCCCACAGCGCAAACGGATCGAGCAGCGAGATAACCAGTACAGCGAATGCCAGCGACGTTGGCACGAAGGTTTTGCGGCGTAATGCTTCCCCCGTAATGAGTAGGGCGCTCATCAATGCGGCGCGGAGAATTGCAGGAGTCGCGCCGGTGAGCAGAGTATATAAACCGACGACAAGGAGTGCGATGACCGCGGCAGGAACACGCCTGACATGAAAACTTCGCAGAATGCCCTGAACAACCTGTGCAATGACGATCATATTAAAGCCGCTGACGGCGATAATGTGCGCCGCACCGGTAATGGCAAATGCTTCGCGGGTGGTTGGCGCAAGCTGGCTCTCGTCGCCTAACAGAATGCCATTAAGCAACCCTGCCATTGGTTCGGGAAGCGCAGTGTTAATAGTTGCTGTCAGTATCTGGCGAAGGTCATTGATTCCCGTGAAAAGGGGCTGCCCGTGATCGCTTGAAACGACCTCAATGGCGGCATTGGTCATCAGGCTGTATACGCCCGAACGGGCGAGATAATCCGCATAATTGAACCGATCAAATATGTACGGGCTGATCAGGCTGCCCGTTGCCAAGATGTGATCTCCGTACTGGACGGCGGAGTTCAGCGGAGCGCGTATCAGGACAATGCCGCTGATCGGGACAGTTTCGCCTGCACGGGTGACGTTTTCAGCGGCAACCCGCACCTGCGTAAACGTTTCGCGTTGATCCGGCGGGCTGATGACAACGCCTTCAATCGTCATGCCGCCTGTATCGTTGTATGCGGCAATCGGGCTATCAGATGGGTTTATCGCAAGGCGCAGCCCGCCGAGTGTGAAGCCAACCAGGATAATGCCGAGCCAGCGATTTGATTTCCAGAAGAAAGCCGCTGCAACGAGGCTTGTAAACGCACACAATATCCAACCAACGGGGGAAATAGCGGGCGTGGCGGCGGCAATCAGGATTCCGCCGCACCACATAAGCGCGAGATAAATCAGCCGCATCGAATCGTCTCACAATAAAAACACGGCAGAGGTGATCTGCCGTGTAAGGTGTAAAGCGCGTGAGGCTAAACTTCTTCTTCCGCGTCTGTAGCTGTAGTTGCGGCAGCGGTCGTTAGAGGAACTTCTACCGATGAGCGCTGCGGTGGTGCAAACTGTGAGGCTTGAACGGGAGTCCCCTGTGGATGCAGAGAGGACGGTTTCACGGTATTGTTGACCTCGCTTATTCCTTTTCGGATTACTGCGAGCATCTTGGTAAGCTGGCTGTCTAGCGACGAGAGCTGATCGATCACGTATTGATCGGCATCCTTGGTCATACCTTCGGCATCCTGACGCGCCGCCTCAACGATATTGGCAGCTCGGTTTTGTGCCGCCTGTACGGAGGCTTCGCGGTCAAGCATCTGTTCGCCGCGTTCGCGGGCAAGCTGGACGAGCCGCGCCGCCTCTTCATTTGCCTGTGCTAGAATCCGATCACGCTGGGCAAGGACACGGGCGGCTTTTTCGATTTCTTCAGGGATCGAAATTCGCATCTGGTCAATGATTTCCAGGGCACGTTCCTCGTCAACCAGCGTGAATTTGCTGAATGGCATGTGCCGTCCCTCATCTATCAGTTCTTCCAAACGGTCAACCAGATGTTGGATGTCCATCACGTTAACTCCCCTGTTTCGTATATTCCCCGATAATAGTCGTCAATTAGTTTACCTGCGCTGTTCCTGAAAACGACGTACCAGCGCTTCGGCAACGAACGGCGGTACCATACTGGAAACGTCACCGCCTAATTCGGCGATCTCGCGGATCGTGCTGGAACTGATGGCGATATGTTTCTCATCGGTCATGATGGAAACCGTCTCAATTTCCGCCGCCAGCCGCTTATTCGCCAGCCCCATGCGAAATTCAAACTCGAAGTCGGAAAAGACCCTTAAACCACGCACTAACACGGTTGCGCCGACTTCTCTAGCATAGTCTACAGTAAATCCAGAGAATTTAGCAACTTGAATGTTATGAATAGGATAAAGAGCCTGTTTCGCCATCTCCAAACGCTCATCTACATCGAAGAGCAGTTTCTTTTTAGGCAAATCATAAACACCGACGATCACGATGTCAAAAATTCGGGCAGCGCGGGTGGCAATATCAATATGCCCGTTATGGATAGGATCGAATGAACCGGGATAAACTGCGCGGCTGCCCATGATAGATTTCCCTAGCTGAGATCGCTGCGTTCATTTCGCAGTATCGAAACGCGCTGTGCAAGTAAATGATGCTGGGGCAGGGTGAGTGCCGCATCTTCCTCGAAAATCGCTCGCGCTTCGTGCTGCGCCAGTTCAACCAGTTCAGGTGTCATTGCCTCCATGAGCTTAAACGCTGCCTGCCCACTCTGCCGTGTTCCCATAAGGTCACCCGGCCCGCGTAGTTTCCAGTCAATTTCAGCCAGTTGGAAGCCATTGGTCGTCTGTTCCAGCGCTCGAAGCCGCTTTTGAGCCAGATCATCCTTGCTGTCGCATACGAGGAAGCAGTATGACTCATGCCCGCCGCGCCCAACGCGCCCGCGAAACTGATGCAGTTGTGCCAAGCCAAAGCGGTGAGCGCTGTGAATGACGATCACACTCGCATTCGGAATATCCACGCCAACTTCGGCGACGGACGTTGTGACCAGTACATCAAAGTTTTGTTCGCGGAATGCCGCCATTACTTCATCTTTTTCAGCGGGCTTCATACGTCCGTGTAGCAATCCCACTTTGTAGCGAAAGAAAACTTTCTGCAACTGCTGATAGGCTTCGACCGCGGATTCGGCATCAATATTCTCGGAAGCTTCGACCAGCGGGAAAACGACAAACGCCTGCTGCCCTTCATCCAATCGCTTCTTGATGAAGTTATAAATCGCCTCCAGCGCGATTGGCTCGACCATTTTCGTCTTAACGGGCGTTCGTCCCGGCGGCATTTCATCCATGACTGACAGATCGAGATCAGCATATATTGTCAGGGCGAGGGTGCGTGGAATTGGCGTCGCTGTCATAACCAGCAGGTGCGGGTTTGTGCCTTTGCCACGCAACGCGCCGCGCTGTTCCACACCGAAACGATGCTGTTCATCAATGATCGTCAGCGCAAGATCACGAAATTCAACGCCGCCCTGAATGATGGCGTGCGTACCGATCACAATATCAACGGCACCGTTGGCAATCTCCTCATAAATCGCGCTGCGTTCGGCAGCGCTGATTGAACCTGTGAGCACGGCAACACGGGGTCTACGTTCGCCGGGGATTGCTTCCATCGTGCGGCTGATGTTGCGAAAGTGCTGTTCGGCGAGGATGCCTGTCGGTGCCATGATCGCCGCCTGCCTGCCATTCAGGAATGCGATTGCCATCGCCGCAATCGCAATGGCAGTCTTGCCGCTGCCTACATCCCCTTGCAGCAGGCGGTTCATCGGCACGTCACGGGCAATATCACCACGAATATCGCTAATGGCGCGTTTCTGCGCGTTTGTCAGTTCATATGGGAACAATGTTGTCAGGATGTCATTAAGTTGATCATCACCGATGTGCAGCGGGGTACTCGGTGCGGACTGCCACGTTCGGCGATTATCGAGGATGGCTAACTGCGTGAGCAGCAGTTGATCAAATACGTAGCGGCGGCGTGCATGATGAAGATGGTCAAAACTTTCAGGGAAATGCAGATTTTTGACTGCCCATCCCAGATCAGCCAATTCAGTACGATCCAGCGTCGCCTCTGGGACGTAGTCCGGCACCTCTTCCGCCCAGAATTCGACGGCGCGTTTCATCAGCTTCCGCATACTTTTGCCCGTCAATCCCTCTGTGAGCGGATAAACGGGAACGATGCTTACCGCTTTCAAATCATCCACATCGAGAATATCCCATTCAGGATTGGCGATCTGAATCCGATCACGAAACATTTTGGTTGTGCCATGCAAGACCAACTGCTGCCCGGCACGGATAGACATGATCAGGTAGTGCTGGCTGAAAAATGTCACACCTAGCGAGGCAGAGCCGTCATCAATCACCATATAAAAGTCTTTGCGCCCGCCCTGACTAATCCGCACTTCGGTCTTGCTGACCGTTCCGATGACGGTCACTTCTTTGTCCGCTTCGAGGCGGCGGATCAGGCTGATTTTCGTGTAGTCATCATAACGACGCGGTAAAAAGGTCAGCAGGTCATTGATGGTGGCAATACCCAGCTTGTTGAGCAGGGCAACCTTTGAAGGACCAATTCCACGTACTACCTCAACGGATGCGCTTAACCCGCGCAGGAGATCGGACGATTCTTCAGGGGAGAGTTGGCGGCGCGGGTTAAGCGCATCCGT
>Ga0224723_1000978_pt1 | contig 18221 bp, 17 predicted proteins | sample Balambano_FR2_Me_FD_161647 | JGI IMG/M metagenome (GOLD analysis project Ga0224723, IMG submission 161647) | Freshwater sediment microbial communities from Lake Towuti, South Sulawesi, Indonesia - Balambano_FR2_MetaG | ecosystem: Environmental > Aquatic > Freshwater > Lake > Sediment | place...
TTGGCCGTCTGCGCGATGCTCGCCAGCTCCACATCGTCCAGATCGCTTTCAAACGTCACTGTGCCCCCTGCCCCATCCGGTATCGGCACTTCGCCATCACTGCCGACACCGATAATATACAGGCGGATGCCAAAGGCCGCCGCTGCCGCCGCTGCGTCGATTGGGTTCAAGCCGGCATTGTTGTCGCCATCGGTCAGGAGAATGATGACGCGGCTGGCCGTCTGACCCTCGCGCAGCATGTTGGCGGCGGAGATAATTCCCAGGCCGATCGCCGTGCCGTCCAGCAGGCGCGGATTGCCCTGCCCATCGACGATCTCATTCACCAGGCGCACATCGTCCAGCAGTTCAACCAGTATCGGATAATCCAGGGTCAGCGGGGATTGATGATAAGCATCACGCGCAAAGACCACCAGCCCGATGCGGTCGAACTCACGCCCGCTAACGAACTCCGCGATGACAGATTTGGCGGCCTGCAAGCGATTCTGGGGGGCAAAATCGAGCGCGCCCATGCTGTTAGAAATATCCAGCGCCAGCACGACATCGATCCCCTGGCCGCGAAACACCTCCTGCGCGTTGCCGGACTGCGGGCGGGCCAGCGCGATCACCAGCAGCATCCATGCCAGGCCGCGCAGGACGTCGGGCAGCCAGCGCAGGCACACCCGGCGTGAAACCGGCAGACAGCTTGTCAACCGGGTATCGGAATAGATCAGTATCGCGGCGCGGTCAAACCAGCGCCGCCGGAACGCGGGCACGATCAGCGCCATAACAGGGATCAGCAGCAGGATCAGATAGCCGGGGCTGGCAAAGCGAAACTCGCTCACGCGGCCTCGCTTTCGTCGGCTGTGGGGATGGTCGCCCTGATCCAGCGGCGAATCCGCACCAGCAAACGATCGGCAAATTCCGGCGTTGGCCGCACGCTGGCAAATTTGACCAGATCGGCGTCTTCCAGTACATCGATCAGCGCCTTAAGCCGCGCCGCATCCAGTTGATCGCGGGCCTTTTGCTCAAGTTCATGGGTGGTCAGTTCCACGGTATTGATCCCAAGCAAAACCGCGACATAATTGCGCAGAATATCTGCGCCGGCTTCGACCCGCATGACCGGATCCGCTTCCTTTAAGCGTGCGATCGCCGTCAGCGCCCGCTCATCAGGTGACAGAGGGCGCGGCACGTTGTCCTTTTGCCATCGCGCCAGACGCCCCCGCCGCCAGCGGATCAGGCTGTATGCCGTCGCGGCGATCATCAGCGCGCCGACCGCGATCCAGACGGGCGACAGGTAAAACGGCCAGATCACCGGGCGATAAGGTCGGGGTTCGGCGTTCATCTCCTCCACTGTGCGCGGCACGTCGATGGTCAGCGCGCGGAACGGTGCGTAGAATACCTCGCTGCTGCCCGCCAGTTGGTAGCCGATGAACGTTTCCGGCGTCTGCTGCGCGCCGGGAGTCCACAGGATCACATCCAGGTTCTGCCGATGTCGATCGCCCTCGTTCCGGCGCTCGACCGCGATATCGCCCACCTGCCGCACCATGAACGGCCCCCACTCGTCAGCAATCGGCGGCCACTGGACGATCATCGCGCCAGGCGGCAGTTCGACGGTGAGGGTCAGGCGGAAGGGCTGGCCGACCAGAGGCGATTCCACCCACGGTGCAAATGTCGCGCGGATGGTGTCGAGATCAGGGGTCACCTCCGGCACAGGTTGGGGTGTGATCTCCGGCGTTGTGTCCTGCGCAAGCGCCGCGTCACCCCACATCAGCGTCACCAGCAGCACACCGATCCACCGATGCAGGCAGCGATGGGTCATCGACGCCTCGCCCGCCGCCGAAAGAACTGAAGCAGCGCGCGGGCATAGTCGCCATCGGGCGGGATTTCAAGCGAATCAACCCCGGCGCTGGTCAGGGCCGCATCGCGGGACTGGCGGAAGCGCCTGGCCTGGGCCTCAAACGCGCGCCGCCACGCCTCCGATGACGAGTCGATCCACCGGCGCTCACCCGTTTCAGCATCCGCCAGCGCCACCAGCCCGGCAGACGGCCAGGCCGCCTCCAGCGGATCGCTCAGCACTACGGCCACCACATCATGCCTGCGCCCGGTGATCAGCAATTCTCTGGCATATTGCTGCGCCGCCGCCAGGAAATCGGACAGCAGAAAGATAATCGCACGCTGGCGCAGCAGCCCACTCAGCGTTCTCAGCGCCAGGGCGAGATCGGTTCCCTGACTGGATGGACGCACGGCCAGCAGATCGCGGATCAGGCGCAGCCCGTGGTTACGCCCCTTGCGCGGGGCGATAAACTGCTCGATCCGGTCGCTGAAGATCAGCAGGCCGACCTTATCATTGTTGCTGATAGCGGAGAGGGCCAGCACCGCGCCCAGTTCTGCCGCCAGATCGCGCTTGGATCGGCCTGCCGTGCCGAACAAACACGAGGCGCTGGTGTCCAGCGCGATCACGACGGTCAGTTCGCGCTCTTCCTCATAGCGCTTGATATACGGTTCGCCAGCGCGGGCAGTGACGTTCCAGTCAATATCGCGCACATCATCGCCGGGCTGATAGGGGCGCACGGACTCAAAGGCCACGCCACGCCCCTTGAATACCGAATGATAGGCCCCGGCAAATGACGTATTGACCAAGCGGCGGGTGCGCAGTTCGATCCGCCGGATGCGCGCCAGCAGTTCCGCGTCCAGCATCAGGGCACGTCGATCCGGCTCAGAACCTGGCCGATGATCTGATCCGAGGTGATATTTTCTGCCTCCGCCTCAAAGCTGACGATTACACGATGGCGCAGCACGTCGGGCGCGATCTGTTTGACATCATCGGGGATTACATAACCACGCCGCCGCAGGAAGGCCAGCGCGCGGGCCGCCTTCAGCAGGGCGATCGTCGCGCGGGGGGACGCGCCGACCGCGATCAACGGGCGCAGATTTTTGGCCGGTTCCCGCGTGGCGAACACAATATCCAGCACATAGTCCTTAATTTTATCGTCTACATGCAGACGGTTGACGGCCTGCCGCGCACGCTGAATCTCTCGTGGGCCGATCACAGCGCGCGGCGCGGCGGGCGGTTCCCCGGCCATCCGCTCGATAATTTCGCGTTCCTCAGCGCGCGAAGGATAACTGACCACGACCTTAAGCATGAAGCGGTCTAACTGGGCTTCCGGCAGCGGGTAAGTGCCTTCCTGTTCGATCGGGTTCTGGGTCGCCAGCACCATAAAGGGATCATCGAGGGGTCGCGTGTGATCGCCCAGTGTCACCTGGCGTTCTTCCATTGCTTCCAGCAGCGCGGACTGCACTTTGGCCGGGGCGCGATTGATCTCATCCGCCAGCACGATATTAGCGAAGATCGGGCCGGGGCGCGCCGAGAACTGCCCCGTGGCGGGGTTATAAATCTGCGTGCCGATCAGATCGGCGGGCAGCAGATCGGGCGTAAACTGAATGCGTTGAAACTGGGCATTGATGGTGGCGGCCAGGGTGCGCACCGCCAGCGTCTTCGCCAGGCCCGGCACGCCTTCAATCAGCACATGGCCGTTGGTCAGCAGCGCGATCAGCAGGCGGTTGATCATCACATCCTGCCCGACGATCACACGCCCGGTTTCCGCCAGGATGTCGCTGACGAACGCCGCTTCGCGCTGAGTCTGCTCATTAAGCTGCTGGATTGATAGCATCTAGCCGCACGACCCCATGACGGTGGACTCCAACTGCCAGGAAGATTCAGGGCTTTCCCGTCTGTAGCGATCGCAGAATGACGCGGGTTCGCCCTCCCCTTGCCACAACAGGAAGCGCACGTTGGTCTGAACGCGCATTTCGTTGTCTCCAGGGCGATCAATCGTGCTGTTCGTGATGCGCAGGCCGCGAAAATCAACTTCCATGACCAGGGCGATCTGCAAACGGGGATGCTCATGCCGGTCAGGGATGCCCGCGCCGTGTGCAATCGTGATCTCCCCTTCAATTGCCAGGACGAACAGCAACAGCGGCGTAAGCAAGAATGTAAACCACAGTACGATCAGCAGCGCACAACCCGCCCTGCGCAGCGGACTGCGCCGTTTGGCCGGGACTTCCCGCACCACGTATTCTATCTGCACATTATCCCCGGACGGGGAAGCTGCGCGCTCCAATTCGTGTGTCACAGATGGTATCAATCCTCTCCGGCAAACCGCATTCGAATTCGATCCTGAGCGTCATAACTGACGTGAATAAACAGAGGAGCCTGCTCAGGAGACCTGTTCACGACACGCGGGATGATCAGCGGCAGGTCTTCAACCAGATCGAGGGCTGCGATCTGATCGACCGGAATCCAGTGCAGTGTGCCTTCGCTTTCGTCGGCTGCAAGCGCGCGGCTGTCACTGTAAGCGGTAAAGACAAACAGCATGATCCCTGTCTCTGAACCCGCGTCGATATTATACACCGCCCGCAAACGCACATCATGGACTTGCAGGCCAGTTTCTTCCTCAATTTCGCGGATCGCGCTGGTGTAGGGATCTTCACCGCGCTCGATATGCCCACCGACACCGTTATACTGATTGGGAAACACCCGCCTATGCGCCGCGCGTTTCATCAACAGCACATCGCCGCCGTTCAAGACAAAGCTGAGTGTACGCGGGATCGTCAGCCACCGTCCATCAATCGCATCCGCCCCCTGCCCCTGCGCACCCAATGGCGATCCTTTCTCGTTCGGCAACTGAATTATTGGAAAGACTCTACCGCACGAGGCGGCCACCGGGCAACGGCTGCCGATCGCATAGACGCGCATTTGACCCGTTGCGCGCTGCCAGAGATCGGCTTAAGCTAAAGAGACTCGGCAATCCATATGAAATTTACTTTGTCCAGCTTGTGCAGATTGCCCTAATACGACCCGCGCACCACGCCTGTGTGCCGGAACAAAAGCTGAGGATCGATCCTATGGGGACTCGTCAACGTCTGGGTGTTTTGGGTGGAACGGCGCTGTCCTCCCCAAATACAAAATCGGACAGCGCCCCGCCGCCTGATCTGCGTATCGTGCCGCTCGATCGTGTTCACCCGCACGAGACGCATGACAGCCAGCGATCCGGCCCGCTGCTGGAACGGCTGCGCACGGCGGACACCGTGATCCACCCTCCGATCGTCGCGCCGATGGACGATGGTCATTATGTGATCCTGGATGGCGCGAACCGCTGCTACTGTTTCGGCCAACTGGGTTACGAGCATATCGTCGTGCAGTGCGCGTCCTATGATAGCGGGACGGTCGAACTCAGCACATGGCAGCACATCGTCAGCGATTTTGAAGCTGAGGAGTTTCTGCATCGGCTGAGGGCTGTCGAGGCGGTGGAACTGCTCGACCATCAGGATGCGCACGCGCTGGCGCATCTGGTCTTCAAGGATGGCCGTGTGCTGGCGGTTCGCGCGGCGCTGGGCAACGCACATGAGCGCAACAGCGCACTTCGAGATGTCGTCGGCGTGTATCAGCAGGCCGCCCGGCTTTATCGCACCGCGCTGGATGAGCCGCAGGAAGTCTGGCGCCTGTATCCAGAAGCGATCGCGCTGGTCTTCTTCGCTCGTTATGAACCGGCGGATATTATCGCCGCCGCCCGGTATGATGCGCCACTTCCCCCTGGCGTCAGCCGTCACATCGTCAACGGGCGCGCGCTGCGGATCAATTATCCGACGGCAGCGCTGCGCGACACAACCTTATCGCTGGAGGCGAAAAATGAGGCGCTGCAAACCTGGCTGAAAGAAAAACTGGCGAAACGGCAGGTGCGCTATTATGCTGAAGCCACTTATCAGTTTGACGAGTAGGAGCAGGCCATGGCGCAGACCTTTGAAAGCGCCTTTCGGGAGGCCCGGTTTTTCAGCGACGAGGAACTTTACGCCGTGATCAGGCTGCCCGCGCGCGCGATCACCGCCGCCGCCAGCATTATTGCAGAAATTGGCGAACCATTTGCCGCGCTGATCGCCGACAAGGATGAGGTCAGCCTGGTGATCCCGCGCGATGCGATTGAAGATTTTTCCGCCCGTCTGCGCGATTATACGGTCAGCGAAACCCGCTATCGGCTGATCACCTTCGACGTGGTGCTGGAGCCTGAACTGGTCGGGTTCATCAGCCGGGTCAGCGCGGCGCTGGCTGAGGCGGGCATTTCGATCCTGCCTTACGCAGCTTATTCGCGCGATCATGTGCTGGTGGCGGCACAAGAGCATGATCGCGCTATCCTCACCCTGGAAACCTTAAGGGCCACTTTAGCGTGACCTGGAGTATAAACTAACGCATGGAAATTCATCTGTTTGACAGCGGCGACCGGACGCCGCAGCCCAGAGATCGCGTGCAGATCGAGGACGTGGCGATCCAGCCCTATCGCGATCGGGTGCGTGTATGGGTGAATGTAAAGATCACCCCGTTTCTGGAACGTCCCAATCTGCTGCTGGTGGCGCAGGATCAGGATGATCAGATCGTGGCCGAACTGAACATCATCGAGACCATGCACGCCGACATGGAATTTACCCTGCATCTGCGTGGCAAGGGCGATCCTGCTGGCAGCTACAGCCTGACGGTTGAGTTGTTTTACGAGACCCGCAACCCGCCGCAGGATCGTCGTGTCGAAGGATTCTTCGTGCCGGAAGCCTCTGCGCCGGAGGATGAAGCGCCGTGACGACGCTGTGGCTGAGGGAAGAACAGGCGCGTCAGATTCTGGAACACGCCTGCTTAGAGTCGCCGCAAGAAGCGTGCGGGCTGATCCTGGGCCAGCAGGGGCAGGTCGAGCGCGTGGTCGCGGCAGCCAACATTGCCAGCGATCCGTTGCGCCGGTACATGATCGACCCGCAGTTTTTGAGCCAGCATCTGCCGGAAGCGATCGGGTTCTATCATTCGCACCCGCGCGGTGAGCCGATCCCATCGCCCACGGATGTGCGCGAAGCGTTTTACCCGGACATGATCACCCTGATAGCCGGGCTGAAAGGTGAACCGAGCCTGGCAGCCTGGAAAATAGCGAACGGGCGTGTTGATCCCATTGAGATGCACATCGGCCCGGAAGCGCCGCCGCGTTATCACGACCTGCCATTTACCCGTGCGCAGAAAATTGCCGTTGCTATCAGTATCGTTGCTGCCTTCTGCCTGTTGATCTGGTTATCTGTCGCGCTGCTTCCCCCAGCGCCGCCCATATCGCCACCTTAGGAGTTTCACAATGGAGCTATCCGTCATCCTCGCCGTCGTTATCGGGCTTCTGGCCGGAGGGGTGATCAACGCCCTGGCAGACGATCTGCCGCTGCGCCGGAATCCGCGTCTGCCGCGCTACGTGCCGGAAGCCAAAAAGGCTGCTACTCACAGCCCGGACGAAGCGGTGCGCGCTGCGACTCAAATCGACGATGAGCCGCGCCCGCCCCTGGCATGGCTGGGCCTCACTGCGTTTCTTTTTGGCAAACGCGTGTCGCCCGGCGGCGTGAAGCTCAACTGGCGCTACCCCATTACGGAGATCGCCACTGCCGCCGCGATGGCGATCGCGGTGCTGGCGGTGAGGGACGATAAGTTCAATGTGATACAAATCGGCTTTTTTCTGGTGTATGTCGCCATTCTGATTCTGATCACGGTGATCGACATCGAGCATCGCTGGATTTTGTTCGTCGTTATTGTACCGTCAGCGGTGATCTGCCTGATCGACGCGCTGCTGACCACGCTGGGCGATAATTCAACCTGGTATCAGCCGGGGATTGTGGACGCGCTGGTCGGCGGGGCGCTGGGCTTCGTCGTGTTTTTCCTTTTCTATAACGGCGGTTTTCTGTTCACTTACATCATGGGCAAGCTGCGCGGCCAGGAGATCAAAGAGATCGCGTTCGGCTATGGCGACGTGATGCTGGCGACCGTCAGCGGCCTGATGCTTGGCTGGCAAGCGCTTATCTTCGCCATGTTTATCACCGTGTTTCTGGGCGCATTCGGCGCGCTGATCTACCTGCTGACACGCGCGCTGCTGGGGGCGAGATACAGCGCTTTCACCGCCCTGCCCTATGGCCCGTACATTGTGCTGGGGACAGCGCTCATGCTGCTGTTCCGCGAAGAAGTGGGTCGTATGTTCGGCGGCAGCTAGTGCAAGTTCCGAGTAACGAGTAATGTGTTGTTAATCGGAAATTTGGTCTTACTGCGCGCGTTGCAGGTTCAGAAAGAGGGGCTGGAAGCTGTTTGGACTCAACCGATTGGCTCTGAAACCGCACTAGAGAATAATTGCACGGGGCGGAGTAGGATTCCGCCCCGCAACAGTCTACTGTTCGTCGCGGCGTTCGATGATCCCGCCGCCCAGGCACACGTCACCATGATAGACGACCGCGCCCTGCCCCGGCGTGATGTCGCGCAGCGGCTCGTCAAAGCGAACCGCCATGCGATCACCCGGCAGTGGTTCTACCCAGGCCGGAACCGCCGCCGCCTTATAACGAATCTTCACCTCGGCGCGGAAGGGGTCAATCGGCGCGTGATCGCTGACCCAGGTCACGCGCTTTGCCGTGAGATGATCTGACCCCAGATCGGCCCTGACGCCGACGATCAACGCATTGCGATACGGATTCGTGCCGATCACGTACAGCGGTTCAGGGTACGTCACGCCCAGGCCCTTGCGCTGGCCGATGGTGTAATTGGCTAACCCGGTGTGCTGACCGATGATCTCGCCGTTTTTCAGGACGATCGGCCCGGTTTGCATCACGTCGGGCGCGAAATCGACCAGGAAGCGGCGGTAATTGCCGTCGCCGATGAAACACAAATCCTGGCTGTCCTGCTTGCTGGCCGTCGGCAGGCCGAATGTCTCCGCCAGTCGGCGCACTTCCGGCTTGGGGATGCTGCCCACAGGGAACATCACATGGCGAAGCTGCTCCTGCTTCAGAACGCTCAGCACGTAGCTTTGATCCTTCGCGTCATCGATCCCTTTTTTCAGCAGCAGTTGACCATTGGCCGCCGGTTCGATGCGCGCGTAATGGCCCGTCGCCAGGTAATCGGCGTCCAGCGCCAGCGCGTTTTTCAGCAGCCAGTTGAAGCGAATGTGCCGGTTGCATTCCAGGCAGGGATTCGGCGTGACGGCATGGCGGTGCTGGTCGATGAAAAATTCCACGACGGTGCTGCGGAACACGTCTTTGGTGTCCAGCACATAAAACGGGATGCCCAGCTTGTTGGCGATGCGGCGGGCATCCGCCAGTTGATCCGGCGTGCAGCAGCGGTTGTGCGCGCCCCCGGCGGTCGTTTCCTCCGCCCACAGGCGCATCATCATGCCGACGACATCGTAGCCCTGTTCGACCAGCAGCGCGGCGGCCACAGAGCTATCGACGCCACCGCTCATCGCCACCACCACGCGAATATCGGCGTTATTGCTCACAGACTGATCTCTCGGCTCAACTTGTACAGACGGTTTACAGTATCGGTCACGGCCCCGACCGCGTAATCGACATCCTCGGCAGTGGTCGAACGCCCGACGGTCAGGCGCAGGCTGCCGATCGCTTCATGCGGTTCGCAGCCCATCGCCAGCAAGACTCCAGACGGTTCAGGATTGCCAGTCTTACAGGCCGACGCGCCGCTGGCCGCCACTCCTTTTACATCCAGGTGCATGATCAGCGTGCTGCCATCAATGCCTGGGAAGACAAAACTGGCATGTGAGGGAAGACGATCGTCGGGATGGCCGGTGATGTGCGCGTCTGGCAGGCGGGCGATAATGCCCTCGATCAGCTGGTCGCGCAGATTTCTGTAATGGACGAGCCGTGTCTCCTGCTCCGCATAGGCAAGCTGGAGCGCCCTCGCCATGCCGACAATAAAGGGCGTGTTATGAGTCCCGGCGCGCCGGCCCTCTTCATGGCTGCCGCCGGTCTGGCTGGGCGCCAGTTCAATCCCCTCACGGACATACAGCACGCCGACGCCTTTCGGCCCGTAGAATTTGTGCGCCGACAGGCTCATCATATCCACGCCGAGCGCCTGCACATCGAGCGTGATCTGACCGGCGGCCTGAACGGCATCGGTATGCAGCAGCACACCGTGTTCATGGGCCAGGGCGGCCAGCTTCGGCAGCGGATTGATCGTGCCGACCTCGTTGTTGGCATAAATGATGCTGGCGACGGTCGTCCCTGGCTGGATAGCTGCGGCAAAATCCTCTTCGTCAACCCGCCCGTAACGATCGACGGGCAGAAGGGTGCTGTCAAAGCCCATAAGTTCGACCAGTTGGCCGACCGTCCTGCTGACTGCGCTGTGTTCGACGGGCGTGGTGATCAAGTGATGGCCCGCGCCGGCCTGCCGACGAGTCCACGCCGCGCCGCGAATCGCCAGGTTATTGCTTTCGGAGCCGCCGCTGGTGAAAATGATCTCGCCCGGCTTACAGTTCAGGACATGAGCGATCACCTCGCGCGCATCCTCAATCGCCTTCTCTGCCTGGCGACCAAACCGGTGCGCGGACGAGGCATTGCCGAAGACCTCGGTGAAGTAGGGCATCATCGCTTCGACCACCCGTTCATCCATCGGCGTCGTGGCGCTGTGATCGAGATAAACTGTGCGGTGCGTTTTCATGATCAACCCTTCCTTCATCCTCACTGTCGATCGGTTCATTAGGCCTATTTTAATGCCCGACTCTTGGGTTGTCAGCGGCCCAGTTCCGGCGGCCTGTTAACGAATTGGATGGGTTGCTTTTGCGAGGATGGATTATAATGGCCGCGATCCTTTCATCACGCGGCGCTTATCCACAATCAAGCAGGAGAGAACCGGCTATGCCATCGATCGAGAATATCCGCGCGCGCGAAGTGCTGGACTCACGCGGCAATCCTACCATCGAAGTGGAAGTGATCCTGGAAGACGGCGCATTCGGTCGCGCGATTGTCCCCAGCGGCGCATCAACCGGCGAACACGAAGCGCTGGAACTGCGAGACGGTGACAAGAAACGTTACGGCGGCAAAGGCACGCTCAAAGCGGTTGACGCAGTGAATAAAGTGCTGGCGAGCGAGCTGGACGGTCTGGAGGCTTACGATCAGAAAGCGATCGACGATCTGATGATCAGGCTGGACGGCACGCCGACCAAGAGCAAGCTCGGCGCCAACGCGATCCTCGGCGTCTCGATGGCGGTGGCGCACGCGGCGGCGGACAGCGCAGGTCTGCCTTTGTATGCCTACCTCGGCGGCGTCCATGCCCATGTGCTGCCCGTGCCGATGATGAATATCATGAACGGCGGCAAGCACGCGGTCGGCAGCACCGACTTTCAGGAATTTATGGTGATGCCCGTCGGCGCGCCGAGCTACCGCGAAGGGCTGCGCTGGGGCGTGGAAATTTATCACACGCTGAAGACCGTGCTGCACGACAAGGGCCATTCCACCACCGTTGGCGATGAAGGCGGGTTCGCGCCGTCGCTCGGTTCTAACCAGGCCGCGCTCGATGTCATCATGCAAGCGATCGAAAAGGCGGGTTACAAAGCCGGTGAGGAAATTTTCATCGCGCTCGATCCCGCTATGTCCGAACTGTACCGCGACGGCCAGTATCACCTGGAGATCGAAAGCAAGGTTTTCTCCGGTGAAGAAATGGTCGAGTTCTGGGCCAACTGGTGCGCTCGCTACCCGATCATCTCGATCGAAGATGGACTGTCTCAGGATGACTGGGATAACTGGGCGCGCCTGGTGGCCCGCGTGGGCGATCGCGTTCAGATCGTCGGCGATGATCTGCTGGTGACGAACGTCGAGCGTGTGCGCAAAGCCATCGACCTGAAGGCCGCCAATTCGCTGTTGTGCAAGGTGAACCAGATCGGTTCGTTGAGTGAAGCGATCGCGGCCTCGCAGTTGAGCCAGCGCAGCGGGTGGTCGGTGGTCGCCAGCCATCGCAGCGGCGAGACCGAAGACACCACGATCGCCGATCTGGCGGTGGGGCTAAACGCAGGCCAGATCAAGACCGGTGCGCCCGCGCGCACGGATCGCATCGCCAAGTATAATCAACTGCTGCGCATTGAGGAAGAACTGGGCAGCGCCGCCGTCTATGCCGGGGCCAGTGCCTTCAACCATCTGAGCCGCCGGTCGGCTGCCAACCGTTAAACAACGCCAGGCGTTATCCAGCACGCCGAGTAAGAAAGGCCGTACTGTGGTGGAGAATCACCTGGACAAGAAACGCACGAAAATCGTCGCCACCATCGGGCCTGCGTCCCAGGACCCGGAGATCATCCGGCGGATGATCCGCTCTGGCATGAACGTGGCGCGCATCAATTTTTCGCACGGCGACCACGAAACCCACGGGCGCACAATCGACACGGTGCGGCGGATCGCGGAGGAAGAAGGCGCGGTCGTCGCCATTATGTGCGACATTCAGGGGCCTAAAATCCGCATCGGCAAGCTCAGGGAGCCGCTTCAGCTTGCCAAAGGCGATCGGGTGACGTTGACGCTGGAAGATGGCGCGGACGGCACGGGCAATGTGATTGCCCTGCCCCACCCGGAATTTGTAAAGGACATCAAATCCGGGATGCACCTGCTGCTGGACGACGGCAACCTGGAATTTATCGTCCGGGATGTCACCGGGCGTGCGCTGATCTCCGAGGTGCTGATCGGCGGCGAACTGAGTTCGCGCAAAGGGGTGATGGCCCCCAACGCCTATCTTACGCTGTCGGCCATTACCGATAAAGACCGGGGCGATATTGAGTTCGCGCTGGGCAAGAATACCGAGTATATCGCTATGTCGTTTGTGCGGTCGCCGGACGATATCCGCGAACTGCGCTGGCTGATGCGTCACCTGGGGATGGACGCAGCGGTCATCGCCAAGATCGAGAAGCATGAGGCTCTCGAAAATATCGAAGCGATCATCGAGACATGCGATGGCATCATGGTCGCGCGCGGTGATCTGGGCCTGGAAACACCCGCCGAAGAAGTGCCCTATCACCAGAAGCGCATCATCCGCCTGTGCAATCAGGCCAGCAAACCGGTGATCACCGCCACCCAGATGCTCAGTTCGATGGTCGAATCGCCCCGGCCCACGCGCGCGGAAGCCAGCGACGTATACAACGCGATCGTCGATGGCACAGACGCCGTGATGCTGAGTAACGAGTCTGCGGCGGGCAAGTATCCGGTCGAAGCCGTAGAGACAATGGCGACCATCGCCGCGATCGCTGAACAGCATGTCTGGCACAATCGCCCGCAGCAGTGGGACACCAGCCGTTACGGCGCAGAAGGCAGCGATCAGATTTCGGACGCCATCAGCGAGGCGACCTATCACATTTCGGAAGCGCTCAAGCCACGCGCGATCGTCACCACCACCATGAGCGGCTATACCTCTCGCCGGGTGGCACGGGAGCGCCCACGCGCACCGATCCTGTGTATGACGCCGAACCCGCTGACTTACCGGCGAATGGCGCTGGTTTGGGGCGTGACGCCGCTGATGATTCCTCAGTTTGAGACGGTCGATGAAATGATCAGCGTGATCTCACGTGCGGCAGTGCAGAATAACCTGGTGCGGCGCGACGATATGGTCGTGATCATCGCTGGGGTTCCCTTCGGCACACCGGGGCAGACCAATTTTCTGAAGGTACACCGTATCGGGGAAAACGGCGAACTGGCGTAGGACATGACGAAGACAAAGGCGGTCGTTTGGCCGCCTTTTTAACTGACATTACCGGTATTCGTCCGTATCAACAAATTCGAGCGACGAATCGCCAGGGGCGGCGTTGGACTGCCGTTCCCGACGCCGCATGGAAACGCGCGACTCGCCCCGCGCCGGTTGCCGATCGATCTGAGCGGCGGTTTGCGCGGCGGCACGGGCATAATCCGGCGTGATCGCCTCGACGCCGTAGCTCTGCGGCGTGGCGCAGTAGGGGCACAAATCCCAGGCCAGTTCCAGCAGATGGCGACAATTGAGGCACGACTTTTTGAGACGAGTGTGGCAGTTGGGGCAGGCCTGCCATTGTTCACGCACGCGCTGACCGCAGCCGGGGCAGGCTGGCTTCTCCTCGATCTCTTGCAGCAGCGCTTCCTCTTCAAGCGAGCGTTCGTAGGCTTCTGACAGGGTTTCGCGCGGGCGCAGCAGCATATAGATGAGCAGGCCTGGCAGCGTGAGGATCGCCACCATCACCGCCATCGTCATCTGAGAGAGCGGATCACGCGAGCGGGCGCGCATATCCCGATAGACCCACACGATCATCGCTACCCAGAACGCGATCAGCACCAGCCCGCCGTAAAGAACGGCGAACGTAAACACCCCACCCCATTGATCCAGACTTTCAGGCATCAGAACACCCTGTCTTGCGCTTCATCGTGCATTGGAGTATATCAGCGGGTTATGGGGCGTGCAAAGTCATCAGGATCGGCCCCAAAACTGGAAAGACAGCATGACCTCATTGTCCCTGCATGAGATTCCGGAGGGCGATCGCCCACGCGAACGGTTACTTACTCAGGGCGGCAGCGCACTGACCACTGCCGAACTGCTGGCGGTGCTGCTGCGCACGGGTACGCCCGGCGAAAACGTGCTGCGGCTTGCGGAACGGCTGCTGGCGCACTTTGGCGGTTTGCACGGGCTGGCACAGGCTTTGCCGGAGGAAATCGGCGCGTTTCATGGTCTGGGCCGCGCCAAGATCGCACAGGTCATGGCGGCGATCGAGATCGGCAGGCGGCTGGCAACCATGCAGCAGGAAGACCGCCCAACCATCCGCGAGGCTGCCGATGCAGCTCGGCTGGTGATCGATATGCAGCATCTGGCCCAGGAACACATTCGCGTAATTTTGCTGGACAGCACCCGCCGCGTGATCGCCATGCCGACCGTTTACATCGGCACGGTGAATTCTGCTGTGCTGCGCGCCGCTGAAATTTTCCGCGAAGCCATCATTCGCAACGCGCCCGCGCTGATCCTGGCGCACAACCACCCTTCCGGCGATCCATCGCCTTCGCCTGAAGATGTGAAGCTGACCAACACCCTGATCGAAGCGGGCAGGCTGCTGGACATCACCCTGCTGGATCATATCATCCTGGGCGGGGGAAACTGGCGATCGCTGCGCGAGTTGGGGCTGGCATTCTGAGACATCCCGCCAGCGCGATCAGCTATCCAGCGGAATGCGAACCATACGGCCAGCAGGGGCATTCATGGCGTCCATCAGGTCAACGTTGAAGAAATTCACCCCGTCGTAGGTATACATCCCGATTTGAGCCGAATGAACATCATGACGGGCTTCAGCCAGGCAGAACTGGCGGATGACCCGATCACCGGGCCGCCAGTATTGCCCCAACCATGACAGGTTATCGGCCTGTGTGATGCGGTTGTCGCCTGCGTCAAAAAAGTGAACCGCAAACGAATAATTGACGGTCGTGGTGGTCTCGATCTGCCACAGCAGATGCAGGCACTGCTCATCCCAGGATGCGGCCTGAAGCTCAACCCCATTGGCAAAGCGGGCAGGGGTCTCAATCGGCGTAAAAGCCGATCGATCGAGATGATCAGGCTGCCGCACGCTCACCTCATAGCAGCGTTCCGGCTCGCCATCAGGCTGAGGGCGCATGGGAATTTGCAGCGCGTTCGATGATCCGGCAGCGCCACAGGTCGTCAGCAGCACGGCCTCCCCTGCCGGATAAACCTCAGTGAGCGCGTCCGCCAGCCGCACATCGGGCACATCGGCCAGCAGAAACATCCACACCGTCGCGTCCATACTCTCGCCATACACCTGCCCGTCCAGATCAATCAGCACCTGCGCAGGCTGAAGGTCAAGCACTGCCGCCCGCACCTGGCGCAGGTAAGTGAGCGGTGTGCCGAATCCGCCTGGTGTAGCGCGGTGGCTGACAAAATCGATCAGGGCCGTTCCGAGCCAGATTTGCAGCACGATGTAGAGGCTGAGTAAAGCGGCTGCGCCTGTGCCTATGCCCACCGCGATCCGCGATCGAGCGCGCAGCAGTTGCGTTACGCCAAAGCCAAAGACCAGAAACGCAGCAGGCAGCATGGCGATATAGTAGTGCGAGAAAGGCTCAAAGAGGTTGAGGCTGAAGACAACCGGCAGCAGCGCCAGCCAGAGCAGCAGCACGACCGCCACGCGCGCTTGTTTATGCGTCATCGTCCTGACCCGCAGCAGCAAAAGCAGCGCCAGCAGCGCCACCGTGACCGGTATCAGATCCAGCAGGGGATATGCGTCCGGGATTGAGACCAGAAATTCCTCAAACCGCTCCGGGCCAGCCAGAGCGTGCAGATCTGAACCGGCGATCATCCAGCGCGCGTAATCGAGACCTATCGGCGTCCAGGCCGTTGATCGTTCTTCGCCCGTTGTGCCTCCTCGCAGGGCGTCGGCCAGCGTTCGGGGGTCAAACAACCCGCTTTGCGCCCATCCGATCATAAAGGGCAGCAGCAGCGCAAAAGTAAGCGGAAGACCGGCCAGCGTCCCGCGCCGCGCGCTGGGGGGGGCCGTCACGATCAGCCAGAGGCTGATCGGCAGCAGCACCACCGATCCGTAATGGATTTGCAGCGCCACGACCAGCAGCGGGAGATACAGCCACTGCGCCCACCGCCGCCCGTTGATAAAGGCGCGCAGCCCGACAAACACAGTCAGGACGATGAGCGGCGGCATCAGATCGGGCGACCACATTTTTCGGGAGAATGTGACCGCCCAAAAGTTCACGGCGTAACCAAACCCGGCCAGCCACCCAGCCGCAGGGCCGCCGTAATCACGCCCGATCTTCCAGACGCCGACGACTGTCATCAGATTGATCAGGGCAAGAAAGTAGCTGGCGATCAGCGGGTCGCTTGAGAAGTGGTAGGGGATCGAGATGATGTAAACACTGAAGGGCGCATGGGGGACACCGATCGACGACGGCGGCCCAAGCAGCGGAAAGGTCTGCCCGCGTGCCATCTCCAGCGCGGACATCGACCACATGGCTTCATCCCGCTTGAATTCTGAGACATCCAGACGATAGAGACGGAGATAAGCGGCCAGCAGCACCAGCCCCAGAAGCAGGGCCGACTGGCTCAGGCTAAGACCGGCCAGCTTCCAGCGCGGCGGTTGACTGAGATGTGTTTCCCAGGTAGAGGCCGATTTCGCTGACGTAAACGTCGTATTCGTGCCCAGACGCATAAAAGGATACCCGTGTCACGGAACGGATTCGAGTGCCGGGAACGCGATAGAGTTCGACCAGGTTATCACTCTGATAAAGATACCACGTATCGGGATAGACCAACACATGATCCTGAATGCAGCTTTCGCAGCGCAGGGGTAAATCCGTCGGCTGATCACGCCGAGCGTAAATCCCCTGCACCCAGTAGGCCGCTTCCCCGTTTTCATTGATGAAATCGACCCGGATCATGAGCGGACATTCCGAACCCAGATCGCCGCAGGCATTCAGGCTTTGATTAGCGATGTACAACCGGGCGCGCACCACAAGCTGAGTGTAGCCGTCGATCTCCAGCCCTGGGTCAGTATCGCCGATCCGCTGCTCACAAAGCGTCTCGCCGTGGCTGATCGCCCCATCGCCACGGAACATGCGAAACGCGGGTCGCGCATCTGGCGACAACGCATACCCATAGGAGCCGCGCGGCGGGCTGTTGGCTCCGTTGGTACAGCTCCACTCGATCAGCGCCTCGCTGGCCGCACCGTCCTCGCCGTCCAGCGCCAGGGTTTGCAGGGCGCTGTTGCGGATCAGGCTGGCAGCGTCGATGCGCACCTGAACTTCACCTATGTTGAGATCGGCAATTCCGCGCTGACCCTCTGGGATCGACTGGCCGAACAATGAGCCGGGGAGGATTAGGACGGCAGCACCCGCGCGATTGGTCACACTCGCCTGGGTTTCTGAGGCGCTGATCCGATAGCTGCCGACGGCGCTCAGACGAAAGCGCACCCCCTCGCGCGTAACCACGACCAGGTCGCGGCCCAGGTCCTGTAATATCTGAATGTCCAGCTCACCGCGAAGCTGTGTCAGTTCGATCCGGTTACCACTGGCCGACCAGCTAAAGCGGGGGCGTGCACTGTGATTAAGCCTCACCGTGGTGTCACTCATCAGCGTCACCAGCGCCAGCAGTCCCTCCGTGCTGGCTGCGTCTCCAAACGTGATGGTGGTCTGGGACAACAAATCGGTGGAGTCGGTGCTGATCGTCGCACTGCTGGAGAGCGAAAATCCCGGTGAACGAACCGACTGCACGGCAGAGACACCTACCCTCACCTCGGTACTGTTACGCGCCGGCTGAAGCTGTGCGTGCAGGGGAACGGTAGACAGGAAGAAGAAATAATGCACGCTGACGACGACGACCATAAACAGCGCACAGAAGATCGCAAACGCGATCAGCATAACGCCCCAGGCCAGCCGTTCAGGGTTAAGTCGAGAACCAGTAG
>Ga0224723_1000979_pt1 | contig 18218 bp, 18 predicted proteins | sample Balambano_FR2_Me_FD_161647 | JGI IMG/M metagenome (GOLD analysis project Ga0224723, IMG submission 161647) | Freshwater sediment microbial communities from Lake Towuti, South Sulawesi, Indonesia - Balambano_FR2_MetaG | ecosystem: Environmental > Aquatic > Freshwater > Lake > Sediment | place...
CCCATCACCCCCATCACCTCCATCACCTCCATCACCTACCTCACTTCGCTATATGCCTCATACACTCCCTTAACGTTGTACCAGTTAAGGAAAATTCGGGCTAATTCTAAAGCTAATTGGGGTTTACCTTGATTAATTAGCCATTGCAAAAATGGAGCCATCGTCCGTTCGTTAAGTGTGCCATTAAGTGACAACACTCCCCAAAGCAAACGATGTATCCAAGTCATTTGAATCATCATCCTTACTTCCCAGGTCGGATGCTTTTTGTAAAACAATACTCCCATACGTCCACGTTCAATTTCTTTCTCTATCAAACGCGGAATTTGCTCTAAACTGAAAGGAGGATGCCAGTGATAACCTACTGCTGCTGGACATTTAATTAGTTTTAAACCAAGTTTTTTGAGCCTCACACCCAACTCTAAATCTTCCCAACCATAAAGCTGAAAGCTGGTATCAAAAAGCCCAGCTTTCTCCAACCAATGTTTGGCGATCGCTACATTTCCTGTGGCAAAAAAGGCGGCGGAAAAATCTGTAATTTTATAAGGCTCAGCAGTAGGATTACTGAAGTTAGCAGTATTAATTACTGCACCGTAAGTAAAGAATTTATCATGACCTAATTCTTTCTGTCCCTGCATCAGTGCGTCTGCATGAGATTGCAAGAAACTTTCTAAGACTACTAAATCACTATCAATAAAGATAATTGTGTCGCCATTAGCCTTTTCTACACCTAAATTACGAGCAGCAGATGGCCCTTGATGGTCTTGTTCAAAGCTTTTGACATGAGGAAACTCGTCTTTGTGTGTTTCCAACCATTCCAGTGTCCCATCAGTGGAACCATCATCAACCAAGACAACTTCATAACTATGTGCATCACTCAGTTTTTGCACTTCTAAAGCTCTAAGGCACTTCTCTAATATCGGTTTACGATTATAAGTCGGAATCACAACGCTAAAAAACACACTCTCACCCCTACACTATTTCCCATTTATAGGATAGGACACTAAGAGCTTTGGCGCTGTTCCTTAATTTACCTTTGGAGAGGGAGAGGGGGTGATGGAGGTGATGGTGGTGATGGAGGTGATGGTGGTGATGGCGGTGATGGAGGTGATGGAGGTAATGGAGGTGATGGTGGTGATGGTGGTGATGGTGGTGATGGCGGTGATGGTGGTGATGGTGGTGATAGCGGTGACTGTAAGGGCGGGTTTAGCGCGAGTATATTGGTATAACGCAAAATCTTAATGCAAAACCCGCCCTCACGCGACGATATATCCCCAACAAAACCCGCCCTCACGCGACGATATATCCCCAACAAAACCCGCTGATATGATAATAATGTACGGGCAGGTTTAGCGCGTAAACAGTGGTCAAACTAAAAAATCTCACAACAAAACCTGCCCTCACGCGAAAATCATTGCAATCAAGAAATATCAAACATAGAAATTGGAATATATGATTTTGAGCGATCGCACGCTATCTGCTCTTCCATAAATTCAAAAACAAATTCTTTCTCTCCAAAATTTATATAAAATCATCTAATCTCCCAAAGTTTCTTCCTGTCAGCTTTGTCTCTTGAAGAATGTCTTAGAAGAAATACTTAATACTGCTAGATGCAGTATTAACACTAAATAATGAATATCATTCTCATCATTTTGTGCTAGTTTTGAGTTAGCTAAAAATATATTTCTCTAAACCATATTTTTTCTCTAATATTGATAGTCATTATCGTAGTCAATACCACCGTAAAACATATTTTTTAAGTATATTTTTTTACTATATTTAACAAAGGCATTACTAGTTCTTAAAGCTGGAACAGTAAAGTTTCAAACATCAGTCCTATTTAGAATTGATTAAATCCGAGGTTAAAAATATATATTCCTTGAGGGGTATCAGTGAGAAAGCTTAGACGACCGTTCTACGTACTTTTCCCGCTCTTGGTTACGTTTATTACTTTCGCTGCTACCCAGCAGGCTAAAGCACAAGAAGCAGAAGCTCCAGCAGAAGAAACTGCTGAAATCACACCTCCTGTGTTTGGCCCTCGTGTAGGCGTAGGTTATACCACAGAAGGTTCAGGTTTTGAATCTTTTACCAGTTTTGAAGGGTTTGTACCCTTAACGCAAAATCCTGGTGAAAGCATGACATACCTACAAGGGCGATTGCTTTTAGATAACGATTCTAACTTAGCAGGTAACATACTGTTAGGTCATAGATTCTATAATGCCCAAGGTAATCGTGTTAGTGGTGGTTATGTTTCTTACGACACTCGTGATACTGGCAACCGTACTTACCGCCAGTTGGGTCTAGGTGTTGAAAGCTTAGGTAAATGGGATTTCCGTTTCAATGGATATCTCCCCATTGGTGAAACTCGTGAGCAAATTGGACAAAGCATTACTCCATTCTTCCAAGGAAGAACATTGTCCTTTGAGCGGATGCGCCAATATGAAGATTCTCTTCACGGAGTTGATGCAGAAATTGGTACTAGACTAACCAAACTAGGTAGTGGTGACTTACGCGGCTACGCTGGTTTGTATTATTACTCTGGTACTGGTAGCGAAGAAGCTTTTGGTTGGAAAACCAGACTTGTAGCTCGTCCTACTGATTATCTAGGTCTAGGTTTATCATTGCAACATGATGACCTATATGACACCAAACTAGTTTTCAACGTCGGATTAAATATTCCTGGAAGTGGTGCAAGAAGAAGTAGACCAGCAAGTGATAGTGCTTTAGCACGTTTGGCTGAATCTGTCCAACGTCAAGAAACTATTCCTGTAGCTTATGTTACAGAAACAGATTCATTCCTAGCAACCAATGCAGCTGGTCAACCGTTTAACTTTATATTCGTAAATTTAGGCGCAACTGGTGGTACTGGTACTGCTGAATCTCCTTTCGGTACAGTTCCACAAGCGTTGACAGTGGCTTCAGCAGATACTGGCAGCAACATTGTTTACGTATCTGGCAATTCTACTATTGCTCCCTTCACCGTTGCAGCTGGAGATTCTGTACTATCAAGTGGTCCTGTACAATTACTTGATACAGCACAATTTGCTGGTGTGAGATTACCTGGATCTGGTACTGGAATTCTTCCAATCGTTACAGGAACAGTTCCTGCCAATAGCGGCATAATCACACTCAACAGTAACAGTGTTCTTTCTGGTTTCGATGTTAGACCTACTGGTACTGATGCACGTGGTATTAGAGCAGCTAGTGTTAGTGGTGTAACAATCCGAGATAATAGAGTTACAGGTGGTTCTAGAGAAGGCATTTATCTAGAGAACGTTTCTGGCACTAATACCGTTAGAAACAACACTATTACTAACTCCACCATAGGTATAGCTACTACCTTAGCTGGAACAACTATAGGTACAGTCCAAATTCAGAATAACTCCATCACCCAAGCCAGAACAGGGATTGATTTGCGAGTATCTGAAAATGCTACCCTCACCTCTAATGTTAGTGGTAACACTGTTACAGGTTCTAACACCGCTAATGAAGGTATTATTCTGCGGGCATTTGATAATGCTAAAGGAACTACCACCATTAGCAGTAACCAAGTAAGTAATGTTGCTCGTGGTTTGGCACTAGAAGCAAGTGGTAATGCTACTCCTGTTGTTACCGTATCGGGTAATACCATCAACGCATCCAGAACTGTTGGTATCGATCCGAATGTATCCGGTAACGCTGATATGCGATTGACAGTTTCTGGTAACACCATTTCTAACACAGCTGGTATTGGTGTAGAAGCTGACGCTACAGAAGCTGGTAAACTCCGCTTGTTGCTTTCTAACAATAGAATTTCTAATAGCGGTAGTTTGGGAGTTTCAGTCAATGCTTCTGATACTGCTGATGTATCGGTAATTGCTGAAAATAACACCTTGACAAGTAACAACACTGTCACAGGCAGACAAACACCTCCTACACCAAGTGCTTTTGATGTCGCAGCCGATCCATTCTCTGTTGGTGGTACTCCAAAAGTATGTACTAGATTGAGTGGAAATACTGGTAGTGGTAACACTGTTGCTGATTACAGCTTGTACAATGGCAATTTGGCTGGAGCAATTTTCCAAGTTGCAAATACCCTTGCTAGTAACTCTGGCACCATTACACTACAAACATTCAACGGTACAAATCTTGTACCTGCAACTGTGACTGGAACACCAGTTGGTTCTCAAGCTATCACTACTGGATTCACCAGTGTAGCTAGCGGAACTTGCGCTGCACCTTAATCGGTCATTTTCTATAACCCCCCTGTAATTCTCAGGGGGAAAAAAAAGGACATAGAATATAAATTGCACAGGTAATTGTTAAGTCATGCTGTCAGATAAAGACTGCGAATGTGGGTGTTTTGAAGGTTTTATAAAAGCGGCTCAAAGTCGCCAAAAAACTGAACTGTTGTGGATAACAGTTGCTTTACTCGCAGTGTTTTTTGTCGCTGAGTGGATTGTGGGTTTGTGGAGTCGCAGTTTGTCTTTACAAGCAGATGCAGGACACATTCTCTCAGATGTGGCAGCTTTGGGAGTATCGCTGTTTGCTACATGGTTAGCACGACTACCTGCTAGTGGTAAAGCGACTTTTGGACATAGCCGTGTCGAAATTCTGGCAGCATTGGTGAATGGGTTGAGTTTGCTTGCGATCGCGCTTTTCATTACTTGGGAAGCTATCGAGCGTTTCCAAAACCCATCAAACGTTTTAGGCTTACCAATGTTAGCGATCGCGGTGTTGGGTTTAATTGTGAATTTGCTCAACATCACCATGCTTCATCCCCATTCCCACAGTGACTTAAATTTACGGGGTGCTTTGCTTCATGTCATTGCTGACACTGCTAGTTCTGTAGGTGTAATTATTGCTGCTTTATTAGTTCACCTATGGAGTTGGTTTTGGGCAGATGCTGCTATTAGCTTGGTGGTTGCTGGTTTTACCGCTTTGAGCGCATTACCTTTAGTTAAAGATAGTCTCAAGATTCTGTTGGAATATGCACCAGAATCAGTAAATACTCATCAGGTAGAGACATCTATTGCATCTTTTCCAGGTGTAGTTGAAATAGAGAAACTACACATTTGGACGATCAGCTCAAATCGGGTAATGCTGTGCGCCAACTTAAAAGTGGAATGTGCAACGGTTGAAGAAGGTGATAAATTGCTCCAACGATTACAAACTCACCTCCAACAGAGTTTTGGTATCAGTGAAACCACTTTGCAGCTAACAAGCAGCAAATCTGGTAAAGCAATTCCGATTCATCCCCTATTCAACCAAGACTTAGTTTCGATGTTGTCTGCACAAGGAAATTCCAACTTGCAACGCATCTAACATTCTTCTGAGATTAAAAATAATAGGAGCTCCCATGATGAGGCTATTGAACAAATACCAACAAGCGTTGGTATGGTTTCTGACTGGTCTGCTGTTTGTTGTGTTGTCAACTTTATTTGTTACCCACAATCCACAGATATCATCTGCTGAAGAAACACCTGAATCTTCACTTAAACAATTTGAGCGTACACATAAAGAACCCAATTTCTACGATCAGTTTCCTTCAGTTCCTACTTTAGGTAACTAAGAAATCCCGCCAAACCTTCCTTCCCTCCCAGTAAACCGGGAGGGTGAGGGTAGGGTTCAACTGCATCTTATTAAGCAATCAGTACAAGGAATATAGATGAACGCATTACAAAAAAGCTCCAAAAGATTGGTAGCTGTAGTTTTGGCTGTTATTTTTTCAGTATTTGGTCTGATCCCCGGTTGGCAACAACCTGCATTCGCTGGTAACGGTATCAACGTTATCTTGATGATTGGCGATGGTTTGGGCTGGGAAATGGCTCGTGCGACAGCAGTTGCTAACGGCGCTCCCTTCTATACCAGTGGAAAAGGACAGGGTTTGAGTATGCAAACCCTAGATGGATACTCCTTAGTTACTACCTACGGTACTACTATTAAAGGTAGCACTACATTCTCCACTGGTAATTCAGCGTTGGATGATACTAATGGTGTAACCGGTTTAAGTCCAATCCGTGCTGGTTTTACTTTCCAGCCCTTACCTTTAAATCCTGGTACAACAGCTAGTGGTGGTAGCACAACTGGTGGAAACATCGTTGGCTATGAACCAGCTAAAGGTGGTCCTAATCCTTGGACTCCAATTACACCAGCTGAACCTGGTAGCTTTGATAAAGAGTACATTAAAGCTAGCGTTCCAGACTCTGCTAACACAGCTACTACTTTGTACACAGGCGTCAAAAGCTATAACAATGCTATGGGCGTAGATATCTACGAACAACGCCTGACAACAATCCTGGAAAAATCTGCACTCCAAGGTAAAGCTACAGGTTTAGTTACCTCTGTACCTATCACCCATGCTACTCCTGGTGCAGCAGTTTCCTTCGTCAACCGTCGTGCTAAATACGACGCTGACAGCCCAAATCTTGACAACATTCTCCAGCAAGCGTTGAGCATCTTTAAGCCCACAGTACTTTTGGGTGGTGGTCATCCTCTTGACATGGACAATAGAACCGCTGTTGGTCCAGTTAATAACTACACCTACATCAGGCAATCTACTTACGACGAACTCAGAACCAAACCTACAAACAATCGCTACGGTTACAGATTTTTAGAGCGTGGTCCAAATGCAGCTACAACTTTACTGAACACTGCAGCTAGTCTCAATCCAAATAACGGCGAGAAATTAATGGGTTTGTATGGTGCTAGAGGACAAAACGGTAACTTACCCAGCAGTACAGCTAATCGTGATTACAGCAGTACTGGGTTAGATATGTTCTCTGTATTTGCCACAGCTAGCACAACCCAAGTTCCTACCCCCGATAGAGTACGTCCTTTGGCTCCTGGCGAAACTGATGCTCAGTTCATCGCTAGAGAAGTTAACGAAAACCCCACCCTTGCTGACTTAACCCAAGCAGCGCTAACTGTTTTAGGTAAAGATCCAGACGGTTTCTGGTTGATGGTTGAAGGTGGTGACATCGATTGGTCTGCCCACGATGACAACGTAGATAACCTCATCGGTACAACAAACGATTTCGACAGAGCAATACAAACTACCATCAACTGGATTAGTAACAATGGTGGTTGGAGCAAGAATCTTTTACTTGTTAGCGCTGACCACGACCACTATTTAACTTTGAATCCTAACTATCCACAGTTGTTGGCACAAACCAATGCTGAAGATTTGACCTACAACAAGCACACACCTGCAACAGCTGGTCATTTCTGGGGTTCAGACCCTACTAGAAAATACGCTTGGGGTAGCCACACTAACCGTATGGTTCCTGTATATTACCAAGGTGGTCCTGTTAGCCTTTCTAAATACGTAGGTCAACCTGTTACTTACGTGGACAATCGTCCAGGTGGTCCTGTGACAACTTATTCTATTCCTGGTGTTCCTGGTGCAGTTGATCAGAGCCACATTTATAGAACAATGCTTGAGACAATTAATGCTGCTGCGCCTCGTAGAACTCGGTAATAATTAGTCTCTGTATTTTAGTTTATTCGGGTGGATATTATATCCACCCGAATATTTTTGTATGTATACGGATTTATTTAGGGGACTACATTATGGTGTGGGCGTAATCATCCACAGATGGTGCTAACAACTGATTTGTATGTACCATATAAATGAGCGTGCGGGACTCAGACTCCGTGATTTTACGCACGAAGGCAACAGGAAACAGCTTGTTCCTCCCTGTTCCCTGTTGCCTGTTCCCTGTTGCCTTCTTACTGAAATTCATCGGATAATAATATTTTGTTCTTTAAAAGCTTCGAGAAATTACCGATGGGTCGCGCAAAAAAGGTTGTTTTAGCATATTCTGGTGGTGTAGATACGTCAGTGTGTATTCCTTACCTCAAGGAAGAGTGGGGTGTGGAGGAAATAATTACTCTCGCAGCAGATTTGGGTCAAGGTGATGAGCTAGAACCTGTTAGAGAAAAGGCTTTGAAATCTGGTGCTAGTGAGTCTTTGGTCGCAGATGTTAAAGATAGCTTTATTAAAGAGTATGCATTTCCCGCTATTCGTGCTAATGCTCTTTATGAAAATCGTTATCCTCTGGGTACTGCTTTAGCGCGTCCTTTGATTGCTAAAGTGTTAGTGGAAGCGGCTAAAAAATACGGCGCAGATGCGATCGCTCACGGTTGTACTGGTAAGGGTAATGATCAGGTACGTTTTGATGTTTCTTGTGCTGCACTTGACCCTAGTCTCAAGATACTTGCACCCGCTCGGGAGTGGGGTATGAGTCGTGAGGAAACTATCGCTTATGGAGAACGTTTTGGGATTCCTGCACCTGTGAAAAAATCTTCCCCTTATAGTATTGACAAAAATTTGCTTGGTCGTAGCATTGAGGCTGGTGTACTAGAAGATCCAGCAGTTGAACCACCGGAAGAAATTTATGAAATGACCAAGGCGATCGCCCAAACGCCTGATGAACCCGAATATATTGAAATCGGTTTCACTCAAGGTATTCCTACCACTCTCAACGGTGACGCGAAAAATCCAGTTGAGTTAATTGAACAGCTTAATAGTATTGTAGGAAACCACGGAGTCGGGCGGATAGATATGATAGAAAACCGCCTTGTAGGTATCAAATCACGGGAAATTTATGAATCTCCGGCAATGTTAGTGTTAATTCAAGCACACCGTGATTTAGAAAGTTTAACTTTAACGGCAGATGTGACGCAGTATAAGCGGGGTATTGAGGAAACTTATACAAAGTTAGTGTATAACGGTTTGTGGTATAGCCCACTAAAAGCAGCATTAGATGCTTTTATTCAAACAACTCAAGAAAGAGTATCGGGAGTTGTACGACTAAAACTTTTTAAAGGTAATGCCATTATTGTGGGTCGTCGTTCCGAAAAAACGCTATACACTCCCGATTTAGCAACCTATGGAGCTGAAGACCAATTTGACCATAAAGCGGCTGAAGGCTTTATTTACGTTTGGGGATTACCTACTCGTATTTGGTCGCAGGGAGGGTAAGGAGAGGGGAGAGGGAGAGGGGAAGAGGAGCCACCAAGAGTGCGGAGGTCTCCTCCGTTGAGATAGGTGGCGTGGCGAGAAAGGGCTTAGAATGTTAAACAAGCCTTACTAGTGACAATCATGAATTTTCCTTCTGAACTCCAGCAAGAAGTTGAACAATGGGCAAAGTCTGTTGGTCTTTCGGCTGAACAGTTTGTTGTTCAAGTTGTGTCTGAAAAATTAAATATGCTTAGACAACAGCAAAAAAGCCACTCCGTTGAACTGCTTAAGATTAATGTGTCTTCACATTCCAAAGATTTAAGGATGTACCGAAAGCATGGCATTTTAGTGATCGAAACTGGTCAATTAAGCGGGTTTGACATTAATGCATTTATCAGTGAGATGCGAGAAGAAAGAATTCAAGAACAAATGGGGCAAATAGAACGGTGAAAGTTCTGTACGATACGTCTGTATTAGTCGCAGCATTGTTGGTAAATCATTCAAACCATTCTTTTGCTCTTCCTAAGCTTGAGATGGCACAGCGTCAAGAAGTTAAGGGATATGTGTCAACTCATAGTTTAGCAGAACTATACTCTGTAATAACTCGTCTGCCAGAGCCTTTGCGCGTTTTTCCTGATGAAGCTCAAGCGATGATAATTGATCTTGTTCAATATCTTGAAGCAGTACCTTTGCTACCCGAAGATTACCAGGCTGCGATGGCGCAGATGGTGAGTCTCAAGCTTGTGGGGGGTGGTATATTTGATGCGTTGATTGCTCAAGTGGCTTTAAAAGCAGAGGTAGATCAGCTTTTGACCTTGAACCCTAAGGATTTCACACGATTGGGAGAAGTGATCGCGGTGTTGGTAAAAGTACCTGAATAAAAACCTTACTCAACTTTTTCTTTGCGCGATTCTAGCCACAGGGGAATAACGATGATCGCAATTAAGATGAATAAAGCCGCGATCGCAAATTGACTTACCCAGCCGACTAATTGCTCTAAAGAAACGACTTGTCCTGCAAAGAAAGCTAATGTCACCATTGCGCTTCCCCAAGCAGCTGCACCCGCTAGGTTATAAATAAAAAATTTCCCGAAGGGCATTTCTGTTATACCAGCTAGTGGTGCAGCAAATATTCGCAGTAGTGCAAAAAATCTCCCAAAAAATACTGCTTTACCCACATTTTCGCTAAATCGCTCTTTAATCCTGGTAATTCGCGCTTCCGATATCCTAAAAAAACTAGTAATTCTTAGCAAAAAAGACCAACCACCAGCTCTACCAATCCAATAACCACAAATACCACCTACAAATGCACCAGCGATCGCATCAACTAAAACCAACCAGTAATTAAGCTCCTTACTTCCTGCCAAAAATCCACCGACTAAAGTTACTGTTTCACCTGGGAGAGGAATACCTAAATTTTCTAATAATATTCCCCAAAAAATCGTCCAGTAACCATATTTATGAGCAATTTCTTGGATATTTTCTACTGATATCCACTCTATAGACATTTAACACTCACACTCTTAATATATCTTTTACCTTTACTATCTTTGCTCATTTTTAAAGAGAGTGTCAATTTATCTTAAGTGCAACTATTCATAGATTAATTTTGATAAAAACTATTGATTAATTTCTATTCTTTAACAATAAATTTTATACTATATCCGTACAGATACGAAAGAAAATAAATATTTTTATAAAAAGTTTATAAAAATCCTTTAGAATTATGAAAGTTTAGTAAAAGATACTGTTGTTACCGAATTTCTAAAATGCTTATGTCTATACTGAGTTAAGTTAACATAAATTATACGGCATGAATACTGAATTTCTTTTACAAATCGCATTAAATTTGTTACTCAAATATTTGAGTAATTAAGTATTATTGCGGTTATGACAAAGAAAGGTATTTGTGTCTATTTTTGCTTTGTTACCTAGATGTTTCAACTACCCAGTAAAATCCATGACTATTACCGCAGAATGTCATCTAATTTTGTTTAGACCAGAAGGACGCATAGATTTGCAGAGCGGAATGGCTTTAAGTGAGAAAATGGCAAAAGTAATACCTAACCCCAATCAATTGTGGGTTATCGATCTAGCGAAAGTAGATTTTATGGATAGTTCTGGATTAGTTCCTTTAGTAAAAGGACTAACTGTTGCACGTCAAAGCGGTTGTCGTCTAGTTATTTGCAATGTGCAAGCTCCAGTACGTTTGATTCTGGAAATTACTCAGTTAGACTCTGTAATTGCAATCTTCAATACCTATGAAGAAATCCTTTCTAGCCTTACAAACCAAACTCTAACAATATCAGAATAAATACTTAGTGAACCTAAGTAATTTTAGTGTGAAAAGATGCACAGCAGAAAAGCTTACAGCTTGAACTTATCAAGTTTTACAACTGTAAAAGCCCAATCTGTACTAGGTAAGTAGCTGGATAAATGACTTAAGTCATCATCTAACCAACTAAATAAATGTAGTTAATTCTAATTACAGAAGAATTAATTTAGTAGTATTTTTCATGTAATGCTCAACCTATGTTATGACCTTTTTCCATAGGTAAGCCTTAGCAAAAAATAGTACTGATAAAAAGCAGTATTCAGGCTCCAGCTACTCTTACCTACTGTGTCGTCTACTACATAATTTGTAAGACAGTGACTACATAATATTCTAAATTTAGCGAAAGCATTCAATATTAAGAATATAGTGTCCTATAAAGTAATAAATGTGTCAAGTATGCAATGAAAAATACTGACTAAATAAATTTGCTACTTGTACTACAATTTATTCCTTAAACATTAGGAGCAGTGTTCATATTAGCTTGTCCTGATGACCGTGGAAAATTAGGCAAATCAATACCACTATGGCTAGCAGTGCGTGTTTTTAAAGCTAAACGATAGCTAACGCTCTGTAGCTCTGCTTGTAGTTGACGATTTTCACTTTGTAGCATTGCTACTTTTTCTCTAACAGGAGCCATACGCTCCTCAAATTTATGGCGATAAATTTGAGGTAACTCTTGTACAACTTGCTCTAACATTCGGCTGCGATCAGTTAGCTCTTGAACAGTCTGCCGTAATTGGTATATTTCAGTGTCACGAGATGTAATTTGCTCTTGGTAGAACATTACCTGCTCTTCAACAGCTTGTAATTGTTCTCGCAGAGACTGTAACTGAGTTTCATGACCCCGAGACATCTCTGGCTGAGGCATAAAGTTAGCATTACCTTTGACCAATCGGAAGAGTTCTTGAGACAGCTGTTGGACTAATTGGTCTCGTAGCTGCAACTCTTGGCGAAGTTTAGATACCTCTATAGAGAGACCTTGGATAGTGTGGTTGTCAGTTTGGCTCACAGTTGGTAGTAGTTAATTGTTAGTAGATATTTTTTATTTAGTAAATAGGTGATAGTAAGTAGTTGTTGGTTCCTAAGTGTTAGTAGGTAGTTGGTTGTTACCTACTACCCACTATCTACTACCTACTACCTACTACTATACTTCTACTGGTTCTTTCTCTGGCTTCGGCTGTTTGATTTCCTGTTTAATTGTCAGGTAGCGAATTACTTCCTCACTCAAACGCATAGCGCGTTCTAAGGGAGCAACAGCAGAACCAGAGCCAGTGTAGTTCATTTGAATGTAAATACCGTCACGGTGTTTACCAATTTCGTAGGACAGACGACGCTTACCACGATTTTGAATTTCGATGTTATCACTTCCTTGTTCGCGGAGCAAATTTTGATACTTAGTAGTTATTTGCTCTACTTGTTCTTCCGACAAGTCAGGACGTAAGATGTACATCGTTTCATAAATTATCTGCATTTCCAATCTCCTTTTGGACAATAGGGCTGCTGAGGTTGAGAGCAGCAGGTACAGTCATATACAATACCAGTGCATATCAATAACTCAAGCAACAAGGAACTATAATCTTACCAGTTTTTAATTTTAATCATTAACTTTACCTTCGCCTAGTGCGTTAAAGCTTCCCACTCCCTTGTTTTATATATACCGATAATTCAACAGCGAGGTAGCCCCTAAATTCTATTTATGGGGCAAAGCCGTTGGCGATTTTATAATGCCTCCGGCACGCTACGCGAACGCCTTCGTTATTCTTCTATCAATTCACTAACACTAATGCCTAAGAATGTTCGCTTCCTTGCTCATGCTCTCTTATGCAGTTGGTGTAATTACTATTTGATGCCTTTACTTAACTTGCGGAATGCAAAATTGGTACATTTCTCAATCGTTTTTTAGTTGCCATGGATATTGTGTATATTCTAGATATAGAATAACAAATAAAAGGGGGTGATTTAATCGTGGTAGCTAAGACACCAAGTTTTATAACAGAGATACCATTGGTAACAACTTCAAAAGATTTGGCTGTACTTGCTGCCAGAATAGAAGCAGGAAGACAGTTATATAACGCTGTACTTTCTGAAGGTAAGATTAGACTTGAGTTAGTAAGAGATTCTGAACAATACCAAATAGCAAAAGCGATAGCAAAGTCGGATAAAAAGGCTCGTAGTAAAGCTTTCCAATTATGCAGGAAGGCTTATAGATTTAGTGATTACGACTTACAGACTTTTGCTAATCAAACAGCGATTGCAAGTGTTTGGATCAAATCTCACCTTGACGCAAATACAATCCAGAAAATAGCCACTAGAGCGTTCAAAGCTTTAGAAAGAATAGCTTTTGGGGTAGCGAAAAAGGTTAGATTCAAACAAAAAGGACAATTTGCCTCTGTTGAGGGGAAGTCAAATAAACAAGGTATTCGGTGGACAAATAACAGTGTTGAATGGTCAGGTTTAAAGCTACAAGGTATGGTTTCTAACGACCCGGTAATGTTGTACGGGTTGAATTCAAGGATTAAATATGTACGCTTAGTGCGGCGTATTTTAAATCAGAAAACTTACTGGTTTGCCCAGTTAGTTTGTCAGGGGATGCCATATGAAAAACCCAAAAACATTATCAATGATGGTACTGTTGGGATTGATTTAGGCGTTTCAACTGTTGCAATAGTTGGGGACAAAGAAACTATCTGGACTCCTTTTGCTGTTGAATTGCAGTCAAAACAAAAGGTTATTAGAAAACTCCAGCGTCAGCTTGAACGAGGGCGTCGGGCTAATAATCCTGATAATTTTAATCCGAATGGCACTGTTAAAAAAAGTTACAAGCAGTGGAAAAAATCTAATCGATATAAAGCTACTGCAAGCAAGAAACGTGAGATTGAGCGCAAACAAGCGGCTCACCGTAAATCTTTACATGGTAGATTAGTTAACCAAACTTTAGCTCTTGGTAAAAATATTAAAACCGAGAAGGTATCGGTTAAAGCTTGGCAAAAGAATTTCGGTAAGTCTATCGGGTTTAAATCACCCGCATCTTTTCAATCTGAACTGATACGCAAAGCTGAAAACGCTGGCGGTACAGTTCTAATGTTTTCGACTAGAAAAACCGCACTATCCCAAACTTGTTTGTGCGGCAATCAGCAGAAAAAGTCACTATCTCAAAGAGTTCATCATTGTTCTGTTTGTGGACTAAAGATGCAACGTGACATTTTATCTGCTTACCTGAGTCGATACGTCGATCCAAAAACAGAAACTTTGTCAATCAAGCTAGCTAGAGATAGCTGGCTAGGGATGGAACAATCCTTGCTGGACGGTTGGCAAGTCGGTGAGACCAGCCCCACTCTTGGCGGTTCCCGTCACGATTGCGGACTGGCGAACCCGAAGGGATCAAATCAATCTGCGAGTTCTGAGATTAGTTCAAAGTCACCTGCCATTGGTGGGTCGGAGCGGATGTCCAGTAATCCAATAGCGCCTGAGGAGTCGGAGCCTACTAGGGTAGACGAAACTCAAGCAGTGAGTTGGAACCCCCCGGATTTATCCGTGGGGTGAGATCAGTGTTGTATCGTGTCTTTGCTTCGATCTAAACTACTCGCAACAGGAAATGGAGGAGACAATAAAACAAGCTTGCAATATTTCCCGGCTAGCTAAAGACAGGAGTTATTGTAACTCCAAGAGTTTCTAATTGCATTAAAAGGATATCAATGGAAGTTATGGCGCAGCGCTACGTGCGGGTTCAGAATCCAGAAGGACAAATTTATTATGGTGTGTTACAAATATCCCTTCAGGTTCAGGTGCTAGATGCGTCCCCATGGCTTGGTGGACAACCTACTGATTTGAACTTGGAACCGGACAGTTATGAAATTTTAGCTCCTTGCTCTCCTTCCAAGATTTTAGCTGTAGGCAAGAATTATGCTGATCATGCAGCAGAAATGGGCACAGAAGTTCCTTCTGAACCATTAATTTTTATGAAGCCGCCGACATCGATTATTGCCTCTGAAGCCTTGATTAAGTATCCTCACCAATCACAACGGGTAGACTATGAAGGAGAGTTAGCTTTGGTAGTTGGCGATCGCGCTTATCAGTGTACGCCAGAACAAGCCCAAACTAAAATTTGGGGTTACACCATTGCTAACGATATAACAGCACGAGATTTACAAAAACGGGACGGTCAATGGACACGAGCAAAAGGTTTTGATACATTTTGCCCATTGGGACCTTGGATTGTCCGAGAGTTAAATCCTGGAGCTAGATTGCAAACCTTTATAAACGATGATACTAAGCCAGTACAGTCTAGCTGTATAGATGAGATGGTATTTCCCCCAGATGTTTTAGTGTCTTACATTAGTCAAGTGATGACATTACAACCGGGAGATATAGTTTTAACAGGAACACCTCTGGGAGTCGGACCATTAAATATAGGCGATCGCGTCCGTGTAGAAATCGAAGGTATCGGTCGCCTAGAAAATACTGTTGTATCTCGATAGATAATTTTACATTACCACCAAGTATCACCTTACTTCCGGCAATTGGACTTATCGTTCAGTTAGTAAGGGACTTGCATATAAGCAGCATCAGAAATTGCTGGAATTTCTGCATAACGTCCAAGTAATGACTGAACAACAGAGTAAACAACCGCTGCCACTAAGCCCAAGAAAATAGTACTAGCTAATGTCTGTGTTGCAAAGTTAGAACCAGGAGCTAATCCCAAAATATCCATTAAAATACTACCTAGAAAGACGGCGATGTCTAATAATATTGCCTGCATCGTATTAAAACGAATAAAGTGAGAAATCTTATGATTTCTAATTACTAGCAAATACAAAGCAAAGAAAATGATTAGTCCCGCAAACCTGACACGAACATAGTAGCTCCATATAACTATAATGGGATAAAAAACAATCGCTAAAGGCGGAAATTGTTGAAATAAGACAAGCCCAAAGGTTATACCCTCTACCATTGGTAGCAAATAAGGCAAACAAGCTAGAATCCGATCTGGAACACTCGTAGAGCCGCGAAAAGTCATCGGGCGTTCTCCTGGCATTAAATTTTAGTACTCACCTAAGCCTAGGATAACGCAGCTAGTGAGTTTCTTAAATATATGACGATTCTATACTAGCAATACGAAAGCCCATAATACATTCATACTGATCTGGCTGTTGTTCAGTAAGTTTACTTCTTAATTGGGCACACCGTAATTGACTTCCACGCCATCGAGGTTGACCACTTTGATCAGCAAGTAAGCAAGACTGACAAACCAGATTAGGAGCGAGAATTTGATCATCCATCAAGATTACTAGCATTTGATCCCCTCCAAGGAATACGGTGTGATGGAGGTGATGGGAGTAATGGAGGTGATGGAGGATATATGGCAATTTCCCCTTACCCTTTACCCCTTACCCATACACCCGCTATTGTAGGTTATATGTTTCATTTTGTAGTAAAAACTAATACATAAATTCATACGTTCAAGAAATACACCGTACGTTTTTATACTTTAAATAAACTTGATGTATGGAAACAACGTTATGATAAATAACGCATTGATATGGTTTGCGTTCACTAAGTAATACATTTGGTCATTGTTAAATAGCAAAGAACCAATAACTAAGGAGCGCAGTTAATCTCAATCGTTGTTTAACTTTTGAACAAGGATACAAAAGTGTCTCAAAGTAATTCAGACTTTCTTAAATCAACAGATCCCGCGATCGCGGACTTGATTAACTCGGAGCTACAGCGTCAACGCGACCATTTGGAGTTGATTGCTAGTGAAAACTTTACTTCTGCTGCGGTTCTTGCAGCTCAAGGTTCAGTTTTAACAAATAAGTATGCTGAGGGATTACCCGGTAAGCGTTACTATGGTGGTTGTGAGATCATAGATAAAATTGAGCAGTTGGCAATCGACCGTGCAAAACAATTGTTTGGTGCTGCTCATGCTAATGTCCAACCTCATGCTGGCGCCCAAGCAAATTTTGCAGTATTTCTGACACTGTTAGAACCAGGTGACAAAATCATGGGGATGGACTTGTCTCATGGTGGACATCTTACCCACGGTTCTCCGGTGAATGTATCTGGTAAATGGTTTGAAGTATCTCACTACGGTGTCAGTTCTGATGAGACTCTGGATTTTGACCAAATTCGAGAGCAGGCGCTAAGGGAGCGTCCTAAGCTCTTGATTTGTGGTTATTCAGCTTATCCTCGTGTCATCGATTTTGAAAAGTTCCGTAGTATTGCTGATGAGATTGGAGCTTATTTACTAGCTGATGTGGCTCATATTGCAGGTTTAATCGCTACAGGACTGCATCCCAACCCAATTCCTTATTGTGATGTAGTCACAACAACAACTCATAAAACTCTCCGTGGTCCTAGAGGTGGTTTAATTTTAACCCGTGATGCTGAACTAGGTAAAAAGCTTGATAAATCAGTTTTCCCTGGTTCTCAAGGTGGCCCTTTAGAACACGTTATTGCTGGTAAAGCTGTAGCTTTTGGCGAAGCGCTCAAACCAGAGTTCAAGGAATATTCTACCCATGTAATTGAAAATGCTCGTGCATTGGCTACTCAATTACAAAAACGTGGTTTAAAACTAGTATCGAATGGAACTGACAACCATTTAATACTAGTAGATTTACGTAGTACTGGTATGACAGGTAAGTTAGCGGATCAGTTAGTGAGTGAAGTTAACATTACTGCGAACAAAAACACAGTACCTTTCGACTCAGAATCACCATTTGTTACAAGTGGTTTAAGGTTAGGCTCTCCAGCAATGACAACTCGGGGCATGGGTGCTGCGGAATTTACTGAAATTGGAGACATTATTGCCGACAGACTACTGAATCCATCAGATGCAGTAGCAGAAGATTGTCGGCGACGAGTAGCAGCGTTGTGCGATCGCTTCCCACTGTATCCACACTTGGTAATTCCTGTACCAGCGTTAGCGTAGAAGGAGAAGAGG
>Ga0224723_1000980_pt1 | contig 18210 bp, 18 predicted proteins | sample Balambano_FR2_Me_FD_161647 | JGI IMG/M metagenome (GOLD analysis project Ga0224723, IMG submission 161647) | Freshwater sediment microbial communities from Lake Towuti, South Sulawesi, Indonesia - Balambano_FR2_MetaG | ecosystem: Environmental > Aquatic > Freshwater > Lake > Sediment | place...
GGAGTAGGGGGGAGGGAAAATACGGTAATAGCTTACTGTTTTAGCTACTACCCACTACTTACTACCTACTACCCACTACCCACTCCCCAATTTCAATAATATTTCCGTCTGGGTCTTGGGTAAATAGGGCGGGACGACCGGAGGCGCTGAGCTGTATGGGATAATTATGGTTCAGTAATTTTTGCTTGGCAGCCTCTAAATTTGTAACAGAAAAGGCAATGTGTGGATTACGTCCCCACTTTTCGTTTTGTAGTTGGTTAGCAACAGATGACGACGCTATAAGATGAATTTGGTATGTACCAACTTGATACCATGCTCCCGGAAATTTTAAATTGCGGTCTACTTTGGGTAATCCTAATACTTCACCATAAAAATGCTCAGCACGTTCTAGGTTTGTAACTAGAATCGCTGTGTGGAGACACTGAGTAATTTGCATATAGAATTATGTTTTTATTATCGGGTAAGAGCGGGTTTTGTTATCAGCCTTCTAGTTTGAATTATGGCATATCTACTAAACCCACCCTTATATCTCCCCCTCTCCCCCTCCTAAACTTCCACAGGAGCTTTTAAAACTGATCGCTCCTTTGCTGCTAGATAATCTTGTTGTAGTTTATTCATCATAATTTCCCGTTTGTCATACAATCGTTTGAGAGTCCGGGGTTGACATTGATTCATGACATAAGCTGTTACCAAAGGTAAAGCGATCGTACTATCAGTGTAACAAACCACAGTACTTAGTAATTCATCAGGGTCAATTTTTCCCCAACTTACAGCTTCAGAGGGTGTTGCACCAGATAATCCACCAGTATCGGGACGAGCATCAGTAAATTGAATAAAGAAATCGTGTCCCCGTTCTTCTAATCCTAATACTTCATGAAGTTGTGGTTGGGTTTGTAGTAAGAAATTCTTCGGACTACCACCACCAAGAATCAACGCTGCACTTTTACCTTCATTTTCACGCGCACAGTAGGCGATCGCGGCTGTTTCGTTCACATCAATTGATGGGTCTATTACCAGTTTATAACCTTCCAGTGATAAAGCTGCAACATTCATCCCAATAGAACTATCACCAGGAGATGAAGTATATATAGGTACACCGTACTCATAAGCTGTCGCTAATAAACTAGAATTCTTCACACCCAATTGCTTTTCCACTTCCCGGACATATTTACCCAACAAATAATGAAACTCAGCGGTTCCCATCTTTTTTTGAAAAGCTTCTGATTGTAAAATCTTACGGATGAAAGCATCTGTTTCTAAAAGCACATCATAGCCAAAGATAATGTCATAAATCCGGATAGTACCTTCTTCTCTCAATTTGACATCATCTAAAAATGGATTTCCGGCAAATAATTCAAAACCTAAGCCGTAGTGCATATCATGATATAGATTTGCACCAGTGCTAATCATCCAATCAATAAAACCGTGACGAATCAAGGGTGCTAGTGCAGAAACTCCGAAACCAGCTGGTGTCATCGCACCGGAAACACTCATTCCTACAGTTACACCCTCTGTTAATACGTCCTTAGCCAACGTCTGACAAATTTCCCGTAATCGCGCTGAATTGTAAGCAGTGAAGTAATTGTTAATTAAATCTACCACGCTGATATCAGTTGGCATTGGTGCAGGTGCAATTTTCTTACCTAGCTTTTTTGACATTTTATGCACTCCCAATAAATAAGCAGAATCTAATCCTAGCTAGGTTTAGGCAAATTCTTGCATTATCTTATGGTATAAATTCTAAGCTTTCCCATTAACCCACTGCTATATAGTGTTATGGTTTTGTAAAAAGTTATTAACTAAGAACGGCTTGTAGCTATTAACTTCCTTCAGGTGCTGTCAGAGCAAAAATTATTCAAATTTTACAATTAAATTAGAAGCAGCATCTGCCTAGCATATTTAAAATAGTTCCGCTAATGCTCTCGAATATTATGCTGACAAGGTTGAAAGTATCTGGGTTTAAGAACCTGGTTGATGTTGATGTCCGTTTTGGACCGTTTACTTGTGTTGCTGGTGCCAATGGTGTAGGAAAATCTAATTTATTTGATGCAATCAGATTTTTAAGCGCGATCGCAGATCGTCCTCTGATAGAAGCTGCTTCTTCTGTTAGAGATGAAGAAGGTAGAACTACTGATGTACGTAGTCTATTTCATCGTGTTGGTAATATTTATACGAATGAAATGTCATTTTATGCTGAGATGATTGTACCCGAAGAAGGCGTAGACGATTTAGGACAAAAGGCTGAAGCTAGTATTACCTTTCTTCGCTACTCCATAACTCTTGCTTACAGGTCAGATAATAGTTTACGGTCTTTAGGTTCCTTAGAAATTACTAAAGAGGAATTAGTTCACATTAACCTTAGTGATGCCAAAAAAAACTTATTATTTCCTCATAGCGCTGAATGGCGAAAATCAGCGATTAAGGGAAGACGAACTTCAGAATTTATTTCAACTAAGGATGATAAAGGAAAAACTGTTATAAGGATACATCAAGATGGTAGGAACGGACAGGCTTTATCTCGATTGGCGATGAATCTTCCCCGAACAGTACTTTCTGTAGCTAATGCAGCCGAAAACCCAACAGTTCTGCTAGCACGAAGAGAGATGCAATCTTGGCAACTACTGCAATTAGAACCTTCTGCACTACGACAACCAGACGAATTTACATCTCCAACTAAGTTAGACATGGACGGTTCTCACTTAGCTGCTACACTTTATCAATTAGCACATCTTAACAGAAGTAATCCTACAGATGTGTCAGATAATGAAGCGGAAGCTAGGATTTACAGCCAAATAGCTAATCGTTTAGCAGAACTAATTGATGATGTAGGTGAAGTTACTATTGACCGTGATGAACGTCGTGAACTTTTGACATTAATAGTTACAGGTCGTGATGGTACATCTCACCCAGCACGAGCTTTATCAGATGGAACTCTTCGCTTTTTGGCTTTGGCTGTTTTAGAATTAGATCCTCAAGCACAAGGTCTTTTATGTTTAGAGGAGCCGGAAAATGGTATTCATCCAGAAAGTATACCAAAGATACTTAGACTGCTTCAAGACATTGCTATTGATGTCGAAGAACCTATTAGTCTAGATAACCCACTTCGTCAGGTAATTATTAATACTCATTCTCCCTCCGTAGTTATGCAAGTACCTGATGACAGTTTATTAATTGCTGAATTAAAGGAAACTGTAGATTCTGGACAACGATTTAGGCGAGTATCTTTTGGTTGTTTACCTGATACTTGGCGAAAGAACGCTCCAGAGGAAGTCAATATTGTTTCAAAAAATAAATTACTTGCTTATTTAAACCCAGTAATTCTTAGTGAATCTGAGTCTGAAAGTAATGGGAAGACAGTAAGTTCTCAACAATCAAAAATAACATCATCCAAGAGACACAGAGTTGTAGATAGAAAAGACCTTAAACCGCTAATCCCTGGTTTTCCAACGGAATTGGTATGAGAGAAATTTCTTACACGCTGCTTTGTGATGGAAGTTCGGATAAAGCATTATTGCCAATCTTAACTTGGTTACTGCGAACGCATCAAGTGAAATGTGCTATTCAGGCTAATTGGGCAGACTTGCGACGTTTACCTAGGGCTTGCTGAAAAAGCCTACAGAGCGAATAAGACAAGCTCTATCGCTTAAAAAAGACCCTCACCCCGTCCTCCGGACACCCCTCTCCCAAACTTGGGAGAGGGGAGGGGGTGAGGGCTGCAAGGCTTTTGAACCTCTGGATGTTATTTCCTTGCACGAACTTTTTGGTAAAAAGGCTAAAAACCCTTATCTAGGTTAACTTATAACTTTATTAAGCAAGCCCTACCTAAACCTCCTAAAACTTTACTACCACGAATTATTAGTAGTTTAGAACTTTATCCTTGTGACTTACTTTTTATTCACCGTGATGCTGAAAAAGAACCATATGAAAAGCGCGTTACTGAAATTCAGCAAGCGATCGCGCAAGCAGTAGAAAAAATAACAATACCACCTGTTATTTGTGTTATTCCAGTACGTATGCAAGAAGCATGGCTATTATTTAATGAAGCTGCGGTAAGAAGTGCAGCAGGTAATCCCCGTGGAAATCAATTATTACAAATTCCAAATATTTCTAGAGTTGAACAATTACCAAATCCAAAAGAAATACTTCATCAACTTTTACGGGATGCTAGTGGTCTAACAGGTCGCAGGTTGAAGCAATTTTCTGTTTACGAACGAGTTCATAGAGTAGCGGAACTCATTGATGATTTTTCGCCGCTAAGACCATTATCTGCATTCCAAGCACTTGAAGCTGAAATTCAACAGGTTATTCAAGAGCATAATTGGTACTTTCATACAGAAGATAAGTAGTCAAATTAATTTTAGGACTTGTTGGAATTCTGGGTCGGAATTCAGATGAATTGAGAATTGTAGGCGAACAACCGTTCGCCCCTACCAGGTAAAATTAAAACTGGATTGGTAATATCACACCAACACCAACAGCAGTTTCATTATCTGCCCTAACTCTCAGGCTATCAAAAGGACTGGAACCGAGACGATTGGTAAAATATGCTTCTAATTGCACCTCAGAAAACTTAGCACCAAACAAGTTTGATGGCTGCCAACGTAAACCGATAGTCCAAGGTATAACTGACTCACGGTCGTTACCAATAAAAGCATTACCTTTACCTGTTACATCCACACCAATTTCTGCAATTGCATCTAATTCTCTAGAAAGTGGAACCGAACCACCAAAATTAAATCCAGCAATTTCTAATCCCTGACGTTGCACAAAACCTAATGTAGGAGTTACCCAAGCTGCACTACCACCTGAAAATTGATAGTGTATGGGAGTAGAGAGGGTAAGGATAAATAATTCTCCTTCCTTTTCATTGCTAAAAGCAAATCCACCCTTCTCTAAACCTAATTCTTTAAATCGATTGCGGTTGTTATTAATTAAATTTACAAGTACATTATTAGACCGCGCAATTGTCCCCGCAACGCTAAGGGTGAATGGATCGCCGTCAGCTTGATGCAAAAGACGAACTTTACCACTAAACCCAAACTGCGACTCATCAACAGTACCTGGAATATTATCTAGAAAAGCACCAATTTCAAAATCATCAAGCAATCCAAAGCGAATTCCAGGTAAGAACCCTTGTCCTCCTGCTTGTAAAGTCAGTAATAGTTGGTTCTTGGGAATCGTACCTCCATCTAAGGAACTAAATCCAGCATATGTACTTGGAGGTGGTTGTATCGAACGAAAATTGTCTGCATACTGACGGTTAGCAGAAGTAATTCCTGGTAAATATGTTACACCAAACCCTAAAGCTGTATATTCTTTATCTGCTACCACAGACAAAGCACCTGTATTACCTAAGGTATTAGAAACAAATAAATCGGTAGCTAGTCTGGGATTAACTAGATACCTTAATCCGGCATTATAAGCAACAGTCTTACTAGGTAATCCTGTGTCTCGATTAATTGTGTTATTACCTGTGAATGGAACAAAGGCATCACCCCATAGTATCAACCGAGGATTTAACTTATAACTGATACCCGATGCTAAACCAAAAGTAGTACCAAAAGAACCTGAGTTGGCTGTTGGTAATTTAGTTAAATACAAAGCATTATCTTCTGATAAGAAAGCTACTTTGGGTGAAACAGTAAATTGCAAACGGTCATTAGGTGTATTTGTATAAGGAAATTCCAAAGAAAAAACAGTTCCCTTATTTTGACCGGTTGCAACAGTACCAGTGTTATCAAAGAACCTATAAGGACGACCCCCATTTCCTACAGAAGCAGCAACTACACCGCTAAGAGCTTGGGTAGAGCTTTCATTTTGCCAAAGTCGCTGCTTTGCTTGAAATGTGAATTCTTGGAAGAAGTTTGTTTTACCTTGATTGTTTATCCGCTGAGCGCTAAATCGACCTTGACGAACAGGGCCTGCATTATCAACTGTTTGTGCATCCACTGTCAGTTCTAGGTTGTCGGTTACTCCCCAACTAATTCCAATAGTAGGCTGGTCGGTTAAACCCTCACTTGCAGCTGTTCCAGGTGTAAAAAAGTGTCGATGACGGAATGTTGTTAAAATCTCTCCTCGTCGTAGTTGCTCGGCTGTAGTCAAGACAGGGCTACGACTTGGTATAACTAAATTATTATTTGATAAATCTTGAGTTTTTTCTTCGGCTGTTTCTGCTACCTGGGTAACTTCAGTTGTGGCTGTAGTTTGAATTGTTCCTTCTACCTGTGTAACTTCACCACTTGCCACTGTAGTTTGAATTGGTCTTCCTTCTATGATTGAATTTACTATGGAGACCCAATTCTCACGCGACGAGTTTTTGAGACTGATAGTATAAAATTGACTATCTTGTTGCCACATTAATTGGGAAGGTTTTTGGTTTTTCCCATTCAATAAATATCCCTGAAGGTTATTGGCTAGAGTAATTGGTGTGCCAATATTTTGAGATTTTTTAAATTCTTTCTGTGCTTCAATAGAAGACTTGGTATTTATGCTAATACTACCAACCAAGCAAGTGGCTAGTTGCTGCTCACAGTTAAAAATATTAGCTTTTAGACCGGATTGAGAGTTTGGGTTAGATGGAACCCGGTTTTGATTACTTAAACCATATTCGTTTTTATTGGCTAATATCTTAAATGGTAAGCGTATTACCCAACCGCGAGGTAGAATAGCTTCAATTTTCCTCAGGTCGGGATGATGAGCAGAATTAATTTCAGAATTTTTTACAGGTGCTGTTGGGCTAGGTGCTGCTTGAGCCAGGTTGTTAAACTCTTGACAGATAAAAACAGCTAACGTAGAAATAGCAATAATTAAGACACGCATTATTTTTTGTCAAGTTTATATAATTTAACTGGCATCAACAATACTTGGTAATACCAATAACAATAAACACAACTACGCTACAAATGAGTAAATTTAATGTCGTAGTTGTAAGCACGAATAGGATGGTTGTAAGGGTTTTGGTTTCTTACTGAGAATAAACTTTGTGTAATATTTCTCAATAATAGACCCGATGACTAGCTTTACCTACCTGATAATATAGGTATTTGGTTTAGATGTTCTGGTGAAATGTGTATACTAAGAATTCATCAATAATTTAGGACTGTCCTATTTTATTGGTCAAAAATTGCAGTGTCCACATACCAGACAACTTTTACCAAGTTCGGTATCTAACTTTTTACAAATGATTTAGAACTGATATATCTCAATTGTTGATTTTGTTCCATGCTAATAATTATGAATATCTTCTATGTGCAAGCTACATGAATATCAACTCCTCTCACTCCCATCAGACGGAAGCTATGAGCGATACAGCATTCAAGGAAGCTTTATCTTTGGATGATGAGCAGTATCGCAAGAAAATGCAAAGACGAAAGGAAGTACAAGATAAACGGATTGCAGAAGCTTTACCAGAGAAAGGCTTAATAATTGTTAACACTGGTAATGGAAAGGGAAAAACTACAGCAGCGTTGGGTATGGTGTTGCGATCGCTCGGTCATGGGTACAAGGTAGCGATTATCCAATTTATCAAAGGTGCTTGGGAACCTGCGGAAAAAAGAGTATTTGAAATGTGGCCAAATCAATTAGAATTTTATGCTATGGGCGAAGGTTTTACCTGGGAAACCCAAGATAGAGATAGAGATATTGATAAAGCTTATGCGGCTTGGGAAAAAGGTTTAGAATACATTCGCAATCCAGAATTTAAACTTGTACTGCTTGATGAAATTAATATAGCGATTAAACTCGGTTATCTACGAGTTGAAGAGATAATCGTAGGTTTACAAGAAAAATTGCCCCAAAATCACGTTATTTTAACAGGTAGAGGCGCACCAGAAGCATTAATCCAGTGCGCTGACTTAGTAACAGAAATGAATTTAGTTAAACATCCTCTGCGTGATCAAGGTGTGAAAGCTCAACCAGGAATCGAATATTAGCTAAATTTATTCTGCTTTACACATTTGCAAGATATTCTTATCTACTTCACTAACAGCATTTAATTGATGATAATCTTGCAATGCTACTGAATAAGCATAATGTACTGGTACATTTTGGTCTAAATTTGGCTCTGAATCTCTACTCGCTACCTGAGTTACACTCGCTTCTCCAGGAGAACTCTGAACCGTCATTGCTAAATCTCCCGAATTGTCAACTGTACCTTGAAAACAGCTAAATTCAGAGTTAGGCATATACAAAGCACCTGTAACTCTACCTTGTCGTTGTTCAAATACGATATAACCTTGTCCGTTTACACCTGGTTCTGGTGATTGACCGTATAAATATACGCCATCTGCTTCCGGAATTTTAACGCTTGGTGTAGCTAATTTTCTAATTACTGGAGATTCTGGAGCTAATGCTGTAGTTTCTGGTATATCTAATTGCGGTACATTTTTTGACGCTCGTAACTCAGAAACTAAGTCATTGGATGTATACTGTGTGCTTTCACTACTAAGTACTGGTTTAGGACGAGAAATTGTAAATCCTACACCAAAAGCACTCAAGAGAAATAAGCCAATGACTGGAATTTTCACTTGAGGAGTATTGATAATTTGAGTAATACGCTTAGGCACCCTATTTCTCCTTAATAAACAATCTTATTGTTAATTACTAGTTTTAATTAAAACTAAGTATATGGATATCAAACTGTTAAAGGCTTGATTTACATTGTCAGAAAAAATCAGTTATCAAAAAATTAAGTTTTTATTTAATTTAGTGTTGCAGTATTAAATTACCATTATTTTTATCGCTGGTACTCAACCATTAGATGTAGAGATGACCTACCGGGTTGTCTCAAGTCCGCCAGAGTTATATTACCTCGTAAGGGCACGGCACTAGTAGGATTTTTCATTCACCCGCAGTATTTCGGAAGCCGTGCCCCTACATTGTATTGTTTGCTGGTTTAATAATTGTGGCTACTGTACCTCATCAAGTTGAAAACTGCTGTAATTCTCTGTCTAACTGTGAAAGTCCTCTGAAGAGGACTTTAGCTTATTAGACTGGAATTTAAATTCCGGGTGTGATTGTGGGATAACTGAGAAACATTAACGCACTATTTTAGCCTTGCCACGCCAGTAGGTCGTATCAACAAAAAAACACCCCCTGTACCCAGGAGGTGTTTATGATGATTTATAAAGCTGCTTATGCGACGTATTCTTTAACGTTGCCACGGCGACGACGCAGATGAGCAAGAGCTTGATGCTCCAACTGACGAACACGTTCACGACTTAAGTTGAGTCTTTCGCCAACTTTGGCTAAAGATAGCTCATTACCATCTTCTAAACCAAAACGCAGTGCTAAGACTTCCCGTTGCTGAGGGGTGAGTTCTGCAAGCAGGTTATTCAAGTCTTGGCGCAAGAATTCTTGAGTTGTATAATACTCTGGAGATGGGCCTTCATCTTCGAGCATTTCTTGCAATTCAGTATCTTGGTTATCACCGACGCGCACATCTAAGGAAACAGGCTGACGTGCCATGTTCATATACTCCCGAATTTGCGCTGGTTCTAATTCGAGTTCCTTAGCGATTTCCGCAGGAGAAGGAGAACGACCTAATTTTTGCGCCAACTCCCGTTGTACTTTCTTGATTTTATTTAGTTTTTCGGTGATATGGATAGGTAAGCGAATTGTCCGCCCTTGTTGCGCGATCGCCCGGGTGATTGCTTGACGAATCCACCAGTAAGCATAGGTGGAAAACTTATAACCCCGTGTGGGATCAAACTTCTCTACACCCCGCTCTAATCCTAGTGTTCCTTCTTGAATCAAGTCCAGAAACTCCATATTTCGCTTCTGATACTTCTTGGCAATAGCAACTACTAAGCGTAGATTAGCTTCAATCATCTTCTGCTTTGCTCGCTTACCTTGATGTACTGTCTGCTTAACTTCAGTTTCACTAAGGTTAACGTGGTTAGCCCATTCTTCCAAGGATGGTTCGCTACGCAGTTTTTTGGCTAAAGCTTCTTTCGCTTCAATTAACGTCATCATTTGTTGCACTTGCTTACCAAAAACAATCTCTTGCTCTCGGGTTAGCAAAGGTACACGACCAATCTCGCGCAGATAGGTTCGCACCATATCAGCCGTAAATTTGGTGTTGAGGTTTTCGGTTTGGGTATTAACAGTAGGCATTGGTGCGTTTTTCCTCTACTCCGTAAACACGGTGAATAGTTAAATCACTAAAAAGATATGGAGAAGGTAGTAGATATATCACGCAACTCACGGAAGCCACCAAAGACAATCGTTCTGTACAGGAAACGTCAAGACGGTGAGTCATAAAGACAAGTTCCCTACCCTCCCTAAATATTTGATTTTTTAGAAGCACACTGGGCTGTTATTAAGAATTAATCTTTCCCTCAGTCGCTGGCGACGACAGTTAAAATATGAAGTCAGTATGATTTCTACTTATTTAGATATTACGATAAAACACGTTCTGAGTAAAGTATCACAGATAAATCTTTCCATTATAGTACAAGACGATGTATATTTGATAAGAATTTTAAAATCCCTTTGAATGCACTATATATATAGTGACGTTAAAACCCTCTCAATAGGTTGCCGCTACTAGGGAGATAACCGTACTAATTTGAGAGTTGTGATGGAGGGATGTTACGAAATAGATTTAGAAACCCAGGTCAGCTTTTGCTAGTTCCGCAGCAGCAAACACTTCTGCATCCGGCTTTTCCTCCCAAGCAGGATCGCCAATTTGTTCATAAAAGACAGAATCATAAGGACGGGTACGCACTACCACAGGCATAGGCACAGCATGACCTAAAATTAAGGCTTGTTGTTTAGAATCTAACTTTGCTAGCACTGAACGCAAACCCCCTCCGCCTGAAACACCTGTAAAAATTGCGTCTATATCTTTTTCGTCGTTCAGCAAGGCGGTAATGCGAGTACCAATTTGGGACATGACTTCATTATCTATGCCAGAGGGGCGTTGGTCAACTACCAAAAGAGTAACGAAATATTTTCTTAATTCACGGGCGATAGTACCGAAGATAGTGCTTTGGACGATCGCTGGATCTAGAAAGCGGTGTGCTTCTTCAATTGTAATCATCAGGGGAGTTGGGCGATCGCAAGGATTTTTGCTTTGGAGGAACTTATCAGCTTTTTTGACATAATGTTCGTGGATACGTCTGGTAATCATGTTGGTGACAATCATGTAAGAGAGCATATTTGATTGGGAACCAAACTCAATTACCACATTTTTACCTGCTTCTAAAGATTGGATTAGTTTATGAATGTAATTTTGGGGACAAGTTGCTCGCATATACTTGAGGCTATCCAAACGCAAGAGTTTGCGCTGTAAAGCCATGATTGAACCTTTATGTCCACGCTTATCGTTACAAAACTCCTCAATTTCTTCGTTGGTCATATTCAACAACTGGACAATCCAAGATTTGTTGAACTCACTATAAAGAATATTGGCGTTATCCAAACTAGCATCAGAAAGTCCTAAATCCCGGCTACATAACTTAATATCTTCTACTTCAATTTGGTCGTAACTGAGATAAAGCTCCTGTGCATCCCGTACACCACGTCTTTTGGTTGATTCTGCATCTAGGGTATAAACTTCTACCTTACTAGGAAATAGCTGTTTTAAACCTTTGACAGTATTAACTTGTTTACCTTCAGCAACAGCTTCCCAACCGTACTCAGAATGCATATCAAATATTAAATTTACTGCTGCACTTCTACGGATAACACCAGCTAAAAGTAAACGTGTCAAGAAAGACTTACCAGTACCAGATTTACCAAAAACCCCGTTACTACGTTCCACGAACCTGTTCAAATCAATACATACAGGTACATCCATATCTAACGGTTTACCGATAGAAAAATTCCTTCTTTGGGGGTCATCTTCCCAACCAAATACTCTACGGAAATCTTCTTCCGATGCTTCATAAACTTGGCTAAAGTGACTGGGTATGGTTTTCACTGGTAGCAATTCCATTGTTGTACTGGTTTGGGGTTGAAATGAAGCCAAACCAGTTAACCCTGGAATCAAAGAATTTAAAGATTTACCGTTTTTTAGGGGATTATTTTCTGGAGATTCGGGAGTGAACATCAACATTGGTGCAAGGTTGATAGTTCCGTAAGTACCACTCCCCGCTAAAACTTCCCTTAAAAAAGTATCTTCCCAACTTGGAGGATTAGCGATAATTCTTTGATTGGCAGTTCCGAGCGCGACATCTGTCAGCATACAGAAAAAACGCGATCGCATCCCTTGGACAACCAAGAACTTACCCACCCGCATATCTTCAACTGAGATATCCGGGTGCAATCTGATTTCTAATCCCTCTGTGAGAGAACCTTGGATAACTGAACCTAATGGTTGAACCGAATTCATTTTGTTAATCAAATAATCATTTGGATTATCCTATATTGAATTGTAATTGTACAGGAAAAATTTAGCGATGGAAGTTTAGTACAAAAAAAGTAGAAGAGTAAGAGCTATTTATATTCGGTATGCAAACGACTAGTACAACAAGGTAAAAGTAAAAAAGGTAAAAGAAAGAAGTTCTTCAAAGTGTTGAGTTGAAACCCGTGAGTACGTAGTTATTTATGCCATGATACACTGGCTCAAATTCAGGCTAAGCAGGAGGAGAGCATTTCATTTGTCTGTTCTGAGCCAATAGAATCTGCTTTACACAAAAATTTTTACTGTTGAGCGATGGATTCAGGTGGAGGATTTGAAGTTACAGAAATAGATTTTTTGAGATATTTCAATTTTTACAACGCCATAATAATTTAGAAGTTAATAAATTAAATCATCCTATCAAATCTATTTATTAACTCTTTGAGATAAAAGTTTACTGAAAGAGTATCCTCTTAACTTGGAGGGTTAGCAATAATTCTTTGATTAGCAGTTTCGAGTGCGACATTTGCCAGCATATATAAAAAACGTGATCGCATCTCTTAGACAACCAAAAACTTACCCACCCGCATATCTTCAACTGAGATATCCGGGTGTACTCTGATTTCTAATCCCTCTGTGAGAGAACCTTGAATAACTGAACCGAATTTATTATTTAATTAAGCTGAATTTAAGGCTATTTAATCTTTGAGAATAAGAAATTTACTTGTTATACAAAATACAAATTTATTCAAAAAATAGTTGATAATATCAACATGAGTGATTTTTCCAATCTGTGCATATCATCATTAATGAATATATGTACATATAAGGTCATAAAATCGTTGTTTTTATTATTTACAACCAAAGACTTTTTTATCTTATGAAAATCAACAACTTTCTATTCCCATTCGCAGGGGTTTTGTCTCTTTTGGCTATGGCCCCGGCTCGTGGTGCCGTCATCAGCAATGTAACCATTGGTTTTGAAGAATATCCTTTTCCTACAACTACTACAACAATAACTAATGGAGGTGGTTCTACATTGGCTGCATCTACCTCATATAACCTAATAAATGATACAACAGGGGCAGAACTAACAAGTGATAATGGTGATTTAAGCGATTTTACTATCAACTTTACAAGTAGCGCTGCTCCACAATTTTCAGCTAATAACCGACCTCGTATTAGGTTTGATGAAAACAATGGTTCAGAACGTTTTGAGTCTCAAAAAGGATTTACAACTCCTACTGCTAATAATCCAGGCGATCGGCAGATCAACACAATTACATTACGATTTGAACCCCATATTAAGGTAACAAATTTCATAGGTGATTTTACAAGCCTTAACAGTGATACTATTGCTTGGGAATATTCTCTTATTGGTTTTTTAAGACCTGATGGTACTTTATTTAGCTCACAACCAACGATTAACCCATATCTTAACCACACTTCTTTTAATAATGCTGGAATAACGAGTCCCAGTCAAGGCTGGACTGTAATGGACAGTAAACTCACTACAGTTAATGTTGGATCTAATGATGTTAGTGCTGGTACAGATGGTTCAAATGATGATTTTATCCTAACTTATGCCAGTGCTGGATTAGCCCCAGGTACTGAGATTGGTGGTATTGTTTGGATTAACGTTGCAGAAAACACATTAGGCACTAGCGATAACAACTCTAACCCTCCAAGCTACTGGAATAGTTTTGAATTCTCTGGTGAAACTGTCCCTGAACCTTTAACTATTTTAGGTTCTGGAGTAGCTTTAGGTTTCGGTGCTTTCCTTAAGAAGAGACAAAAAGGAATTGCTGCTAAGAAGAGTGAAGCATAATTAATAATCTTTCCAGATGGTTTTGCCATAGATATTGGTACTGCTACAGGAGAATTTACTAACGCAGTAAAAGTAAATTTTAGTAGTAGTACTAAGAACACTACCTACGTTTTAAACACTCAATAAACTCATCAGTAGTAGTAAGATTACCACTCTCGATACATACAATTTTTTGTCTTACATCAGGAATGTTTTGATTTCAGTTTGTAGGTAAATGTGTCTTGACCGACTATTTACAACAATGGGGGCAACAATCCCATGACAGACCTTATAGAACATCCTTATGTAACGCAACAACTATCAGAGAATTTCATCCTGACAACTCTAGATGACTTGTATAACTGGGCAAAAATGTCCAGCTTGTACCCACTAATGTTTGGTACTGCTTGCTGTTTCATGGAATTTATGGCTGCTTATGCTTCGCGCTTTGATATGGAGCGATTTGGAATGATCCCTCGCGCTACTCCACGACAAGCAGATTTATTGATTACAGCAGGTACGATTACTATGAAATATGCGCCTAATTTGGTAAGACTTTATGAGCAAATGCCAGAGCCAAAGTATGTAATTGCCATGGGAGCTTGCACAATTACAGGTGGTATGTTTAGTGTAGATTCACCTACCACAGTTAGAGGTGTAGATAAGTTAATTCCAGTGGATCTTTATATCCCAGGATGTCCACCTAGACCAGAAGCCGTAATTGATGCCATCATTAAACTACGGAAAAAAATTGCTGACGAAAGCGTTCAAGAACGGCAGCTAACAAAACAAACTCACCGCTACTACAGTATCCCTCACCAAATGAAGGTTGTAGCTCCTATCCATGATGGACATTATCTTACAAAACCAGAGCGGGAAGCACCATCCCAAGAAATTATGGACTTAACAGGATTACCATTACCTTTGTTATTAGAGGTACAAAAAACCTAATATTTCTTTAGCGATCGCTTAAACGCTGATGTTACTCTTAAGTACGCAATAATAGGCATTGTTGCTTATTTGAAGTATAGATACAGCGGTTTTTAACTTGATGAGGTACAGTAGCCACAATTATTAAACCAGCAAATAATAAAATGTAGGGGCACGGCTTCCGAAATACTACGGGTGAATCAAAAATCCTACTAGTGCCGTGCCCTTACGAGGTAATATAACTGTACCTCATAAACCTGGAATATGCTGTATATTTAATAATAGTATGTGCCAATATTCTGATTAAAATACTATTTAAGTAGCAGGAGTATTTTAAACGTTTGAACCTGTACAGCTAGTATTTGCCTGGACTTTAGCTGTGCAGGTTCCTCTAATTTTAGGACAAGTCAACTTTTTTATGGAATTTGACGTTTGCTTTTATCGCTCGCAGCTATATTTTGCAGTAAGTCATCTCATGTTAATAACCGATTTGAGATTCCCGACTTTTTCAAAAAAATCGCTTTGAATTCTACTATGTTGTAGTCAAATGTGTTACAATTTCTGAATATAGAGCGTTCCTGCCATTCCTTTGATAATTAATTAAACCCAATGAAAATTAAAGCAGTTATTTGGCAAGAAGATGGGGTGTGGTGTGGTTCTGTACCTGCACTACGGGGATGCCATACATGGGGAAACAGCTACGAACACCTAATGGAAATGCTACAAGAAGCGGTTCAAGCTTGGCTAGAAGTCGCAAGCGAGCGCTCAGAAATTGAACCAGAAAAACAACTTGTCGAGCTATCGCTATGAAAGCTATTTCTGGCAAAGCTTTATGTAAAATAGTTGAAAGAAATGGTTGGGTATTGCAGCGAATTACTGGCAGTCATCACATTGTAGTAAAATATGCTCGGCGTCACTAATGTTATTTTGATATATTTGGAAATACTTTAGATAAATCGAGTGTTAAGTCGGGAAAACAAGGAAGAATTACTTTTTCATTTGGTAATAAAATTTCTTTTCGGCGATAAGTAAATTTCCCTTGAAAATCTTGTATTGCTTCACTATACATTTCTAAATGATTATCATTTAAGTTCAATATCCAGTAATATTTGATACCTGCTTCCGCATAAAGGGGTAATTTCACGTCTTGGTCGAATTTTAAAGTTGAATCAGAAATTTCAATTAACAATAGTACATTTTCTGGGGTAGGATGAAAATTGAGATAATCATCGTCTCGGTTTTCGGCGATTACCCGATCAGGTTCTGGTTCACTATTGTCAGGAATAATTATTGGTAGTTGACCGCGTAAGGTCGCACGTTCTTTAATAAGTTTATTTAATTCTCGTTCTAGCCTTGTTTCACAAACTGCATGAGGTGTACCCTTAGCTGTCGTTGAAATTATTTCTCCTTTAATTAGCTCAACTCGGTCATTTTCTTGAAAAAATCCGAGTTGAGCTAAACGCTCGTATTCTTCTATCGTAAAACGTTTAGCTGTAACTGTGCTTATGGTCATTTCACTTTATATGGGAATGCTGGGTCTATTTATATAGTAGTGTTTTTAAAGTTGGTAGGGACAGGCGAACAGTTTACAGGTATTAATTAGAACCCAAAATCTCTTGAGCGATCGCTATTACTTGCTCCACTCTTTCTGCTAGATAAACGTTCTCTGGGGATAGCTTTTGAAAGAACTTACTTTCTTCATTAGTTAATAAAATTACTGGCTTATTTGCCTTGAGAGCTAAGGCAATTTCAGAAGCTGTTCCTGTTCCCATTCCACAAGCAATGACCACATCTGAGGAAAGTACATTAATATTATTTCTGGCGTTTCCCATGTCAGTAAATATAGCAATATCAACTGCATCAGATATATTACTATCAATACTAGGAAGAATACCGATAGTTAAACCATTAGCAGCTTTTGTACCCTGAGACGCTGCATCCATCACACCCACATTTCTACCCCCAGTTAGCAATACCCATCCTGATTGTGCTATGAGTTGACCTAAATCATAAGCGTTCCTTAAGTCAGTCTCTGTTGCTTTTTCTCCCGGTCCCATAACTCCGACAATAATTTTTTTCACTTAGATACATCCAAAATTTACTCTTAGAGACGTTCTACCTAAACGTCTCTATATTAGTTTTTCTACCTTCTTCTTACCATTCTTCTACCCAATAAATAATTTCTGAAGCACTACTATCAATAGCTACTCCATAGCTATCACCGTGATTCCACGGAAATCCTGAATTACCTCTATCATTTGCATCTAGTACTAATATTTCATAAGAACTGGGAAAGGAATCTTCACCTGAATTACTGGTATAGAAAAAAGTTGTTGGCACACCATTAAGCAAATTACTATGCTCGTTTGTATCGCCACCTATATATTTGTATTTTGCTGTACTGTATTGAGTAAGTAATTTTTTTATCTTTTCTGGTGGTAGTTTTAACCGCAGTTGTAAAAAACTACTTCCTTGCATTTGTCCAGAGGAATAAGCAAGAGAAATCTCTTTTGCATCATCAGGAATCTGTTCTGGAAAATGTTGGATTTGATTTTTACTTTGCCAAAGCTGATGACGAATTTCTCGATAACGAGAGGTATTAGTTATTATTTCTGTCTGATTAGAACTTTTAAAGGCTTGTTTGATAAAAAAACTCCCCCCAATACTTAAACTACCAAGGGAGAGTAAAGTTACTATGAATATTTGAGCAAGATGGATAGGTAACAGGTTCCTTGTCGTTAAACTTCGCTTCATTAAATTGAGAGCATCCAAAATTTATGGTCATACTCTCTACTTACTACATGAATCAGTGGTTTTTCGGATCTAACGCTAGGTATATTTACAAAGATTTCGTAAATAAACTTAAAGAAACCGTGTTTTTACGGAGTGCTGAGTGCTGAGTGCTGAGTACTGGGTGCTGGGTGCTGGGTGCGGAGTGTGGGGTGTAGGATTTCGCTTTGTAGTATAGTCTCGGGGGGCAGGTTTTGCATACAGATTTTGCGTTGAAGAACTAGTTTTCGCGCTAAACCTGCCCTTACACACCTCCATCACCTCCATCACCTCCATCACCTCCATCACCTCCATCACCTCCATCACCTCCATCCCCTCCATCACCTCCATCACCCCCATA
>Ga0224723_1000981_pt1 | contig 18195 bp, 16 predicted proteins | sample Balambano_FR2_Me_FD_161647 | JGI IMG/M metagenome (GOLD analysis project Ga0224723, IMG submission 161647) | Freshwater sediment microbial communities from Lake Towuti, South Sulawesi, Indonesia - Balambano_FR2_MetaG | ecosystem: Environmental > Aquatic > Freshwater > Lake > Sediment | place...
CCTTCGCCAGCCCGCCAGCAACCAGTAGTAGCCGGGTGGGTGAATATCGCGCCCGGCATGGTAGGCGATATCGGCAAATGTGCGCGTCGCCTGGACGTAGCTGCTGCCTTCGTCATTCCACAACGACTGCGCCCCGAGCAGGTGGACGCGGACGGCGAAAGCGGGCAGGAGGATAAAGATAGTGATGAGCAATGAGTGATGAGTGATGAGGGGAAAGTGACGGGTGACGAGTGACGAGTAGGGACGCCTCAGAGCGAAGCCTCCCCGTGGGATGAGGCGTCCGCTTGAAGCCAAATCACTTAACGCAGGGACGCGGAGATGCCGAGCCGCAGGGGATTGATTCTCTGCGTCCTCTCCGTCTCTGTGTCCCTGCGTTAGAAAACCCTTCTTGGCGTCCTTTGCGCCTTTGCGGTTCAAATTCACCATCATGTTTGTACCCGCCTGCGCCAGCCGGCGATAACCGCATGAGCGCACAGCCCCAGAACCAGCATGATGCCCACTGCGACAAAACCAATCTGCTGACGACTGCGGTCGATCACCAGCACCGAGTCGAATTGCAGCGGCACAGCCGCTACGCTGTCAATCGCGATATCGAAGGTCTGTGCGAACGGCGTGCTGGCGAGTGTAGTCACATACCAGCCGTCGCGCGTCATGCCCACGTCGTAAGTTTGCGGCGCAGCGCCATTCACAGTCACGCGCAATGCCGCTTCGCCGCGCCAGCGCAGCACGACCTGCGTGCCTGTCGCGCGGAAGGTCAGCATGGGCGTGCGCACTGCTGCGCCGAACTGTGCATCATCCGTGTTCACGATCTGCGCATCAGGCGGGCGCATGATGGCGTAACTTTCCGCCTGATGTGTGCCTGCGTACAGCACGCGCGCATCGCTGGCGATATGCTGGCGCATGGCATCATAGATCGGCAGCGGCGCAAAGTCGGGATCGACCATCTTGAAATAGTAGTACGCCTGATTGCGGTCAGCATCGCTGGCGGGCTTGAAGTACCACAGGTTGATCACGCCAAGCCAGTTCCATTCGCGCTGCGCCCGCTCGAACGCCAGCGGCATGTAGCGCGCTGCCTGCTCCGGCGTGACGATGCCGAAGTTGCCATATTGACTCGTGACGACCGACGGGTCTTCCGGCTGCGCATTCCACGCCGCCTCCGCCAGCCAGATTGGTTTGTGGGCGTCGCCGTTGGCGACCATGATGTCGCGGATGTAGAGATGGTGGCTGAACGTGAGTGTGGTCGGGCGCATTCGCTGGTCGGTCGGTCCGCTGTAAAAGCCGTAGCCCTGTGTGGACATAATATCGAAACAGTCGCCCGCGCCTGCGTCGTACATCCGCTGCAAAAAGACCAGATCGCTCAGGTTGCGCTCGGTCAGGTTGATGGTCGGCGCGAGCGCGGCGGCGATGACGACGATGTTCGGATCGACCGCTTTTAACGCGCTGTAGGTGCGGCAAAGCATGTCGGTGTAGGCTTCCGGGTTGACCGCCTGCTCGCCCCATTCGGGATAGATGTTTGGCTCGTTCCAAATCTGGTAGTGGAAGATGCGTCCGTGATAGCGCGCCGCGACAGCGACGGCGTAGCTGACGAAGTCCTGCACATCATCCGGCGGCGCTTTATCGCCAATCGCCGGGTTGCTGTGCGCCCAGTCGGGCGGGTTGCTCAGCCGTACCTGCAAGCGCAAGCCATACTGCTCGATCACATCGACGATATGATCGTACTTGTCCCACGCGCTGATTTCGTCGATCACGCCGTCGCCGTTGACATCGTTGCGGCGATCCATAAAGTCGCCGCGCGCGTGGATTTCGATGTCTTCCCACGGGAATTCCTGGCGTATCCAGCCGAAGCCCGCGTCAGCGATCATCTGTACCTGGCGGTCGCGCTTGGCGACTTCGACTTCCTGCTGCAAGAAGGTGTTAACGCCGTAGGGGTTAGCGCTGATGTGCTGGATGGGCGCGAGAGCGTCCGTGCGCAGCTGCACCCGCGTGAATGCACCGAGCCATTCGACAAAGCCACGTATCTGTGGCAGCGGCTCTTCTTCGCCCGTGACGGACCAAAGTGCCTGCCACACCAGCCCGCGATTGGCGAGGTCGAGCGCCAGCGGCACGGCGAGGACGAGGGCGAGAGTGGCGAGAATAGCCAAGCGTCGCAGCCGCTTCATACAAACAATCCTAGCAGCGCATCACGAAACACCTGAAAGCTCTTGCTCCGGTTACGCTTTGGCTGCATGTGTCTGGCAATTTCGGTCGCAGCGCGAATCTTTTCGAGTCCGCCAGGATGATAAAAAGCGAGCTGCTTTTCCAACTGTTCCCATGTGCCGCCGTTGATCGCGTCGGGGTCGCGATAGGCTTTCATATTTGCCAGATGAGGATCGACTTTAGGATACGCTTTTACCAACGCTTCCACATCGCCAAAAAACCAGGCTTCCAGTTCTTCAATCGCAATCCGATTGACGACATGAAATTTCTGCGGAGAACTGGTTCGCGTTGTCAGTTTGGACTCCAGCGCAAATTGTTCCAGTTGCTGCTTTAGTTTCAGACAATCATCGTTATCTCGATCTACCAGCACAATCACACACCAATCATCGTCGGTACGATGGCGATACGCCTTGAGTCGATTCGGTAAGTGTCGCAAGAGGGCTGGCTTGCCCTGAAACGGGAAAATGTCAAAGTCAAATGAGTGACCGTCCAGAATGCGCGGCACGAGTTCGATCAATGCCGCTTCCGCCGATGGCTCTTCAACGTAGAAATGCAGCAGCATCGCTTAACCCTGTATCTGACCTGCACGTCGCACTTTTTCTCCACCAGCATTCGTTAGTGGATCGCCGACTTCAAATTGTCCTTCCATCCACAGATCGCCCAAGAGCGCGCTTTCTTTAACCAAGCTCATGACATTTGGCATATCCTGGGCGCGACGAGCGCGGGTGTAGCCACCCTCGTCCCGATACAGCACGCGCAGTTCGTTGGGACGCAAACCATTTACGAAAAACGGCGAATGTGTTGTGACCATCAACTGCGAACTTGCCGATGCCCCTCTGCATTCTTCCGCCAAGTCATAAAGCAGGCGTGGATGCAGTTGATTTTCAGGTTCTTCAAGCCCAATAAGCTGTGGCGGATATGGATCATACAGAACAGTCAGATAGGCAAGCATCTTGAGCGTGCCATCAGAGGCAAACTTCGCCATGATCGGCTGCTGGAAGGGCGCATCTTTGATTTGCAGCACCAACCGCTCATCAATCGTGGTTTCTGCTTCGACCTTTTCAAGACGGGGGACACGTTGGGCAAGCGTCGTGAGTATCGCGTTCAGGCGCTCAGGATGCTGTTCGCGCAAGTACTGGATGACGTTCGGGAGATTATCTCCGGTTTGTGATAGCCGCTCCTGTGGTCCCGACTCCGGCACGCCGCGCGTACTATCCGCGCTCAGGTATGACAGATACCAGCCTGTGATGAACTGGCGTAATGCATTCACACGCGGATGTTTTGCCAACTGCCCCAGCGTGCTGACGGCAAGAACATCCGGTGATGTCAGGCTTTCTTCAATGCGCTCGTCCTGTTCATCGGGCGCTTCGCCGCTGATAACCTGCCCTTGACCGTTCGTGAAATCCAGAAAACGAAATGTGCGTCCCTTACCTTTGGTACGCCTCCATTGAAGCCATTCCCTCGCAACAAAAGGTCCTCGTTGATTTTCGTCAATGGACAGGTGGTATGTGATGATGGGCGTATCAGGACTTTCTTTATACTTTAGCTCAAACTCAATCGGTCCGTCAGCATCGCGGCTGCGCAGTTCACGAAAGCGATTGCGGCGATCCCACGCGCGCCGCAAGCCTTCCGTGAAGCATTCGGACAGGAACGCAAAGACATCGAAGATCGTTGATTTACCACTCCCATTCGGACCAAGAAAAACGGTCAATGGTGTGAGATCCTTCAACTCCAAATCACGCAAGGCGCGGTAATTCTTGATGCGAATGCTCTCGATGCGTGGTACTGCCGGTTTCTTGCGCTCGTTCATACAATCATCCCATCTCAATGTCGCGCATTATAGCCATGTGGCGGGTGCAAGGCTATCGCAGTCGCGTTATAATGCACCCCGTAATGTCGATTTGCATTCAGGAGGGGTGACAATGCCGAGTAATGGTCACAAGAAGCTGGAAGCGCTCAAGGATGATGCAGCGCAGGAACTGCGCGAATTTGGGCGCGAGGTGCGACACAAGGCGAACGACGCCAAGAAGGATGTCGTCGGCAAGCTGTACGACGTGGCAGAAACGATTCGCCGCGAAGTGCGGGAAAGCAAAGCGGGTCGCGAGGCGCGTCGTTCAGCAGATAACGTGGCGCACAGTCTGGAACGGGCGGCGCATTATATCAACCGCCACTCCTTCGAGGACATGGGCGAAGATGTCGAAAAGATCGTGCGGCGTCCCCCGGTACGGATTGTCCTGATTGCGCTGGTACTGGGCATCGTCGTTGGCTTGATTTTACGCAACAGCAACCGCAGGCTTGAGGTACGCGGGGACGTTGAGATCAAGCCGTAGGTTCAATAACCGGGAATACGCTACAATCAGGGTCGGGCATGATGCTCGACCTTTTTTGTTCACGGTGGCGGCTATGGTCAAATTCACGATCCTGTTTCGCAACGCGGTCAATACCGAACGCAACGAACATGTCTACCAGGACTTTCTGGCGCTGATCGAACGGATGCCGGACGTGCAGCGGCGGCAGGCGAACACGGTGCTGGGCAGTCCGTTTGGCGACTCGCCCTACTACCGCGTGCTGGAAGTCTACTTTAACGATTTCGACGCGCTTAACGCCTCGCTGCGGTCGCCCGCCGGGCAGGAAGCGGGCGGGGAACTGCAACGGCTGCCGCCCGGCTCGTTCGAGATGTACTTTGCCGACGTGTACGAGGAAACGGGCAGTAAAACAGAGATACATGCTGGCTTTAGCACATAAAAAGCCTATTCAAGAGGATGGAGGAGAAGAGACTAAAGGCATGAAGATTTTCCTGGCGTCCTTTGCGTCTTGGCGGTTTAAAATTCTTTTCATTTAAACCGCCAAGACGCAAAGGACGCCAGGATAAAACCCTCTATCCTCTTCGTCTCTAGCCTCTTGAATAAGCACTTTTCTTTCTACCTTCATAGTCTGACTCATGAGAGGACTATCCCGTGAAACTGCTGATTGACCGCATTCGTGCTGAAGGGCGCAACCTTGGCAAGGGCATCCTGAAAATCGACAGCATCCTCAACCACCAGATCGATGCGGGGCTGATGATGGAGATGGGGCAGGAGATGGCGCGGCGCTTTTCCGGCATCGCGATTGACCGCATCCTAACGGTCGAAATCAGCGGCATCGCCCCCGCGCTCATGACCGGGCTGGCGCTCGGCGTCCCGGTCGTCTACGCGCGCAAGACCAAGCCGATCACGATGGCGGGTCCCGTCTTCCTCGAAACCGCACCCAGCCACACCAAAGGCGGCGAAGTCAACCTGCTCGTCTCGGCGGAGTTCCTGCCGCCGCACGAAAACATCCTCGTCATTGACGACTTCCTGGCGACCGGGCAAACGCTGCTGGCACTGGCACGCATCGTTGCCAGCGCCAACAGCAATCTGGCGGGCGTGGGCGTGGTCGTCGAAAAGTCATTCGAGGGCGGGCGCGCTATCCTCAAGGCAGCAGGTTACGTGGACTTACCGGTCCACGCGCTGGCGGTTATAACCAATATGGATGATGGTAAGATCGTGGTTGCAGAGTGAGTCAATCCTAAGACAAACTTCTGGAGTCGTTATCTTGACAAATTTTGTCGCCGCGATTGGCAGCGCGTTTGCGCCCCTGCGTTTGCCCAATTTCCGCCTGTACATCGGCGCGCAGCTTGTCTCAAATGTCGGCACGTTCCTGCAACAGACTGCGCAGGCGTGGGTGGTGTGGGAACTGACGCGCTCAGAAGCCGCGCTCGGACTTGTCACGCTCTTCAACGCGCTGCCCATGCTGCTGCTCACCCCCTGGGCGGGCGTGTGGGCAGACAGGCTGGATCGCCGCAAGCTGTTGCTGACTACGCAGGCGACGATGATGGTGCTGGCGGTCCTCCTCGCGCTGCTCGTGCAGACCAATACCGTCCAAATCTGGCATGTCTATGTGTTATCGCTGCTGCTCGGTATGGTGACAGCGTTCGACTTCCCGACGCATCAGGCGTTCCTGGGTGATTTGACGGGCATGGGCGAGGTGCGTAAAGCCGTCAATATGAACGGCATGGTCTTACAGGGCAGCCGCATGATCGGTCCGGCGCTGGCGGCGTGGATCATCGCGGAGTCCGGCGCGGCGACCGCCTTCTGGGTCAACGCGCTGACGTTCGTGACCGTCATCATCGCCCTGACGCGCGTGCGTGCGAGCCAGGCGCGTTCGGATCGGCTGCATGAAGCGCCGCTGAAGCAGCTCGGCGATGCACTCCGCTTTCTGCGCACCCAGCCGCGCTTGATCGATATGTACGCGCTGACGGGGCTGATCACGTTCGCTGCCTGGTCGGTTATTCTCAACCTGATGCCATCGGTGGCGGATACGGTACTGGGCGGCGGCGCGGAGACGTTCGGCGCGCTGACAGCGGCATCTGGCGCGGGCGCGCTGGTGGCGCTGCTGCTCGTCGTGCCGATTACGCAGGCGCAGGCGCGCGGTGGTGTCGTACTGACGGGAGCGCTGATCTGGACGGGTCTCTGGCTGGCAGTCTTTGGCGCTTCGACTTCCGTGCCGCTGTCGATGGTTGCGATTGCGGCGGTCACGATGGGGTCGCCCGTCGTCTTCACAATTTCGCTCGGCTTGACGCAAGTCATGTCGCCGCCGAATATGCGCGCCCGCCTGATCAGCCTGTTCACGATGACGAGCATGGGTGTGCAGCCGTTCGCGGCGATCATCGTCGGCGGGATTGCGGAAACGATTGGCGTCCAGAACGCGATCTACATGAATGCTTCCCTGGCAATTGTGGTCAGCATCGGGCTGGTGCTGCTGCGGCGCGGCTTGTGGTCGTGGAAGATCGGCGCGCCGCCAGCGCCAGAACCGCAGCCAGTGCCAGCGACGGCGGCGCAGCCAACGCCAGCAGTGCAGTCAGCAGGGGCAGCTGCGGATTAGCTGCCCCTGATCATGCTTAGCCTTCGTCGTTCAGAATGCTGAACTCGTCAAACAGACGGATTTCGCTATCCGGTTGGCGTGTGTCGAACACATAGCTGCTGATGATGCCCGTGCCCGTGTCCAGCACACTGAACACCGTCAGGTCATTGCTGTTCACGCACGGCAGCGGCTCGCCGCTTTCGCTGGTCTGCGGCGAGAAGATGCTCGGCATAATCGGCAGCAGACCATGCGGGTCACCGAACAGTGCGTAATTGTCGGGGTTGTAGCGCGCGTCTGCCAGCGGCGTGTTGCCACGTTCACGGTAGCCTTCCAGATAGCAGCCGTAATTATTGCCGACATTCGACGTTTCGATGATATCGATACCGCCTTCGGTTTCCATGCGGAACCACAGGTGCGAATGCCCCTGGTGCATCAGCTGCACACCCGCTTCTTCCAGCAGCGGCATCACGTCGCGCAGCACGATGTCGTCTTCAATAGGATACTCGTAGCGCACACCCGTGATATTGCCCGCAGCATCGCGGTCAATAATCTGCACGGGATGCGCCATGACCGGATTGTAGTTGTCGCCGAGACCGTGGGGACCCTGGTGGAGCAGGACAACCTTGTAACGGGCGTTCTGAAACGCTTCGCTGTTCAGCTGTTCGACCAGCCAGTTGTACTGCTCGCTGCCTTGCGCCAGGTCTTCAAAGATGAAATCGCCGTAGCCCCAGTTGTCGGGATTGTTCAGGTCGCGCAGCGCTTCACGATACTTGCCGCGGGCGTCGTTACCCAGACCGGGCGTGCGCCAGATGCGGGTGCTGAAGAGCGAAATCACATAGACATCGCCATACTGCATGGCGTAGTAGGTTTCACCGCCGGGTCCATCACTGGGCAGTGTGAAGATTTCTTCATAGGTGATGGTGTTCCAGGAGTTATCGATGATCCACTGCTCACGCACTGCGGGGTCGTTGTTCGGGTTAACGAGCGACGCCAGTTCTTCATAGCGCGCTTCGGCAACGGCGCGCGGGCGCGGGTCGTTGTACTGGAAGCCGATGTCATTGCCGGGGTTGAAGCGCCCCATGACTTCGTGGTTGCCGGTTGCCGGGAACAGCGGCGCATACTGAATGATCGCCCCACCTGTGTAGTTCGTGGTGCTGACGGCGGTGTAGTTTTCGCCGACAAAGGTGCGTTCCAGCGCCGTGCTGGTTGTGCCTTGCAGCGCCGGGAAGAAAGCGCGCCCGCGATTGTCATCGAACCATTCGGAGGCGCGGTCAGGGATGTTTTGCAGGTCGCCCGCCAAAAAGACGGCATCAATCGTGCCTTCGCCAAAGAACTCGACCACCTTTTGCAGGTTGGTAGGGGTCATCGGCATCAACTGGTTATCGCTGGTCAGCAGGATTTGCAGCGCTTCGCCTGGCTGTGGCAGCGGTGCCAGCGTGTACTCGCGGCTGGTCACTTCTGTGCCATCGTCGGCGATGCTGGTGACGAAATAAGGGGTGCGTGCGCCCTGCGTCAAGCCAGGGACGACGGCTTCGTGACGCCAGACATCGCGCGGCGTATAACCGCTGTAGACCTGTCCATCTTCGGTCTGTTCGCCCACGCGCGAACGCTGGTCTTCCGCCAGACGACTCATTTTCATCGTCTCCGCTGCTGCGGTTTGATCCAGACTTTCGCCATAGGTCACGCCATGACCGCTGCCCGCAAATTCGGTGAACCAGACGACATTCACGGTCGTCTCAGTTGGCATTTGTAGGAACGGTTCCGTCAACAGGGTGGGCGCGGGCGGTGCTTCTGGTGTGGGGGTGTCCTGGGCGATGAGCGGTAGCGCACTCAGGGCAACCACCATCAGCGCGACGAGAACACGCGAACTTACGATACGTTTGTTCACAACACAAACTCCTCTAGACTCACCTTACATTACGGTTTGATACCGCGTATCAGAGCGTGACGAGAGTCTGTTAAGGCAGATGATCGACTTGTTTATTTTGTTTGTAAGCTTTCAGGAGAGACGATTTAACGAAGGGTGATCTGGTTATCCACGACCTGGCGCAGAGGTGTTAAGATACTTGGCGTAGTGTGAACTGTTCGTTCGGAGTCCGCCCCGTGAGTTCGTTTTTCGCCACCATCGGCAGCGCCTTTGCGCCGCTGCGCCTGCCGAATTTTCGCCTGTATATGAGCGCACAGTTGATTTCGCTGATCGGCGTCCAGCTTCAGGCAACCGCGCAGGCGTGGGTCGTGTGGGAACTGACGCGCTCGGAAGCGGCGCTTGGGATTGTGACGATGCTGACCGCGCTGCCGATGCTGCTGCTCTCGCCCTGGGCGGGCATCTGGGCAGATCGGCTGGACAGGCGCAAGCTGCTGCTGGTCACGCAGTCGTCAGCGCTGGGGCTGGCGCTGACGCTGGCGCTGCTGGTGCAAACGGGCACGGTGCAAATCTGGCATGTCTACGGGCTGGCAGTGCTGTTGGGCATCATCACGACGCTCGACTTCCCGACGCATCAGGCATTCCTGGGTGATCTGGGGGGCATGGCGCACTTGCGCAAAGCCGTCAATCTGAACGCGATGGCGATCCAGAGCAGCCGCACGCTGGGTCCGGCGCTGGCGGGCTTCCTGCTGGCGCGCGTCGGCACGGCACCCGCTTTCTGGATCAACGGCTTGAGCTTTCTGGCGGTGATCGCGGCGCTCTGGGTCATCCGCGCACAGCAGAAGCGCACGACAGACGCGCATGAACCGCCGATGCGCCAACTGCGCGAGGCGCTGCGCTTCATTCGCACACACCCGCGCGTACAGGATATGTATCTGTTTTCAGCGGTGCTGACGCTGCTGTCGCTGTCGGTCATTATCAACCTGCTGCCATCGATTGCCGACCGTGTACTCGGCGGCGATGAACAGACGTTGGGGCTGCTCGGCGCGGCGTCGGGCATCGGCGCGATGATCGCGCTGCTGTTGGTCGCGCCGTTCACACAAACGCAGCAGCGGCGCGGCTGGGTGATGGTCGCCGGAATGACCTGGGCGGGCTTCTGGATTATCGTGCTGGGCAGTTCGACGTGGCTGCCGCTGTCGATGCTGGCAATCGGCGCGGCAACGATGGGCGGTCCGTTGATCTTCCCGATGTCGCTGAGTTCGACGCAGTTGATGGCTCCGCCAGAGATGCGCGGGCGGCTGCTCAGCCTGTTCACGATGGTCAGCTTTGGCGTGCAGCCGTTTTCGGCGATCATCGTGGGCAACGTGGCGGAGCGGCTTGGCACGCCGACCGCTATCATCATCAACGGCACACTGCTGATCGTCTTCGCGCTGACGATGCTGTTGCTGCGCGGCGGCTTGCGGCGCTGGGTTGTGGCGACACCGCCGCCGGAGGCAGTGCAGGTAGCGGTGGCGGGGTCAGCGGCGGATTAAGGGACTACAACATGCCTACAATCGACGAGAAAGACCGTCCGGTTGCGCTGCGCATTCATGATGAGATGATTTCCGTCACGCTCGCAGACGGGCGCATCATCAGCAATCCGCTGGAGTGGCATCCCTGGCTGGCGAACGCTACAGCCGAAGCACAGGAAACGGTCGAATTTCACGCCTTCAGCGTCGATTTCCCCCTGCTGGATGAAGGGCTTGACGTGCAGGGTATGCTCATGGGCATTCGTCCGAAAGCGAAATTCACCGTCTAACCAGACTCTGGCAGCAGCACAGCATCGTTCAGGCGCAGCCCGATGTGATCGCCAGGCACGAGCGCTTCGTCGTGTGTCGTCGTCACCGCGCGCAGTTTCAGCCCGTCCGCCGCCAGTTCGATTTCCAGACGATCCCCCAGATACGCAATCCGTGTGACCGTCGCTGTCAGATGGGCGTCAGGCAGCGCCACCACCGTCATCTGTTCCGGGCGCGTCATCAACACAGCGCTGTCGCCGACAACGGCACTATGAGGCGCAGCGACCCATAACTCCTGTCCCGTTTTCAGCCGCACCCGAACTCGGTCAACGTCATGTGCGCTGATCGTGCAGGGAATGAAGTTTGCCGCCCCGACAAAGTCCGCCACAAAGCGTTGCTCAGGACGACTGTAGATGACGCGCGGTGTGTCGATTTGCAGCACTTCTCCGGCACGCATGACGACGATGCGGTCCGAAATTGCCATCGCTTCTGCCTGGTCGTGCGTCACATAGACAACCGTGATGCCGAGCCGCTTCTGAAGGTCGACAATCTCGTAGCGCATGGTATCGCGCAGGCGGGCATCGAGATTGCTCAGCGGTTCGTCCAGCAGCATCACCTGTGGGCTTGCTACCAGCGCTCGCGCCAGCGCCACACGCTGCTGCTGCCCGCCGGACAGTTGATGCGGGTAACGCTTCTCGTAGCCTTCGAGCGCGACCAAACGCAGCACATTATGGACGCGCCGCTGCATCTGCTCGCGCGGCTGGCGCTGCAAGCGCAGTGGATATGCCACGTTGTTGAACACGGTCATATGCGGCCAGACCGCATAGGACTGAAACACCATCCCCATTCCGCGCTGTTCTGGCGGCACGAACACACCCGTCTGCACATCGGACAAGGTACGCCCATTGAGCGTGATGCTGCCGCTGTCGGGCTTGATAAAGCCCGCAATCATGCGCAGTGTCGTCGTCTTGCCGCAGCCAGATGGACCGAGCAGCGTGACAAATTCGCCACGAGTCACATGCAGTGTAACACTCCGCACCGCGCCTACCCCATTATAGGTTTTTGCAATATTGTGGAGTTCCAACATCAGGCTTCATACCGTCCAGTCGCGTCTGCGCGTAAAGCGATTGACCAACAAGCTCAAGACCAGCACCATGACCGTCACAGTGAACGCCAGCGCAGCCGTGACATTAAAACGCCCTTCCTGATAGAAGCCGAACACCACCTGCCCAATCGTCTCGTTGCCGACTGAGACCAGCAGTGCTGATAGCGTGAGTTCCGTCAACGCGGGCATGAACGCCAGAAACCAGCCGGAAAGCACACTCTCGCGGATCAGCGGCAGCGTGACATCGCGAAAGGCAGCCCCGCGCCCCGCACCGCTGATGCGTGCTGCCTCCTCCAGTGCCGGGTCAATATTGCGAAAGGCAGCGCTGACCGAACGTACCCCGAATGCCAGAAAGCTGGCGACGTAGGCAATCACCAGTATCCAGATCGTGTTATACAGCGTCACACCCAACACCGGCAGCGGGCGTAAAAACGTCAAAATCATCGCCAGCGCAACGACAGTTTCCGGCAGCGCATATGGCAGTGTCACCAGCAGGTCCATCAAGCGACTGCCGCGCATCTTCAGCCGCACCGTCAGATAGCCAATCGCCAGGGAAAGGATAGCGATGAGCGTGGCAGCGCCGCCCGCGAGCAGAAAACTGTTGACGAACGCGCGTGGGACTTTGGGAATATCGAAGAACAAGGTCTCGAAATGGCGCAGCGAGGCAGTCTCCAGCGTCAGCGGCACGCCGGGGGCGCGGGTGATGGCGGCAGCCCCGATTGCCAGCAGTGGCAGCACAACGGCGACCAGCACAATAAATACCACCAGCAGCATTGCCACGTATTTCCATCTGCCTGCTTCCAACGGCAATGCTGGCGCAGACTTGCCCGTGACAAGCGTGTAATCACGCTGCGCCTGCAAGCGTTGTAACACCAGCAGCGCCAACAAGCCGATCAACACTAACTGCATCGACATGGCTGCGGCGATTTGTAAATTGTTGGGGCGGTCGAAATTGAGAATCACCTGGTAAATTTCGTTGGTTAAAACAAAGTAACGGGCAGGAAACCCGATCACCGCTGGAATACCGAAGTTCGCCATCGCCGCCATGAAGATCAGCACAGCGCTGGCAGCGATGTTGGGCAACAGCAGCGGCAGCGTAATCTGAGTCAGCACTTGCAGCGGGCGGGCACCACTTATGCGCGCTGCCTCTTCCAGCGCGCCGCTTAACTGGCGCATCGGACCGCGCGTGATGAAGTAGGCAATCGGATAGCTGTAGAGAATCATGACGAAGATGATGCCGGCTGATCCATAGATGACTGCGAAGGGTTCGCGCGTTCCTGTGAAGTCCATCCACAGACGATTGAGGTAGCCAACCGGACCAAGCAGATAGACCCAGGCAATGGCACCGATGAACGGCGGAATCAGGTAAGGCACAATCAGCAGGCTGTTCCACAGGCGCTGAAACGGCAAGCGCACGCGCTCCATCAACCATGCCAGCAAAACGCCCAGCGGTGTCGCTCCCAACGTCGTAAAGAGCGCGACCACGAGCGTATTCCATAACACGGGCAGCGCATCAGCATCGGTGAGCAGCGCGCCATAATTCGACAGGCTCAAGCCGTCATCAGTCACAAACGTGCTGTAGACCAGCGTCAGCGACGGATAGGCGACAATCGCGATCAGCAATAAGAACAGTGCGCCGCCTGTCAGGAGTGTGATGAGTTGTGCAGTAGGTCGAAACATGCTGAGCCTGTCGTATGCGAACAAGGGGCTTTAGCCCCTTGTTCAACGGATTGCGGAGAGCGATTACGCTTCGGGCGGTGCGCCAAAGAGTTCTTCAAACTGGGTGCGCAGCGTCTCACGGTTGGCACGGATGTATTCCAGATCGGGCGTGATGATAGTCACGCCGGGCAGCAGCGCCGCCAGCTGCGACATCTCCTCGTTCGGTGTGGCTTCCGGCGTCGCTTCCATCGCCATCAGCACCGACTCCGGCATGCCTTCCGGCAGCGGCGAACCGACGACCACCGGAATGTAGCTCTGCGCGGCGAACAACGCCTGCGCGTCCGGCGTGTACATATAATCCAGGAACGCCTGCGCGCCTGCCAGGTTATCGGTGTTAGCGAGGATGCCAATCGGTGTCGGCACCAGGAAAGCGCCTTCTTCCGGGTAGACGTAGCCGACGGGCGAGCCGTCACGCGCGGCGTTGCGGGCGAAGAAATCGACCAACTGTCCGAGCGCATATTCACCCAGCGCCAGCTTTTCGGCGACTGCGCCGTTCGCCCGTTCGACGACGATGCCGTTGGCGTTCAACTGCTCGTAGTATTCCATGCCGAAGCGTTCATCATTGACGAACGTGCCGAACTGGTTGAAGGCAGCACCGGAAACCAACGCGCTCGGCATGGTGATGCGTCCTTCATAAGCGGGGTCGGTCAGGTCAAACCAGCTCGTCGGGGCTTCTTCCACCAGCGTGGTGTTATAGGCGATGATGTTGAAAATCAAACGGACTTCATGGAATGCACCATCCATATAGGTGAATTCATCTGCGACATTCTCAGCACCGGCAGGGATGTATTCTGCCAGCATGTCTTCTTCCGCCAGCATAGTGAAGAAATCAAGATCGGCAAACCAGATGATGTCTGCCTGAATCTCGCCCGCTTCCATTTCTGCCTGAATGCGTGCGATGACTTCGCCCGAACCCGCGCGGAAGATTTCTACGGCTACATCCGGGTACAGACGGTTGAAGTCGGCGACCATTTCATTGACTTGAGCTTCAGACTCTGACGTGTACAGCGTGATGCTGCCAGCCGGAGACTGTGCAAGGGCAACAGTCGAGAAGACGAGAACGAGCACAAGGCTCAGGACGAACACGATATATTTCATCCCAGCTACTCCTGAACTATACGACCAGGCGTGTGTGAAGATCACACCCGCGTGCGTTAGTGTAGGAAGCAGGTGTTAAATTGGATTGCCACCACGTTTAATCTTGCTTAACCGCAGCCTTGATGATACGTAAAGTTGCAGCGCTTAAAATCAAGCACCACAATGCTTCAGGCAGTGAGCAGATGCGCGGCATGATGATCAAAGTCGAGTTTCGCGCCGCGCGCCAGCTCCTGCTGCAATACCTGTGCCGGAAGCTGTTCTTCCAGGCGTTGGCGCAGGCGATGCGCGCGACTGCGGATGACATAGTTGACGCTGGCAGCATTTTCCAGGACATGCCCCAGCAGTTGTGCGGCGCGGCTTGGGGCAGCCTGTGCATCGTGCCATTCGGCGATCCCCATCATCGCCGCCAACCCGGTTGAGCGCGTGTTGATGTGGCGGGCGATTGAGAGCGCCTCGATCAAGGCGCTGCGTGCGGGTACATATGCCTGCCATGTCAGCTGCGCCAGTCCCAAGTACACAAGCGTCAAGGTGATGCCATAGTGATAACCGATCTGGCGTTGCAATAACAGGCTTTCATCCAGGCACACGCGCGCCCGTTCCTGCTGCTGGCACAGGAATGCCAGCCAGCCCAGATTGCGCAGGCTGACCGAGGCACCCTTGCGGTCATGCAGCGCCCGGCTGGTTTCGAGCGTCTGCTCCAACGCCTCTCGCGCGTCGTCATAATCGCCCACATGCAGCAGGATAGTTGCTATTTCTGTCTGCGTCCGCGCTGCCAACTTGCGATTGCCTGTTTCCTGATAGATTTCGAGACTCTGGCTGAAGTAATGACGGGCAATATCGTAGCTGCCGCAATTGGCAGCCACTTCACCTAACCCGTATAACGCACCGGCAACCCCCGACCGATCATCCAGCGAACGCCAGAGGCTCAGACAGCGGTCGTAGTTGCGCCGCGCCGCTTCATAATTGCCAAGGCGTGTGGCGACAACGGCAAGATTGTTCAGGCTTTCGACTTCGCCTGCCAGCAGACCCGCCGCATGATAAAGCTGGAGCGCGGCGTCATAGTAGACGCGCGCCGCGCTGTACGCGCCCTGATTACCTGCGACGCGCCCTAACCCCGTCAGGATGTGCGCCTCATCAACGGGCAGATGTTGCAGGCGGGCAAGCTCCAACGCCAATTCGTAGTGGTAGCCTGCGTGGGGATAATCAGCCACCGCGCGGTAGGCATCGCCGATGACCTTGTTGAGTTGAACAATCCGTTCTGGCTGCGTCGCTAACATTAACCCCTCGTTTGCAAGTTCAAGCGCGGCATCATAGTGTTGGGCGTCAAAGGCAAAGCGGCTGGCGAGCAGCGCGTAGTATGCCGCCTGATCCTGATAATCTTGCGTATGTTCCTGCGCCGATGGGTTCGCTAGAATGTGCATTTGATTGCATCTTTGAACGTTTCTGCCAGTAATCGGACTATAGCGCGCATGACCGACCCACGCTATGGCGGCATCGCCATTCTTGACTTCGGCTCACAGTATACGCAGTTGATCGCCCGCCGCGTCCGTGAACAGGGCGTGTACGCCGAAGTCTTCGCGCATGACGCCGATCAAGCTGCCGTCACGCGCCACCACCCGCGCGGCATCATCCTTTCTGGCGGACCGAACAGCGTCTACGCCGACGGCGCACCGGAGTTGCCGTCTTGGTGGGGCGTGCCGGGTACGGACGCCATTGATGGCGTCTATGCGACGGGAACGGACGCGCAGTTGCGCGTCCCTACGCTCGGCATCTGTTATGGGATGCAGGCGCTCACGCACGCGCTCGGCGGCATCGTTGCGCCTGCATCATCGCGCGAATACGGGCAGGCGCACATCACGCAGACGCAGGCGAACCCGCTGCTGCACGGGCTGGATGAGACGCTGACGGTGTGGATGTCGCACGGCGACCGCATCGAGCAGCCGCCGCGCGGTTTCGTCGGACTGGCGGCGTCCGCCAATTCGCCCTACGCCGCGATGGGCGACGTGGCGCGCGGCTTATACGGCGTGCAGTTCCATCCCGAAGTCGTGCATACACCGCAGGGCGCGGCGATTTTACGCAATTTTCTGTTCGCTATTTGCGGCTGCGTGGCAAACTGGTCGCCCGCTGCGTTTATCGACAATGCCATAGCTGCCATCCGCGCGCAGGTTGGGGGTGAGCGCGTGTTGCTGGCACTGAGCGGCGGAGTCGATTCGGCGGTGGCGAGCGCGTTGTTGCAGCGCGCCATTGGTGAGCAGCTGGTGTGCGTATTCGTCAACACGGGCTTGCTGCGCAAAGGCGAGCCGGAGCAGGTGGCGCATGTCTTCGGGGCGGAGCGCGGCATGAACTTGCGGGCGGTGGATGCGACGGAGTTGTATCTGGACGCGCTGCGCGGCGTGACGGAGCCGGAGGCGAAGCGCAAACGCATCGGCAAGCTGTTCATCGATGTCTTCGCGGACGAGGCGCGCAAGCTGGAAGCGGCAGGCGTGCGCTTTCTGGCGCAAGGCACGATCTACCCCGACGTGATTGAAAGTGCGAAGAGCAGCAAGTCCGCGCGCGTCATCAAGAGCCATCACAACGTCGGCGGCTTGCCCGATGATCTGCATTTCGCGCTGGTGGAGCCGCTGCGCGACCTGTTCAAGGACGAGGTGCGCAAGGTGGGCGAAGCGCTCGGCTTGCCGGACAGCATCGTCTGGCGACAGCCGTTTCCCGGACCGGGGCTGGCGGTGCGTTGCCTGGGCGACATCACATTCGAGCGGCTGGAGACGCTGCGCGAAGCGGACGCCATCTTTCTCGACGAGTTAGGGCGCGCCGAACTGCTGCGCAGCGAGACGGCGCAGTGTTTCGCCGTGCTGCTGCCCGTCAAGAGCGTCGGCGTGATGGGCGACGAGCGCACGTATGAGGAAGTGATCGCGCTGCGTGCCGTGCAAACCGACGACTTTATGACGGCGGACTGGGCGCGGCTGCCGTATGATGTGCTGGCGCGGGCGAGCAGCCGCATCGTCAACGAGGTCAAAGGTGTCAATCGCGTCGTCTACGACATCACCAGCAAGCCGCCGGGAACGATCGAGTGGGAGTAAGTCTGTTTGGCAGTATGCAGAGCAAGTTATAATGGTGTTAGATCGCAGGAGGAACTGTATGTCTCCAGATACGCCAGTCGCAGACATGAATCTCGAAGACCTTAAGTCTGTTGTGCGACAGTTAATCCGGGAAGAACTCAGCGCCCAAGAGCCGCGCCCAAAGAAAGATCAACGCGCATTGCTGGAATGGAAACCTGTAACGTTAGGCTTGCGCGCCGATGCGCCACAGTTCATAAGCCGCGAGGATTTCTATGACTCTAATAATCGGTAACACTACGGGTTATTCGGGTCTGGGAACGCATTGCCGAATGAGCCGGGGATGGTCGTCGGTGTCGGCGGCGGCGGCGCGCTGAAGTCAATCGGCAGCGCTTCGATGAACGCCCGCGTCTCAATCGCCAGCAGCGCCACCCAGCCCATCGCCCCGCCTGCGTCCACCTTCAGCCAGGGGCTGTACGGGCTGCGCGCCACCAGGTTCACGAC
>Ga0224723_1000982_pt1 | contig 18189 bp, 14 predicted proteins | sample Balambano_FR2_Me_FD_161647 | JGI IMG/M metagenome (GOLD analysis project Ga0224723, IMG submission 161647) | Freshwater sediment microbial communities from Lake Towuti, South Sulawesi, Indonesia - Balambano_FR2_MetaG | ecosystem: Environmental > Aquatic > Freshwater > Lake > Sediment | place...
TGTTGTGGGACAGGTCGCAACTGGTCGGGCTTGGCATTCGCTGCGCTGGCTCAAATCTCAAAACATAACCCATAAACGACTATTTTTAAGGCTATTTCTTTGTCCTCTATATGAAAATCTCTTATCGCTGGCTTTCGCAATACATCCATTTACCAGAACTGCCCGAGCAGGTCGGCCAATGGCTCACCTCCACCGGCCTGGAGGTAGAGAATATCGAGCTCTATGAAAGCATTAAAGGCGGGCTGAACGGATTGGTAGTCGGCCAGATTATAACGTGCGCCAAACACCCCAATGCCGATAAGCTGTCTGTCACCACCGTAGATGTTGGGACGGAAAAACCCCTGTCTATAGTTTGTGGAGCACCCAATGTAGCTGCAGGTCAGAAAGTGCTGGTAGCCTTGCCGGGGGCTACCGTGCATCCCACGCAGGGCGAACCGTTCACCATCAAAGTCACCAAAATCAGGGGCGAGCATAGCGAGGGGATGATTTGTGCAGAAGATGAAGTAGGCCTGGGCAGCAGCCATGCCGGCATCATGATATTAGATGAAGCTGCCATCATAGGCATTCCTGCGGCTGACTACTTCAAGGTGCAAACCGACCATGTCTTTGAAATCGGGCTTACACCCAATCGCGCTGACGCTGCCTCGCATGTTGGCGTAGCCCGCGACCTCAAAGCGCTGCTCAATCGGCCCCTGCAATTACCCTCTGTCGACAGCGTGGCAACAAAGCCAACCAGCCAGCGAAAAATAGAGGTGCAAATAGAAAACGTACAGGCTTGCCCGCGCTACTCGGGTGTTACCCTTTCGCATATCACCGTAAAGCCCTCGCCTGCATGGTTGCAGCAGCGCCTCCGCGCCATCGGCCTAAGCCCCATTAACAACGTGGTGGATGTAACCAACTTTGTATGCCATGAGTTGGGCCAACCCTTGCATGCCTTCGATGCCGACAAAATCGTGGGTGGAACTGTGCGAGTAAAAACGCTGCCGGCAGGCACCCCCTTCATTACGCTCGACAATCAAAAACGCACGCTCACAGCCGATGACCTGATGATTTGCGATGGCAACGATGCGCCCATGTGCATAGCCGGTGTTTTTGGAGGAAGCCACTCGGGCATTTCTGAAAATACTACAGTCATTTTTTTGGAAAGCGCACACTTTAGCGCGGCCTACACCCGTAAAAGCAGTCAGCATCACCTGCTGAAAACAGATGCGTCTTTTCGCTTTGAGCGCGGCACCGACCCGAACATAACCATTTATGCCCTGAAGCGGGCCATGCAACTGCTTGCTGAGGTGGCAGGCGCTCAACCGGCATCGGAGATTATCGATATCTATCCTTACCCGGTACCGCACCGCGAGGTTCGCGTTAAGCATGAATTTGTAAACCGGCTTATTGGCAAAAACATCGAGCCGGAAAAATACCTCCGTATTTTGCAGCAACTCGATATGGAAATTATACATCGGGATGCTTACGGTTTCACCGCAGCAGTGCCCCCCTACCGGGTAGATGTAACCCAGCCTGCTGATGTAGTGGAAGAGATTCTCCGCCTATACGGATTTAATAATATAGAACTGGAAGAAGATGCGGGCACCGATTATCTGGCTCATTTTCCTGAAAAAAGTAAACATACCTTTAAGCGCATTCTGGGCGAGCACCTGGCCGCCAATGGCTTCTTCGAAATTCTCACCAACTCGCTTACACGCGCTGCATATAGGCAGAAATACCTGCCTGGCACCGAAGATCAAACCGTGGAGATTTTGAATAAGCTAAGCGAAGAGCAGGGCATCTTGAGACCACACATGCTGTTTACATGCCTGGAGGTTTGTGCCCACAACATTAACCGCAGGCAGAAGGACCTTAAATTGTTTGAGTTCGGAACCGTATACGAAAAGCAAGCCGGCCACTACCATGAACAAGAGCGGCTGGCGCTCATCATGACCGGCCAGAGGGAGGCCGAAAGTTGGCAGCACCCCTCCACGCCCGTAAGTTATCACGACCTGGCCCAACGTGTCGCGCACGTGCTTCAAAAGTCGGCTTTAAGAGACGTGACCGAAGAAAGAGCCAGCAACCCCCTGCTGGACTACGGTATGCAACTGCGGCAAGGAAAAACCGTGGCAGGCATGATGGGAAAAGTGAAAGCCAGTATTCAAAAAGACTTTGGCATTAAGCAAGACGTATTCTATGCCGACCTGGACTTTGGCCGGCTTTTCAGCGCCTCGCAGCCAGCGTTTGAAGCTACCGAGATACCGCGCTTTCCCGAAGTGAGGCGCGACCTTTCGCTGGTAATCGATCAGCACGTTACCTTTGCCGACATACGCCAACTCATTGAGCAAACCGAAAAGAGCCTGATCAAAGAGGTTATCACCTTCGATGTGTACCAGGGTGATAAAATACCGGCGGAGAAAAAAGCTTACGCACTGGGATTTATTTTACAAGACGACAACAAAACCCTTACCGATGGCGAGGTAGACCGCGTTATGCAAAAACTCATGGCGGCTTTTGAACAGAAAATGCAGGCCGTAATCAGAAAATAATCCTATCTTTAACCACTGGCACTAATCGCATAAGAGGCATGGATCAAGAACTGCTTAAAACCAACCTTAACGGACTTGAACGAAAACTCCTGGTACTGCTTAACGAGCACAAATCATTAAAAGAAGAAGTGCGCGGTCTGAAGGTTCAAAACCACGAACTCAAAGGTAGCCTGAAGGCCCGCGATGAGCAACTCGCAAACTTTAAGAATCAGATTAAAATCACTAAAATTGCTGATAATTTAAACCCCGAAGGCGGCAGCGTTTCGGAGTTGAAGAAAAAAGTGGATGAGTACATTAAAGAAATAGACCGGTGCATCGCCCACTTGAGCCAATGATTACCCAGTAGCCCTTGTTGATGGAAGACCTTTCGATAAAAATTAAAATTGCCGACCGCGAGTACCCCATGAAGGTAAAGCGCCACGAAGAAGAGCGGGTGCGGGCAGCCGGAAAACTGATCAACGACAAGCTAAAACATTATCGGGAACAATTTGGTATAGACGATAAGCAAGACCTACTGGCGATGGTAGCGTTCGATTGCCTGGTGCAAAAGCAGGCCTCAGACGAAACCCACCAGGTGGCCGACCAGACGGTGATCGAGAAAGTGAATCACCTCAATAACCTGGTATCGCAAGCTATCCTCTGATTTTTCTTCATCTCCCCCCTGTCGCACTTTTGGGTATAACCCTAAATACAAAGCGATATGAACTTACCTTTACTGGTGGCCGTCAATGCCATCGCAACAATAGGCTTCAGCTTTCTGATCGGCACCTTGCTGTACAAGCGCAAAATGAAAAAGAATGAGCACGATGCGGAAACGCGCGCCAAGCTCATCTTGAAAGAAGCTGAGCTCCAAGCCGAAACAATTAAGAAAGATCGTATTCTGGAGGCCAAAGAAAAGTTTCTTAAACTGAAACAGGAATTTGAAGAAGAAGCCAACCGCAAGAAGAACCAGATTATTACCAACGAGCAGAAGATAAAACAACGCGAGTCGCAGTTGGCGAAGGAGTTAGAAACCCTGAAACGAAAAGAGTCTGATTTGGACGAGGAGCGGCAAAGCCTGGCCCAACAGCATGAACTGGTAAAAAAGCGCAAGGAAGAGCTAGACAAGTTTAACGCGCAAAAAGTAGCTGTACTCGAAAACATATCGAAGCTTACTGCCGAGCAGGCGCGCGATCAACTCATCGAGTCGCTAAAAGAGGAAGCGCAAACCAAAGCCAGCTCGTACATTAAAGACATCATGGAGCAGGCCAAACTATCGGCTACCAAAGAAGCGCGTAAAATTGTAGTAGAAACCATTCAGCGCACTGCCACTGAGCATGCGGTAGAAAACTGCGTATCGGTTTTCAATATTGAGAGTGACGACATCAAAGGAAAAATCATTGGCCGCGAAGGGCGCAACATTCGCGCACTCGAGGCGGCCACCGGTGTAGAGTTTATTGTAGACGACACACCCGAAGCGATTATCATCTCGGGCTTCGACCCTGTGCGCAGGGAGATTGCCCGCTTGTCGCTGCACCGCCTGGTGCAAGATGGCCGCATTCACCCGGCACGTATTGAAGAAATCGTATCCAAAACAACCAAAAACATAGAAGACGAGGTGGTAGAAATTGGCGAGCGCACCGTGATCGACCTGGGCATACACGGGCTGCACCCCGAGCTGGTGAAAATGATCGGACGAATGCGCTTTCGCTCTTCGTACGGCCAAAACCTGTTGCAGCACAGCCGCGAGGTAGCTAACCTGTGCGCCATTATGGCGGCCGAATTGGGCTTAAACGTGAAACAAGCCAAGCGTGCCGGCTTGCTGCATGATATCGGCAAGGTGTGGCCCGAGGAGTTAGAAAAGCCCCACGCCATTGTGGGTATGGAGCTGGCGCAGAAGTACAAAGAGCACCCAGTGGTATGCAATGCTATTGGTGCCCATCACGATGAAATTGAGATGACAAGCATCCTCTCGCCCATTGTGCAGGCGTGCGATGCCATCTCGGGCGCAAGGCCCGGGGCCAGACGCGAAGTGATGGAACAGTACATTAAGCGCCTGAAAGAGTTGGAAGGCGTGGGTTTGAGCTTTGAAGGAGTAGAAAAATGCTACGCTATTCAGGCAGGCCGCGAATTGCGCGTGATTGTAGATGCAGAAAAGGCCACAGACGAACGGGCAGCCCAGTTGAGTTTTGATATTTCGCAAAAAATTGAACGCGACATGCAGTATCCCGGCCAGATCAAAGTAACGGTTATCCGCGAAATGAGAAGCGTGGCTTATGCGAAGTAGGTAAGATCGCTCACTCGCCTGCTTACAGGCGCCTGGTCCTATTAACCACCCAATAACAACTTCGGTAGAAAGTGGTTGGAAACGATCGCCAGCGCCTCAAATTTGCGCGGTAAGGCTGCCGCCTCGGCAGACAGGGAACTGACGAGCTCTCCACGTGAAAGAGTTTGTCGGGGTGGCCAGATTCGAACTGACGATCTCTTGGTCCCAAACCAAGCGCGATACCGGGCTACGCTACACCCCGAAATGTTCTATTTGCTTTGTGATCCCGGCTGGACTCGAACCAGCAACCTGCTGCTTAGAAGGCAGCTGCTCTATCCAGTTGAGCTACGAGACCAAATAAGCGGAGAGGGGGGGATTCGAACCCCCGGTACAGTTTAACCCGTACGACAGTTTAGCAAACTATTGGTTTAAGCCACTCACCCACCTCTCCTGGCTTTTTGCAAAAACAGGGTGCAAATATAACCCCTTGCGGCCGTTCCCCTAACATCAACGGCAAATTTTTGCCCTATGCAGCCGCACCAATAATCGTTTAAGTATCCCCCTGAAAGTAGTGTATCCAATAGCCCGTTTGGATACCTAAAAAGATTCTAATTTTACACGCGATGATCTGGTTTCGGCAAATAGGTGCCACCGAGTTGCTTTTAAGCGCTTGCTTCGCGGCAGCGTATAGCCTCTACTTGTGGAAGGTAGCGCGCGTGGGCCGCCAACTGGCCTCGGGCTACACCCGCATCTTTGTAAAGGTGGTGCCGCGCATCGCTTTCTTCAGCCTGGTGGTCATCGCCATCATGGGCCCTTCGTTTGGCGACTCCAGGCGCGAAATAAAATCCGTGGGTAAAGACATCATTATCTGCGTAGACCTCTCCAAATCGATGGATGCTTTTGACGTGCAGCCCTCGCGGCTGGAGAAGGTAAAATATGAGATGAAACGAATTGTGCAGGCCTTCAACTCCGATCGCATCGGCATCATCATCTTTTCATCAGAGGCGTTTGTGCAATGCCCCCTCACCTACGACCAGAACGCTCTCAACCTTTTTATTGAAACCATGAACACCGGCCTGGTGCCCTCATCGGGTACTGACTTCGCACCCCCGCTGCGCATGGCCTTAAACAAGTTTAACAACCCCGAAGGGCCCAGCACCCGGCAAAAATCCAAGGTGGTGGTGTTGATTAGCGATGGTGAAGATTTTGGCGATGATACCGATGCCGTTGCCCGCGATGTACAGGACGAAAACATCAAACTGTTTACCCTTGGCGTGGGCACAACCAAAGGCAGCCCCATACCGGCAGGTAAATCGTACAAAACAGATCGCAGTGGCACCACCGCGGTGTCGCGGCTCAACTCTGAGTCGCTGAGGCGCCTGGCCAACAAAACCGATGGCAAGTATTTCGAAATAAACGAAAGTCGCAACGATGTGGCACGCCTCATCAACACCATCAACAAAATAGAAGGCGAATTGCGCGATACCCGTTACGTGGATGTGTCGGCCAATCGCTACTTTTATTTTCTCTTGGCAGCACTGCTGTTGCTGGTGGCCGATGTGTTGTTGAACGTGAAAACAATTAGGATATGATGGCGTTACTTTTTGTGATCGGCATAACCCTGGTTGACCCCGCCCTGATCGGCAAAGTCAACCAGGCAAAAAAAGAAGCCGAAAAGGCCTACCAGCGGGGCGATTTCAAAACAGCTCTTGAAAGGTACACCTACCTCACCGACTCGCTGGGCGTAACAGAGGAAGAAGTAAAACTTAACCTGGCCCATGCCGCCTTTCAACTAAACGACAGTGCACGTGCCCAAACTCTTTACCCGCAACTGGCGCAAAGCCAAAACCCGCGCATACGCACGGCCGCGCAGCATCAACTGGGTGTTATGCAAAACCGGCAGGGCAAGTTTGAAGAGGCGCTCGGGCATTTTAAGGAGGCACTCAAAGCAGATCCTGCTAACCAGGAAGCCCGCTACAACTATGAGATGGTGAAGAAAAAACTGAACGAAAGAAAGAAGCAGGAGGAGCAGCAACAAAAACAAGATCAGAATCAGGACAAGAAGGAAGACAAACAAGATCAAAAACAAGACCAGAAGAACAAACAAGATCAGCAGCAGAACGATCAGAAAAAACAAGATCAGCAAGATAAAGATAAGCAAGAGAAACAGCAGGAACAGCAGAAAAAAGATGCTGAAAATCAACAAAAGAAAAACTCCGAAAAGCCCGAGCAACAAAAGAAAGACGAGCAAGAGCAGAAAGACGAACAGAAACCTCAACCCTCGCCTGCCGACAAGCTGAAAGAAATGAACATGAGCGAAGAAAAAGCCAAGATGATTTTGGAAGCTATGAAAAATCAGGAGATACAGTATCTGCAACAAAATAAACGCAAACCCAGCAAGCCAAAAGACAAGGGCAAACCCGACTGGTAGTACAAATACATCAACGAAACACCAACGCAAAAAATAAAACAATGAAAGAAGTATACATCGTGTCTGCTACACGCACACCCTTTGGCAGTTTTGGCGGCAGCCTTAGTTCTTTGTCGGCTGTAAAGCTGGGCAGCTTCGCAGTAAAATCAGCACTGCAAAAAATTAACCTGGCAGCGCAGCAGGTAAATGAAGTGTTTATCGGTAACGTGATTGCCGCAGGGCTTGGCCAGGCACCCGCTACACAGGTAGCCGTGGGGGCAGGCTTGGGCTACAACATACCGTGCACGTTGGTGAATAAAGTGTGCGCCTCGGGCATGAAGGCCGTCATGCTGGGAGCGCAATCCATCATGTTGGGCCACAACGATGTAGTAGTGGCCGCAGGCATGGAGAGCATGAGCAATATTCCGTATTACCTGTTGAAGGCCCGCTATGGCTATAAGTTTGGCAATGGCGAACTGGCCGATGGCCTTACCTTCGATGGCCTTACGGATGCCTACCACAACTGCGCCATGGGCGTTTGTGCCGACAATACAGCCAAAGAAATGAACATCAGCCGGGAAGATCAGGACAACTACGCCATCAACTCATATAAGCGAGCAGCCGAAGCGTGGCAGGCGGGCAAATTTAAAGACGAGGTAACACCTGTGGAAGTGGCGGGCAAGAAGGGCGAGGTGAGCATGTTTGCCGAAGACGAACAATTTAAGAGCGCCAACTTCGACAAGATACCACAACTGAAGCCGGTGTTTACCAAGGACGGTACGGTAACAGCCGCGAACGCCTCCTCTATTAACGATGGTGCAGCTGCGGTTGTGCTGATGAGCAAGGAGAAAGCCAAAGATCTCGGCCTTGCGCCCCTGGCAAAAATTCGCGGCTTTGCAGATGCAGCCCACGACCCCATGTGGTTCACCACAGCACCGGCACTGGCGATACCTAAAGCGATGAAACTGGCCGGTGTTACAAAAAGCGATGTCGACTACTACGAAATAAACGAAGCATTTTCGGCTGTGGCGATTGCCAACAATATCAAACTTGAGCTAGACCCCGCGCGGGTCAACGTCAACGGTGGTGCCGTAGCCATCGGCCACCCGCTGGGCGCATCGGGCGCACGTATAACCCTGACGCTGGCCAATATTCTCAGGCAGAACAATGCCAACATTGGTGTGGCGGGCATTTGCAATGGTGGAGGCGGTGCCTCTGCTATCGTCATCGAAAAACTATAAAACCCGTTGTGTACCAAAAGAAAGGCAACTGCGTTTTATCATAAGCCAACACTGATGAACCGTAGCGCTTTGGTTTTTCTTAATTTATTATCGCTGGCAGTATATGCCCAGCGCGAGGTACGTACTTTTCACGATGCGCAAAAAAAGCAACTGTTTGAAGTCTACACACCAGACCCTGGCGACCCCGAAACCATCAATGGACCCTACAAACGCTACTTCCCCAACGGCAACCTTGAGTTGGAAGGCTTCTTTGCTGACGGCAAGCGCTCGGGCCTGTTTCATGAGTACCACGAAAACGGGGCGCTGGCCAGAAAAATAAATTATGTAAACGGTCTTCGTCACGGAGCCGTAGAAGTTTACGATGAAGACGGCCGGTTTCTGCAGCGCGCGTTCTATCAGAATAACCTGCTGGTCGATTCCGTAAAATCATACTACGAAACGGGCACCACCAAACTCGAAACAGTTTTTGTGAGAGGTAAACCCGATGGGCTGCTGCGCGAGTACTACCCATCGGGCAAACTGCGAAAAGAAATTATGTACAAAAACCGAAAGCCCAACGGCCTTACGCGCACATTTTACGAATCGGGTGTGGTAGAGACAGAAGCAAATTTTAAAGATGGCGTAGTACACGGGGTTTACAAAACCTACTATCCCACCGGCCAGCTCGAAACGATATCTACCCATCAGCAGGGCGAGAAAATGGGTCAGTTCAAGAACTACGACAGCGAAGGGCACCTGCTGTTGGAAGGAACGTTTATGAGCGGGCGGCTGCACGGCCACAACACGGCCTATTACCCGTCGGGTGCCGTACGCCACCGGTTTCAATACAAGCTGGGGGCCAAGACCGGTGTCAACACCGAGTACTATGAAAATGGCCTCGTAAAGGTGAAAGAAACGGTGCTGCTCAATGGCATCGACACCCGCGAGGAGGGCTTTTCGGCCGAAGGAGTGGCGCTATACGAGAAAAACTTCAGGAAACTTAAGCCCCATGGCACCTGGATATTCTTTCAGTCCAACGGAAAAAAGCCTGCATTGAAAGAGACCTATGAGAACGGTAAACTACACGGCTTGCGAATTACGTACCATGCCAACAGCGAAAAAGCATTGGAAGAAATCTATCAGTTTGGTTTGATAACCGGTGTGGTAAAGGAATACGGCCTTGACGGCAAACTGACAGCCGAAACTACCTATCGCGCCAGCAGGCCACACGGATTGTACACCGCCTACCACAGCAATGGTAAAGTAAAGGAGCGGGGCGAGTACGTTTCCAACCGCAAGCATAAAGAGTGGCAGCACTTCGATGAGCAAGGCAACCTGGTAAAGACGCAGGTATTCAAAGCCGGCATTTTGATGGAAGAAAAATAAGCCGCCAGGGCCGGGCCAAGCTGAAAAAGTTTTTGTATGATTGCCCGCATGAACGCCCTGAAGGAAACTCATTTTCAGTTTGACGGCCAAACCGGATTTTACCGAGGGAAAGTACGCGATGTCTATTACTTCGGCAGCACACTGGTAATGGTGGCCACCGATCGGATATCGGCTTTTGATGTTATCCTTCCTCGCGCCATACCTAATAAGGGACGCGTGTTGAACCAGATTGCAGCACTCAACCTGCATGCTACCCAAACGGTGGTACCCAATTGGGTCATCAGCACCCCCGACCCCAACGTCACCATCGGGTTTGCGTGCGAGCCGTTTCCGGTGGAGATGGTGGTGCGTGGCTACCTGGCCGGCCATGCAGCGCGCCAGTACAAGGCCGGCCACCGCATGTTGTGCGGGGTGCCCCTGCCCGATGGGTTGAAAGAGAATGACCCTCTGCCCCACCCCATCATTACGCCCACCACCAAGGCAAGGGTGGGGCATGATGAAGATATTTCGAAAGAAGAAATACTGAAACGCGGGCTGGTAAGTGAGGCTGACTACCAAACGCTGGAGGAGTACGCGCTAAAACTTTACAACAAGGGTTGTGAAATGGCCGCCACCCGCAATCTCATTTTGGTGGACACCAAATACGAGTTTGGCAAACACCAGGACCAAATTTACCTGATCGATGAAGTGCACACGCCCGACTCATCGCGGTACTTCTACCGTGAAGGGTACCAGGAGCGCCAGCAAAAAGGCGAACCGCAAAAGCAACTAAGCAAAGAATTTGTGCGGCAATGGCTGATCGAAAATGGCTTTCAGGGCAAAGATGGCGAGCACGTGCCCGAAATGACCGATGCCATCGTGAGTTCCATTTCGCAACGCTACGAAGAGTTGTATCGCCAAATGACCGGCCACCCGCTACCGGCCCTACCCGAAGAACCCATCGAGAAACGAATTGAGCGCAACATCGTTAATTCGTTAAAATGAGCTATTTTTAACAGTCTTAAAACTTTTATCATTGTATGAAGTACACCATCGACAAGCAGGAAAAATACACGTTGCTGCGCCTGCATGAAGACAAGCTGGATTCCAGCGTAGCCCCAAATCTCAAGTCGGAAATGGTGACACTCCATGCCGAGGGAATTCGCAACGTGATCCTCGACCTCACCGAAGTGCGCTACACCGATTCATCGGGTCTTAGCGCGTTGCTGGTGGGTAATCGTATTTTCCAGGAAGAAGGCGGCATTTTTGTACTGTCGTGCCTGTCGGACCACACCCTCAAACTCATCAAGATATCGCAACTGGACAGCGTGCTGAACATTTTGCCCAGCGTAGAAGAGTCGATTGATGCTGTGTTCATGCACGAAATCGAAAAAGATATGAAAGAGGGAGACTAAACATAAAATTCCGCACCTTTAACTGCAATCATTCCGCAAACTTTTGATTTCGCCAATACCTGCGACCACCACCCAACTTTGGCACCTCGTAGTACTGCCACGCCAAACCAAGCCAACGTAAATTGTATATGTCATTCTCAGTAACTATACTGGGATGCAGCGGGGCGCTGCCTGCCTTGGGGCGATTTCCATCTTCACAATACCTGGTGGTTGGCAGGCATAAATTTCTGGTTGACTGCGGTGAAGGCGCACAGATGCAGCTGATGAAGCTCGGCATTGGCGTGCAAAAAATTGACTGTATTTTCATCAGCCATCTGCATGGCGACCACTATCTCGGCCTGCCGGGCTTACTGTTTTCCATGCACCTGCAGCGCAGAACGGCCGACCTCCATATTTACGCATTCGCAGGACTGGAAGAAATTCTTCTGCCTATCTTCAGGCATGCCAACTCGACACTTCATTACAACATTGTGTTCCATCGGCTGCAGCCTGAAGCCAGTGGGATAATCTTTGACAGTGACCAACTCTCTGTCACCACGTTGCCGCTCACGCACAAGATTGCCTGTACAGGCTTTGTGTTTCGCGAGAAGCCGAAAAACAGGCGTATCAACAAAGAACTGCTGCCCAAAGGCATGTTGCTACAGCACATTGCATTGCTGTTAAGAGGCGAAGATGTGCGGGGTTCCGCGGGCGAAATGCTTTTCGAGAACCGGGCCTACACACTGCCGCCCCGCCCTTCAGTTACCTACGCGTACTTATCAGACACGCGCTACGAACCCGCCCTGGCCGAACAACTGCAGGGGGTAAAGGTGTTATATCACGAGGCCACCTTTATGGAGCAGGAACGAGAAAAAGCAATCGAAACACGCCACAGCACCGCGCGCGAAGCTGCGCTGATGGCGCTGCAGGCCGGGGTGACGCAGCTTTTGGTAGGGCATTTTTCTGCGCGCTACCGCGACTTGCAGCCCCTGCTGGCCGAAGCCCGCGATATTTTTCCCAACACCCACCTGGCTGAAGAACTACAAACCTTTACCCTCGCCGAATGAGCACCACACTTGATCAGAAAAAAAACAGGCTGTTCTTCACACTATCGGGCATCTTTATCACCAACGCCCTGGTGGCCGAGATGATTGGCGTAAAAATATTCTCAGGCGAACAAACGCTGGGCCTGCAACCGGCCCACCTCCATGTGTTGGGGTTTGTAATGGACTTCAACCTGACGGCCGGTGCAGTAATCTGGCCCGTGGTCTTTATCACCACCGACCTCATCAACGAATATTTTGGCCAACCAGGCGTGAGGCGCATCAGCTTTCTTACGGTGGGCCTTATTGCTTACGCCTTCGTAGTAACGTTTTGCGCCATGCAGTTGCCGCCCGCAGGCTGGTGGCTGGAAGCCAACAGCACCGATCCGGCCGGCAATATCTTCAATATCGACTTCGCCTTTACTAAGATTTTTGGTCAGAGTAACCGCATCATCATTGGCTCACTGGCAGCCTTTCTGGTCAGCCAGCTGGTGGATGTGTTTATGTTTCAGCGGGTGCGAAAAATTACTGGCGCAAAAATGCTGTGGTTGCGCGCCACCGGATCCACGCTGGTGTCTCAACTGGTGGATAGCTTCGTGGTACTCTATATAGCTTTTATGGGCACGTTCAGCCATAGCCAGATCATCGCCATTGGCCTTACTAACTATCTATACAAGTTCAGCGTGGCGCTCCTGCTCACCCCGGTGATCTACCTGGGCCACTACCTCATTGATCGTTACCTGGGCAAGAAGAATTCAGACCAACTGGCTGCTGCAGCTGCCAACGACAGCCAATCGATACTGTAGCGCTTTCGCCACCATCGAAACCGCTACAAACTTCTACGAAGATTATCTAACACCACGGCCGTGGCAATGGCCGCGTTGAGTGACTCCGCCCTGCCGGTGCGCGGAATGGTGATGCGATGGCTTACACACCGCGCCACATCGGTGCTAATGCCGTTGGCTTCGTTGCCGATCACGATACAACCGCCAGCTGTATTCCAATGGGTGGTGCGCACATCTGTGCCATCCAGAAAAGCGCCATACACCACGTGGCGACTAGAGAGAAAATCAGGTAACGCGGCATAGTACACTTGCACGCGTGCAAACGAACCCATGGAAGCAGCAATCGTCTTCGGGTTGTAGAAGTCGGCCGTTTCGGGCGATGCAATGATAGCTGCAATACCGTACCAGTCGGCTGTTCGCACAATGGTGCCCAGGTTGCCGGGGTCGCGAATGTCGTCCAGCACCAGCACGTAGTCGCCTGACGCAATTTGAGGCAACTGGTTTGGCCGCATGCGCGCTACCGCCAACGCAGCCTGGTTGGTTTGGTAGCTGCCGGCAGCGGCTAGTTCCAACTCACTTGCTGCCAGTGCCTCCACGCCTCGTTCGCTTAACACCTTTGCATGGCTTGCCAAAAACACGTCTGTACCCACCACGGTCTCGATCACAAAATCTGATGCCAGCAATTCGGCTACACTCTTGGCGCCTTCTACCACAAAGCGTTGTTCCTCTTTTCGGTATTTCTTTACTTGCAGGGATTTGAGGTGCTTGATTTTCGCCTTCGACAACATAGCTGTGGAGTTAAAAAGGAAATTTAGACATTTTTCGATGGCGATGTTTATGGGCACGTTGCTCACGGGTTGTCTGGGTACCCGCTACCTGCTTCCAAACGAAAAACTGTTGTATCGGCAACGCATCAAAGCCCCGCAAACCATCAATACCGAGCCGTTGCAGGAGTTGTACGAAAAAAAAGTGAATCGCAAATTGCTTGGCTTGCCCATCAACACGCTGGTATGGATGCACCACGAAGGACTGGTGCGTTTTGAGAACCCTAAATCGCCTTTCGGAAAACAGCACTTTGTTAACCGCAAGCAGAAGCTGGAAAAAACATTCGACAGGAAAATTGCCGCTGTTGATGATCCGCGCAAGCGCTCTTCGCTTCAATTTCGAAGGCAACGAAAAATAGACCGGCTCAACCTGAAGATTGAGAATGGCAACTTGTGGATGCAGTGGGGCGAGCCTGCCGCAGTGTTCGACACAGCTTCGGTTAACCTTACTATCGAGAAGCTGAACACCTACCTGTTTAACAAGGGATACTTCCGCGCCCGTTCGTCTGCCACCTTCACGGAATTTAAAAGGCGGGTGGCCGTTACCTACAACATCGCACCGGGGCCTGCATATGTGTACGATACGCTGATCTATGCCATTGCCGACTCAACCGTGCATCAATTTGTTATCAAATCGCTAGGCAAGAGCTATCTGAAAAAAGGAGATGCTTACGACCAGGACAAACTGGCCAAGGAGCGCGAGCGGCTCGATCTGCTGCTGCGCGACAACGGCTACTATGAGTTTAGCCGCCAGTACATCGATTTTGACATTGACACGACCTATGCCAGGCCGCACAAAATTGCCGCGCAGATAAAAATTGCCGGCCCGGCACGGGGCGGCCGGCACCGTCAGTTCGTAGTCGACTCGGTGTCGCTCACACCCGATGCCGGCCTTCAAACCGGCACACCGGGCAAGCGCATTACGCGGCAATACCACAACATCACCTTCAATTATTTTAACGACTACTACAGCGAGCGCATTTTGAGCCAGCGCGTGTTTATTGCCAAAGACAGTTTGTACAGCAGAAGCAAAACCTTTGCCACCCAGCAACAGTTGGCCAACCTGGATATGTTCAAGTTTGTCAACATCAATTATGATACTGCCGGTGGCAAATTTACCGCCAACATTTTTTCAAGCCCGCTGGATCGCTACTCGTGGTCGAACGAGGGCGGCCTCAGCCTCACACAGGGTTTTCCGGGCCCGTACTATTCGCTGGGTTTTAAAAAGCGCAACATTTTTCGGGGTCTGGAAACGTTTGAGCTCTCGGGTCGGTTTGGTTTTGAGGGTGTTGCCTCGTTTGCGCAAGACCAGAATATTTATCGCAGTACCGAAGCCAACGTAAATGCAACCATAACCTTTCCGCAATTTATTCTTCCGCTAAAGAAGAACAGTTCGTTCAGGCTGGGCAAGTACAACCCGCGCACACGGCTGCTAGCCGGCTATACCTACAGCAATCGCCCGGAATACACACGTGCCATTACCACACTCTCAAACACCTATAACTGGGACGACAAGCGAACCACACTGTACTCCTTCACGCTTACCAACCTCAACATTATTCAATCCACGGTGCAGTCGCAGTTCGACAGCCTGTTGATCAGCCTGCAGGAAACGCAGGGCAACAACCTGCGCAACTCGTTCAGGCCTTCATTTGTGAGCAGCATGATCTTTTCGATTATCTGGAACCCGAACAATTATGGCAGCAACGAAACCAGCGCATTTTTTTTGCGGACGCAGGTAGAGAGTGGCGGCACGCTGTTCAATTTCTATAACCCGCAACCCATCAGCGAACGCGGCCTGGAGTTGTACAGGTTTGTGCGCGCTAGCCTTGATGTGCGCAGAACGCAGACGATCAGCAAAAATAGTGTGGTGGCCGCGCGTCTGAACGGAGGTGTAGCCTACGCCTATAGCGACAACCGCACGTTGCCCTACGAAAAATTTTTCTTTGCGGGCGGCAGTAACAGTGTGCGCGCCTGGCGGCCACGAAGGTTGGGTATTGGCTCCTACCCCGTGCAGTTGAGCGCCAACCCCGAAGCCGATGGCTTGTTCGACTACCGGTTTGAGAGGCCGGGTGATATTTTGCTGGAGGGCAGCCTCGAATTTCGCACCAAGTTGTTCGGCTTCGTCAATGGCGCCTGGTTTATAGATGCAGGCAACGTGTGGTCGTTCCGCGAGTTGAGCCCCGCCACGCCCGGCAGCACAGTGGCACCCTGGGTGGGAAGCACCAAGTTTAAACCCGACCAATTTTTCAGGGAATTTGGCGTGGGCACCGGGCTTGGGCTCCGCTTCGACTTTACATTTTTAGTTTTGCGCTTCGATGCTGGCATTAAAGTGTACGACCCCAGCCGGGCCGAAGGCGATCGGTTTGTTTTGGATAAGCTTCGCTTTATCAGGCCCTTTGGTGCCGGCAAAGAACCGGTGATTTATAACATCGGGATTGGCTATCCGTTTTAGGCTATCGAATCAATAGAACTCAAAACCCTGTATTCTGAACTCTGAATCAGGAGCGGTTGAGCCCAAAGCCTCAAAAGCCCAACACCTGCTCTAAGGCCTGCAGCACCTTTTCGGCATTGGGTAACATCATTTTCTCCAGCTCTACATTGAGCGGCACCGCGGGCAGATTGGCAGCGCCCACGCAGCTAACGGGTGCATCCAGAAACTGAAAACAATGCTGGCTGATGCGCCCTGCCAGCGACTCGGCAAACGAGTTCAGCAGCGGCTCTTCTGTTACCACCAACGCACGCCCATGCGTTTGAACGCTTTCGCGGATCAGCGTCCAGTCGAGGGGGTTAAGGGTACGCAAGTCAATAATTTCAACTTGATCAGGGAAATTTTTGGCTGCTGCCTTGGCCCAATAAACGCCCATGCCGTAGGTAATGACGACCGCGGTGGCACCCTCATTAATTTTTTCTTTGGCCGCCTGCAACACGCGCAGCGCCTTGCCTAACGGCACGATATACTCTTCATCCGGCTCGACCGTTTTCGCATCTGCCGTCCCGGGTACTTTGCTCCAATACAAGCCCTTGTGCTCCAACATTACCACAGGGTTAGGATCGTAGAAGGCTGCCTTCATCAATCCCTTCATGTCGGCTGCGTTGGAGGGGTACACCACCTTAATGCCCCGGATGTTGAGCAACGTGGACTCTATACTGCCCGAGTGGTACGGGCCGCCACCTCCATAAGCGCCTATGGGCACGCGTATAAGCGATTGAACAGGGAACTTACCTTTGGAGAGGTAGCAACTCTTCGACAGCTCTTCCACCAACTGGTTAATGCCCGGCCAGATATAGTCGGCAAACTGAATTTCAACAATCGCTTTGGCGCCAACGGCACTCATGCCTGCTGTGGAACCAACGATATAAGCCTCCTGTATGGGCGTGTTAAACACCCGGTGGTCGCCATACTTCTGCGCCAGAGTTGCCGCCTCGCGAAACACACCACCAAGGCGCGCGCCCACATCCTGCCCGTAAAACAAGGCCTCCGGGTGCTTCTTCAAAATTTCATCCACGGCATGCAGCGCTGCGTCTACCATCACCACCTTCTCCGCTTTTTTGGGTGCCCGCTGGCCGCGCTCCTCGGTAACAGGTGAGGGTGCAAACTCATGTGTATCAAAATCTGCCGGCACCGGGTCGGCTGCCTGCCGTGCACGCGTGTAATCATCAGCAACCATCCCGGCAGTATGTTGCTGAATCGACTTGAGGGTGTCGGCTGCTTCACCTACGCTCTTTAAATATTTTTCGAAGCGCACAAGGGGGTCTAGCTTGGCGTGCACCTTCAGGTCATCGCCCCGATACCACTCCTTGCGCACGCCCGATGTATGATGGCCCAGCAGCGGGCACCGGGCATGTACCAATATGGGCCTGCGCTCTTTGCGCACAAAGGCAATGGCTTTTTTTAAACCCAGATAGCTGTCGGAAAAATCAGCGCCATCCACGCGCATGCGCTCAAGTCCCTTAAAACCCTCCGCATACTCGTAGGCATCCATGGCGCGCATCTCCTTAGCGGTGGCCGATATGCCCCACTCGTTGTCTTGAATCAGGTAGAGAATCGGCAGCTTCTTCAGCACGGCGATTTGAAATGCCTCGGCAACTTCTCCTTCAGTAACCGACCCATCACCCAGCGAGCACAGCACGATCGGGTTGCTTTTTGTTTTGAGTAACCCTTGCTTCTCTAAAAAAGAAATGCCGTGAGCCATGCCCGTGGCCGGGATGGCCTGCATACCGGTGGCAGAGCTTTGGTGCGGGATGGTGGGAAAGCCTTCGCGCTTAAGCGAAGGGTGACCGTAATATGTTCGCCCACCGGAAAAAGGATCATCGGCTTTGGCCATGAGTTGCAACATCAATTCGTAAGGCGACAAGCCCATAGCCAGCA
>Ga0224723_1000983_pt1 | contig 18148 bp, 12 predicted proteins | sample Balambano_FR2_Me_FD_161647 | JGI IMG/M metagenome (GOLD analysis project Ga0224723, IMG submission 161647) | Freshwater sediment microbial communities from Lake Towuti, South Sulawesi, Indonesia - Balambano_FR2_MetaG | ecosystem: Environmental > Aquatic > Freshwater > Lake > Sediment | place...
CCACTATGGCCGTGTAGCGGAATACAGAAAATAGTTTGTGAGTCATGTTAAAGTTGAATTTAGGTTTTACAACCCAATATTAACCAAAAGTGAACAAATTTGTTAGGCAAGCCGACTAAAAATTGCGGTTTTAGTTGTCTTAAAACGTGTGCACCAGAGCGTCTGCCGCTTATCGGCACACCAGCGAACAGCAGGCTTACACTTGGTGTACATAATAGATGGGTTGGTACCTAATGCGCTTTTACTAACGAAGCGGATCCAAAAATAACCGCTAATTTCTTCCGTTAGAACAACTCTTTGGCGATGCGGTAAATCGGGTCGGACTTGCCCATAGAATAAAAATGCAGCGTAGGCACCCCCTTTTGAATCAACTCTCGCGATTGCTGCACCGCCCACCGAATGCCCACCTCTTTCACGGCCGCGTTGTCTTTGCACTTCTCGGCTTCTTCGGAAAGCTCCTCGGGAATATCGATGTGGAAGGTTTTGGGGAGCACGGTGAGTTGTGCCTTTCCGGTAAGAGGTTTGATACCTGGAATTATCGGCACCTTAATGCCAAACGCGCGGCACTTATCTACAAAATCAAAGTACTTCTTATTGTCAAAGAACATTTGCGTGACGATGTATTCTGCCCCCATGTCAACCTTTAACTTTAAATACTTCAAATCACTTTTAAGGTTGGGTGCATTGAAATGTTTTTCTGGATAGCCGGCAACGCCAATACAAAAACTGGTGGGCGCGGCACTTTCCAGTTCTTCGTCAATATAGATGCCCTTGTTCATGTTTACCACTTGCCCCAACAGTTCAGAGGCGAAGCGGTGGCCGTCAGGCTCCGGTACGAACTTAGGTTCTGATTTAATGGCATCGCCCTGTAACACCAGCACATTGTCAACGCCTAAAAAGTGCAGGTCGATCAGCGCATTTTCAGTCTCTTCTCTATTAAAACCTCCGCAGATAATGTGGGGCACGGTATCTACCTTGTAATGGTTTTGGATAGCCGCACAGATGCCCACCGTGCCTGGGCGCTTACGCGTGTAACTCTTTTCGAGCAGCCCTCCTTCTTTTTTTCGATAAACATACTCTTCGCGATGGTACGTAACATCTATAAACGGAGGTTTAAATTCCATCAGGGGGTCGATATTCCCAAACAGCGTTTTGATATTCTCGCCTTTGAGCGGTGGGAGAATTTCGATGGTAAACAAAGTCTTACCGTTAGCGTACTTCAGGTGGTCGGTTACTTTCATGAGAATTGAAGATATCTGAATGTGTAATTTCTGGTCAGTCAGTGTAGCGAGGTATTTTCAAATTGGTAGTTCAGCTTAAAAACTTGAAAATGTTCAGTGCAAGCGAAAAGTCAACTCGGCAAAATTTTCAAATTCTCAAATCAACTCATTTTTAAATTGAGTAGGCCAGGTTAGGTGCGAGCCATCGCTCTGCTTCGTCCACCCGCCACCCCTTGCGTTGGGCATAATCGGCTACCTGGTCTTTTTCAATTTTACCCAACCCAAAATACCTTGATTCAGGGTGAGCGAAATAATAGCCGCTTACCGATGAAGCCGGATACATGGCAAACGACTCGGTAAGCGTAATGCCAATGCGCTCGCCACCCACAACATCAAACAGGGTGCGTTTCTCGGTGTGTTCTGGGCAGGCCGGATAACCGGGCGCAGGCCGGATGCCCACGTACTGTTCATCGATCAGTTGTTCGTTGCTCAGTTTCTCATTGCAGGCATAGCCCCAGATCTCCTTCCGTACCCTCTCGTGCATCAATTCTGCAAACGCTTCAGCCAATCGATCGGCCAGCGCCTTCACCATAATTTCAGCGTAATCATCATGCGCTGCCCGGTACCTATCGATTAACGCCTCTATCCCCACTCCGGCTGTTACGGCAAAGAAGCCCAAATGATCCACCTTGTTCGTTTCTATAGGTGCAATGAAGTCGGCCAGGCAGAAGTTAGGCTGGTTGGCTGCCTTTTTGTTCTGCTGCCGCAGAAAGTGACACCGGGCAAATTCGTGACCTTGCGTGTGGCACAACACCACATCATCGCCAACGGCATAAGCCCGATGAAAGGCAACAACCGCATGCGCCTGCAGCGACTGCACGGCAATAATATTGTCGAGCATCGCCTGGGCATCAGCGAACAACCTGGTTGCCTCCTCACCCACCACGTTGTCTGCTAAGATGGCGGGATAGCGGCCGGCCAACATCCATGTTTGAAAGAAAGGCGTCCAGTCAATATATCTCCGAATTTCACCAAGGGGGTAGTTCAAAAATTCGCGCCTCCCCAGAAATGCGGGTTTTACCAGGTCTACCTTGTCCCAATCCAACTTAACCTTGTTGGCACGCGCTTCTGCAAGGGTAACAAAAGACTTTTGTTGCTGCCTGCTTTCATGTTCTTTGCGTAGCTGTACATACTCTTCCTTCACCCTGGTTTTAAAGCCACCGCGGGTACTGGTATTGATCAACTCGCTTGCCACGGGCACCGAGCGTGACGCATCCAGCACGTGCACTACCGGCCCGGAGTAAACGGGGTCGATTTTAACGGCCGTATGTATGCGCGAAGTGGTGGCCCCGCCAATGAGTAATGGCAGATCGAGTTTTTCGTGTTGCATCTCTTTGGCCACGTGCACCATCTCATCAAGCGAGGGTGTAATCAAACCACTCAAGCCTACAATGTCTACTTTTTCGCGTTTGGCAGCCTCGATTATTTTCTCGGTGGGCACCATGACGCCAAGGTCGATGATCTCATAGTTGTTGCAGGCCAGCACAACCCCTACGATGTTTTTGCCGATATCGTGAACATCGCCCTTCACCGTGGCCAGCAGCACCCGCGCGGCCGGCCTGGCGCTGTCGCCACCCAAGCGTTTCTCTTCTTCCAGGTAAGGCGTGAGGTAAGCCACCGACTTCTTCATCACCCGCGCACTTTTTACCACTTGTGGCAAAAACATTTTTCCAGCCCCGAACAGATCGCCCACCACATTCATACCGGCCATGAGCGGGCCCTCGATCACAAAGAGCGGACGACCGTACTTCTGACGGGCCTCCTCTGTATCTTCATCGATAAAGTCAATAATACCTTTCACCAACGCATGCTTCAAGCGCTCTTCTACAGGAGCTGCCCGCCACGCGTTATCTATTTCTTTTTTCTTTGAGCCACCCTTCACGGTTTCGGCAAACTCCAGCAGGCGTTCGGTGGCATCATCTCTGCGATTGAGCAACACATCCTCCACGCGCTCTAACAATTCTTTCGGAATCTCATCGTACACTTCCAGCATCGTGGGGTTCACAATGCCCATATCCATGCCGTGGCGGATGGCGTGAAAAAGGAAGGCCGAATGCATGGCTTCACGAACGGGCTGATTACCTCTGAAGCTAAACGATACGTTGCTTACCCCGCCACTGACGTGAGCGTGTGGCAGATTTTCGCGTATCCACCGGGCCGCCCTGAAAAAATCGACCGCGTAGTTGCGGTGTTCATCAATTCCGGTGGCTACCGGAAATATGTTGGGGTCGAAAATAATATCTTCCGGGGCAAACTTTACTTCGTTGACCAGGATGTCGTACGCACGCTTGCAAATTGAAATTCTGCGTTCATACGTATCGGCCTGGCCCTGTTCATCGAAAGCCATCACCACGGTAGCCGCACCATAACGCTTCACCAACTTAGCCTGCCGAATAAACTCGTCTTTGCCGCCTTTCAGGCTGATGGAATTGACGATGCCTTTTCCCTGAAGACATTTTAAGCCGGCTTCAATGACCTCCCACTTCGAGGAGTCGATCATGACGGGGATGCGGGCGATCTCAGGCTCGGAAGCCATCAGGTTAAGGAACTTTACCATGGCCGCGGCCGAGTCGATCATGGCCTCGTCCATGTTCACGTCAATCACCTGGGCCCCGCCACGCACCTGGTCGAGTGCTACCTCTAGTGCTTCTTCAAACTTGTCTTCTCTAATCAGTTTTAGAAAACGCGCTGATCCCGTTACGTTGGTGCGCTCGCCAATATTCACAAAATTGGAAGCAGCCGTTATGGCTACCGCCTCCAAGCCACTCAGTTTGAGCGGGCGCTGTTGATATGATGATTCGATACTCATGAGGGAGATTTGCCTGGCTTCGGTTTTACTGAACAGGTTCAGCAACTAAACGTGGCTTATATCTGGCTGCAGCCTTTGCTATCTCGCGTATGTGCTCGGGCGTTGAGCCACAGCAACCGCCCACGATATTGACCAGCCCTTCCTTTAAGTACTCTTCCACCTGCTGCGCCATTTCGGCCGGAGTTTGGTCGTAGTGACCAAACTCGTTAGGCAACCCCGCATTGGGGTAGGCGCTCACAAAGAAGGGCGCTTGCTCATTCAATACCTGCAGGTAGGGACGCAACTGATTAGCCCCCAATGCGCAGTTAAGACCGATACTCAGCAACGGCACATGCGACACAGAAATCAAAAACGCTTCGGTGGTCTGGCCCGATAGTGTACGCCCACTGGCATCGGTAATGGTGCCGGAGATCATCACAGGAATTTCATAGCCAGCTTCTTCAAAAAACTCCTGCACGGCAAACAAGGCTGCCTTGGCATTAAGCGTGTCGAAAATTGTCTCGATCAGCAGCAGGTCTACCCCGCCCGCCGCCAAGGCACGCACTTGTTCCAGATATGCCTGCCTGATCTGATCGAACGTAACGGCACGATACCCGGGGTTGTTAACATCGGGCGACAACGACAACGTTTTGTTCATGGGGCCAATGGCACCGGCCACGAACCGGGGCTTGCCCGGCTCGCGCTGTGTAAACTCAAGCGCCACCTCTTTGGCTATTCGTGCCGACTGAACATTGAGATCGTGCACGGCCTCCTCCAGATGATAGTCGGCTTGCGCAATGGTGGTGGCGCTGAACGTGTTGGTTTCAACAATATCCGCTCCTGCCTCGAAATACTGCCGGTGAATATCGCGGATGATGTCCGGGCGTGTAATGGACAACAGATCGTTATTGCCCTTGAGGGGATGGGGATGATCTTTAAAGCGCTGGCCTCTGAAATCGCTTTCGTCCAACTTATGACGCTGAATCATAGTGCCCATAGCACCGTCCAGCACCATGATGCGCTGCGATAAAATTTGTTTGATGTTCACTCTTTCTGTCTTTAAAAATACGCGCTGTTCCAGAAAGAGCCGGTAAGGTGGCTTGCTCATCTGCTCTGGCTGCGCCAGAGGGAATTAGCACAACGTTTCGGTTTGAAACAGGTTGCTAAGACGTCACAGGGCCCTGTCCCTCGGTCTTTCTGGATAAGCGCTGCAAAGAAACACATTTCAATAACAATAATAAAATACAGATAAGTAATTTTGCGCAAAACAACTTGCCATTTTGAAGCTAGCAGCCATCGACATCGGCTCGAACGCCATCCGCTTTCAAATCTCTTCGGTACTCGATAAAGGTCCGAGAATCCTGTTTAAAAAGTTAGAGTATGTACGATTTCCTCTGCGGCTTGGTCACGATGTTTTTAATACGGGCAGAATTAGCGATCACAGCATTGCAAAATTCAAAAAGCTGATGAAAACGTACAAGCTGATGATTGAGTTGTACGAGGCTGACGACTATATGTTTTGTGCTACCTCAGCCATGCGCGAATCGGAAAACGGGCTGGAGATTGTTCAACAGGTGAGAGATGAACTCAACATTGATATCGAAATCATAGACGGGCAGCGCGAGGCAGAGTTGATTAACCGCGCCATCCACAGCTACCTTACCGACAATACCTACATTCATATCGATGTGGGTGGCGGCAGCACCGAATTAAACCTGTATGTGGACGGTAAAAAAATAAAGACACGCTCGTTCAAACTCGGCTCGGTGCGGGTGCTGGAGCACCACGATTCGCCTCTGATCTGGGCCGACATGGAGAAATGGGTGCGCACTAACGTGAAGCCGGGGTATGGTCAGGTCACAGCCGTGGGTACAGGGGGCAACATCAGCAAGATTTACGAATTGGCGCAGCTTAAGCCTGGAAAAGAGTTATCGCTGAAAAAAATAAAAGCGATTAAACAAATGGTAGAAAGCTACAGCATGGAAGACCGTATTTACCAGTTGCAGATGAACCCCGACCGTGCCGATGTTATTGTGCCTGCCAGCGGCATCTACATAAATGTTATGGAATGGGCGAACGCTTCGCATATCCTGGTGCCTGAAGTGGGGCTGAAAGACGGTATTCTACTACACCTTTTCGAGAAGAACAAAACGCAGAAGAAGATTGATTTTATCAACAAAGAAGACCAATCACAAGGGCGTAAAACACTGCATATCAGGCGCTTAAAATAGCTTTACCTGTTCAATCTCTTCACGGGTTACATGGTAGAACTGCTTGTGAATATTAAACGGAGGTTCTCCGTTTAGCTCTTTCACCGAATAGTGGCCGTCTTCACGCATGGTATAGGCATTCACGTTGTCGCGCAGGTTGTAACGCAAAATATTGGTGGCCTGCTTGCGAAGCATTTCCTGCTCCAACAAAAAGATGGATTCAATACGCCTGTCGAAGCTGCGCACCATGGCATCGGCACTGCCGATATACACCTTTGGGCTGCCCTGGTTGTGGAAGTAATAAATGCGCGAATGCTCCAGGTACTCGCCTACGATGGAGATCACCTCAATATTCTCGCTGAGGCCTGCGCGCCCCGGCCGCAAACAGCATATGCCGCGCACAATGAGTTTGATGGGTACACCCGCTTGCGAGGCCTGGTAAAGCGTATCGATAAATTCCTTGTCTTGTAGCGAATTGAATTTAATCACAATGCCGCTGGGCAGCCCCTGGCGCGCACTCTCCGCCTCGCGTTGGATCAGGTTGCACAGTTGAATGCGCATATCGCGGGGCGATGTGATCAGGTTTTTGTATGCCGAGGGCTGCGAGTGCCCGGTGATCACATTAAAAAACTCCGATACATCGCTGGCGTAGGTCTCGTTGGTGGTGAGCAGCCCTACATCGGTGTACACCCGCGCAGTAGCTTCGTTATAGTTGCCACTGGCCAAATGCACATAACGCACCACCCTGTCATCGTCTTCTTTGCGCACAATCAGCATCAGCTTGGTGTGCGTTTTTAAACTACTTACGCCATAGATTACAAAACAACCGGCTTTTTGCAGGCGCTGCGCCTCGCGCAAATTATTTTCTTCATCAAAGCGGGCTTTCACTTCGAACAACACCGACACATGCTTACCGCTTTCAGCGGCCTTTAACAAAGCGGCAGTCACGCGCGAGTCGCGGGCTACCCGGTATATGGTAATTTTGATTGACAACACCTGCACATCTTCTGCAGCACGCTCCAGTAGCTCCAACACCGGATCCATCGCATCGTACGGATGGTGCAGCAAAATGTCGCGCTCTTTCAACACTTCAAACAAATCTCGTTGGCCCTGGTCAGGAAAGAAGATAGGCTTTCGTGGCGTGCGCAAAGGTGCTTTTTGATCTTTGAAACTCTTGTGGTTGATGATTTGCAGCAAGCCCGTAAAGTCAATAAGGCTGCCCTCAGGCGCGGTAATGATATTCTGGTCGTCAATGTCCCACTGAATTTTTAATACCCGCAATATCCATGGATCCGGATTTTCTTCCACTTCCATGCGCACTACCCTACCCGTTCTGCGCGTTTGCAATTTGCGCTTGAGTTCCTCGAGAAAATTCGATTCAATATCCTCGCTCTCCTCTAAAGTAAAATCGCCATTGCGATTGATGCGAAAGAGGGTGATGCTGAGTATCTCCACGTTGCGAAACAAGTGGTGCATGTTGTGGCGTATCAGGTCTTCGATGGCCACAAAGGCCAGCGTCTGGTCAGGCTGCGGAAGTTCAAGAAACCTCGGAATGTTGCTTGGAATCTGAATAAATGATGCCTTCACCTGGTTACCATTTTCGGCTGCCGCCTTGGTGACAACCCCAAACAACAGTCTGTTGTTTTTCAGAACGGGAAACGCGTGGTAGTTGTCGAACAGCATGGGCGTGAGCATGGGGTAAACCGTGCGCTGAAAATACTGATCGGCTTTTGCCTTATCATCTGCCTCCAGGCTGCCGTAACCCAAAATCCGAAAGTTGTTTTTCTCAAAGAGCGGCTTGAGCTTTTTCAAAAAATACTCGTGCTGGTTTGCCGCAAACCTTCGTATTTCAGACAGCAACAACTGGCGAAAGGGCTCTTCGCGCAAGCCACTGTAGTCGAAACGCTCCTTGCCATAGTCCAGATAGTTGTACAAGCTGCCGAGCCTGATGGTACAGAACTCGTCCAGGTTAGATGCCGTGATGGAAAGGAATCGCAGCCGATCGAAAATGCTGCGATCGATATGCTTGGCCTGGTCAAGCACGCGATAATTAAACTGTAGCCAACTGAGATCGCGGCTGATGTAGTTGCTTTCAAAAACCTGCTGCGCTAATGCCTTCAGGTTGTATTCGGGCACTTTCACTTCCTCATCCATCGAAGCTTCCATGGCAAACAGATTAAATATCTACGCGGGCGTATTTTGCATTTTTCTCGATAAACTCTCTGCGGGGCGCCACCTCATCGCCCATCAACATGGAAAAGAGATGGTCGGCTTCAGCGGCTGATTCAATCGTTACCTGCTTGAGCGTGCGGTGGGCCGGGTTCATGGTAGTCGTCCACAGTTGTTCCGGGTTCATTTCGCCCAACCCTTTGTATCGCTGTACATTTACACTGTCTTCCTTGCCATCTTTGCTCATCTGCTTTACAATCGCATCGCGCTCTTCTTCTGTCCAGCAGTATCTCTCCTCCTTCCCGCGCTTGCAGAGATACAGCGGGGGCAATGCAATATACACGTACCCCTGCTCGATCAATTCGCGCATGTAACGAAAGAAAAAGGTGAGAATGAGCGTGCGAATATGGCTGCCATCGACATCGGCATCGGTCATGATGACTACTTTGTGGTATCGCAGCTTAGCGAGGTTCAGCGCCTTTTCATCATCGGGGGTACCAAAAGTTACGCCCAACGCGGTGATGATATTTTTAATTTCTTCGTTTTCGTAAATCTTGTGCTCCTGTGCCTTTTCAACATTCAGAATTTTCCCACGCAGGGGCAGTATAGCCTGAAAATTCCGGTCGCGCCCCTGCTTGGCAGAGCCTCCGGCTGAGTCGCCCTCTACGAGATAAAGTTCCGAGATGCCTGGATCGGAGCTGGAGCAATCGGCCAGCTTGCCGGGCAGGCCAGTGCCCGACAGCACATTTTTGCGTTGCACCATTTCGCGGGCCTTGCGTGCCGCTATGCGCGCCTGTGCCGCCAGTATCACTTTGCTTACAATGAGCTTAGCCTCACGCGGGTTCTCTTCCAGAAAATTCTGAAGCATCTCGCCAACGGCCGTATCCACGGCACCCATCGCTTCCGAGTTGCCCAACTTGGTTTTGGTCTGCCCCTCAAACTGTGGTTCGGCAACTTTCACCGAAATAACTGCCGTAAGCCCCTCGCGAAAATCGTCTCCACTGATCTCCACCTTTGCCTTTTCCAGCAGGCCCGACTTATCGGCATAGCCTTTCAGGGTGCGGGTGAGCGCCCTGCGAAAGCCAGCCACGTGCGTTCCCCCTTCATGCGTGTTGATGTTGTTGACGTACGACACAAGGTTTTCGCTGTACGAGGTGTTGTAGCTCATGGCTACCTGTACGGGTATTTCGTTTTTGTCGTTCTCGATGAAGATGGGCTTCGGAATCAGTTTTTCGCGTGTAGCATCCACATACTCAACAAACTCGCTCAAGCCACCTTCCGAGAAAAACACATCCGTGCGTGGCATGCCCGTTTCATCCAGCTCGCGTAAGTCTTTTAAGTTTAGCTTTATGCCCGGATTGAGAAACGCCAGCTCGCGCAGGCGCGAAGCAATGGTTTCGTAGTTATACTCCAGCGCCTGAAAAATTTCATGATCGGGTTTAAAATGGACGGTGGTGCCACGCCTGTCGGAGCTGCCTACAACACGCACAGGATACTGCGGTATGCCGCGATGGTACTCCTGCTCAAAAATTTTGCCTTCGCGATAAACGGTAGCCTTCAACATCGTTGAGAGTGCATTTACACACGATACGCCCACACCGTGCAATCCGCCAGAAACCTTGTAGGTGTTTTTATCAAACTTACCGCCTGCATGCAGCACGGTCATGACTACCTCCAGGGCCGATCGCTTTTCCTTCTCGTGCATGTCGGTTGGAATGCCGCGACCGTTGTCCTCTACTAAAATAGAATTGTCGGTGTTTACCGTTACATGGATGTTATCGCAGTAGCCGGCCAGGGCCTCGTCAATCGAGTTATCCACCACCTCCCAAACCAGGTGGTGAAGACCTTTTACGCCCACATCGCCTATGTACATGGCGGGGCGTTTACGCACCGCTTCCAATCCTTCTAAAACCTGAATATTACTGGCTGAATAATCGGCTTCGGGCCGGACTTTTTGATCGCTCATTACTGGAATTTTACAAACCGCCAAAAATACGGCTTTTGCTGCCATTTGCCTCGTTTCCCGGCATCAAATCGCAAGTATATTTTCACTCAAAATTGCTTTAACCAAATTGCTTTGCTGCCGCCCTCGCTCTCGCAACTTACACGGTTAGAGCAATTATCGCTTTATGAAAACAAGTTAACCGAAATGCCGGATGCATTGTATGCGCTTCCGGCTCTTCGGGTGGTACACCTCTACTACAATCAAATTGAAAAAATAGGCACTGACGTGCAGCACATGGCTAACCTGGAGATTTTGTATCTGGCTTACAACAGACTATACTCCGTGCCAGCAGAAGTGGGACAACTAAAAAAACTGCGCGAGTTGTACCTGCACCACAATCGAATTAGTTCGTTGCCCGAAAGCCTGGCAAATTTAGACAGCCTTCGGGTGTTGCGCGTAAAACAATAATCTGCTGGTGTAGATACCGCCTAAGATTTTTGAACTCGCCCGGCTTGAAAACATTGATGTTTCGGGTAACCAACTGGAGTTGCTGCCGGCCACGGTGCTGGCGCTGCCGCGCCTCAAAATTCTGGTGCTGTAAACAACCCGTGGCCCAAAGATGTAGTGCCGCAACTGGCCGCATGGGCAACACAACTGAGGCAACGCGATGTGGTGCACCTGGCCAGCTATGAAGACGAAGAGGCGGGATGGGAAAAATAGACCGGTGGTTGGCACCAACGCTTGTTTACTCCTTCACCACGCCCATGGCACCAAACTTCTCGATGCGTTTGCTGATGCGCTCTTCGGCCGATAGGCTGGCGAGTTCGCGGGTATAGGTCAGGATCACTTTTTTTAACTCTTGCGCCATCCACTTTACATCGGTGTGCGCACCACCCAGCGGTTCCTTCACGATGCCGTCAATCAACTTGAGCGAGAGCATGTCTTTAGCGGTGAGCTTCAATACTTCGGCCGCCTGCTCTTTGTATTCCCAACTGCGCCAAAGTATGGAAGAACACGACTCAGGCGAGATAACGGAGTACCACGTGTTCTCGAGCATGAGTACTTTATCGCCAATGGCGATACCGAGTGCACCCCCCGAGGCCCCCTCGCCTATTACCACACAAATAACAGGCACCTTAAGCATGAACATTTCTTTGAGGTTGCGGGCAATGGCTTCACCCTGACCGCGCTCTTCTGCCTCTAAACCAGGAAACGCTCCGGGAGTATCGATGAAGGTAACGATGGGTTTGTTAAATTTTTCGGCCAGCTTCATTAAGCGCAGCGCTTTGCGGTACCCTTCGGGATTGGCCATACCAAAGTTGCGTAGTTGGCGCTGCTTGGTGTTGCGGCCTTTCTGTTGCCCGATCAGCATAAAAGTCTGGCCATCGATGGTGCCCAGCCCGCCCACCATTGCTTTGTCGTCCGCAACGTTGCGGTCGCCATGTAATTCAATGAAGTCGGAGGTAATTTCGTAAATATAGTCGAGCGTGTAGGGCCTGTCAGGGTGGCGCGACAATTGCACGCGTTGCCAGCCGGTCAGGTTTTCGAAGGTTTCTCTTTTGAGGTCGGTAATTTTTTTCTCCAGCGCCTTGATGGCTTTCAGCACCGTTTCATCCTGGTCGCCTGCCAACTGTTTCATGTCGGCCAGCTTGGCTTCTAGTTCGGCAATAGGTTTTTCAAAATCGAGCAGCATGCCTCTTGGTTTGGAAATGCAAAAATAGAAGGAATATTGAATTGCCCGTTCATAAGCGTAGCAACCAGGGCAGCATACAACCGCTGGGTGTATGAGAAAAAAGTTGTCGTCATTTTTTGGATAGCATGGCTCAAGAGCTATCTTTGCAGCCTGATTTTTAAAATCGTTTTGGTCTGGTAGTTCAGCTGGTTAGAATGCCTGCCTGTCACGCAGGAGGTCGCGGGTTCGAGTCCCGTCCAGACCGCACAAAAAAGGCCCTCTACGCGGGGCTTTTTTGTTACTCGCCTATCATTACGAAGGCTGCCCAGTAAACAGGGTTCGGAAACCTCTCTTTAAGCTTGAGTTGCGACTCGCGAAAGGCTTGCTGTTTAGGTATACCCGATTGCCAAAGCTCGTAGAAAGTAGTCATGAGTTCTTGCGTAGCCGCATCGTCTACGCTCCACAAGCTCATCACCAAGCTGCGGGCCCCCGCCACCGTAAATGCTCTTCGCAAGCCATACACGCCCTCTCCATTCTGCACGGTACCCAACCCTGTTTCGCATGCCGAAAGTACAACCAGTTCGGTATCGTCCAGCAGCATGTCCATCACCTCCATGGCGGTCAGTATGCCGTCTTCCTCATCGGCTGCAACAAATTCTCCGCTATTTAAAAAATCTTCTGCGCCCGCCAGCACCAGGCCTGATCGCAGTAACGGGTTGTCGATGTACCTGCTGCTGGCATTGCCTATCTCGCTAAAGTCTGGATCATCCAGAAAGAAGCCATGCGTGGCAATGTGCACCAGGCCATGATTATTGATGCCTTTTATTCTGCCCTCAAGAGCTTCGGCACTGAGGTATACCTCGCGATCAGCCTGTTGCTTCTGCAAAATCTGGGTAATTTTTTCGATCTCAGTCTTCGTGCCCGGCAGCAGCGCGATACCATTGGCGCCCCCTACGAAACGCATAATGCCCGAGCGCTCGCCCCTGGCAATTTTTCGTGTTGCGGGCACATCGGCCTCCACAGTTGTCTTGCCGATCGCGTATTGTGGAAAGCCCAGCAGAAAGGCGCGGCTTATTTTCTGCTGCCTGACGGGTGGCTGAGGAACGATATCTTTGGTATTGGTTACCTGCAGCACATTTACTTCTTCCAACACATATTTGCCGGTGGCCGGATTCTTGAGTGAAGGTATGCTGATCTGATTATACACCCCATCGGGGGAGAAAAATAACCTATTCACTCCAACGAGAAAAGGTGCCAGCGGCTGCCAGTACAGCGGATATGAAAAGTCATCGTTCAATTCAAACTTAATGGCATTGCGGTAGTAGCTCAGGTTTTTCTTTTCCATGGCATTGCCGGTGTTCGGCAACATTAACAGTTCGGGCTGTTTTGATGTCTTTTTGACGATGAGCGCGGCATAGCGAACCTGGCCGGTGTAGTAGCCTCCAGAGTCGGGTGTGTAATCGCGGAAGCGCACTATCTCGATGGCGGCATCTTTTGGCCCCAGGGCTGCCTGCACTTCTTTCCAGCTATTCCATTTGCGCTTCAAGTTCTTGTCAAAAGCTGCTGATTTTTTTGTCAGCTCTTTTTCAATCTGATTGGCTTCACGCTCAAGCGAATCGATGACTTTTACTTGGGCATCGTCTGCAGTTGAGTAAAGTTTAGTGATGTGCTCCTTCATGTCAAGCCATGCCTCGTACTGCGCAATGGTAAACTGATCGCCACTGCGCATAATGCTATTGCGCACTTTGGTGGTAGCATACAATATCAGCCCCTTGGTGTTGAGTTGTATATCGTACATGCGCCCGGTGAGATCGGGCATAGCTTTGTGTTGCTGCACCACAAACGAGTTAAAGATTTCAAAAGCCGGCCGCAGCCCGAGGTAATAAAATTTTGTTTTCTCTGCTTCACTTAAGCCGGGAAAGTAGCGCTCAATCTGCTGATAGAAATTATTGAAAGTAGATTGAAACTGCTGCTGTGCGCCTTTGGGGTTATTCATCATCCACTCATAAACAGCGAGCTTAGCGGTGGTCTCGCCATACTTAGGATGCGCAGTACCAAATTTTGACTGACGGATCCTGAGCGACTGGCTCAGCAGTTCTTTCGCCTTGCGCGACTTGAGCAGCATCCACCCTTGGCCCTGATTAAACAGCGAGGTGGAGTACTCCAAACTTTCGGTGCCCACCTCGCGTGCAAAAATTTCTCCAGACTGTTCCAACATGGGAAGTCCTTTTCTGGGTTGAACCGATAGAACATACATACGCCCCAGGTTGTTGAGCACCGAGGCATAATCATAACTTTGGTCACTGCCCAGCGACTTCTCCAACTCAAGCGCCAGTTGAAAATACGATTCACTTTTCTGGTAGTCACCCGCATCTAAAAAAGCAGTTCCCGCATTGTTTAGTGCGATAGCAAAGTAGGGATGGTTTTGACCATAGACCGACCGGTCGTGCTCTAACACTTCATCGTATATGCGCGATGCCTCCTCAATGCGCGAGAGACCCAATAACGCCACACCGTAGTTGTTGAGCGAAGAGTAATACCGCGTTTTCGCTTCGATGCCTGGGGTGGATCTAAAAATCTGAAGCACCTTCTGATATATCTCCTCCGCTTCGATCAAAAAGCCCTCATCTACGTACATCGCTGCCAGGTTAACCAAAGCCGAGGCTTCGTCTAATGAATTTGGTCCAGACTGTGCGCGAAGACCCTTCAAGCTCTCTTTAAAAATTTTTTCTGCTTTCGAGTATTCGCCTAGAGCCGCCAGCATGTCTGCCCGCTTGCTCTGAACCTGTGGATAAAGTGGATGTGCAGCCGATAGCTGTGCGAGTGTCGACTCGGCAAAAGCCTGAGCCGCTTTGTAGTTTCCCTGTTCGCTCAGGGTTTCGATGTAAAAAAGTGCGGTCTCGACATATTGGCGGCTGGTGTTGCCATAATGGGCCATATCTTCCTTCAGCAATTCGTCAGCAACAGTCAAGGCTTCGTGGTAAAGGCCATTTTGATTGTAGGCATAAATCAGGTTATACAGGCTGTTGCTGTAGTTTCTGTAGTCTGCTGCTTTCAATTTTTTTCGAATCGTCAACTCACGCTCGAAAAAAGACAACGCACTGTCAGGCTGTCCGGTTTCGTTGTAACTGTTGCCAAGATAGAAATACACGTTGGCCGTGATAGAATCCTGTTGGGACGCGACTTGGGCGAGAATAGCCGACTTGAGGTTCAATACGGCCGCGTAGTCTTTCTGATCATACTGCTGTTTGAATGACGAATACACCTCACCGCTGTATTGCGCACACACCAAACCCGGCAAAACGAACAGGCAGCCGGCAAAAAATTTATGACGAAAATTCATGCTGAAATGTTTTGTAAATTACCCCTGAAATGCTCTCATCACAATACCACTTAATCGGTATTTTCATCCGATGGCTGTTGCTGCTTACTTTACTTGTGGTGAGCGGGTGTTCATCTGCAAAACACACCGTAGAAGTGGCGAAACCACGCTACCATAAAACGTGGTATAAAAAACATACCTGGCATAAAAAGATTGCCGTTGGCCGCGCACGGGTGCGATGGTTCGAGCGCCAGGGCGTTAAGAAAGTAAAGATGCGCGGTTAATGGATTGTGTGCTGGAGAAACAGCACCTGCTCTTATCTGCCCCCAAACAATTTGCCCAGTACTCCTAACGGATTAGACTTCACGTTACCTCCGGCTACCTGCCCTATAATCCTACTTACATCCAAATTGTTGTCGCCACTCACCGTCTTCATAATACTTGTCAAATCAAACGAGTTGTCTTTGGGATCATTGGTTTTCTTGACCAATTGGTTCATCACCACCGGCAACAAACTGGAAGCCATGCTCGAGGCAGCCTGTTGCGAGATACCAAACTTGGATGCTACGCTGCCTGCCACCGAAGAAATCAATTGATTAACAATTGGGTTACCAGCCGACAGCGACTTGCGCGCCTGAAACATACCCGCCAGTTGCTGCAAATTGCCCGATTGGGCTTGCGACTGCAGGCCGCTGAAAATTTGTTGGGCTACCGTTTTAATGGCCGCGTTGTTGTGCTCATTCGGGATAGCTTTGTTGTTGATGATGGCGCTACCGGCATTCTGCTCCACTAACTTTACCAGTTGATCTAACATAAAAGATGGGGTCTAAGTTGCGTTGTCTATTTTTGAAGCAATCGCTTCACGTATTTTCCAACAATGTCGAATTCGAGGTTTACGAGGCTACCCGTTTTCAATTCATGAAAGTTAGTAAAATCATAAGTGTAAGGTATGATGCCGACCGAAAACTTTCCATCAGCCGAGTTGAAGCAGGTTAAACTCGTTCCGTTCACTGCAATGGAGCCTTTCTCCACCGTTACATTTCCAGCGGCCGCATCATACTCGAAGTGAAATAGCCAACTGCCCTTTCGGTCTTCGATCTGCCGAACGCAACCGATCTGGTCCACATGACCTTGTACAATGTGTCCATCAAAACGACTGTTGACTGCCATGCAGCGCTCCAGATTTACTTTGTGGCCCGGCTGCCAATGGCTCAGATTTGTTTTGGCTAAGGTCTCCTCGATGGCTGTGACCCAATGTGTCTGCCCGTCTACTTTGGTCACCGTCAAACAGACGCCATCGTGCGAGATGCTCTGGTCGATTTTTAACTCGCTACTGATCGGGCTGGAAAAGCAAAAATGTCGATTGGTCCCTTCGCGGATGACATTTTTAACAAGACCTGTGGTTTCGATGATACCGGTGAACATAGAAAGACGTGTAAGGTAGCAAAGAGCAAACAACCTCGCGAGGGAATAAACAATCACTTCAACTTCATCACCGCCTCTTTTTGGTCGGGCCGCACCGTGGGGTAGCCAATGCCCAACTGCTCCAGGTAAGTTTTGTACTTGGCGGGATTGTAATACGTGGCCTTCAGTTTCGGTGCATACTCCTTCATGATTTTCTCATTCAGGTAGATGGCCGGGTGGTCTTTCTCGCCCACCAGGGGAGTATATTGCAAGTCCTTCGTTTGCTCAGTGCGGTAGTACTCCCATGCGTTTTTAATGATCTCCGGCTTCAGCAGCATATCCAACAGCGTCATCACTTCAGCCTTGGCACCACACACAATTCCTTTGTGCGCAATGGGCGTGGCCATAGAGATGGCGTTGCTCCAGTGGTGGCCTGGCAGGCCCGGAATGTTGGAGGGATAGCGCAGCACTACCGTGGGCAGCGACCAACTGATGTCGGCAATATCGTCCGAGCCGCCCCCCATGGCCATCAGTTGCCGCCCCATAATGTTAACCGAGCCTGTGGGAGATGGAAGCCCCAGTGTATCAATCTTGATGGCCAGCCCTTCAATTTTTGGGGCTTTCAGTTCAATTTGAGTGGCTTTGGCCAACAACTGATCTTCGGCCGACCACTGCGGCAAGCCCACCTTTTTCATGTTCTCATACATGGCTTCGGCAATGGGTTTATTGAAGTGGCCCGGCCAGGCCGACCCTAATACCTCGTAGGTAAACTTGGTGTCCGTCATGAGCGCGGCACCCTCGGCCACCTTCACACCAATGTCGAACAGCTTTTTGATGTTGGGGTACGTACGCTCGCGAAAGTAATACCACACGGCCGCCTTGGAGGGAACTACGTTCGGCTGGTCTCCCCCATCGGAAATCACATAATGCGACCGTTGTGTCAGTTCCAAATGCTCGCGCCTGAAGTTCCAGCCGATGTTCATCAGTTCCACTGCATCCAACGCACTTCGTCCGCGCCACGGAGCGCCTGCCGCATGGGCAGCCGCACCTTCAAAGTTGAAGCGAACGGAGACCAGCCCGTTGTTGCCCGCATCGCCATAGCCCACACCCAGGTTGTTGGCTACGTGGGTAAAAATGCAGGCATCCACATCTTTAAAATAACCGGCCCGCACATAGTAGGCTTTGGTGCCCACCAGTTCTTCGGCCACTCCGGGCCACAGCATCAGGGTGCCGGATATTTTCTCGCGCTCCATGATTTTCTTTAAGGCCAGGGCTGAGATGATGTTGAGTGCCTGGCCAGAGTTGTGACCTTCGCCATGACCGGGCGCTCCTTCCACAATGGGATCGTAATAGGCCAC
>Ga0224723_1000984_pt1 | contig 18135 bp, 14 predicted proteins | sample Balambano_FR2_Me_FD_161647 | JGI IMG/M metagenome (GOLD analysis project Ga0224723, IMG submission 161647) | Freshwater sediment microbial communities from Lake Towuti, South Sulawesi, Indonesia - Balambano_FR2_MetaG | ecosystem: Environmental > Aquatic > Freshwater > Lake > Sediment | place...
GCTCGGCTCCCATTGTCGATCGCACTGCCGTGCGCTACAGTCAGATTCCTTGGGAAAATGAGCCAGCGAACCTGTTGACCGATCGCCTCTATGGTGGGAAGGTTGCTAACCCCGAAGCAGAGATGCCCGTGTTCTTTGGCTTCCAAATGGCAGACGCAGGCGGGCATTTTGTCGGCGGGTTGTCTGACCCGCAGCGGGTCAAGTTTACCGACGACGGCAAGATGCACCTGAACTCCTCACAGACATCGCCCGATGCCGCAGATGCCGCGCTCACAGCCGCCCTTTAACTCCATATCTCTCAAATCATTTATGAACCTGAATGCGCTACAGCGAGGCATCGTCGGTCGGCTGGAAGCCATTCCGACTGAATCAGAGTTGAGCACAGTGGGCTTCCTGGGGCGGGGTCGCATCCGCGCTGGAAAAGCTGTGACGGATCTGCTGCGATCGCTGCGTCACCAGCAGCCGATGGACTGGGACCCGTGGATTTTGCCGGATGGCGATCGATATCGCCTGTTTTACCTGCGCGGCGTGGCAGGATACACCCCCTGGTGGACAGTCAGCAAAATCTGCGGTGCGGTCTCATCTGACTTGCAGCACTGGCAATCGCTGGGCACCCTGCTGGAGCCTGAGGCGGCTCACGCCTGGGAATCGGGACGGGTTTGCGCTGGGTGTGCCTATCAGGAAGCGGGCGTTTACTATCTGTTTTATTCAGCGGGTGGCAGTGCTGGCGTTGATCTCAAAAACGAGGCGATCGGTCTGGCAACGTCAACTGACGGGTTGCACTGGCAGCGGCACGACGACCATTACCCACTGCTGCCGGATGCGGATGACCCCTGGTATGGACGCTGCAACTGGACGGGGCATTTTCACTGGCGTGACCCTTATGTGTTCAAAGACCCGCAAACCGATCGCTACTACCTGTTTATCTGCGCGAGTTCTAAAACTCCGGGCAACTTTCAGGGGTGTATTGGTCTGGCGGTGGCAGATTCGATCGCTGGACCTTACCGGCTTTTGCCGCCGGTCGTCGCGGCGACGGCTGATACTGCTGTCGACTGGGCGTTCTACCATATGGAACGACCGCAGGTGTTTTTTCGCGATGGCAAGTATCATCTGTTTTTTTCTTGTTTCAGAATGTTTCTCAATCCGAGATGGCTCCAAAGGCAAAATTCTCGGCGCGTGACCAATTCGTCTTTGTATTGGTATGTCTCAGACCAAGTGACGGGTCCGTTTCAGCCGGTGAGTGATAATCAATTCATCGTGACCAATAGTGAAAAGACAGGGATGTATGGCACCAATCTGCTGCCGATCGCTCATCAGCCAAATGAGTTTATTGCTTATGGCTGGTATCACAGGCTCCATGCGCTCGAGGTTTCTCCCACGTTTCGGGTGAGGTGGCAAACCGATCGCCTGACGCTGAGTGCCAATTTGAGAGGGTCATCGGTTGGGGTGGAAGGAATCTTTCGTCTGTAAAAAGGCGCGCTTCGCATCCGTGGGGTGGCACGGGGTTCAGTCCAGGGAGAAATTACTTAATATCAGCGTTCTGTTTTTGAAGATTTGATTAACCGGGGTGGTTGCCTGTTGCCGGTGACGATCGAGTGTAAGACGATGTGTGCAGGGACAGACCGTTTAGAAGAGCTGGGTTCAGTACCGCACAAGTCAGGATGGCACAAATCAGAATGGCACGAATCAGTGCGGCACCAGCCTGATTGCCCCTGGTTGGCAAGCGTCCTGAGGCTCAGTGCCCTGATTCATCAGTCGTACAGGGTGCACCAGATTGCGGTGCCAAAAGCGGTGTGAACGCGACACACCTCATTGCGGTTGCTATAATCTGTGGTTGCTACAATCTGTGGCTGCTATAATCTGTTCGAGCTGGAGCCATCTACCTTCAATCACAGGGCATCCAGGAAATCTACCCGCTTCAGTCGATCGCAGCGCTTTTGAGGCTGTCCAGACTGTTGCTCTCATCTACCAGGCTTGACGCTTAACGCTCATCGTTATCTGCTAGAAAATTCGCCTCTGTCTGAGGTAGCGCTGTCGGGTGCCACCAGGCTGTGCCGCCTGCTCGACAAACGCTATGTCTGAGGAGAACTTCTGAGCCAGATTCCCCTCTTCTCAAGCAGGTTAGGGGAAGCAAGTGCACAATTTCTAGCGTCTCAGACCCCCTCCTGGACTCGTTGCTGTCGATGCGCGGGTAGCTGCACTCACCCATCTGTCATTCAAGCTGTGATGAGCCAGGTTCAGTGTCCTGGCGCGGCGCAGCACAAGCTCTCCTTAACGCTGACTGCTGTTAGTCGCAATCACAATGGCTAAACAAGGGATTCAGTATTTTGAGACAAAATCAGTTGCTCAAAACGTTAGAAACAGTTCGGTTTAGTGGTCAACTGGTTCAAACGGATGCCGCCGGACAACAATGGGTTTTTTATCTTTCGCAAGGGGCGATCGTTTATGCCACCGGCGGGTCTCATACTGTGAGACGCTGGCGCAGAAATGTGGCGATCTACTGCCCACAAATGGCAATGCACCGATTTACCTGGTATCTCGATTTAGCAAGTGTTGCTCCTGAAACGCTCAGCCTGGGCTGGGAATTTGCGCTGATCACGCTCTGGCTGTCGAGGCAACAAATTAGTGCTGAAAGCGCCGCGAAGCTGGTTTACTCAAATGTTCTGGAAGTCATGTTTGACATTGCCCAGGCAGGCAAAGTAACAGAGCAAATCCGCCAAAATAGCTCGTTCTCAAGCCATGCTGAAGTGTCTCAGACAAAACCGCTGCTGCTGCACTGGGCAGAGATGAGTGAAGCGGCTGAGCGACGCTGGCAGTCGTGGCAAAATGCCAAACTGGCTGCATACTCGCCCAATCAAGCTCCGGTGATTCGACAAGCAGAGCAGCTAAAAAACCGTGTGCCTGCTCTCTATCAAAATTTGAGCAGTCTGCTCAATGGTCAACATACGCTGTATGACCTGGCAGTGCAGATGAAACGAGATGTGGTCGAAGTGACCGCCTCACTCTTGCCCTGCCTGCAACTGAAATGGATAGAACTCGTCAGTTTGCCCGACTTTCCAGTGCCGCTGCTGCGACGCGATGTTCCTCGCACGCCGCCACCCCCAGTGGCTCCCAAGAAGGGGGTGATCGCTTGCGTGGATGATAGCGTTCTTGTGCGTCACATGATGGAGGAACTATTGACTTCTGCGGGCTACCAGTTTGTTGGCATCGAAGACCCACTGCGGGCGATCGGAGTGCTGTTAGCTCACAAACCCAATCTGATCTTTCTAGACTTGATGATGCCAAATGTGAGCGGACATGAAGTTTGTCAGCAGCTCCGCAAACTTTCTTTGTTCCGTTATACGCCGATCGTTATTTTGACTGGCAGCGATGGCTACGTGAATCGGCTGCGATCGAATTTTGTGGGAGCGACGGATTTTTTGACCAAACCGTTAGACGCTGAGGCAGTTCTTGGTGTTATCTGCAAACACTTAGAGCAAGGTCAACCAATTTCTCAGTGACAAATGATCCACGTTCAAATCATGAGAGAAATTGATGCTGGGTGTATCGACAAGTTTTGTAAGCGGTTGAATCAAAACGTTTTGTTCATGAGGTGAATGATATGAGTACGGCGCTTGTTGTTGAAGATTCATTGACAGATATGCAAATCCTCATCCACTGCTTACAGCAGGGTGGAATCAACGTCTTAGTGGCTCAAAGTGGCGAAGAAGCGATTGCAACTGCCTCTAAGCAAAAGCCTGATGTCGTGGTTCTGGATGTGGTACTGCCCGGATGTAGCGGATTTGAGGTTTGCCGTAAGCTCAAAGCTGAGGCAGACACCAGCGATATTCCTGTGGTCATTTGCTCGACAAAGGGCGGCGAAATGGACAAGTTTTGGGGCATGAAGCAGGGCGCGGATGCCTACCTGCCCAAGCCGATCGACCAGGAAGAATTTGTCCGCACTGTGAAACAACTGATCAAAGGTTGAGTTCCTCAAACAGCAGTTCCTCAAACAGCAGTTCCCTAAACAGCAATGTCTGACGCTTTATCAATCCCAGACCTCCTTCCCTCTACATCCGCTGCCGATTTTGATGCGCCTGCGACGGGCGAACAGTTTCTGCGGCTGCATCTTGTGCCTGATACGACGGTTCTCTTGCCTGTCGCCCAGCTCACAGAAGTGCTGATGATTCCCATCGGTCAAATCGTGCCCATTCCTCATATGCCTGCCTGGGTGATGGGCATTTATAACTGGCGAGGCGAAGTGTTGTGGATGGTAGACCTGGGTCATCTGTGCGGTTTAATTCCCTGGTATCAACAGATGACCAATATTTCTTTGCATCCTACCGTTGTTTTACAAATATCTTTGTCAGAAGCAACATCTACCTCAAATCAAAGCCAAACTCTGGGACTAGTCGTCGATCGCGTTGAAGATATTGAATGGTGCGAACCTGGTAAAATTCAAGCGCTTTCTTCAGCTTCTGTTGTATCTGGCTTAGCGCCATTTCTAGAAGGCTACTGGCGCAAACGCGAAGGCGATATGCTAGCCGTTCTCAATGGAGAAGCAATTATCAAAGCAATGCCAAAATCTTGATGTTTAATGCAAATCAACGCTCCATTCGCGATTTCTTTCTGCAATCGAGTTAAAAAGCTAACTTCGATCGAGTTTTTCTTCGCTGATCGTAATGCCAATTTGTGACGTGAATTGTGCTGCAACGTGAATTGCACTGTGACTTGATACGAACTTGCCCCAAAACGACGGGCTGTATTGCTTTGATCTCGCTGTTTTCCATCAAACCTGACTGCGACCCATTCCTTACTGTTGATGCCGAGGTTCAGCTATGACTCAGATGCCATCCCAATCCGCTTCTCAAGACACCCCCCGCCCTTCAGCGTTTGAGAAGAATCGCCTGCAAGTGACAGACCCAGCGCTGACAAACGGGGCACTTTCTTCCCCATCCCAGTGGAACCCATCTCCCCAGAACTCAGAGGCAGTTCAATGGGTTGAGCCAGAGCGAAAAGTTCAGATTACGTCACCGTTGCGGAGTCCGATCGGCTGGTGGAAAGGAATCAGCATCCGCAGAAAAGCAACAGCCCTGGCGATCGCCCTGGGAACGGTTCCGCTTGTGGCGTTTGGGATTGTTGACTATTTGCGTTCTGCGGATGTTGTCACCGAAAGTGCAACTGAGGCGCAAGAAGCTCTGGCGAATGAGCTTAGCCGCGAAATCGGTCTTTTTATCACAGAGCGCTACGCTGACCTGGAAGTATTGGCTCAGTCGGTAGTCTTCACTGATCCCCAAGTGCGCGAACAAACTTCTTTTGAGCAGAAAGTCGCACAGCTTGATAGCTTCTTGAAAACGCATGGGTATTACGACAGCATTGCGCTGTTCGACCTCAATGGCGATGCGCTGGTAAAAGTGGGAGGCGCGGTCGGCAGAAATGATCAAGGGCAGATTACCAATAATATTCGCGATCGAGACCACTTTCAGGCAGTGCTCGAAACCGATCGTCCTGTGATCAGTCAACCCTCTATTTCTTCCTCAACCGGAGAATTGAGTATCTTCATGGTTGCCCCGGTCAAAGATGCGGTTACGGGTGAAACGATCGCCATTATGCGAACACGAATGCCAGCCGAGAGTTTCAACCAAATTCTGGACGTGGAACCCTCAGTTGAAGCTCCAGAGGAAGCAGACAGCGCCTTGGGCGGAACGGCAAATGAGACGGAGTATCACCTGGTCGCTGGGGATGGCAAAATTTTTGCGACAAACGCGCCAGAACAAATGGGTCAAGAAGCGCGTGCAGAGATGGCTGATTTTCCGCAAATTCAGGCAGCAAGGAGAACTGCGACCACCATCAGTGCTGATGCGCGGGAAAACGTTCAGCAACTCGTATCTTTCGCTTCAGTTTCTCAACCCGAGGGTCTGCCAGACCTGAACTGGAGCGTGCTGGTTGCTGAAGATACTGCAACCGCCTTTGCCGCTCAGCGGACGCTGGTACTCGCTCTGGTACTGGGCGTTGGCTTAAGCGCGTTCCTGGTGTCTACCTTCGCTACTTATTTAGCCGATCGCGCCACTCGCCCGATTCTGCTGGCAGCAGATGCCGTAGAAAAGATTGGTCAGGGCGATTTGGAGACGCGCCTGGAGCTTGAGGGAGAAGACGAAGTTGCCTCGCTGGGAGACAACATCAACAATATGGCGGCTCAGCTTCAGGAGCTGATTGCTGCCCAAGCCTTTGAAGCATCACAGGAACGACTCTTAACAGCAGCCAAAGGGTCTGGCGTGCTCGATCAGTCTGACCTCCAGGCAATCTTTGACCAGACGCTAGAAGGTGCACGACTGCTGTTAAACCTCGATCGCCTGGTGATCTATCGCTTTGATACGGAGACGGGTAATGGCATCGTCGCTGAGTCGGTTGCACCAGATTTACCCAGCGCCCTGGAAAATAACGTCAATGATGCCTGTATTCCCCAAACACTGCGGGATGCTTATCGGCAGGGGCGCGTCATGGCAAACAACGATGTCGCTGAAGCCGATTGGCATCCAGACCACATCAAGCTGATGAATCGGTTGCAGGTCAAAGCCAATCTGGTCGTGCCGATGCTGGGCGGCGGTCAGCTCTTTGGTCTGCTGATCGCCCACGCCTGCAATGCGACGCATGAGTGGCAGGAGTCAGAAATTACTTTTCTCAAGCGACTGGGGACTGAGCTGGGGCTATCGGTTTACCGGGTTGAACTGCTGGAGCAAACCGCTAACCTGGCTGAAGAACAGCGTCAGCTCAAAGAAGCGTTGCAGAAACGAGCGCTGGAACTGCTGCAAGAGGTCGATCCGATTAGCCGAGGCGACCTGACCACGCGGGCAAAAGTTACCGCTGATGAGATTGGCACGATCGCGGACTCTTACAACGCCACGGTCGATAACCTGCGGCGCATTGTGCTTCAGGTGCAGGAAGCTGCTAACCAGGTGGTGGCAACCACGAGCGTCAACGAAACTTCAATTGAAGCGCTGTCGATCGAAGCGCTGCGACAGGCTGAAGAAATTGCCACTGCTCTGGAACTGGTGCAAGGCATGGCATCGGCTGTGCAAACCGTTGCTTACAATGCCGAACAGGCAGAGCAGGCAGTGCAACAAGCCGCTGAGACAGTAGAAGAAGGCGATGCCGTTATGAACCGTACCGTCGAAGGAATTCAGGGAATTCGGGCAACGGTTGCCGATACCGCGAAAAAGGTAAAACACCTGGGTGAGTCGTCTCAAAAGATTTCTAAAGTTGTGGAGCTGATTAGCGCCTTTGCCGCGCAAACCAACATGCTGGCGCTTAACGCTTCGATCGAAGCTTCTCGCGCCGGAGAAGAAGGCAAAGGCTTTGCTGTCGTTGCCAACGAGGTGCGAACGCTGGCACGCCAGTCCGCCGAAGCGACAGAAGAAATTCGCAGCTTGATTTCCAGTATTCAGGCAGAAACCAATGAAGTGGTCGCGGCAATGGAATCTGGAATTGAGCAAGTGGTGACTGGAACCAAACTGGTCGATGAAACCCGCCAGAGTTTGAACAAAATTACGACAGTCAGCGCTCAGATTAGCGGACTGGTTGAAGCAATCGCCCAATCAGCAACAGCACAGGCACAAACTTCAGAAACCGTGACCCAAACCATGCAGGATGTAGCTGCGATCGCCAATAAAACTTCAACTGAAGCCAACCAGGTTTCGTCGTCGTTTGAACAACTGCGACAGGTCGCACAAACGCTGCAAACCGGCGTAGGTCAGTTCAAGGTGTAGTCTATCCCCTGGCGATCGAACCATACTCTAACGAGAAATTGAAACATGGCGATGAATTCTGTACGAAGGGCAGCCAGTTTACGCCCCAACTGTTTATCTTTTGCTGACACGCTGGCTCAATCTGTGGCGCTGATTGCACCCGCTTCAGTCGCAGCTATAACCATACCGGCTGCCTTTGGCAGCGCTGGTAATGGCACCTGGTTTATTTTTGTGCTTGCTACGATCGGGCTAATTCTAGTCAGCATCAACATCAATCACTTTGCTCGACGATCGGCTTCTGCGGGAGCGCTCTATCTCTATGTAGCAAAAGGACTTGGTTCCACGGCTGGCATCGTCTGCGGTTGGGCACTCGTTCTGGCTTACTTGTTCATCGCCGGATGTGTGACTCCTGTCTTTGCCCACTTCACAAATCTGATGCTCAGTGAGTTTGGCTTGCAGGTGCCGTCGATCGTGCTTTATGTCATTTGCATCGGGGTCGCCTGGTACTACGCTTATACAGACATCCAGCTCTCAGTCGTGTTGATGCTGCTCATTGAGCTGTTGGCAGTCAGTTTCATTATCGTGTTGGCGCTGATTACTCTGGCACAACACGGGTTTCGCCCAGACACTGAGCAGCTTACCTTGGCGGGTGCAACTCCGGGCGGCATGAGCTTTGGCATGGTGCTTGCTATCCTCAGCTTCGTCGGGTTTGAAAGTGCTGCCACACTGGGAGAAGAAGCCAAGGCTCCTGCGCGATCGATTCCCCGTTCGCTGATCTGGAGTACGGCAATCACAGGACTCTTCTACATCCTGGTTGCTTACACTCAGGTGCTGGCATTTCGCGACTCCGATGTTGCTCTCAATGAAAGTGCTTCTGCCTTGAGTGACATCGCCAGCATGGCGGGTGTAGAGCTGTTGGGTGTGGGTCTATATGTGGGCGTTGCCTTCAGCTTTTTGAGCTGTGCGCTTGCCTGCTTTAATGCCGGTGGACGCATCGCGTATGCGCTGGCTCGTCAACGATTTTTTCCGGCACCTCTAGGACAAACACACACCTACAATGCCACCCCTCATGTTGCCGTCTCACTCGCGGCAGCGATCATGCTACTGATCACCATCTCAATGTCGCTGTTTGGTCTGGATGAGTTAACCATTTATAGCTATCTGGGGACAATCGGCACCTACGGCTTCCTGACTGCTTATCTACTAGTCTCGATCGCCGCACCAGTCTACTTAGAACAACAGGGCAAGCTGCGCCAGACTGACCTGATCGTGTCGCTGCTGGCTGGCTTCTTTATGCTGATTCCGATCGCCGGAAGCTTCTATCCCGTGCCCGCGTTTCCCTTCAACGTCTTTCCCTACCTGTTCTTGCTGTATCTGGCGGTCGGAGTTTGGCTGTTTTCGGTTCGCCGCAAACGCGCACCTTACATCACTGAGAACCTGAAGCACGGCTTTGAAGCCGGACAAAGCCGCTTAGAAGCTTAACTCAGGCGATCGTCAATAAATCAGGGTCATGCGCCAACAAACGAAATCATTCACTCGTGAGGTTGAAACATGACAGCTCACTCGACAGAGGATCCAGGGCTACGTCCAAACTGTTTGTCTTTTCCAGATGTGATGGCACAATCTGTCGCGCTGGTTGCCCCCACGCTGACAGCAGCATTAAATGCACCCCTGGCATTTGCTAGCGCTGGCAACGGAGCCTGGTTTGCTTATCTGATTGCGACGATCGGCTTAATTCTGGTGGGTCTCAACATCAACCACTTTGCCCGTCGTCATGCCTCTGCTGGGGCGCTGTATGTCTACGTTGCTAGAGGACTCAATTCTACGGCTGGCATTCTCTGTGGCTGGGCGCTGACGCTGGCATACCTGTTTGTGGCTGGGGCAGAATTTGGCGGGTTTGCTCACTATGCCAACATCGTGCTGACTGAATTTGACTTGCAGATGCCTTCATTTTTGCTGGGCACGATCTGTATTGGTATTGCCTGGTACTACGCTTATACCGACATTCAGCTCTCCGCTGTCCTGATGCTGATTATCGAAATTCTGGCAGTGGGCTTCATTCTGGTTGTGGCGTTTCTCTTGCTGGCAAAGCAGGGATTTCGTCCAGACATTGATCAACTCACCCTGGCAGGTGTGTCTCCAAGTGGAATTAGCCTGGGAATGGTCATTGCCGTTTTTAGCTTCGTCGGCTTTGAAAGTGCAACAACGCTGGGAGATGAAGCAAAATCCCCGGCGCGATCGATTCCTCGGTCTTTAATCTGGAGTACCGCACTCGTCGGCACATTCTTCATATTCATCTGTTACACCGAAGTGCTAGGTTTTCGCGGTTTAGAAACGCCTTTGAATGAAAGTGCTGCTCCGTTGAATATCTTGTCGAGTTTGGCGGGAGTCGAGCTGATGGGAGTCGGACTAACCATGGGCATTGCTTTTAGCTGCTTTAGCTGTGCCCTTGCTAGCATCAATGCCAGCGCCCGAATTGCTTATGCCCTCGCCCGCCACAGCTTTTTTCCGACTCCGCTGGGTGAAGCTCACACCCAAAACAAAACACCGCATGTTGCTGTCACGCTCAGCGCGCTGATTGTCTTTCTGGTTGCAGGTTCCATGTCGCTGTTTGGCATCGACGACATCCTAATCTACAGCTACCTGGGAACGATCTCCACATATGGGTTTCTGCTTGCCTACATTCTGGTGTCGATCGCCGCGCCGGTTTATCTGGCTCAACAGGGCGAGCTGCGCCAACATCATGTGGTGATATCGCTGCTAGCGGGTTTTTGCATGTTAATTCCTGTGGCGGGCAGTTTGTATCCCGTGCCAGCGTTTCCCTTCAACATCTTTCCTTATCTCTTCTTGCTTTATCTGGCGGCGGGCGGCTGGTTGTTCTTAACGCTGCGTCATCGTTCTCAAATTGCTGAGAACCTGGAGCGTGACTATGAAGCCAGACAAAACATCCTGGAAGGCTAAGTCATTTCACTAGCGACTGAGAACTATGGCAATCAATCCTGAAATCCGCGACCAGGCTTATCAGTTTTTTGTAGAAGAAGCGCCGGAACTGCTGCAAACGATCGAAGCAGAGTTGCTGACGCTCCATCAAGAGCGCGACACCGCTCAGGTTCATAATTTAATGCGATCGGCTCACTCAATTAAAGGGGGAGCCGCCAGCGTTGGGCTGGAGCCGATCGCCGCTCTGGCACATCGTCTGGAAAACATTTTTAAGGCACTCTACAGCGACACGCTGACGATCGATGTTGAGCTAGAAGCACAGCTTTTTCGAGCCTATGACTGTCTGCGGCTGCCTCTCATGGAGCAGATTACAACCGGCAGCTTTGATGCCGCGCAGGCGCTGGCAATCGCAGAACCCGTCTTTAGCCAGATAGAAACCGCGTGCGGTGAGGCGCTGCTTCAGTCAGAAACCTACATTCCCAGCTCATCTGATCTGGGAGTCGATATGGTCACTTCTATCTTTGAGGTAGATGTCGCTCAAGGACTCGATCGCCTCACTGCAGTGCTCACCCATCCACAAGCTTACGAAGTCGCGGGAGAACTGCGGGCACAGGTCGAAGTGTTTGCTGGCTTTGCTGAATTGCTCAATCTCTCAGGCTTCGGAACGATCGCTGACGCAGTGCAGCAGGCGCTATCGACACATCCTGACCGCGCGCTCGAAATTACACAGCTTGCCGTCGCTGATTTTGCAGCTTACCGTCAGGCAATTCTCACAGGCGATCGCAGCGGTGCCGGTGCGCCTTCTGCGGCTCTGCTGGCGTTGACAGATCCAGCTTCTCTGACGGCGACCTCAGCCGATATTGCCGCAGCTTCAGCCTTGAACTCAGAGTTAGAAGCGCCTTTTTCGCTATTTGAAGACCTGGAGAGCATCTTTGGCGGTGCCGCTGCCATGCCTGAAGTCGTGGCTGCAACTGATCTTGAGACTGAGGTGACTGCTGCCGAAGCTGGCTCAGACGAACCAGATGAGGATGCCATCGCTGCGGCACTTTCGCAGTTTGCCAATCAAGCATTCTGGTCAGAACCAGAGCAAGCAGCAAATATTGACTCAGAAAGCATCTTAAATCATCCGATCGCTCCGGTTGCTCACGACATCACAACCGCTCAAATTGCAGTTGAGGAAACGCTGGCTCAAACCGACGCAAACCAGATGACAGAGGCATTAATGCCTGAAACGATCGATGCAGAATGGGTCGCTGCTCCAACATTTGAGCCACAGGCAACGGTGCCATCTGCCCAACTGGGTGGCGCAATCCAGCTCAGTCAGCCAACCGAACTGTATTATCCTCAGACGCGATCGCGCTGGCAGTCTGACTCGGTGCCATCCTCTCAAAAGGAAAACAGCTTCTCACCCACACCAGCGCTGCCCAATCTCACGGTACGAGTTGATTCATCTCGCCTGGAGAAAATGAATAATCTGGTGGGAGAACTGGCGATCAATCGCGATGCACTCTCACTGCAAAACGAGCAGATGCAAAGCGTCGTGCGCGATTTGCTGACTCGCTTTGCCCGATTCCAAACAATGGTCGGTCAATTGCGCGAACTCTCAGATCAAATGCTCGTTTCCCCAGAACGCTACAGCTACACGACTTCTGGAAACGGTAATGGCACACGCGACCAGGCGGTGCCACTGGCAGCGGCTTATCGATCGATTGCGTCTGGCACTGCAACGGCAGAGTTTGACCCGCTAGAAATGGACAGCTACGGAACGCTGTATCTGCAACTGCAAGAAATTCTAGAGAATCTGGTGCAGCTAGAGGAAACCGTGGATGACGTTTCGCTATTCGCCAGACAGTCCAACCAAATGCTGGATCAGCAGCGCAATCGATTGAGCCAGCTTCAGGATGAGTTGATCTGGGCGCGAATGCTGCCGCTGGGTGAAGTGTTGAATCGCTTTCCGCGCATGTTACGCGACCTCTCGATCGCCTACCGCAAACCGGTTCAGCTCAAACTCACGGGCACCAGCGTGCTAGTTGAAAAAGCGATTTTAGAAAAACTGTATGACCCGCTGCTGCACCTGTTGCGAAATGCATTTGATCACGGCATTGAACCTGCTGAGCGGCGGCGGCAACAAGGCAAACCAGAGCAGGGGCAAATCGAAATTCGAGCTTATCACAAAGGGAATCAAACAATTATCGAAATATCAGATGATGGTCAGGGATTAAATCTAGAGCGAATTCGTGACCGCATCTTCAAATTGGGCTGGCTCTCGTCCCAGCAGTTGGCAGTGCTTGCTCCGGCACATCTGTTTGAATTCATTTTTGAACCCGGATTTTCTACTGCCGATCGCGTCAGCGAACTGTCGGGGCGCGGCGTAGGTCTGGATGTGGTGCGGTCACAGCTCCGAGCCGTCAAGGGAACGGTCAGCGTTACATCGTCGCCCGGACAGGGCACAACGTTTACGCTACGGCTGCCCCTGACGCTGACCATCACCAAGTTAATCATTTGCCTTGTGAATTCTTCGGCAATCGCACTACCGGCTGACTGTGTCGAAGAAATTTTGACTCCTGAAGCCGGACAAATTCAGCAATCCGGAGCGCAGCGATTCCTATACTGGCGCGAACAAATTATTCCGGCTTATCGCCTGGGCGACTTGTTAGACTATGCTTGCCCTCAGTCAGAGATGCCGATCAGCAAGGCACTTGTGACCGTTCCTTCCCCCGAAGATTGGGCGCTGCCAATGCTGATTCTACAACAAGAGCAGCAGATTTTTGCGCTGGAGGTCGATCGCCTGGTGACTGAGCAAGAGCTGGTAATTAAACCGTTTGGCGCAGCGATCGCACCGCCCAGCTACACCTACGGCTGCACTATTCTGGGAGATGGCAGTCTGGTTCCCGTCATCGATGGGGCAGCGCTGATTGGATTCACCCTGGAGCGGGCAAAGGCAGCAATTCAGCCGCAGGGATATCGAACTGCGCTGCCCACGATGTTAAAGGCGGTGCAAGCACCAACGATTTTGGTCGTGGATGATGCGGTGACGCTGCGGCGAACGCTGGCGCTTTCGCTAGAGCGGATGGGCTTCCGGGTGCTACAGGCGCGCGACGGACGAGAGGCGATCGCCCAGTTACAGAAAAACCCTGCTGTAAAACTCGTGGTGTGTGATGTGGAAATGCCCAACATGAACGGGTTTGAATTTCTCAGCTATCGTCGCCAGGAGCCAAATCTCTCCAGCATTCCGATCGTCATGCTCACATCTCGCAGCAACGAGAAGCACCGCTGGCTGGCACTACAGTTAGGCGCAACCGCTTACTTCACCAAACCCTATCTCGAACAGGAATTTCTGGCTGCACTCGAAAAGATTTTGAATCTGTAAGCCCAAGAGATGGGTGTTGGCAGAAACATTGAATCGAAACATAGAACTATACATCGAGTTGAACCAGGGTGTCTGGCAACAGGTCATAGCTCCAATGAACGCTGGAGCCGCGACGGCTCAATTCGAGTTGTATATAACCAAGCTTATCCAATAGTTGATGCCCATAAACCGCTGGAATTTCGATTAGCTGCAACACTAAATCAGCCATCAGTACCATGTAAATCTGTATGGTCACTCCATTAGACCTCTTGCATGAATCGAGAAGAAGAGCCGAAAGTAGAGGAGTGTCACCCAATCTGCTCATGCTCTACCAACAGTTACAGGATCTCAACCCGATCGCATTTGGACGGGCGAGTGGAGTCAAACGTGAAACCTTTTTGGCAATGGTTAAAGTGTTTCGCCCCACCTTGGAGCGACACGGCAAACGCGGCGGACAAAACCGCTTAAGCGTCGAAGACCAGTTGCTCATAGCCTTGCAATACTGGCGGCAATACCGGACGCAGTTCGACATTGGGCTGGAGTTTGAGGTGTCCGAAGCAACGGTGTGCCGCACGATTGAAAAGGTCGAAACTTTGGTCAAGTCGGGACGCTTTCGGCTTCCCGGCAAGCGACAACTTCAGCAAGCCGAGACGAGTTGGGAGGTGGTGGGGATCGATGTGACCGAAGTGAGCATTGAGCGGCCCAAAAAAAACAGCGAACTTACTACAGCGGCAAGCACAAGCGCCACACGCTCAAAGCCCAATTGGTCATTGACTTTGAGCAGGGGCAGTTTCTCGCAGTTGCCACAGGCAAAGGGCGCACACACGACTTAAGCTTGTTCAAGCAAAGTCAGCTTCGCCTCCCTGGGCGGTCGATGTGTTTTGCAGACAAGGGCTATCAAGGGATTGCCAAAGTCCATGCCCACAGCATCACACCGCAAAAGCAGCCGCCGCGCCAACGCTTGAGCGATGACGAGAAGCAAGCCAATCGCGCCCTCGCTCGCCTGCGAGTCAAGGTTGAGCATGGCATTCGACGACTCAAGCGCTTGCGTATTTTGTCCGAGCGCTGATGATGAGGTTGCCTTGATTTGCTCCTGACGGCAGTGCGGACGATCAAGGTTCGAGATATCGACAAAGCGCTGGTGATTTTGTCCAAGGGCGATCGTCAAACAAAGGGACAACGTGAGCGGGAAGGCAAGCCAGGTGAGCGGGCGCTGACCCGCAGGCGATCGAGGAAATTCTGCGTTCAAATGCAGTTGCAAGACAAAATTGAGATTTGTCACTGCTCAACTGTTCTGGCTTCAGACAATTTGTCTGCTCAGACAGTAAGACGACTCCTATCACACGCCACAGGCGATACAGTAGAAACACTGGTTCATTTGTTGGAGTAAGTCTGGCAATGTTTCTGGCTAAGCCCTGTGTCCCCCAAACTGATCCACCTCGAACCGGAACGGATCAGCTTCGCTGCGCGCCCAGAGAAACGCTGCCGACGATGTGCGATCTTCCCAGCATGGGCGTTGACCCAGATGCAATCGCATGACGCTGAGGAAAAATCAACTCGTGCAGAGGAGCACACGATGACAGCCGCAATCGCGAGATGGACCATTGATGACTATCACCGCATGCTAGACGCGGGCATTCTCGATCAGCGTCGGGTTGAGCTACTGAAGGGAGTCGTTATCGAAATGTCACCGGAGGGCACACCCCACAGCTACTTCAGCGATCTATTTGCCAACCAACTGCGAACTGCCCTCGCAGGACGTGCCCAAATTCGAGAAGCTAAGCCAATTACTTTACCCAATGACTCAGAACCAGAGCCAGACATCGCGGTAGTCCAACCCCTGGATGAAGTGTACTTAGAGCATCACCCGTATCCAGAAAACATTTTTCTGTTGGTGGAATACTCAGACTCTAGTCTGACAAAAGACCTGGAGACCAAAAGCAAAGTTTATGCAGAAGTTGAGATCTCCGAGTACTGGGTGGTGAACTTGCGCGATCGCTGCCTCGTGGTCTTTCGCAAGCCTCAAGATGGCGAATATCGATCGCAGCAAACGCTGGTGACTGGCGATGTTACGCCACTCGCCTTTCAGGATCTCACGATCGCAGTTGCTCGATTGATGAACAAATGAGGCGGCTGTGAATGGATCTGTCGGCAGTAGAAGATACAGCAGAGATCCCACTCAACCTGTTGCTGTGAGCCTGCTTATGTTGCTAGCAACCCCCCACGTTTCCTCAAGCGACCCGCTGCGTCCACGAAATGTCTCTGACAAAAAATCGCCGAGAAGGCAAGTGGGCCACCGAAGTGGAGCAGACACAGCAGCGGGCAGAGCGGTTGACGGAGCGGCTGCGACCGATGGGCGTTGATTCAGAGGCGATCGGCAGAGGTTGAGGCAATGCCAAGCAGGTTCCCCAGTAAGGTAATCGAGCCACTACTTTAGCCGTCAGCGCACTTACAAGATGCAGCAAGCACATCCCACGTCTTTCAAGCGTGGGATGTGGCGCATGCACTTTTAAGTGCAGTCAGTGTTTACCTTGCGCCTCGATATATTTCTTGATGATTTCAGAGGCAACGTTGCCAGCCGTCGAAACAAAATAGGCTCTTGTCCACATACTCGGCAGTTTCAATAAAATCGGAAACTCTTGCCTCAAGGTGTGAGAGGTTGAACCCTTAATGCGGTGCATCACTTGGGAAGGTGCAATGTCAGGAGGGCAGTTAACGAATAAGTGAACGTGTTCCGGCTCTATGGCAAGGCTTAGGATGTCGCAGTCTAGCTCTTGAGCAATCTCATCAATCAGCACCTCAAGCCGATTTTTGATGCTGCCAGTCAACATCTTTTTTCTTCTGCGAACGATCCAGCAAAAGTGATAGTTAACAAGCGAAACAGACGTGTGCTTATGTCTATAAGGTTGAGCCATATACTAGCCAATGTGTCTACAACCTATTATAATAGACAGCATGAGAAGCTTGAGGTTCAAACTCTATCAGCATCAACGCAACCGCTACTTGAAGCGGTTGCGTTGATGCTGCTGGAGTAACCTACAACCACTGCATTGCTCTCCACAAACGCTACTACCGGATGTGGGGCAAGCGTTTGAGTTGTGTCAAACTTCAGGCTCACATCGCCAAACTCAGGCAGCGTAATCCGTTCTGGCAACTCGTCGGCTCTCAAGCCGTGCAAGACATCTGCCAGCGGATTGAAAAGGCGTATCAACTGTTTTTCAAGCACCACACAAAAGGAGTCAGACCCCCCAACTTCAAGAAGGTCAAAAAGTACAAATCATTCACGCTCAAGCAAGCTGGCTACAAGTTCCTCGGCGGTAATCGCGTCAAGATCGGAAATCGCGTTTTTCAGTATTGGAACTCCAGAGCCATAGAGGGAACGGTCAAGACGCTGACTATCAAACGCACACCGCTAGGTGAGTTGTTCATGGTTGTCGTGGTTGACGATGGAGATCAGCCAGCCAGCAAAGTCGAGACGGGTAGAACCGCTGGCTTTGATTTTGGCTTGAAGACATTCCTCACGGTCTCGGATGGCTCCAAGATTGAATCACCCTCGTTCCTCAAGCAGTCGCTTAACGCCATTGGGCAAGCCAGCAAGCAGCACTCCAGAAAGCAAAAGGGGTCAGCTCACCGAGAACGGGCACGAAAGCATCTGGTTCGCAGATACGAGGAGGTCACAAACCGCCGCTCCGACTGGTTTTGGAAGCTGGCGCATGACCTGACCAACCGATTTGACGTGCTGTGTTTCGAGACGCTGAACCTTAAGGGGATGCAGCGACTTTGGGGACGAAAGGTTTCAGATCTGGCATTTGGCGAGTTCTTGCAGATTCTCAACTGGGTTGCTCAGAAGAAGGGCAAGCAGGTGGTCTACATTGATCCTTGGTATCCCAGCAGTCAGACCTGTTCAAGCTGCGGTCATGTCCTCAAGGAACTCGATTTGTCAGTCCGTCGCTGGCGGTGTCCGTCTTGCCAAGTCGAGAATGACCGGGATAAAAATGCGGCAGTAAATATTCAAAGGGTTGGGGCATCAACCTTCCTGTTAGAAGATGTCAGACCGTCTTTGACGGCAATCTTTGCTTGAGCGGGGAATCCCACTGCCGTTCTTGCGTGGGAGTTTGTCAA
>Ga0224723_1000985_pt1 | contig 18108 bp, 16 predicted proteins | sample Balambano_FR2_Me_FD_161647 | JGI IMG/M metagenome (GOLD analysis project Ga0224723, IMG submission 161647) | Freshwater sediment microbial communities from Lake Towuti, South Sulawesi, Indonesia - Balambano_FR2_MetaG | ecosystem: Environmental > Aquatic > Freshwater > Lake > Sediment | place...
GCAGTGGCTAGCGGGGCAGTGGGTAGCGGTGCGTCCGCGCCCCCGCCGATGGGGATGCCGCCAAGTGTCGCGGCGCCTCCGGCGTTTGGTACGCCGCCGCCCTCAGCCTCCAGCGGCATGCCACCGCCTTCGGGCGGCTCATCGTCGTCCTCGGGCATACCGGGCGTGAACATGGGGAAACCGAACGTGCAAGGTCCGAGTATGCATCTGCAAGGCGTGAGTGGGCCTTACATCGACTCTTCCGGCAAGGTGCATGGGCCGAGCGTCGGCATGCCAAGTTTCCATCAAGGCAGCATAAGCGGCGGGCCGAGTATCAATGCGCGCAGTATAGGCCTGAGCGATCTCGCAAACCTGGGCGGGATGCTCGGCGGCGCTTCGAACCCCGACGCCGCACCGAATACACCGGGACCGCTATCGGCCGCCGGAGCTCCGGTCAATCCGCAAGCCATGTCGGGAGGAATGGGTGGAGCCACCGAAATGTTTCGGGCGCCCGTGCAACCCGTAGCGCAGCCGCAAGCTGCGCCAACCCCAATGGGGCCCGGCGAATTCACTCGAATGATGCAAGCGCCGCCGGCGGCTTCTGCGCCCGCGGTTGGTGTGCCGGTGCCGCAATCGAATCAACCCGCCCAGGCCGCGCCTCTATTTTCGACACCGGTAGCCGCACCGCCTCTGGCTGCCCCGGCCGCGCCGGCAGCCCCGACAGCGGTGCCAGAAGCAGCGAAAAAGGGCATTCTGGGCATGAGTCCGCTCGTCTTAGTTGCCAGCGTCGTAGTACTGATTATGATCGTGGTACTGATTTATGTCATGCTGCAGGCCGGCCGCTAAGGGCTTCCGGCGCGGCCACTAAGTCTATTTTTCAGTAACACCCGTTCATCCATTTCCTCTAACGTTCATACATGAAGTACTTGGCGCTTTTGTTCGCGGGATGGATCGCCTCGGCGGCGCCGATATTGCCATCCGGTTACAGTTCGACTACCATCGCGACCGGTCTTTCCAGCGCCGTTGCTCTGGCGCAGACGCCAGATGGCCGGATCTTCGTGACGCAGCAAGGCGGGGCGGCGCGCGTGATTGAGAACAATGTACTACTCGGAACCAACCTGTTCTCGATTGGCGTGGATTCCAGCGGCGAGCGCGGCCTTTTGGGTATCGCGGTTTCGCCGACTTTCGCCAGTGACGGCTACGTCTACGCGTATCACACGGTACCAGCGGCGAGCGGCAATCCTGCCTTCAATCGGGTGAGCCGGTTTACGGTGACCGGCAACACGGCGGGGAGCCAGACGACCCTGATCAATCTATCGAATCTGGGCGGCGCGACAAACCACAACGGCGGGGCGATTCACTTTGGACCTGACGGCAAACTCTACGTCGCGACCGGCGACGCGGCCTTCAATCCCGCGAACTCGCAAGACCTCACGAACACGCATGGCAAGATCCTTCGTTACAACGCCGATGGCTCGATCCCAACCGACAACCCTTTCTACAACACCGCCGGGGCCCAGCAGGCGATCTATCAGTACGGATTGCGCAATCCCTTCACGTTCGCTTTCCAACCGGGGACAGGCGTACTCTATTCCAACGACGTCGGCCAGAACAGTTGGGAAGAGATCAACCGGGGCACAGCCGGTTCGAACTTCGGATGGAACACGACCGAGGGCGATTTCAATCAGGCGACCTTTCCGAACTTCACGCGGCCCCTCTACGCCTACTCACACGGCGGCGGGCCCTTGCAGGGCTTTGCGATCGCGGGTGGAGCCTTCGTGGGAGATCGCTACTACTTTGGCGATTTTTCCCGCGGATGGGTCAACTACATCAATCCAACCACGGGAAGCGCTTCGACCTTCGGTACCCAATTTGGCTTGATTGTGGACTTAATGCCGGCAATCACCGGTTCGGGGTTTTATGTCCTGACGCGAGACACGTTGTATCTGGTCACCGACAATAACGCGGTGCCAGAGCCGGCGACCTGGGTGACGGCAGGGGCGGCGCTCTGGTTCGGGTGGCGACGGCTGCGGCGTTCGTGCCGTATGCTGTAGTTTTCGTTTGCCTCTGATTCAGTATCCAATCCCTTGGGACCAGGTCTATAGCCTTTGGCCGCATGTGGCGCGCGGTACGCGGCGTAATGTGGATGACTTTTCAGGCAGCATTGTGCGGCGCATGGCGCCGGCGCCGCAGCTCTATGGATTAGACAATCTGCCGGATTCACCGCGCTTTGTGTTGGCGGCCAACCACTATCAGCGCAAGGGGCTTTGGATTGTTCATGTGGCGAGCGTGCTAACGCAAGCCGTCGCCGAGCGTTATGGGCGCGAAGTCGATCCACCCGTACATTGGGTGGTGACGGCGAACTGGCCGCCTTGGAAACTGGGGCCGTGGCGCCTTCGATCGCCGGGCGACCTCCTATTGCCGCGCGTGGCGCAAGCTTTAAGCTGCTTTCCCGTCAGCTTCGCGGGGGCGAATCCCGCTTACACGGCATCCACTCTGAAGCGAATCTTGAAGGCCAGCGAGACACTTGCGAGACCGATCGGACTCTTCCCCGAAGGTGTGGCGGGTACGGCCGGACTTCTGACAACCCCGCTGCCGGGAGTGGATCGCTTTCTCGCACTACTCGCCAAACGCGGTTGGCCTGTGCTGCCGGCGGGAATCTCAGAGGACGGCCGCTTTGTAGTCCGATTCGGCAAACGGATCGCGACCGAAGAGTTGCAGTCCGCCGCAAATGCTGCCGACTTCGTTATGGGACGCATCGAAGAATTGTTGTAGTCAGGGAACCCTCAAGGAACCAGCAGTGTCGCTCGCCAAGAGTATAGGCTGCGATTTGCTCCGAGGTGATGTATTCGCGATAGCATTAGAGCAGTGCCAATCTACGAATACGCCTGTGAGTCTTGCGGAACGCATTTCGAGAAACTGCTGCGGCGGAGTTCGGACGAAGCCAGCGTGCGATGTCCAGGATGTCAATCGTCCCAATTGAAGCAGCAGTATTCTTCTTTTGCCGCCGCCGTGTCCGGAGGCGCTTCGGCTCAGCCGCAGATGGGTTCTTGCCCGGCCGGAATGTGCGCAACACCCGGTCTGTGCGGCCGTAACTAGAAAGTTTTTTCCGAGTTTCTTCATGCCCAAATACAACACTCCCGAGTATCACAACTCCGTTCTCATTCCGATGGTGGTGGAGCAGACCACGCGGGGCGAGCGCTCCTTCGATATTTACTCCCGGCTGCTGAAGGAAAACATCATCTTCCTCGGCACACCCGTGGACGACCAGGTGGCGAACCTGCTGGTCGCGCAGATTCTGTTCCTGGCGAGCGAAGATCCCGAGCGCGATATCAACATTTACATCAACTCGCCCGGCGGCTCGATCACGGCGGGCCTGGCAATTCTCGACACGATGAATCTGGTGGAACCGGATATCGTGACCTACTGTGTCGGGCAAGCCGCTTCCATGGCAGCCGTGCTGCTGGCTTGCGGGACCAAAGGCAAGCGTTTTGCGCTGCCGCATTCGCGGATCATGATCCACCAACCGTCGATGTCAAATCTCGGCGGGCAAGCGACGGATATCGATATCTACGCTAAAGAGATTTTGCGCATGAAAGAAGTCATGAACGGGATCATGGCTTCGGCGACGGGTCAGCCGATCGATAAGATCGCCCGGGACACCGAACGCGACTACATCCTCGAGGCTCCGCAGGCCATCGAGTACGGCATCATCGACCGGGTCATCACTTCGCGCGCCGAGAAAAAATAGCGGCCGCTTGGTATACAACTAGTTTCTACGCTGCTTGGAGGGCGCGTAGCTCAGTTGGTTAGAGCGCCTGCTTCACACACCTGCATTTGTCTATGCGCATGGGTATGGGCCGAAAGCAGCCATTACCGCATCCGATTCATTGGAGTTGTCGGTAATGAAGATGCGAAATGTCGAGCCGCTCGGGTCGACACGGATGACGATATGGCCGATTGAACTCTTGAGCTCCGACAGGCGGCGCAAGACGATGCGGTTCTCGGATTTCATAGCGGTGGAGAAAACATCCCTTGGACCCTCGTAAAGCCGCGTGCTGAGCATGTTGTGCAGTGCATGGATCGTTGGATGTGCCGAATCCCAGGCCAGGATCAGGAATACCCGGGGCCGTAGCGCGGCGACGTAACCGGGTCCCGTGGCGTCCTCATAGCCGTGATGGCTTGCCACGGCCACTTCCACTGGCCCGGCCGCTTTGGCGGCCTGCGTCTCTATGTCGTGCCACGGAAGCCGGCCGTAATCGGTGGCTCCGCTCATGTCGCCCGCGGTGAAATAGTCGAACTTGCCGTGACTCAGACGCAGGGCGATGGAGCACATGTTCTCCGTTGGATAATCTCTCGGCTCCAGACCGTCAAGGCTGGGGAACGTGCGGCGCGCTGTCTCGGCAACTCCGGTCCATACCTCGCCATTCGCCGCGACGTTCCGAACGTTGAAGTCCGGGTAGGACTGCGGCGCCCTTAGTAGCCGAATCTGTGAAGCGGACCCCGGTATGAAACGCTCCACCGCGCCGCCATTACGCCGGTGGCACTCGAGAAAAGCCACATAGTTCTTCTGGTAATCCTCCGTGAACGGGACCGGGTAATCGTAGTCGGGATAGCCGCGATCGATTATTTTGCCAACTCGGAGTTGGGACGCGATCTCCGCGATGCCCGTCAATTGGTGACTGCCGTCCGGGGATCGCGGCCCATCGGAACGAATTTCACCGATGTGGTCGCCGTGAAAGTGGCTCGCCAAGAAGACATCAATCTCGGCTTCCCTCAGTCCCCGTAAGCGGCGCTTCACGTAGCGAGCAATCCACTCGCCGGGGCTCTTCGACTCGTCCGGATAGGCCGGAACGACATACTTTTGGATCCCTGGTTGCGGGAAAAGCGATCCAGCATCGATCATAAAAGTCGTAGCGTCCGGAGCAATAACAAAGGCGCAGTTTCCTCGTCCCGTTGATATGTGGTGAATATCCATCTCGCCAGGGCTCCAGGGAGGCAAGGACGACGGCTCTTGCCTCGCGGAAACCTGAGGAAATGCGCGCGCAACCGCCATCATTTGCAGAATCAGCCGCCTTGACGCGGTCGGTCTTGTCATTCGATGCCGTCCCAGACCACTAAAAGCTCAGCCGCGCGGAGACGCGCAGCACACGCGAATCGGCGGTAGTGCCGGCCGTCGCCGTGATGCGTCCGAAGGTTCCAACCGATGCGTTCGAAGCCGGATTGGCAAAGATGGGGCTGTTGGTGAGGTTGAATGCCTCACCCCGCAACTCGAGATTCGAGCGCTCGTTAAAGGCAAAGCGGCGAGATAGTCCGAGATCGAAATTCGCCACGCCGGGTCCGCGCAGCGAGTTGCGGCCGGCCGTACCCAAGCGCGCTTGCGACACCGGCGCGTAGGCACTCGTATCGAACCACGTAAGGTTGGTGCCAATACCCTTCGGGTATGAAACCGTTGCGGAAATCTGATCCGCGACTTGAGTGTTGAAAGGCGCATTGAGGGAAGTCCCGACGGCGGTCGGAGTGAACGGCAAACCTGTATAGGCCGACAAGAAGCCGCTGATTTGCCAGCCGCGCGCCAGGAAATCGACCGCGCGAAGGGACATCTTAGGAGGCCGAATTTCGTAGACAACGGCAGATTGAAAGACCTGAGTGCGATCGAAGTTGGCTACGGCGCGGTTGCGCGAACGGGCGCTGACGATGTTAAACAGGGGAACCCCGTCAGAATCCGACGCGGAGTCGATAGTCTTGGACCATGTGTACGAACCAGTAATCGACAGCCCTTTAGCGAAGCGCCGCCGCAGACTCAATTGCAGCCCGTTGTAATTGGCGGAGTCGTTGGAGGTGATAGCTTGCGTTTGCGAGTTTCGGCCGAATGCGATGGAGAGGGGCTGACCGGCGGCCCCGGCCCCCGGAATCTGTCCCGCGTTCGCTTCGATGGCTGCTAGCTGCCGGACCACGCGAGTCCCAACATAAGCCGTGCTCAAGGTCATTTCCCAAGGCAACTGTCGCTCGACCGTAAAGTTGAAGGACTGAATATAGCCGCGTTCGAAGTTGCCATCGAAAAAGGTGCGCGTGTAAGCGTCGAGCGGCAGCGGAATGGAAGGTTTAGATGTGTCAACGGGAGATACCGCGGGAATTCCCGCGCTCAGATTCCCCGCGGCGATAAACGAGCTAGGCGAGTTAACGGTTTGCGCGAGCGTAACGGGATAGGGGTCGCGCATGGCGCGAGTGAATGGATAGGGATCGATCGAGATTCCATAACCGCCGCGCAAGACAGTCTTGCCGTTGAAGCGGTAGGCAAGTCCAAAGCGCGGAGCGAAATGAAGCAGGCTAGCCGTGGTGCCCGCCCCGGATGGATTACCGCCGACGCCACCCAAGATAACCTGGTTGTTAGCGAAGTTATAGCGTTCTAGGCCGCGGGACAAGCGGCTCATGACCGGAAAGTATTCCCAACGCAACCCCAGATTCACCGTCAGGCGAGAGTTCACGAGCCACTGGTCTTGGGCATAGAGCCCATGCTGCCATTCGCGGGCGGTCATCGGATCAAGAACCTGGTAGCTCTTGCCTAAAGTCGTCGCTTGCCCAAGAATGAAATCCGCAAGCGCGTTGGAAGCGTTAGGCGAAGCGCCGCCGCGCAACGCGGAAATGCCGCCCGCGAACGTAAAGCCGCCGCGAGGTCCGAATCCTCGTTGGGGCTGGAATTCGTTGAGGTGGTTGTTCAAGCTCGCATATCCGAAGCGAAAGGTATGCGAGCCGCGATTCCAACCAAGGTTGGCAACGTAAGTGAACGTATTGTCGCGGAAGAACTTCGGCACATACGGGTCAGTTCCGCCGAAAGTCTCAAAGCCGGCCACGGCAAATGACGGGAGACCACTCGAGCGCTCATCAGGTCCATTGGTGCCCGGGATGCTTAGAAATTCCAGTCCCAGGTTCTCGCCGTAGGACAGGCCCGTCCAATCGATCCAATTGCGTCCAAGGCCGAAGTTCGCATCGAGCACCAAGTTGGGCCGAAGCGCCTTCGTGTATCCGACCCCAACCACCGTGACCTTCGTGCGGCTGTAGCCGGAGCCGGCATTCGCACCGCCGGGGCTCAAACCAAAGCCACCGCCTTGGCCTAACGACGTGCCGGCTTCAACTTCGGCGTCCATGCGGCTGATCTTTGCAAATAGGCTGGACCCCGAGTTGATCTGCCAGGTCGCCTTGGCGTCAATAGAGTGCCGGTCGAGGCCAAAGTTATCGCTGACAAAATAGTTGTTAGCCGTGCCAGGAAGGTTCGGCAACGGGACCAAGGAAAGCATCTTCTGGGACGCAGCGTTCCGGCGGCTGGCGGGTATCGCGTTGCCGGGGAAAACACTCCGGCCACTGCCGTCGGCGTTGCCGGTGTTGGGGTCGTAAATGGTCGTCAGACCCGTAAACTGGCCGTCGCGCTGAGCGGCGTTCGGCACGGAGGTAATCGTAGAATAATTCTGACGCTGTATCATACCTTCATAGCTGGTAAAGAAGAACAGCTTATCTTTCTTGATAGGACCACCCAAAGTTGCGCCGAATTGGTTTATGAGGTTGAGCGGCACATTCTGGCCCAAGAAGAAAAAGTTCCGCGCGGCGAAGGCGGAGTTGGTGTGGTTATGGTGCAAGAGACCGCGCAGTTGGTTTCCCCCAGACTTCGTAATGACCGTCACGGCGGCGCCGCCGGCCAGCCCCTGCTCCGCCGTGAAACTGTTAGTGGTTATATTCACCGCTTCAATCGCGTCCGCAGGCGGGTTGTAAAGCGTATGGTGGGGCAGATAGACCTGCTGAATCGCGGCTCCGTCCACTGACGTGACGTTGGTGTTGCGGCTGGTGCCGTTAATGTTGGTGGTAAGCGAACGCGCCGGAGTGTCCATCACAGAGTTCTGCAGCCGCGAAGGCGTGGCGCCGGGAACCAGGTCCAACAGGGTCTGGTAGTTCCGGTACCCATTGAGGGGCAAGTTTCTGGTATCGTGCGCCGTAATCTCCGTTTGGAGCGTGCCGCTATCGGCCTGCAGAGGCGACGCCAAGCCGGTCACCTCCACCGTCTGTGCTTGCGACGCGACTGGCAACTCGACATCCGAGCGGCTGATTGTGTTGGCCGAAACGCGCACCGCCTTGAACGAAGCCGAGGAGAAGCCAATGGCGGAGATTTCCAGGTCGTATTCGCCCGGCAAGAGATCGCGAAAACCCCAATCCCCCAATTCGTCGGTGACGGTTTCTTTCCGGGCGCCGGTGGACGTGTTGAGCGCCTTCACTTTTGCCGCCGAGATCGATTTGCCATCAGCGCTGGAAACTTTTCCCAATAAAGTGCCGTAGAGCACTTGAGCCGATGCGTGTACGTTGAGCAACATCAACAGCGCGCCGAGCGCCAGAATTTTGGTGGGAGCCATTGCGAATATCCTCCTAGGGGTCTCGTCTACTACCGGACCGACCTTCACAAACTGACATAGCGGCACGGCGCTGAAAAGTGAGAGGAAGGGTGGGAAGAGAGGTGGGGAGGTCTCACCCCGTCTGGTGAAGCGATTGATTCTACTGAAGATCAAGAGAATCGCCCCGTCGGAAAGAATTGTGATCGCGCGAACGCCCAAGGCGAAATCAATCTTTAACCTGAGGCTAGTAGACTTGATCGTTAGCGCAGGGTCAATCTAGTTGGCTTCCTAAGCGCCAGGCTGGATCCCACCAGGAAACAGACATGCTCCGTCCAGAAGAAAGCGAAACTTCAAGCTGTATGAGAGCCAGCTATGCGGATCGGCAACTCAGGAAGATTTTGGCCAGCCGGGAGTTCATTCGAGCGGACCGGATGGCTCGATTTCTTACATACGTCGTGCAGTGCCGGTTGGAGGGCCGTTCGGAAGACTTAAAGGAACGGGCCATTGGCGTGGCCGTATTTGATCGGGAATCGGATTGGGATCCCAAGCTCGATAACATCGTTCGCTCCGAGGCGCGGCGGCTTAGGACCAAGTTACGCCAGTACTATGAGAGTTCGACGGGCGACGAGTTTGTCTTGATTGACATTCCCACGGGGGCGTATTCCCCGGAGTTCAAGTTACTGCGGCCGCCCGAGCCGGAGTCGGCGGCGGACGCCACACCCGCGGGGGCGGCCGCTCCCCTGCACTCTCCACAAACACTCTCGCTTCCGAAGCCCGAGCCTGATCCCGCTCCAGTCAACTTTTTGCCCCGGCACGCTTGGTGGCTGGCCGTAGCAACAATCGCGGGCGCTGTGGTTTTCTTGCGGGTTGACCACGGATCGGAAGCCAGTGCAACCGGGCACTGGGAGCCCGCCAAGCCCTTCGCAAACGAGATCGGGACCGAGACGCAACCGGCGATCTCGCCCGACGGCAACCGGATCGCCTATGCTTGGGACCCCAAAGGCGACAATTACGACATTTACGTCAAGCCGTCGGAAGGCGGCCCTAGTGTGGCCCCGCAGCGAATTACGTCCAGCCAGTATGCGGATCTTTACCCCGCCTGGTCGCCAGACGGAAGGAAACTGGCGTTTTTGCGAATCTTGGAGCGGGAAGCTTTGATAGTGGTGAACGATCTGCCAACCGGCTCCGAACAAGTCGTTCATCAGTTGCGGCGGAGGTCTACCGGGTGGGCGGACGAGAATCAGCCCTATATGGACGTAGGTCCCTCGTGGCTGCCCGACGGCAAGTCTCTAGTCGTCAGCGATGCGGCGCCAGGAGAAGCCGGCTATGGCATTTATAGGGTCTCGCTGGACCGGAGCGCCCCCACCCTGATCCTCAAGTCCGAGCGCGAAGTAACCGACTTCTTTCCCAGAGTATCTCCCGACGGGACGAAAATCGCTTTTGCGCGCTATATCAGCCACGGAGTAAGCGATCTTTATGTTTGTGAGATCGATGGGCAGCAGCTGCGGAAGATTACCTTCGACGGCCGATCCATCCAGGGATTATCGTGGGCAGCGAATGGAAAAGCGCTCTACTACAGCGGTTGGCGGCAGGGCCGGCAGATTATTTGGAAAGTGGCCGCGGCGCGAGGGTCTGTACCCGAGGCGTTGGCCGATTCCGGTGGTGCCGCCGCGCTTTCAATTGGCCCTCAGACCGGGATGCTCGCTCACACGGTGGTGGCCGAGAATTGGAATATATGGCGGATTTCCTTGGCGGAGCCTAAGGCCACTCCCTCGCGATTCATCGCCTCGTCTGGCCGAAATCACGGTCCGTCCTTCTCTCCCGACGGCAAGCTTCTCGCCTTTATCTCCGATCGGGATGGCGATTGGCGGATTTGGCTAGCCAGCGCCGATGGCGCCAACCAGCGCGCGGTGTCACAATTTGACGGCAACTTTCTGGGTTCGATCACCTGGAGTCCAGACTCGAAATGGATTGCCTTCGACGGTCGGCCCAAGGGTAACGCGAACATCTTTCGAATGGATGTGACCCGGGGAGGAGTCCCGGAAGCCGTCGAAACGAATCATTTCGAGGAACGCATGCCCTATTGGTCCGCCGACGGGAAATACTTGTTCTATAACTCAAACCGCGATGGCGCGGTCGCCGTTTGGAAGCGCTCGCTCGTCGACGGCCGAATGACCAAAGTCGGGCCTAACGGCTCGTTTAAGTCGATGGTCGATTCCACTCAGCCAGGAATTGAACGGCTGCTTTTTAACATTTTGCGGGGGCCGGTCTATGAGGGTGGCATTGATGCCACCAGGTATTACCGCCCAGTGGGCGCTCATGCCGAACCGGAGATCAACTGGACTCTTCACGGCGCGGCAATCTACTTCACGCGGGAGGAAGCGGGCCGAAAGGGCTCCTTCTATGAATTGCGTGACGGGAAGAAAAGGTTGGTGGGCCAATCGGAGGGGGATCTAGTGGGTAACACGTCGAATCTTGCGGTTTCGACCGATGGAAAATGGCTGCTCTATGCTCAGCGTGACCATACCACCAGCGACATTGTGGTCCGGCGCGCCGTGGGTCATGAATAGACAAACAAAAGGAAGCGCGGCCCGACCGCGCTTCCTTCGAGGCAATTCCGGCCGGCCTATGAAACCCAGGGGAAAACCTTCATATCGACGTAGTAGACCTGCAAGCTCCAATTGAAGCCGCGATCAACCTCGCCCTCCACCGTCACCTCTCCCTGATGCTTTCCAATCATCCCGCCGCCGCTGAAGCTTCCATTCAATCCATCTCCCCAATTCGCGAAGATCTTCCAGCCGACAATGAGCTTGCCTTGGTCCGAGAAAAGGAACGTGTGCTTTTGTTTACGGCCCGCATCTTTCCAGAAATCGTAGGTGTGGGAGATCGTCTGGTCCCAGGTCTGGACCAGAACCTCTTTTGGCAGATTCTGCGTCTGATTGGTAAACCCATATTCCTTGGTGTACTTGCCCGATTGACCGCCATCGCCATGATCGGAGTTGACCAAGCTTTCATAGAACGAGTAAACATCGGAGGGCGCTTCCAGCGCCGCGCAGATCTCCTTGGCGTTTTTCATGAGCTTCTCGCGCATCGCGGTATTCGTAGGCAACGAAGCTTGCCCCGCTTCGAACTCCTTCGTCAATTGAATGATGGCGGCATCGAAAGTTTCGCCCGTTGGACTCTTCTGGCGCCCAAAGAACGGCGGCAATCCCTTTAGTAAGGACTGCGCTTGAACTACATAGAAGCGCAACACCTGAATCTCGGCGAAAACTGTTGGGTCAATTTGAAGAGTGAGCAAGACCTTATTGGACAGTTGGGCGTAGTGCGTCAAAGTTGCCTTTCGCGGTACAAACTGCAAATGCGACGGCTCGCCCGTCTCCGCGTTCTCCTTGAACCATGCCAGCGCGAGGGCGATGCCTTCCGGCGTATTGTCGAAATGAGGTGGCTGGTGCTTAGTGCCTTGCATTAAGTACTTGCACGAATAAGAAATCTGATTTTCTTCGGTTTTCCGCGTAAAAGCGGCCGCGCCATTAGCGGACATCACGTCCGGCACTTCGGCGCTCATCGACGCCTTGAACTCAGTCAGAGACTTTGACGTTGCGGCCTGACAAGTATAGATGCCAATGAAGCGAGCGCCGGAGGTCCAACTCGAAACGTAATAGTCTCCGTAACGTTCACGGAATTTCTCGGCGCTTTGGTCGAGCACTTCTCTCGCCTCCGGACTAAATTCCGGGGCGTCAGACGGGTTGCCGGGGCCATCGCACACGATCTCATAGGTGGCCACAAACGTAAGCGAAGATTGCGAATAGCTTACGTCATGTAGAAATTGCGCGGATGCTGACAGGTTTACTCCTTCCATGTTATAGGAGCCGCCAACTTCGACGTTGAAAATGTTCTGGAATGATTGAACGGATTCGACCCGTTCGATCCGCTCGGTCACGTTGAAGGGCGGGAATCCAGTGACTTCAAAAGGCATCAGCGCTGAGACGCATGGCTGCCCCGTCAATGCATTGATTCCCTGGCCCGGCTTATAGGCCAAATATGGCTGGTCTGCTAGCATTCCTGCGAGCGTGGTCGTTGGCGCAGATAGTGTCACTTTTCTATGAATCATCGATAGCCTCATTGAGATAAAAGGGGGTTTAACTCCGTTGCGGAGCTATTTGACAAACTTCAGAACGCGCCCCGTTGTCGGGAGCCGCGGCCGGACTCACTTAGAGAATTCTGCCCAGGAATCAGGCTGGGCTAGTGAGCTTCCACTTCGATCAACGCCTTGGGATCTCGTGGCGGAGAGGAAACAGGCACAATGTTTCCCGATGGGTTGCAAGGAGTGCCTATTCCCGACGGTGAGTACTGAGTAGCCGGACCATTAAGTGTTTCCCCGGTCCGGTTGACCTGGTATTGACCGCTATTACAAGCTACCCACTTGGTGTCAAACCTGAATTGTTTTCCGCTCCTGGTAAAGTTAGCTTTTTGCTCCAACAAAATTGCTTCTTCAAGCGTTCGTGCCAAGCCAGGAAACTTAGGCGCTGTCTCGCCGCCGAGGATACCGCCCGTCCAGACCGTGAGGCGAGTCGCTCTCGCCGACAAGAAGTTAGTCTCGACGTTTCTGTACTTGGACTTAACGCCGAAATGTTCCTTATCCAGGATTGCCATTGAGAGGCCACCCGCCGGCACGAAGCTCGGATTCCGCGTTGGCCAGTTTGGCCAATCATCGCCTAGTACTGGGCTAGTTGATCCTTCCTGGTAGTCATAAACCGGCATTCCGTAATTCATGAGCGTGGCTTGCCAGTCAGCGATCTGATCTCCATTCGGTTGATCCAGAATCGCGAAGTCGTCGATGCGCAGTTCGCCAGTGGAGCGGAAACTCAAATACACCGTCTCCTTGAGACATTTACGTTTTGCGCACGGGCTAACTGGATCCCAAAGCTTGGTAGCGAAGCTCTGGTCGAATATGCGGTCTATTTGCTTACCGACGTACCAGGCGCCCTGAGGGCCACGCAAGACCGAGACGGCGGGCCGCTGATACGAGTCGGTAATCGTAAGCACGTTCTCTATAGTCGTCGGATTTAACCGTGCGGAGGGCATCTCAATGGCTACCGTCAGTCCCTTAGCAAAGTCTTCCGCGCCGATCTTAAGAATCTCCGCAACCCGAGGCCTACTGCCGCTCAGATAGAAGGAGTTATTCTGCAGCGTCATATCTGCGATCTCGACGCACCTCCCCGTCATCCGATCGAACGGGCCCTTCTTACAAGCCGACGTGTCGACAACGAGGTCCATGACCATAATGCCTGGAGCTCCGACGGAAGTTTCGCTCGCGGGCGGGATCACCCTTTCGTTCTCCGGAGCGGCAACCGGCGTCTGGGCGCCCCAGGCGATCCACTTAGTGTCGCGTCTTCCCGTTACGGTCAGATAGTTAACGGCGTTCTCGTACATGTCCGTCGTAATGCTCGTGGCCAGTAGTTGCTCTTTGCCGCCTGGAGGCGGAAAGAAGAATTCCAGAGCTGCGGAAGCATACTGCTTCAGACCTTGTTGGAGACAAATCGATCCCAGATTGGGATTTACCCACTCCTGAAACGTACACGTACCGTCCGACCGGCGCATGCCTTCAGGGAATGGGTTATAGGAGACAAATGCTCCAACGCCGCGGTTCTCTCGAACGTCTTTCATGGATTCGTTCTCGAGGTTGATGCCGGGGAAGCGCGTCTGCCAATCGACAGCGATCAATCGATCGTAGTTTTGCCGATAGTCCTGTAGCCAAGGCTCGTAACGTTCGCGCGTCTTGACCTCCCCGTAGCGATTCCAGTCCTCCGGGTAGATGATGAAAATTAGTGACGGCAGGTACAGCAGCCCCTCGTCACGTACTTTCTGCGCGAAATTGGCGGCGGCAACCGGAGCTGGTGGTTCAGTACGCGCCACCTTCATAGCCTTCAAATTCACTTTGTAGATCAACGCATGGCGGAGATCTACTTTCTCGGCCAGCTCAAACGTACGAACCTCCTTGAGGATGGCCAACAACTGCCGAAGCTGCAGAGATTCGTCATACTCCAACTGGCTAACCACGCGATCTTCCCCCTTAATGTCAAGCACAATAACCGCGCCGCGCTGAACGACTCCATTCTGGGCAATTCCGTTCGGAATCAGCTTGATTCGGGCGAGGTAGTGATCGAGGAACTCCCGGAACGACTGGAAAAAGATCGCACGTTTGGTGGTTCCTGATCCCGTGTACCCTTTCTGTCCATAGCGATCTGGTTTGAACCGAAGATTCAACTTCGAGCTTTGGGCATCAAGCTTGTAGATGTTGTTTTCGGTCGGGGAACTGAGTTCCTTGTTGAGCGCCTCGCCGCGGAGGTCCCAGTCATGGGTGAGAAACGAAGATCCATCTTTGGATACCCTGACATCCAGCTCGATCACCTCGAGCTTATCGTCCATTGCCACCATGGCGCCCTCAATCGTATTCTCTGGGCAGTAATCCCATCCGCCGCGGTGTGCGGTTACGAGAATGAGAGATTCGCGATGGACAGGCCGCTGCATCTCATTCTGCACAGCCGCCAGGCTCCATGACGAACCTAGGCGGGCGCGATCACCGGTCATGGCCAAACTTGGGCACGGCCGTTGCCCCAAAACTGCGACGGGGGTCATCAGCATGAAAATGAGAATCACCCAATTGACATGTGGGGTCCGGATGGCTTTTAAGGACTTCATTGTTAACTCGACGAGCCTAAGAATGCCATCCTCGCCTTAGCGTTGAAAAGTGGGAATCGAGGGTGAGGGCGCGCAAAATTGGAGTGAGGGGGAATCTCACCTTGCCTGCATGCACAATCTGTGTGTTGCAACATTGCGAAGATGGGCATCAGAGTCGTGCAGGTGACATATGCATCGCGCTGAACTCTATTGTGCTTCATTGACAAGGGACGCGCACTTTTCCCTGCGTGAACGTCGCCGTTTCGATCCAGGGCTCCAGTTCCATGTTTTTGGACTGCGTTTCTGCACCTTCAGCTCAGCGCCGCCTGCGTAGCGCAGGAGTGGGTTACGATGACGCTCCAGCACGGAGGCGGGTTCTTCAAGGGTGCTCGCAGAGGAAGTTGCGAACGAAGCGCGACGTTTCCAAGGAGGTCTACCCGCGTGCCACAGAGGCGCGGAAGGTTTTTGGTCCAGTCGTCGTTTGGTGCGCGGGGGCGCGGCACAATTTTGTGCCGCGTTTCGGGCTGAAAAATGTTTCAAGATGGATGCTTGGTTTGAAAGTGTTTTAGAATCAAGGGAGCACTCTTCGAGGGCGCGTAGCTCAGTTGGTTAGAGCGCCTGCTTCACACGCAGGAGGTCCGGGGTTCGAGTCCCTGCGCGCCCACCATTAGAATCAGTAGTTTACGATGCTCCACAAATGCAATTTGTGGAGCATCTGCTTTTGCGGCAGGCGTTCCAGTGGCGCAAAGAACTGCTTCCCAGCTCAACTGCCTTATGTTCCAATTCACTCGGATGAATCCTCATTCAAGGTTCCAGATGGCAATCCTCGAAACGTATCAGAACCCTTTCAAAACAAGGCTTTTCTGCTTAGAACTACTCCCTGGTTTTCAGGTTGAGCTTCGTATTGAGGATGCGGTCGAATTGTGCGGACGTGGCGAGCGGGAGGAGGTAGCGTTGGTGATTATGACCCGGACAGCAGCGATATAATGACCACAGGAGTGACCACATGGAGTTCCATACGGTGCGCGAGTTCCGCGATAAAGCGACGTCGATCCTTCGGTCGACAGAGCCGGTCTTCATCACCCGGCGCGGCAAACTGGCGGGGGTGTATATGCCCGTGGCCGACGGCGAATTGCCGTTGGATCTGAAGCGGCAGCTTTTTGGGGTTTTGGCGGAACAGATCCGGCAGGAACGAGAGGAGAAAGGCGTTCCGGAGACTGAGATCCTTGACGACTTCAATACGTGGCAGAAGGAACGGCGTGCGGCTCGCGGTCGACGCTAACGTTCTCCTTTCAATCTCCATGGGCGGCGTTGCCGCTAAACTTGTAGTGGGCCGGACTTTGAACTGCTCTCAACCCGCCACACCTTTGCCGAGACGCTGGAGTACCTTCCCATCCTCGCGGTCCGCAAGGGTCTTCAGCTCGAACGGATGGAGCGTTCGCTGCATTCGGTGCCGATCCAGGTCCTTAGCGAGGAGGTATACGCTCCGCACCGGGAGGAGGCCGAAAGGCGAATGGCGCAACGAGACCCGGAGGACGTTGATCTGCTTGCCCTCGCCCTCCACCTTGGGTTGACCATCTGAACGAATGACCGGGACTTTGCAATCTGCGGGCTCCCCGTCATTTCGACCGCGCACTTACTAGCGCAGACTCCTTCAGTCCCGCAGCGAGTGATCGCCACGCCGGCGTGTCCGTGTTCGCTGCGCTCATCCGGCCCACCGGTGTCCCCGATTTCCCTGAGTTCCTTGTTTCTTGAAACCCGACATGATGCCGCCGACACGTTCAAGCTACGCGCGGAGAACTTTCCAGAATGTTCAGCCATGACTGCGGCCAGACTCTGGCCAACTCGCGAGTGAATCGCGAACGCGAAAGACACCGTATCAAAACTCTATCTGTTGCGAACAAAATGGTTCCGTGCCCACCATCAAGCAGTTGGCCTAGTTTGTTGAAAAGTCAACGAAACGGATGGAATCCTTGGAGCAATTGAAAGCATACCTTCTCCTTCACACGCAGGAGGTCCGGGGTTCGAGTCCCCGGTTCAACTCCCCATTCTCTTCGCGCAGTTGCTGCAACTCACGCAACTCCGCAATCCCCATCCCCGAAAACTGCTTCTTCCATCTGTAGTAACTGGCTACACTGATCCCAGCCTTGCGGCAAACTTCTACCACGGCCTTCCCACTCTCAACCTCCCGTAGGATCGCAATTACCTGCTCCTCGCTCTTGCCTTTCCGTGCCATTCCTCGAGTCCCTTCCTTCCCCGGCTCGAGGCCTCCCTCAGGCCGCAAATTTCCAATTCTTTCCAGTTTGGCTTCGTTCAGTTTTTGGGATGAAGGTCAACCGGGTTTGACCCAGCGCGGGGCGATTCTAATGTTGCTGGCGCCGGATAGCGAGGGCGTCCAGGCCGCGGCCGAACCCGTGAACTCGCCGGAATTAGCGAAGCGGATTTATGCACAGGTGCGGCGCGCGGAGGCCTTTCAGGTCCTTTTAGACGTACAAATTAAGCGGCAGGTGCCGGTACGAACGGAGATGCGTGCGACGCGGATTCTCGAATTTGAGAAGTAGGCCGCGCGCAGGCAACCGATTCAACACATTTAGCGGGAGACGGCCGTGAACTCGACGAGGATGCCGGCGACGAATTTGGCGGTAATGGATTGCCGGGGGGAACTTGAATACTTCCGGGTCCAGACTTCGAGGCCGTTTTGGGAGTTCTTACTGGCTTCGTCGGCAGGGCCAAGAAGCTGTTCCACTTGGGCGATCGTCATGCCTTGGCGCAAGGACGGCTGGCTCGCGGCCGGGGCGTCGTTACGGCTGGGGGCTTGCGGTGTCGGGGAATCATTGGGAAACTGCACGTATTTTGACAAGGCCTGTTGGATCGCCGCCGGGGAGGTGGCTCCTTCTGGCACGCCGTCGCGGTACCAGATATTGAAGCGGCTGCCGTCTTTGACCCGTTCTTCGCGGATCAGGATTTCGCGGTCGATGCGGGCCTGGGCATTGATGGCGTCGCTGACTCGATCGTCGCGGCGGCGTTGGTAGCGTGCACGGTTGAGCTCTCCATGAATACGGTCGCGTTC
>Ga0224723_1000986_pt1 | contig 18102 bp, 15 predicted proteins | sample Balambano_FR2_Me_FD_161647 | JGI IMG/M metagenome (GOLD analysis project Ga0224723, IMG submission 161647) | Freshwater sediment microbial communities from Lake Towuti, South Sulawesi, Indonesia - Balambano_FR2_MetaG | ecosystem: Environmental > Aquatic > Freshwater > Lake > Sediment | place...
ACGCCGCCCACCCCATGCGTTCGGCGAACTCGGCGAAGCTCACGTCGTCACCCGCCTGCACCACGTCGATGTAGGACTGGACGGCTTCGTCGAGGGTTTCTTCGGGGGCCTCTTTCAGCGCCCCTACGCCGAAAGCCCGCAAATAGTCCCGCACCCCCGCGCGCAGCGCCAGCGCCCGGTGGGGGCGTGCGAGGGCTTCGATGCCCGTGGCGCCGAACACAGACGTGATGGCGGCAGTCGATAGCCCTTTCGACACCGCCAACTGCAACGCCTTGTCCGGGTCGAACCCTTGGCCGCGGCGGTCATAGTATTCCGGCACGCCGGACTGGGCGCCTCCCGTACCGGCTGCGAGAGGGGTGGCCATACGGGCTGCGGCCGCCGGCGCCCCTGCGCGAGCCGCCAACCCGAGTGCCGGACCGAGCGCCGCCGTCGGCAGCAGCTCAGCACCCGTCTGACCGATCATCGCCAGGGCTTCATTCATCAAGCCCGGCTTGATGGAGTCTGGCCCCGTGCGCTGCTGCGCCGAACCGAACGTCGCCATCACGTCGTCTTCCGGGGCGCCCGTCAAGGCCTGGAACATGCCAGCCAGGCGCAAGGTCCCCGCGTCGACGCCGCGTTTCAGCGCCCCCAGCCCGGAGGTCGGTTCCTGGCCTTCGGGCCGAGCGATCTGAGCAACGTACTGGGAACGATTCGCCGCTGGCAGCCCGCGCGCCACACGGGCCCTGGCCAGGAAGTCCTGGTAGGCGATCGCCGTCTGTTCGGGCTGCTCGACTCCCGCATCGACGCCTGACGTTTCGCGCTGGAACCGGAGAAAACTCTGCAACGCCTCTTTCGCGGCGGCTTCCGCGTCTTGTTCGAGAACGGCAAAGTACGGGCTGCGTTCACCGTTGGCCTGGACATCGGCCACGACTTCATCGAACGTCGGCATAGCGCCTCACTGGCCGGCGAGCATGGCAGCATCCAAACGCTGGGGCAATCCTTTGCCGCCGACCCGCGGCGGTGGCGCCCCCTGAGCGTTGATGATCTGCGCCATGAGCTGGAGCAGCCGGTCGTAGGGCACCGGCGGCGCCGTGACGGGCCGGGGGGCCGCACCTTCGTACGTCACGATTACGCCCGGAGCCGACGAACTGAACGACAGCCGGGGCGTGTTCGCCTGGGACAGCTCCTGCGCCAATCGCTGTTCGATCTGTGTGAGCTGATTGGGATCAAGCCGGCTCAACGCCTGCTGCGCCGCCCCCGGGTCCGGCTCGACTTGCTGGTTCTGCACGGCGAACCGATTCGCCAGGTCCAACGCCAACGGGTTCAGTCCAGGGCGCTGAACACGGGCCAGCTGTTCGTTCAAGCCCGGTCGAGCCGAAGGGTTCGTCAGTCCTGCCAACGCCGCCGCGAAATCCTGCCGCGGGTCAGGGGACGGAGCCGACGCCACCGGCCGTTGTGCCTGACCGAGAACCGGAGTGAGCCGGTTTTCCGAGGGCTGCGGCCCCTGCATGACGGACGGACTCAGCCGCATGGTCTTCGGTTCAAACTCCATGGCTTGTTCTGCCGCCGCCTGACCGAGAACCGGAGTGAGCCGGTTTTCCGAGGGCTGCGGCCCCTGCATGACGGACGGACTCAGCCGCATGGTCTTCGGTTCAAACTCCATGGCTTGTTCTGCCGCCGCCTGGGCGCGAACGATGTCTTCCGAATGGCCAACGAGCCGGCGATACTGGTCCAGCAGTTGCTGTTCCTCGTTCAGCCGCTGATCGAGTTCGTCTTGTAGCTTCGGGTCTTTCTTGAACAGACTCGTCGCATCGAGCTTGAGGTCCACCGCGGGGTCTTTCACCGGAGTGTACTGCCCCGCCGCTGCGGATTCTTTCAAGAGCTGTTCCGTGAACCGCTGCATTTCGGCCGGAATCTGGTCCGCCGGGATGCGGGCCATGCCAGCGTTCACTTGGTCGCTGACCTGGCCGAGCAATTCTTTCTCGTAGTTCTCACGCCGCGTAAGGAAAGATTCGTACGCTTTCTGATCAGTCCAGGCGGACTGAATGGCGCCACGCCCCTGCCGAAGTTGCGACATCGCAAACCGCAACTCGTTCTGATCACCCGACGCCAACGCACCGCGGAGCTGCTGAATGCGCTGTGAGTTGGTAGCCAAGCGGTCTTTCAGGTACCCGACGCGATCCTCCTTCGACTGCCGTTCGACGGCGCGGGCATGTGCCTGTTCTTTTTCGCGCAGAGCCGTACGGAATTGCTCGCGCTCGTAGGGCACAGTGATCAGCGTCTGCGTCAAACGCGAACCTGCGTCGAGCAGACCGCCGGGGGCCATGAGAGCTTCGAGTGTGAGGCGTGGCATAGTTACACCGCAGGGCGTTGTGGGTCGACACCGGGAAGATCCATCGCGCCGGGGTCGAGGTATGGATCGTACCCACCGCCGGGTTCCGACGGATTACGCATACCCCCCGGCTGGCCGCTCCAGCTGCCCCCTGTCGCCGGCAGACCGCCGGTGGTTCCAGTCCGGCCGGTCGTGTCAGAGGCGTACGTGAAGTTCGTGCCACCGGCAACGCCTGTGCCGATGTTCTGGAGGATGCTGCCCCAGAAGGCCTCTTTCGCGCCTTTCTTCTGCGCTTCCTCCATCGCCAGCCCCAGGTCGTACATGAGCCGGTTGAAGTCGTATTGCGTTTCCGCCTGCCGCACACCGGTGAGCAGGCTCCGCAGCTCAGCTTCGTTGTCGAGCGGACGCTGAGCGAGCGCCAGCGTCTGCTGGTTCTGCGTGTCGTAATTCCGCCCTCCCGTCAGGTACCCTTCGGCGGCGATCTGGTCGAGCACCGCCTGGAGCATCGGCTGTTCCCGGTTCTCCATGAAGCCTTCCTGCGACTGCTGGTAGGGCCGAGCCTGGGGTTCGTAGGCCCCTTCCGGCCCGCGTAGAGCAGCCAATGCACGGTCGAGTCCTCCTTGAGCGGTGCCACTGCGCGCCGCCCGCGCCTGTTCCGCTGCCTGCACGCGCTCGGGCGATACCCGACGCTGGAAATAGTCCCGTAGCAGACCGCCGCGTTCCGTGGCGATCGACTCCAAGGCTTTGCGCAGGTTGTCGCTGATCTGAAAATTTTCGGCCGCCACCGCCTCGCCGGCAGCGCGCATCTGTCCAGCAACGCGATTCGTCGCCTTCTCGCGTTTGCGCTGCGCCATGAACTGCATGGCGGCGCCAGTGCCCGCGATGCCGCCGCCGATCCACCCCTGAATCATTGGCCGCCCCTGGCGCGGTTCACGTGGTCCTGGTACTCCTGGGCCTGCTGATTGCGGTTGTATATCTGGTACTGCTGATTGCCGACGTTCAGCAGGTTGCCCCACGCCCGGCTGAACTCGTCATCGTGGCCCCGTTGCAACTCGTCTCGGTTGCGCCGGAGCTGATCGAGCAACGCGTTGCCCTGGTCCTGCACTCCATAGGTATGCGCGCGTTGTTTCAGCGACGCCATCAACTGTGGATCAAGGTCATAGCTGGATAGAATCTCGTTCACGCGCGCTGCTTCGAGTGCCTGCATGAGCCGATCCCGTTCACCTGCGAACTGGTTGGCCAGCTGGCTACCGGCGCGCGAGGCGTCGCCGGACAGCCCGGCTTCCTGGCTAGCCTGAACCGAACCGCCGATGTTGCCGGATTCCGCGCGAGCGAATGCTTCCTGGCGTGACCGGGAACGCAGCTGGTTCAGCAGGTTCAGGAAAGCCGCCTCCTGCACCGGCCGGATCGCCATGTCGATTTCGCGCTGACGCTCCGGACTGTCGTAGAACTGATTGATGGCGTCGCGGTTCCCCTGCTGCATCTGCGCGTTCCGCGCGAGCAGCATCAGCGACTCGAACTCTCCCGGCCGGAACGTGGCTCCCGGCGTCAGCGCGATTCGACGGATCGCCAGATCGTTCGACAGCGCGGGCTGTTCAGCCCCGAGCTGCTGCTGGTCACGCATGGCGTAGTAATCAAGCGGCATCAGGGAATACCTCAAAGATACCACGTTGTTCGAGAGCCTGAATCTGAGCAGAAGTCAGCGCCGCTGCAACGGTTGTTCCGTCCGTGGCGCCGTCTGGACCGACCGCCGTGGTGGTCTGTGTGCCCGAGAACGCACTGGCCACGAACGCCGCCAGTCCGCCACCGCCGCTGCTGTTGTTGTCCACCGTGTCGCCCCCGTTGGCGTTGATCGTGCCGTCAGTGATCGTGCCTGCGGCCACCGCCCGCGCCGACCCGCCGCCACCTCCGCCACCATCATTTGCCCCGCCGCCGATGTCGTCTGCATCGCCCCCCTTGACGTTGAGCAGTGCCCCGGTGAGCACCAAGTTGGCACCAGAGTAGATGGAAATCCGTCCACCGCCACGACCGCGCAGAGCGTCGCCCGCCGGCGTGTACGTGCCGTTGCGACATCCGAACGACCCGCGAGCGAGCCGGTAGGTCGGGAACAGGTAGGGCCGATTCGACCCCTGGTAGATCGACGCGGGAGCCGCTGCGGCCGCGCCGTTCGCGGAGGTTCCCGCCCCGCCCGCGGTGCCTCCCGCGGCGCCGGGGCCACTGCCGGTGGCGTTGCTCAGCACGGCGTAGTCGCGAAACCCGTCGTTCCAGCCCACGCCGTCGCCGGAAGTTTCAGTATTGATGGACGAATGCAGGAACCAGAAGGCGCGAAGGGTTGAAGTGACGGTGATGGTGCCGACAGCCTTGAGGAAAATGTCGTCTGCCGTCAGCGCCGCCGTGATGCTCATCGTCGACAACGTATCGATGATGATGGCCCGCCACCGCGCGATCCGTTCCGGGGCCGGAGAGTACACGCCCGACGGACCCCCGTAGGGCTTGTCCAGCCACGCCGGATAGGCGCGATGGTGGGTCCCATCCGTGTGAGCAGTGATGGCCGCCGTGATCGACACAGCGCCACCGGCCCGGATAGACAGGTGCGGGCACGTGATGGCAGCAGCAATCGTCACAGTGCCCGTCACCACCAGCTCGATCGGAGCCGTCGAAGTGATCGACGCGGTGTTCTGTAGGTTGAAGTTGCCCTCGCAGAAAATCCTCGTCGGGATCGTCAGATTCTGACCGGCAGCAATCGTCAGGTCCTCAAAGTAGAACTCACCGCCGCTGTTCAGACTGACGATCGGCCCCGCCGGCAAACCGTCGCCTTCCAGGTCGAAGTCTGGCAAACCCGTTCCGGCCACCGGCAGTGCCGCCGCGATGGCGTCGTCGACGTATTTCTTGTTCACCGCGTGGTCATTGGCCCCGGGCTTCGGAACTCCAGACAGCGTGTGAACGGCGACACTCCCCGGAGTTGTCGTCTGATCGACATCCGCCGTGGCCGTTGCCGTCTGTCCGAGAGTCACCGGCCCGGTGAGCGTGCCCTCGGGGGCCGTATCCTTCAACCCGTTCACCGACAGCTTGCCGGGCTGAGCTGCTTCGATCAAATCTTCAACCTGGCCGAGAGTGGCCCCGTGCGCGTCCGCAGTTCCGGGGGCCATATCGATGACCTGATTGCCACCGAGGTCCAGGTCGTTGACCATTTCGTTTGAACCGTCGAGTCGCAGGAAGGCTTGCAGCGCCGACGTGACCTGCGCCAACACCGTGGCCAACTGCTGGTGTACCACCACGTCACCCTCGCGCAGCGAAGGCGGACAGTTCCGAATCCGGAAATGCGTCCGATACATGGCGCCACTGAACAGCCCATCGACGCCGCCGGCCATGCCGACGAGGCTCGATACTCCAGAACCAGAGAACCCGATGGGCTGATTGCCGAGGGCGTAGGGTATTTCGTGCGTGAGCGTTACGTTCGGCCCCGCGGCTTCGGCCTGAACGGCGAGGGGCGACGCATTGATGGCTGTCACCAGATTCGCTGCGGTGTCGGCGGGGGTGGCGCCGATGGCCACCGGGATGTGCGTGATGCCGACAGACGAATCGGTGTCGAACTCGAAATTCAGTGTGAGGGCGCCGTCGCTGAGGGTGAGAACGCTCGCCTCTGACGGAACGGCGATAACCATCGACCCGACCGCCGCAGCCGGCGAGACCGTCACCCCCGACCGCTCGTTCAGCTCCCACTGCCCGGTGAGCGGGCGGGTGCCGTCACGTAGCACAAATCCCGCCACGTCGCCGAGCGCAGTCTCCAGGTTCGTCAACGTCGTAGCCAGCTCAGCCAACGCCGACTCAACGTCGGCCCCCGTGAAATTCGCAGCGAGGTCGGCGATGCCAATCATCGACGCGCCTTCGTCTTGAACCACCGATTGTAAGCGGTCGATCACTCCGGCGAGGTTGGTGTAAATCTTGCAGGTGATGGCCACGCCGCCGGCGGGGGCGACAGCGAAGGTGACGCTGGTATCAGTGATGGACAGCGGAGTGGTGATCACCCCGTTGGCGAACACCCGAACCAGATCGACAGCCGCATCGATGGGCTGGAGAAAATTGAACACCGTCTGAACGCCGTTGCCGATGCCAAGGTCCTGGTCGGTGATCACGTCATTCAGCCGGACTGCTTGATCGAGCTTGAGCTTGCCGTCGCTCGTGTGCGTGCGCTTGAGCAACGTGATTATTTGTGACGCACACTCGGAAATCCGTGACAGCTCAGCCTGCACCGCCGCGGCGGAGATTTCATTCCCGGACTGTTCGTTACGTACAAAGTCCGTGAGGGGGGTGTAACGGAGAGGGTACATGGTCACTCCAGGCCAAGGAGGGAATCGTCTTCGAGCAGCAAGAAAAAGCCATCTTCGAGCAGCAGGGCGTCATCGGTGATAGCCGGGCTACCACCGCCCACGGGTCCCGCGGCGAACAGATCAGCGAGGAATCCGGCGGAGGCTTCGAGCTGATAAATTCGCACATCACCGAGCCACCCACGGAAGTAGAGCGAGTCGATACCCGGACCACCTCTGCCCAAGCGCATGGGGCCGCCGAGCGTAGGAAAGTCGCTGGAGTTTTCGGCGTCGAAGGTTGGGACCACCCCCGACCCGACGAGTACCGAGTCGACATAGACAGCCCCGGCCCCCGACGCCGACCGTACAAGGGCTACGTGGTGCCACTGATCATCGAACAGATCGGGGCAGGCGAATTGGCCCACCAGGTCCGCCCAGCCGGCACTCGATGCACCGCCCTGCCGTTTGATCGCAAAGACCGACACCCCCTGGAAACGCCACCCGCCGATGATCGGGTAGAAGCCGTCCGGCGTATCAGCCGGGCACCGGACCCACGCCGTGAACGTGAACGCCCCAGTGAGGAACACCTGCTTGCGCAGGCTGATGTCGGCGAACGTTGAGCCGTCGAAGAACGCGAAACGCTGTTTGTCCGCGTCCTCCCGCCAGGCGGGAGTCCCGGCCCACCGCATCGGGGTTCCAGCAGATGTCTCACGGCTGATCACGTCGCCGACGGCAACGCCGCCGTCGATGTGCTCGGCTACGTGCAGCCCTTCGGCCACATCGTGCCCTCTGAACCGGAACACCAGGTCCCCCGAAGTGACCAGGCGGCCTGTCACGGGGTCGAGCACCAGCCACCGGCGACCGACGTAGGCTATCAAGGGCTGCGTCGGTCCGCGCGTCACGGGGTCGTGGGGCGGTCCGGCCGATCCGATGAGGTGGATCAGCTGAGAAAAGTGATCGGCCAGAACATAGTGGTCGCGGACCATCCGGTCTTTGCCCGGGTTGAACCGAGCACGCTGAACAGCGTCGCGGTACTCATCGTCGTCCGCTCCGTCTTCGTAACTGAGCGCCCGCGAGGCCAGGAACCGCGTCACCCCGCTGAACCGGCCATTCGGGTCATGGTGCTGCCACACCACCGCCCCCTCCGAGGGGTCATAGACGATCACGCGCGTACGGGAGACGATGCACAGGCGCGTGCCGTCATAGACAGCCGCAAGGAACGTATTGCACCGCGGGATGTCGTGGCGTTCGACCAAGCGAAGCTCGTTCAGATACGGCGTCCACGTGTAATAATCGACGAAGGATTTGTTGCGGTAGAATACCCACACATCCCCGCCGACACTCTGTGGCTGGAGGGGGTCATAGGGCTGTCCACGCAAAATGAGCGCCGGCTCATCGGGGGTTTTGATGCTGGCGACTTCGGTGAGGTCCGTGGTACGGACCACCAGGCTGGTGGCTCGGGCATGGAACAGATACTCGGCCCCGGTGGTCAGCGGAGGCGGGGCCGTTTTGCACCACTGCGTCGCTGCTGCGGCTCCGAGAGCTTGATCGGTGGCTTCGGCGTACGGGGTGGCGAGAGACCTCGGGTATGCCAACGTCAGTCGGCCATCGGCTACGGGGGTCCGTGGTGCGACGAACACCACCGATTGCGTCGAATCGAATTGCGCTCCGTTCGCGGGAGCCGGTGCCCAGAACCGCTGATTCCGAACCGTCTGGAAGGCCCCCGTCGTTTGGTTTCTAGCCAGTGTCAACACACGACCGGCGTTCGGATTGAATACCAGCACCTGGTCAGCATCGAACGGTTCCGGCGCAGCGGCATTCACGAACGGGGTCATCCGAGACGCGCCGACCGCCTCAGATGAGAAAGAATGTTTCTCGGTCTCGGTCATGCAGTCCCCGGCAATACAGAACACGTCAGGCGAATCCCGCCAATCACCGCCCGCGGGCGCAACTCGACGCGCACAGCAACCGCATGCAGCAGCGCATCGAAGGGTACGGTGTCCGTGTCATAGGTCGACCCTGAAACTCGGTACGCCACAGGCACCCGAACCGCTCGATTTCGCCGGTCTGGCAGCATAAACACGTCATAGGTGCCCTCGGCCTCGGCGTCGAACGTGAGCCACTGCTTCTCGACGGCGCCGATGCCGCCGTCGACGAACTGCGACTCGAAGTATGGCACGAAAATGCGCGGACCCTCTGGCGAATCATCGTGCTCGGCCGACGGAGCGAAGCGATACACGTCATCCCCAGAACGAATGTAGAGGACCCCGTCCAATTCCGCCCAATAATCCACTCGAATTGGCAGATTCCACCGAGTGAATCCTGTGATCCCCATCGAAGGCAGCCATTTGTAGGCGAAAACCGTTGACGTGGAGCCGGAGTTGAAGGCGCACAGGTACTGCGCGCGGGCCTGCGACCAGATGGAAGTGACATCCTCACTCGGAAAAGTGATGAATGGCTGCGACAGCCCCCGGACCGGGGCGCCGAACCCCTGTTCGCGCAGCTCACCGGTCTGCGTCTGCGTTACCAACGACTGGAATCCGCCCTCGGAGAAATAAAACACGTCGCCGACGACCGGTTTCAAGGACCCGAACACATTCGTACCCGGGCCGTTCAGGGCAAAGCCGAAAGAATTCCGTGCCGGATCGGCGAAAACGTTCCAGAACTGCATCGACTGAGCGAACACCACGGCTAGTTTCCCCTGGTGCAGCGTGAGCCCCGTTATTTCCGTGTCGGACAGCGCGTGTTCGTTTACGTTCAGGAACCCGGCGTCGTCCGGCGCCGCGGTTTCGGACCACACCCCCGGGCCAAACTCGGTTGAGCTATATTGGATGACTCGATCCAGCAGATTCACAGCGTACAGCTTCTGGCCGATCTTGGCGACACCGGGCCCCGGGACGAATCCGGTTTCGATTTTCGTCTTGATCGGATCAGTGACCAGCGCCGGAGTATCACGGACCCAGTGATGAACGTACTGCCCGGCCTCGGTCCGAAGAACCAGGTACGGCAAAGCCCCTCGGCCGCTCGGCCCCGCCCCCCACGAAGTGACCGAAGACACCCGGACGTACCGATTGAGCGCCGTCGGCTCGTTCGGAGTGTCTCCGATGACATCGCCGGTAACGTTCGGTGGGAGAACCGCCTGGATACCGTGCCCCGCGGGGACCGCCACCCGCAGTCGACCGCCCAAGGCGTACAACCCATGTGTTCCAGCAGGGAGCTGAGCGTGCAGCACCAATCCGTCTCGCGCGCGGAGGTCGCCGGCATCGGTCAGATCGCAATCAACGGCATCCCACACTGACGACGGATCAGACCCCGCCTGCAAACTGCGCTGGTCGATTCCGCGGCACGGCGCCGGGGCACCGCCCCTGCTTGGGATGTAGAGAGGAGTACCCGGCATGGGCTACCACGGGTTCCAGCCGTCGGTGAACGACACCCCACGGCCGACTTCGCCGTAGGCTCCCGATCGTGGTACCCGCTTGTCCCGAGTGACATAGTGGGATTTGCGCCCACCAACGTTGAAGACCCGGCCCTCTCCCTGTGCCCGCTTACGCTGCAACAGGTAGCGCCGATAGGAGCGCTCATCATCGGACCCGCCGGGCTTTTGATAGTGCAGTTTCATCAGAATCGTCGCACGCTGGATCAACAGCTCCGGCTCGAAGGGCAGGAAGTCTTCGCCGTCGTTCAGCGATGGCAGCTTCCGTTTGAACGTGATCACCAGGTTCACGTACTGCGCAGTGGGCGCGGGCAGCACTTCGATTTCCTTGTCGACGACCCGCCACCGGTTGGGGCGCCCGGTGGCGACGCGGTGAGTGGTATCCTGGGGCGTCGGCATACGATCGTGCCGGCGGATTCCGCCGTCTATTGGCCAGAAGCGCCCCCGATCATCTTCGACGCTCACCTCCAGAATGCCGCCAACGTACGTTTCTTCCGGGTACTCGTACCGATCCTGGCCCTCCGTCAGTGGGATGCGAACGTCTGCTTTCAAATCGTCCCAGGTGGCTTCGCCAACCAGCTCGCGCATGGCCTGGCGAAGATAGGTCCGGGCGCGTGGCTGCGCCGTCAACGTGGCGGTCCCCTGCGAAGTGAACCCCGCCCGTTGCAACACGTCGGTTATCGCGTCGTTCACGGACACGGGGTCACTGATCGGCATGGGTTAGCCTTCGTTGAACGGCGATACCTGGGTGGGTTCCGACTGTGCCGCGGGCCGCGTGAACGACAAGACGAGCTGTGTTGCCCCGGCTTTGATGGTTTCACTGGTGGCCGGGCCGATGCCCGGCACGGCTTCGAGTTCGTTCAGCGTGGAGGCGGCCACGGCTTCGATCGAATCGAACCCCGCGGCGAGCAACGCCTTCGCCAGCTCCGGCCCGACCCCCGGAACGGTTTCGAGCAGCGCCAGGATGCGGACTTCCTGGTCCCCCGGCCCTTCGGCGGTGTGAACGGCTGCCTGGAAACCGCCGTCACGGCGAGCGGCAGCTTCGAAGTCGGCTTTGAACCCGACGATGGAAGGATAGACGGCGTGCACCGACTGGGCGCCGTAGGTGGCAATCAGCTGCTGGTAGGCGGCCTCCGCCGAGTCGACCGTCACGAAGTCGTCTTCGCGCGGATTGGGGATTTCGTGGATCTTCATCTGAACGCCAGACGAAGCGGCCTCCAGTTTCAGGAGGGGGATTTCGTAGCGCGCGGCGGGGCGCACGTGGGAAGTCGAGCGGACGAACTCGACCAGCACCTTGCGGAGCTTTGACATGGTCACGTTCCTTGGCGTGCCGAAAAGAACGCCCCCGCGCGCAGGCACGTACGCGCGGGGGCGGGGGATTACGAATTGAACTCGTGAACGAAGTGCGCCCGCGGGTTCTTCGTGTAGAGCATGTACCGCCCGTCAAACGACATGCGGGTCACGCGCTGATCAATCGAATCGAGCGGGATGGTCAGCTCCTTGTCCTCGCCTTGGCCGTGGCCGAAGCGCAGGGTCTTGGTGTTGAGGCCGTAGGCGCGACGGTTCCAGGTCGCATCGCCGGTGAGCTGCGCCATCTTGTCCATCAGCGGCACGTGCACGATCGGCGTCTTGAGGAACGACCAGTCGGTATCGGGGATTCCGATGTCCACGGGGCCGTTGCCCTTGAGCTGCTGATTCATGTTGTTGCCGTAGGCGGCACCGGAACCGCGCACGCTGTCGTTGTACCGGTCGATCCAGCCGCCGGCGGCGAGGATCACGTTGATGCCAAGGCCCTCGAACCCGCGGTTGTAGAGCATCGCATTGCGGAACAGCCGGGTCATATCGCGCTCGAAGGTCGCGGCCGTGCTGGTAAGGAAGGCGCCGTTGCGCATGTCCTCGTTCGCACGACTACGGCCGCCGTAGGTACCGACCAGCGGGGTCTTGGTCACGATGTCGGTCAAGGCCACGGGTTCGTTCGCGTTGCCCGAGACATTGTGCAAGAACTTCTGTTCCAGCAGGATGTCCCAGCGGTCCATCGCCGATTCCATCTTCTCCTTGAGCGTGTCGAACAGCGCCAAGCCTTCGGCGACCGACATGCGCTTGGCGAAGTTGGCGCTGCGGCTCTGGTTCGGCTTCACAACATAGCCAGCGTCTTTCAACTCCTGGTGCCACACTTCGACACCCATGTGGACCTGGACGCCGTTGTGGATCAGGTCGAACCCCTCGCGGATTTCGAGGAAGCGCAGACGGTCCTTGTTGTACCAGATTTGCATTTCCAGTTCGTCGGCTTCGGATTTGTACTTCACCGCGACCTGGTTGCGGATGAACGGCACAACTTTCTTCGCTTTGCTCAAGACGCCCATGAAAGGCATCTGCACGCGGTCAATGACGTGGGGTTTCTTGGGATTGTCCACGTAGTCGCGGACACCGAACAGCGTCTCGGCGAGCTGTTCCTGGGAGAGGTAGGTGGGGTATGGCATGAGAGTCCTTGGAGGATGTTACCGACCCTTCACGAAGCTCAGATTGCTCACGATGCTTTCGCGGGTCGGCGGTTTGTTTCCCGGCTTGGCCACGACACTCCGACCTCCGGAGCCTCGTGATACCGGGTCTGGCGTCTTCGACACAGTGCTCGGCTTGCGCTGAGCGACGCGGGCCACGGCATCACGGATCGTGCGCTCCCACAAGTGGAGCGGCGTGCCGCGATAGTTGGCGAGTTCCGCGTTCACCTCCTTGGCCAGGCCCTCCCAGTCCGTCCCGAACTTCGTGGCGAACTCGGCATCGAGCCGCGCCATGATTTGTGCTCCGGACTCTGGTTTCTTGACGAGTGACGGAACCTCCGCCGGCGCGACGGCCGTACGAGGTTGTTGTGTCGGATCAGCAGCCCGGGAGGGCTGTTTGCGGGTGGCCTGGATTCGCTTCGCCGCGGCCTCAGTCATCTGGTCATCATCAACCAGCGCCTTGAGGTCATCGTCGAGCCTATCCGGCTCCGCTTTCGCCGGGGTGTAGCCCAAGGTTTCGGCCAAACGACCGAGTACCTTTGCTGCTGCCGCCGGATCGGTCTGAACCACAATCCCGAGCTGCGTCCATTCGTCGAACGCTTCGGGGGTGATTCCGACGTTTTTCAACGTCGTCTTGAGGCCTCTCCGGTACTGCGCATCTTCGAGGGCTTCGGCCAACTGGGACTCGGCTCTCTTGCGCTGGGCGACCAGTTGTCTGATTCGCCGTTGCGCATTGGGCGAGAACGCCGCCGTTTCCGCTTCGTCGGGGTAACTGTCATCCTCGTCGTCCGCATCGGTCCCGGCTTTCGCCGTGGCCTTCGCGGCGGGAGCACGTTCAGCTGCCACACCGGGTTCAGAGTCCTCGTCGGCTGTCGCCGCCTCGTCCTCGGAAGATTCCGATTCCTGGCCCGTCGTCTGATCCGTCTTCTCGTCTTCGGTCTGGTTGTCAGGCTGATCCTGTTTCGCACCCTCGGACGACGTGTCGTCTTTGGTGCCTCCGCCGGTCAGCGTCTTCAAGGCCTCCGCCATCCTCGGGTTCTTGAGGTAGGCCTCGTGCTCTGGAGACAGGTTTGCGGTGTCGTCCGCCAGCGACTCGGACTCGATGCGCTGATCCTCCGCTGACGACGCGGAGTCTTCGTTTACGTCTGGTGGCATGATACATCCTGGGGGTTGGAGTTCAACGGCGCGGTGCGCCTCCTGGGAGTGACGATGGTCGGGGCATTCCTGGCAGCCCTCCGTTGGGGGTCCCCGGAGCCGGGCCACTCGGCCCGCCGGTGCGCAGCCCTTCGCTCGGCCGTGGCGGTCGCGGCCCGCCGCCCGCCGCCAGCGCCGGGTCCTGCTGGATGCCGCTGAAATCGAGCACCTGTCCGGTTATGTCTCCGAGCATGGAGGCCAGGAACTGCGGGGGCATCAACATGCCGTGTTCTCGCATGATCTGCGACACCATCATCAGGTGGTTCAGCTCGGAATCCACGTCCGGTTTGCCGGCCGGGCTGACCGACACGTCCAGCACCAGCTCCGCCAACAATCCCTCACGTTCTTCGAGCGACTGCGGGAACACGATCCCCGGGCCTGCGATCTGAACAGCGTTCTCGCGCGGCAAGGCACGAACAATGATATGGGCCATTTCCACTACGATTCTCGACAAGAACCGGCGGAACAAATACATTTTCCGATCCTGCTGTGACTTGAGTTGCTGGCCGGCGAACGACACCTCGGTCGCCAGCTTCGCGCTGCCCACGCCCCCGAGCCCCGACGCCGGCATGCCGGCCATCATCTGCATCTCCATCAGCACGTCAGCGGTGCTCACCAGCGCCGGATTGTAATCAACACCGTCGAACTTGAACAGCGACGACTGGATTTCGTCTGGTTTTTCGACTTCGATCACCTGATACGGATGCGAGTTCTCGAACTTGTCGATTTCCGGCCCCGACATCACCCCCTTGGCGATGAGCAGCCGAGGCAGCGCCGCTTTGCGATACTCGCGGGCATGCGAGCGCGTCGAGTTGAACTCGTCTTGCAGCGGCATCAACAGTTCCGCGTCCGACGGCGCGTAGAACCATCCGTCCAGTTCATTGAACCACAGGTAGAAAAACGGATACCACTGGGGTCCGGTGTTTCGCGGAGTGAACGTGGTCAGCCAGAAATCCGTGCCCGGAATGAACACGTACACCGTGCGGTCGGCGCGGTCCCACAGCTCCCACACGTCGAACTTTCCATCGTTGATCTGCGGGCGTTCGATCTGATCGCCGGCCTGTTCAGCCTGGCGCTGTTCATCCAGCACCCGGTCCTGGTGAGGCTCGTCGTCTGTCGCAGGCAACATGGCCTGCTGTTCCGGCGTCAGCTTGTAGGCTCCGATCACCTCGGCTTTTGTCTTGCGGGTCCGGTGGGCGATGCGGGAACTCAGATGGTAGAACTCGGGATTGTTGATCGACCCCCAATCCACGCGGATGTCTTCGATGTTGATGGGGTCGAAGTCGAAACCCAGGTACCGGGGAACGTCGTCCAGCTCGGCATCGGTGAATTCGGCCCCCTGCAACAGTTCCATCACTCGCTTATCGATGGGGTCGATGGACGCGACAACATCAACCCCCTCCGGCCCCTCCACCACCACGGCGCTCGCAGGGGTTTTCTGCTGACGATACTGCGTCACCAACTCACCCCGCAGGTATCGGTCCAACTCCTGCATGCTGGTGTAGTCTGCGCTGTCCTCGCCGAACTCGCCCGCCTTGAACCGGTCCCGTAGGTACCGGAACTTGAACATGGCGTTCAATTTCTCATCGTGAATCTGTGCGCCAGTAGGCGTGCGCTCCGGGTCGTCGCGCCAAATCAGCTTGACCCACCCCGCCCGGGTGGTCTTAGCCGCCCGAGCCGCGGCGTTTGCCGAGTCGCGCAGATTTCCATTCTGAACAAAGAAATTGACCAGTAGCTCGGTGGTTTCGGCGAATCGGATGTACGTCGGGGGCGCGATGTTCGGCTGTCCCGGCGGCGCCCAGTATTTCGGCTTGGGCTTGAAGTTCGCCCGCGGATCGGTGGCGGTGAGCATGGCCAAGTCCGCCTGCATGTACCGCAACGTGTGGTGCGTGACGACGGTATCCTCGTCGTCTTGCATCAACACATCGTTCATCCAATCCCGCAGCATCTGCGCACGTTCAAGAATCCCTGTGATGGGATCGGGCGTGATGAGCCACTGTTCAAAGTCACGGATTTTCTCCGCGGCCGAAGGCTGCGGAGCAGCGCCGTCACTCGTCGGGGCCTGTGGCACCGGATCATTTCCGACCGGATCGGTCATGGATTACTTGTCCGCGTAGCTGGACTGGCGGGCGTGAACGAGCACGTTCACGTCACTGGCGCAGGTGATGAAGAACGCCGCGATCGGATCACCGCCAGCGGACCCGGTAACGAACCGGAGTTTCAGCACCACGTGTTCGTCGGCCGCGAAAACCGCACCGCCGCTGTTCTGGTGTGAAATCGTGATCGCCCCCGCGCTCCACAGCTCGTATTCGAGGATGTCCATCGATTCCGCCGGGAATCCGGGTGGACGTGGCAACAAGACGAGCGATCCGATACTCGCTGCCGGGATGACTCCGGCGAAAATGCGGTCTGCGAGGGTCAGCTTGTTCACCGTCATGGGGGGCTCCGTAGGTGGGTGTAACGTCGAAGTCCAGCGCCTAGTCCAAGGCCTCTGCGCCGGCGCCGCCGAATGACGGTAACGACCGATCCTTCGTCAGCGTACCATACTCCGTACCAGATTCCATTCCAAGCTCCATCCCAGCTCATGTGGCGTCCCGCGTGGTGATGGTACGGGTGCCACCGCTGCGCGTGCCAGCGACACGGGTCTTGGTTCCATCGAGTGAGCGGAACACCGGGTTGCCGTCTAGGCCAGTTGCGTTGCCCTGGGCGACGGCGAGCAGGAGCCGGATGGCTGCCTTGAGCGATAGCCCTCCCTCAACGGGCGCTTCGAGCACCGCCCCGGTCACGTCGTCCTGTGACAGCTCGTTGACCTTGATGGACGCGCTCAGGCGCAAACGACTACGAGGCTGTGCCGACGCGATGACTCCGGTGCCGGTGAGGTTGGCATACCCCGACACCAGGCGGCTCAGGCGGGCGTACGTGGCCACACCGCCGCCCAGTGTGGCGCCCATGCGAATGCTGCCACGCGGCTGCGCCGCGCCGATGGCGCCGGACCCATTGAGAGTCGCGGCCATCATTACTGGACCATAGTGCGCGTGCCAAATCCACGACGCGAGGGGCATGATCAATCCGGTTCGACGGCGAACTCGATCGCCCAACGCAAGGAGCCGACCGTACCAGAGCCGATCTGTTTGACCGCGGCAGCTTCACCGGGACGCAAGACAAACGGACGCGACCACGGACCCGGAAGACTCAGCTTGTTCGTGTCTTCAAGCAGGCGGTCCAGGTTGCCGACGGCGGCGGTGTGTTCCTCGGTGCTGACGTTGAGGTAGCGGCGGATGGCGCCGTCGGTTCCAACGCCAGAGGTCGCGCCGCCGTAGATGCTGACGTTCGCCAGCGCCGGATCGGCGCTGTTGTTGGGGTCAGCGGTGATCGCCGCGCCGCCGGCGGGCGTTCCATATCCCTGACGCTGGAAGCGGTATTCGTTGACCACGCCGGTGACAGCGGTCAGGCCGTTGTAATAGTACAGTCCGAGCAGATAGAGCGACTGCGCGCTGCCGCTGTCGTTGCGAATGAGGATGTGGTACTTGTTCGCTGCCGGCGTGATCGCTGCCGACAGCGCCCAGTACGTCGGCAGACCCGGAAAATAAACCCCCTGTTGCAGCAGCGTATCCGCACCGCGTACCAGCGACCGCATGTCGAGTTTGTCACCGGTCGAATCGGGCGGAATCTGCGTGTTGGTCAGGGCCATGGATCAGTCCTCCGTGACCGTGAGAGCGCCGACCGGAATGCGCGGGGTGTCGAGCGCCGACACGATGACCGGAGCGGTCAGGGCACCGCTGTACAGGATTTGCCCGGCGCCGCTGGCGGCTGTGCCGATGGCGATGTGCGTGAGGATTTCAGTGCCCAGGCCGAAACTCGCATTGCACTCGGGGAACGTCGCCTCGGTGTTCAACGTCGCCGTGGGGCCGACAACGGACCATCCGGTTCCGTCGCGCGTGATCGCCACGCGGGCGTAGTCCGGATACGCGGCCTCGCTAGTGTTCTGCGCGCCCGCCTCGCCGGGATCGGCGGTGTGCAGCGACAAGTACAGGATCGCACCGTAGGAGGGCATCGCCACAGCATTGAACAGGTGCCGCACCAGGTCGTTCTCAGTGGTGTTGCCCTTGCTCATAGCTGTCCTTCGGCAAAGCGGCGCAGCGTCGCGCGGGCGTCGGCGATGCGCTTGTCGAGCGCAACGGCTTCGGTCCGCTTGGCCCTCAGCCCCTCAGTCAACTCGGTCGCCGTGTTCGCCAGCTTCGCATTGAGGGCCTCCAGCTCCCGCCGCTTGTTCACCGCGTCGGCGACCAACGCCCCGGCCTTCGCCTCGGCCTCGGCCAGATACCGTGCTGCATCGTGCAGAACGATGCAGCACGGTAT
>Ga0224723_1000987_pt1 | contig 18101 bp, 15 predicted proteins | sample Balambano_FR2_Me_FD_161647 | JGI IMG/M metagenome (GOLD analysis project Ga0224723, IMG submission 161647) | Freshwater sediment microbial communities from Lake Towuti, South Sulawesi, Indonesia - Balambano_FR2_MetaG | ecosystem: Environmental > Aquatic > Freshwater > Lake > Sediment | place...
CACAACCCGCTTCAGCCCCAGCTTTGGGGTTTTTTTATTGTCAAAATGTAAAAAAGTGGCGTAAAGTGGTGTGAAGTGGTGTAAAATGTCTTATGTTTGCTTAGGAGAACCTCTGTAAGGGGGTAAGCCAAAGACAACCACTACGTCAATGACTTTCTTCACCAGCGAGTACGAGAGTAAGCTCGATGCCAAAGGCAGGCTCATATTGCCTGCGCGCTTCAAGGCTCAACTGCCCCCCGATGAGGGTGTGCAGCAGCTCATGATTCGCAGGGGCTTCGAGCCATGCCTCATGCTTTATCCTATGGTGGAGTTCAACAAAGTGTTCTCGCGCATCTCAGGCCTCAACGAGTTTAACGAAGAGCACCGCACGCTGCAGCGCAACTTTCTGCCCGGCTCGGTGCAAGTAGAGCTTGACACTGCCGGCCGGTTTCTCATTCCGCGCAATATGCTACAGTACGCCAGCATCGAACGCGATGCCGTACTGGTGGGCATGGGCAACCGCGTGGAAATATGGAACCCCGCGCATTACGAGAAACACCTCATCAACGACCCTGGTGAATTGTCGAAGCTGGCCCAAAAGCACTTGGAGCAGTAAACGGTGCGCTCTGGAGATGGTATCATGAACAAACCCGCCAGCATCCAGAAAACCGAAAACGGCAGCTACCACCTGCCGGTGATGCTGGCCGAGTGTATGGAAGGCCTCCGGATAAATCCGGAAGGGATTTATGTAGATGTGACTTTCGGTGGCGGGGGTCACAGCTTGCAAATTCTGGAGAAGTTAAAAGGTGGCAGGCTCATCGCTTTCGATCAGGATGATGATGCCCGCCAGCAGGCTGAGCTGATTCAGCATCGTTCTTTCACATTCTGTCACGCCAACTTCCGCTACCTGCAAAAGTTTTTGAAACTGCATGGAGTTACCCTGGTAGACGGGGTGCTGGCCGACCTGGGCATTTCTTCGCACCAGATCGACACGGCCCAGCGCGGTTTTTCCACCCGCTATGATGGCCCGCTGGATATGCGCATGAATCGCAGTGCGGCCGTTACGGCTGCCGATGTGGTAAACACGTACACCGAGCAGCACCTGCACAAGATTCTGGGCATGTATGGCGAAGTAAAAAATGCGCGCACCGTTGCACACGCCATCTGCAGGCACCGCAGTACCACAAAAATTAGTCGCATAGGCGAGTTGATTGAGTTGCTCAACCCCATGGCGCCCCGCGGTAAAGAGTTTAAATATTTCGCCCAGGTGTTTCAGGCCCTGCGCATGGAGGTAAACCAGGAAATGCAGGCGCTGGAGGAATTTTTACTGCAGTGCCGCGAGGTGATAGGCCCGCAGGGGCGACTGGTAGTGATGAGCTACCATTCGCTGGAAGACCGAATGGTAAAAAACTTCATCAACACCGGTAAGGTATATGGCGAAGTGGAGAAAGATTTTTTTGGCAACAAGTTAAGGCCCTTCGAGGCCGTAAACCGAAAGCCGATAGAAGCGACAGAACAGGAAATAAAAAATAACAACCGTGCCCGCAGCGCCAAGCTTCGGGTGGCACAACGAATAGCGTAATGGCAGAGAACAAGTTTAAAGATGCGATGGAGAAAAAAGGCCCCGGCACGGGCGCCAGCATTTTTTCCACTCTCGAAAAACGCTTGCGGCTGGAGAACTACTTCGAAGAAGGTTTTCCGGTTCAGTACCTGCCCAAAATTCTGTTTGCCATGGTGTTGAGTCTGCTCTACATCGGTAATACCCACTATGCCGAAAAGACCACGCGCGCCATCGACCGTCTGCAAACCGAGGTGGAAGACCTGCGTGCCGACTACACCACGCTGAAGGCAGACATGATGTTTGCCAGCAAGCAGAGTGAAGTAGCCAGGCGCGTGAAGCCCCTTGGCTTAACGGAAAGCTTACAGCCCCCATTTAAAATTGTAGTGAACACAGATGAATATTAAGCGATCCATATTAGTTCGCGTTCGCATTGCCTTCTTGATGGTGCTGGTGTTCGCCCTTGGCGTGGCAGCCAAGATAGCGCACATACAGGTAGCCGAGGGAGAAAAGTGGGGTAAGATGGCCGAAGACATCATGTTCGATTACAAGCAGGTGAAAGCCACACGTGGAAACATTTATTCCGACAACGGCAGCTTGCTTGCCACCTCGCTGCCATTCTACAAAGTAGCGATGGACCCCACGCTGCCGCGCAAGGAAGTTTTTGATAAAGGCATCGACTCCCTCGCTATGCTGCTGGCCGGCTACTATCAGGACAAGCCCGCATTAGCATACAAGCAGCAGATAAGAGATGCGCGAGCGCTGGGCCGCCAATACCTCGTGTTAAACCGCAAACAGATCAACTTCCAAACCAAAAAACAAATGTCGGCCTGGCCTATCTTTCGCGAAGGGCGATACAAGGGTGGGGTAGTGTTCGAAAAAATTGATGTGCGCTACCGGCCGTTTGCAAACCTAAGCAGGCGCACCGTGGGTTTTGTAAACGAAGACGGAAAAGGTGCAGGGCTGGAGTACAGCTTTAACCACGCCCTTACCGGCCAGCATGGCGAGGCGCTGTTTCAAAAAATCGCGGGCAGCACCTGGAAGCCGGTGTTTGATGGCCGCCATGTAAAAGCTGTTGATGGCATGGACATCTACACCACCATCGACATAAACCTTCAGGATGTTGCCGAAACTTCGCTGTATCGCCACATGCTGCAGCACGATGCTGACGAGGGCACCGTGGTGGTGATGGAGGTGCACACCGGCCATGTGAAAGCCATCTCTAACCTTACGCGCCAGCACGATGGCAGCTATGCAGAAGAGTTTAACCATGCCGTGGGTGGCTCCTTCGAGCCGGGCTCTACTTACAAACTGGTAACGATGCTGGCGTTGCTGGAGGAGACATCTGTAGAACTGGACGACAGTATTCAGACCGGCAAGGGCGAGTATACTTTTTATAAACATAAAGTGCGCGACCATGAAGAGGGTGGTTACGGGCGCATTACCGTGCAGCAGGCTTTCGAAAAGTCGTCTAACATCGCCATGGCTAAACTCATCGATCAGCATTTTGGTACGCGGCCATCCCGGTTTCTTCAGTTTGCCGATGAACTTAAGCTGTCCAGGCCCATGGGCTTGCAAATAGCGGGCGAGGCGGCTCCCAAAATCACGCGCCCTTCCGAGAAAAACTGGAGCGGTATTTCGCTGCCGTGGATGGCCTATGGCTATGGCTTTGAGATTTCGCCCATGCACACGCTGGCATTATACAACGCGGTAGCCAACGATGGCAGAATGATCAAACCGGTTTTCGTAACCGCTATCGGCCGTGCCGACAAAATTGAGCAGCAGTTTGAGACGGAAACACTCAACGCTAAAATCTGCAGCCGTAAAACACTCGACAAGTTGAAGCTTTTGCTGGAAGGCGTGGTAGAAAACGGCACGGCAAAAAATCTTAAAAACACACACTACCGCATTGCCGGTAAAACGGGCACTGCCCAGATATTGACCAACGGCCGGTACGAGCGCAAGTACATCACTTCGTTTGTCGGTTACTTTCCGGCTCACGCGCCCAAATATTCCGCCATTGTGTTGGTGAAAAATCCAAAAGGTGTGCACCAGTACGGCAACAGCGTAGCCGGCCCGGTATTTAAAGAGATTGCCGACAATATCTACGCGCGCGACCTGCATTTGCATAAGGCCATGGAGAAGAAGAAGGTGCTGGAGCCTGGTGTGTTTCCCGTGATACGTGCCGGCCACCAGCAGGAGCTTACCATGCTCACCAACGAGTTGGGTGTTTCCACGCATTCCACCACCGATGAAGAGTGGGTGCGCGCCACCAAAGCCGGCAGCGCAGTGGTTTGGCGAAAGGCTTCGTTTATCGCCCATACGGTGCCCGATGTTAACGGTATGACCTTCCGCGATGCCTTGTTTGTGTTGGAACGCTGCGGATTGAAAGTGGTGTATGAGGGTGTCGGTCGTGTGGCAGAGCAGTCGTTGCCGCCCGGTACGCGGTTCGCAAAAGGTACACGAATTTATGTTCGCCTCAGGTGATGAAAGAGTTGCGCGACATATTGTATAAAGTTGCCATCACCTCTACTTCGGGTAGCATGCATCAACCTGTGGCAGGTATTTGTTTTGACTCGCGCCAGGCGAAGCCGGGGTTTGCTTTCATTGCTGTTAAGGGTACGCAGTCTGACGGGCATGCCTATATAGGCCAAGCTATTGCCGCGGGCGCAGTGGCCATCGTGGCTGAGACGTTACCCGAAAAACTGGTCGATACTGTTACGTACGTTACCGTGAAGAGCAGCGCGTTTGCGCTCGGCACCATCGCGGCAAACTTTTTTGATAACCCCTCGGCAAAGCTCAAGCTGGTGGGCGTTACCGGCACCAACGGCAAAACCACCGTAGCCACGCTGCTATATAAGTTGTATATGTCCATGGGCTTTAAGTGCGGCATGTTATCCACAGTTGTGAACAGAATTGTGGATAAAGAGGTTGTCGCTACCCATACCACACCTGATCCCATCCGGATCAACCAGTTGCTGGTGCAAATGCTGGAAGCGGGCTGTTCCCACTGCTTCATGGAGGTGAGCTCGCACGCAGTGGATCAGGGTCGTATTGAAGGGCTTCACTTTGCCGGTGCCCTGTTTACCAATATCTCGCACGATCACCTCGACTACCACCACACATTCGAAAGCTACATACGAGCCAAGAAGGGTTTCTTCGATGGCCTCTCGGCCGATGCCTTTGCGCTGGTGAACGTTGATGATAAGCGCGGGCCGGTGATGCTTCAAAACACCAGAGCTAAAAAGCATTTCTATGGCCTGAAGAAAATGGCCGATTTCAAAGCGAAAATTATTACCAACGCCATGGAAGGCCTGGAATTGGAGATCAACGGCCGACAGGTGTGGTTTAAGCTCGTAGGCGATTTTAATGCTTACAACCTTTTGGCTGTATATGGTGCCGCGTGCCTGCTGGGTCAGGCTGCTGACGAAGTGCTGCTGAAGTTGTCAGCCCTTACGGGCGCCACCGGACGCTTCGAGATGGTGATGCCCGGTGGGCGCTTCACCGCTATTGTAGACTATGCCCATACGCCCGATGCGCTGAAAAACGTGCTCGAGACAATCGGGCAATTCAAACAGGGCTCAGTGATTTCTGTGGTAGGCTGCGGAGGAAATCGCGATCGCACTAAGCGCCCCCTCATGGCCGCCATTGCCTGCAAGTACAGCGATAAGGTTATCCTTACGTCCGACAATCCGCGCGATGAGGACCCGATGGAAATTATCAAAGAGATGCAACAAGGTATTGCCCCGACAGATGCACGTAAAACTCTGGTGATGGTAGACCGTGAGGAGGCCATCAAAACGGCATGTATGCTCGCCAAAGAAAAAGACATAGTGCTCGTGGCAGGCAAAGGGCACGAAACTTATCAGGAAATAAAGGGAGTGAAGTATCCTTTTGACGATAGAGAAGTGGTAACGCGTATGTTAAAAATGTTCGCAAACTAAAATGCTCTACTATCTCTTCGACTATATCGAGCAAAATTTCAACCTGCCGGGCGCTGGCGTGTTTCAATATATTTCATTTCGGGCTGGTGCTGCCGCTGTTTTGTCGCTGATCATCACCATCACATTTGGAAAGCGGCTAATCGACATGCTGCGCAGAAGGCTGGTGGGTGAAACTATTCGCGATCTCGGCCTGGAGGGACAAGTCCAAAAGAAGGGAACACCAACCATGGGTGGAATCATCATCATCGCAGCCATTCTTATTCCCTCACTGCTGCTGGCGAAGATTGATAATGTGTATGTGCTGCTGCTGATCATCACCACGGTGTGGCTGGGGGTAATCGGGTGGCTAGATGATTACATTAAAGTATTTCGAAAAAACAAAGAAGGCCTGGCGGGCCGGTTTAAACTGGTGGGACAAGTGGGGCTGGGTATCATCGTGGGCGTTACCCTGTCCTTTAATGACAACGTGGTGGTGCGCGAAGTGAATCCGGTAGTAACCGTGGAGCGCATTGAAGCGGGTGACGAGCCGGACTATCGCGATATGCATTCAACGAAAACTACCGTGCCGTTTTTTAAAAATAATGAGTTAGACTATAGCAAGCTACTTCCCTTTGTTGCCAACGACTACACCTGGTGCGTGTACACACTGGTGGCTATCCTGATCATTGCCGCCATTTCGAATGGTGCAAATCTAACTGACGGTATAGATGGTTTGGCAGCCGGCACCTCGGGCATCATTGGCCTCACGCTCGCCATCTTTGCGTACCTCTCCGGCCGGGTCGACTTCAGCTCGTACCTCAACATCATGTACATTCCCAACCTGGGCGAGTTGGTGATTTTTTGTGCTGCGTTTGTCGGGGCATGCCTGGGTTTTCTGTGGTACAATGCCTACCCCGCACAGGTATTTATGGGCGACACGGGCAGCCTCACACTGGGCGGTATCATAGCTGTGCTGGCGCTGGCCGTGCGTAAGGAGCTTATCCTGCCGGTGCTTTGCGGCATCTTCCTCATAGAGAACTTATCGGTGGTGTTACAGGTGGGCTACTTCAAGTATACCAGAAAAAAGTATGGCGAGGGCAGACGCATATTCCTGATGGCCCCGTTGCACCACCACTACCAAAAGAAAAATATCCACGAAGCAAAAATTGTCGCACGCTTCTGGATTGTGGGCGCCCTGCTTGCCATCGTTAGCCTGGCTACACTGAAACTAAGATGAGCAGGCAGATAACCATATTGGGTGCAGGCGAGAGCGGAACAGGCGCAGCTATTCTGGCGAAGCAGAAGGGGTATTCTGTCTTTGTATCCGATCAAAATGTCATTAAAGACAAGTACAAAGCAGTTCTTGTTCAACATGACATTGCTTTTGAAGAGGGCCGGCATTCGCTGGAGAAACTCTATCCCTGCGAATTGGCGATTAAAAGTCCCGGTATTCCCGACACGGCTGAGGTAATAAAGTTTCTACGACACAAACAGGTGGAAGTGGTGGATGAGCTGGAGTTTGCTTTTCGTTTTTTAAAAGGGAAAGTCATTGCCATTACCGGCACCAATGGTAAAACAACCACCACACTGCTGACCTATCACTTGCTGAAATCGGCTGGGATGAAAGTGGCCCTGGCCGGTAACGTGGGCGACAGCCTTGCGCGGCAGGTGGCCGATGATACGCACGACTGGTACGTGGTGGAGATCAGCAGCTTTCAGTTAGACGGCACTTCTACTTTCAAACCTCACATAGGCATCTTACTGAATATCACCCCCGACCACCTCGATCGGTACGAGTACAAAATAGAGAACTACATCGTCTCAAAGTTCAGGTTGGTGAGCAGCATGACGGCCGATGATCATTTTATCTTCTTTGCGGATGATCAGGTTTCGGGGCCCATCAGTAAGTCCAAACCAATAGCCGCGCAACGCGTGGGTATTTCGTTAACCGACAAAACAGCGCCTGTGTATGCCCACGAGGGTAGCATGTTTTTTAATGTGGGCATGACGTTCTCCATAAACCAAACCGATACCACTCTAAAGGGTCCGCATAACCTGGTGAATACAATGGCAGCGGTTACGGCTGCGCGATTAGCCGGTGTATCGGAGGTCGCTATCCGCAGCGCACTAAAAATGTTTGTCAATGCACCGCATCGGCTCGAGTCAGTAGGAATTTTGAACGGAGTGGAGTTTGTAAACGATTCAAAAGCTACCAATGTGGATTCGGTAAAGTATGCGCTTGGAAGCTACACCCAGCCGCTGGTGTGGATAGCAGGCGGGATCGACAAGGGCAACGACTACAGCCTGATCAAAGACGAAGTGCGCCAGAAGGTGCGCGCACTTATTTGCATGGGTGCAGACAACCACAAACTGGCAAACTTTTTTACTGATATAGTGCCACAGTTGCGGGAGGCCCGGTCGATGAAGGAAGCCATCGCGGCAGCGTTGGAAGTGTCGCGCGCGGGAGACGTGGTGTTGCTCTCTCCCGCCTGTGCAAGTTTCGACCTATTCAAAAACTATGAAGACCGCGGCAACCAGTTTCGACAGGCGGTGCGCGATCTTATGCAGCCGGCAGAACAGAATTTAAACGAAGACCGTCATGTCAAGAATTAAGAGTTGGGCAGATCAGAACTTGCAGGGTGACCGGGTAATCTGGGCGGTGGTGCTGCTGTTATCGCTTATCAGCATTTTGGTAGTATACAGTTCCATCGGCACGCTGGCCTTTAAGCGAACCGTGAGCCCGGAGATGTACCTGTTGAAGCACACGTTTATGGTGTTTCTCGGCCTGGCTGCCATGTGGCTGGCCCACCGCGTAGATTATCGCTACTACTCGCGCCTGTCCCGGCTTGCCTTGTGGGTAAGCGTACCCTTGTTGATTTACACCTTTACCAATGGCACCACCATTAACGATGCCGCGCGGTGGATAACTCTGCCGATCATCAACACCTCGTTCCAACCTTCCGACTTTGCCAGTTTGGCGCTCATCATCAATTTGGCCAGCATGCTTTCCAAAAAGCAGCAAAATATTGACGACATCAAAGAGTCGTTCATCCCCATGTTAATCTGGTGTGGCGTGATCTGTGCCTTAATAGCCCTGACGAATTTATCAACGGCTGCCTTGCTGTTTGCCACGTGTATGTTGGTGATGTTTATCGGCCGGGTGCCGGTAAAGTATCTCGTTATGTTGGTGTTGGTAGGGTTGCTGGCCGGTGTGGCCGCCATCAAGTTTGGCACGCGGGGCGCTACGGCTGTCAGCCGCATAGAAGCGTTTGTGAAAGGGAGCGAACTGCCCTTTCAGGCGAAGCACGGCCGCATTGCCGTGGCCACCGGTGGCGTGTTGGGCAAAGGTCCTGGCAACAGCGATCAGCGCAACATTCTGCCGCACCCGTATTCTGATTTTATCTATGCGATCCTCATAGAGGAGTATGGGATGGTCGGGGGCATTGTAGTACTGGCGCTGTACCTGGTGTTGCTACACCGCGGCATGAAGGCTGCCTACAACAGCGAGCGCGCCTTTGGCGGTTTGCTGTCGGCAGGATTGAGCTTTGATTTGGTGTGCCAGGCCATGGTGAATATGGGTGTGGTGGTGGGGCTCGGGCCCATTACCGGGCAGCCCCTGCCGCTGATCAGTATGGGTGGCACCGCCATGGTGTTCACTGGTTTGTCGGTAGGTATTATTCTTAGTGTGAGCAGGGGCGAGCAGGATGAGACCTGGAATAAACATGCCGGCACTGAAAGCAAAGATGTAGACGTGGTGACCAGACCCGCCACGATATAAAATAAAAACTTGACGGCAGCAAAACCATATCGATTGATCATTAGCGGTGGGGGCACCGGAGGGCATATATTTCCAGCGTTGGCCATTGCTCATGAATTTCGTGAGCGGCACCCCTCTGCCGAAATACTATTTGTGGGAGCAAAAGGAAAAATGGAGATGACCCGCGTGCCCGAATCAGGCTATCGCATTATCGGGTTGTGGATCAGCGGTCTGCAGCGCAGGCTTACGCTGGCAAACCTGTTATTTCCCTTCAAAGTAATCAGCAGCTATATAGCAGCCATCCGCATCATTGTTCACTTTAAACCCGATGTTGTAGTAGGTACCGGTGGCTATGCCAGCGGGCCGCTCATGTTTGCGGCAGCCAGCCGCGGGATCCCGTCACTCATTCAGGAGCAAAACTCATATGCCGGCCTCACCAACAAGCGACTGGCGCGCAAAGCTACCCGCATCTGTGTGGCCTACCGTGGTATGGAAAAATACTTTCCTGCAGAAAAATTAGTGCTTACCGGAAACCCGGTGCGAAAAGACATTTTGAATTTAACTGAAAAGCGCGAGCGAGGACTTACCACGTACGGTTTTTCAACCACCCAAAAAACGTTGCTGATTTTAGGAGGCAGCCTCGGAGCCCGAACCATCAACGAAAGTATTCTGGCAGGTATCGATAAACTGCGCGATGCAAATATTCAAGTAATCTGGCAAACCGGAAAAGGTTACTACCAGCGGGTAAGCGAAGCAACGGCCGGACAAAACCTGTTAAAATTCCGTATCACACCTTTTATTAAAGAGATGGACCTGGCATATGCTGCGGCAGATGTGGTGGTGGCGCGCGCGGGGGCACTCTCCATTTCAGAGTTATGCCTGGCAGCTAAGCCCGCCATCTTGGTGCCCTCGCCCAATGTGGCCGAAGATCACCAAACAAAAAATGCAGAAGCGCTTGTGCAGGCTCAGGCTGCGATGCTGCTGCCCGATAGTGAGGCGCGCCACCGTCTGGTGAATGAGGCACTCACGCTTCTATTCGACTTACCACGCTGCGCCCGGTTCAGCACCAACATACAGAGCCTGGCAAGGCCTCACGCGGCCCGCGACATTGTTAATGAAATTGAAATAATGCTTTCTGCCGCATGAACCTGAACCAATACGATAGCATTTACTTTCTCGGCATCGGGGGCATTGGCATGAGTGCGCTGGCCCGCTGGTTTAAACACAAAGGCTTGAAAGTTGCTGGTTACGATCGCACCGCCACCCCCCTCACGCACGAGCTGATGGAGGAGGGGATGGAGATTCATTTTGAAGATCGCATTGAATGTATCCCCGGCTACATTGATAAAGACCGCACGCTGGTGGTCTACACCCCGGCCATCCCGAAAGATCACAAGCAGCAGGCATATTTTGTAGAAGAAGATTTTACGCTGCTGAAGCGCTCGCAGGTATTGGGCTTGCTTACCAAAAATTATCGCACAATTGCCGTAGCCGGCACGCACGGCAAAACCACTACCTCGTCACTTATTGCCCATATCTTGAAAGAAGCGGGCGTGAGTATGGTCAGTTTCCTGGGCGGCATTGCCACTAATTACGCTTCTAATCTTGTTATGCATGGCGGTGTTGACAGCGATACGTGGGTAATAGTGGAAGCTGATGAATTCGACCGATCGTTCTTAACGCTGTTTCCGCAAGTGGCGGTCGTTACGTCTGCCGATGCAGACCACCTTGATATCTATGGCGATCATAACACTATGCTGCAATCGTTTCGCATGTTTATGAAACAGGTAAAGCCCAGCGGTGCGCTCATCGTGCACGAATCCATACAGGCCTTGGCGGCAGACGCAGTCGTGCAGGCACAGCAAACCTATGGCATGAGCCGGGGACAATTTTTTGCCGGCAATATTTCCGCCAAAAGCGGATTTTTTCAGTTCGATCTTCACGGCTTTGATACGAAGATCGAAAACATTCAGCTCGGTGTCCCCGGTTTTCATAATATGGAAAACGCTATCGCGGCCGCCATAGCCGCTCACCATGCAGGCGTAGACCATAATACTATCCGAAAAGCCGTGCAATCGTTCCGCGGGGTAAAGCGCAGATTTGAATTTATTATTCGACACGACAACCTGGTTTATATTGACGACTACGCCCATCATCCTGCCGAGATTGAGGCCTTCCTCAAGTCGCTGAGAGCCATGTATGAAGGCAAAAAAATCACCGTTGTGTTTCAACCTCACTTGTTTACGCGCACACGCGATTTCGCGGAGGGATTCTCGCGCAGTCTGAGCCTGGCCGACCAGGTGTTGTTAATGGACATTTATCCTGCCCGCGAGGAACCCATTGCGGGCATAACGGCCGATATACTGTTCCCGGCCATCACCAGCCCGCTAAAGATGCGCTGCAACAAACATAACCTGCTGAAAAAACTGGAAGCCCTAGAGGTGGAAGTGCTGGCTACCGTGGGCGCTGGCGATATCGACACGTTTGTAAAGCCTATCCAGCAGCAGCTAAACAGAAAATACGCATGACAGGCAAGTGGCGCATTCGCAAGGAAATAAAACAGACGGCTGCCCTGATCGCCATCAGCGTTCTCATCGCCTTTACCGGCAGGCAGCAGGAGGCGGTGGTCCTTCAAAGCATTGAGGTGCAGGTGGAGAATGCGCACGAAAATCATTTTATCGATGAAGCCGATGTGCTGCGGTTGCTCAACCACGGCCGGAGCATCAAAGGTGTACACGTAAGTAGGTTAAATCTAAGAGAGATCGAGGAAAAAATAAAGTATGACGAGCACATTGAAGATTGCGACCTGTATGGCGATCTGAAAGGTAACCTCACCGTGCGCGTAACGTTGCGAAGGCCCGTGGCCCGCATCGTGCAAAATGAGGCGCCCGATGCCTACATCGCTGAAGATGGCACCACCATGAGTACTTCCGACAAGTACACTGCGCGCGTATTGTTGGTAAGTGGAGCCGTAAAGCCACTGCTGGAGCTTGGCAACCTTAGGCGTGATGATACCGGGCGGTTGCTGATGGACATGATTCAATATATTAACCGCGATGAATTTTGGCGCGCCCAGATTGCCCAGATACACCTCGATCGCCATGGCCGCGTAACGATGTACCCGCAGGTTACCAACCAACGAATTGAGTTTGGAAAGCTGGAGAACATGGAAATCAAGTTCAGGAAGTTGCGCATTTTTTATAAAGATATCCTGCCGCAGCGCGGGTGGACAACCTATCAGCGCATTAATCTTGAATACGAAGGCCAGGTAATTGCCGAATGAAAACTGAACCTAAACATAAACAACCACTAAAATAAACGTCATGGAAAACGAGAAAATAGTAGTAGGCCTCGACATCGGCACCACAAAAATTTGTGCCATCGTGGGTCGAAGAAATGAGTATGGCAAGCTGGAGGTGCTGGGCATGGGCAAAGCCGAGTCGGAAGGGGTGATTAAAGGCATCGTAGTGAATATCGACAAGACCGTGATGGCCATTGAGAAGGCGGTGAAGGAGGCGGGCGATATGTCAGGCATTGATATTCGCGTGGTGAACGTGGGCATTGCCGGGCAGCACATCCGCAGCAGCATTCATCACAGCAGCATGCTGCGCGACTCAAAAGATGATGAGATATCTTTTGAGGATATGAACCGGCTTACCGAAGACATGTACCGTATGGTGGTGCCGTCAGGGAATGAGATTATTCATGTGATGCCGCAAGACTACACGGTGGACTATGAGGAGGGCATCAAAGATCCCGTAGGCATGAGCGGTGTAAAATTGGAAGCAGATTTCCACGTCATCACCGCCCAGACCAGCGCCATCAACAACATTAATAAATGCGTGCGCAGGGCTGGTCTGGAAATACAAGAATTGATTCTTGAGCCGTTGGCATCAAGCCTGGCCGTATTGAGCGATGAGGAGAAAGAAGCCGGTGTGTGCCTGATCGACATTGGCGGGGGCACTACTGACATTGCCATTTTTTACGACAGCATCATCCGCCACACAGCCGTAATTCCGTTTGGGGGTAACATCTTAACGGAAGACATCCGCCACGGGCTACAGGTCATGTCGAAGCAGGCGGAGCAGTTGAAAATGCGTTTTGGCAAGGCGATTGCCGAGGAGGCGAGCCCCAACGAAGTAGTGTCCATCCCTGGCATTCGCCAGCGCACAGCAAAAGAAATTTCGGTTAAGAACCTGGCCAATATTATTCAGGCACGTATGGAAGAGATCATCGAGATGGCCCACACCGAAATTATCAGTTCAGGGTATGAAAACAGACTGGCGGGCGGTATCGTGATCACGGGCGGTGGCTCACAACTGGCTAACCTGAAACAACTGGTGGAATATATGACTGGCATGGATACCCGTATTGGTTATCCTAACGAGCACCTCGGCAAAAGCAAACTCGAGGCCGTTAAGAGCCCCATGTATGCCACAGCCGTTGGTTTGGTACTTACGGGCTTTCGGCCGCTTGATGACCGCGAAGAGCGGTACCGCGATGCCAAAGCGCAAAACGCCAAGGTAACCGTAAAGGTAAAAAAGCCTGTACTCGGAGGTGATTTCTTCAGCAACATCCTCAATAAAACCAAGGGCCTGCTGATAGACGATCTGGATGGTAAAAACGAATACTAACTGCAACCACAAATCATAACCGTCATGTTTGAAACAGGAAACTACAAATTTGATCTGCCCAAGCACCTCAAGTCTATCATCAAAGTGGTGGGCGTGGGTGGCGGTGGCAGCAATGCGGTAAACCACATGTACGAACAGGGCATCAAGGATGTCGAGTTTGTGGTGGCCAATACCGACTCGCAGGCGCTCAACGCCAGTCCGGTTCCCTTTAAACTTCACCTGGGCGTAAACCTTACGGAAGGTCTCGGCTGTGGCGCAAACCCGGATGTGGGGCGCGCTGCGGCCATCGAGAGTAAAGATCAGATCCGCGACATGCTGGCCGGTACCAAAATGGTTTTTGTGACAGCCGGCATGGGTGGCGGAACGGGCACCGGTGCCGCGCCCATCATCGCAAAAATTGCCAAAGACCTGGACATCCTTACCGTGGGTATTGTAACGGTGCCATTTGCTTTTGAAGGAAAAAAGAAGGCCGCCCTTGCCTACGAGGGTATTGAAGCGCTGCGCGCGTGTTGCGATACTGTGCTGGTGATTGTGAATGAGAAGCTATGCGAGATTTACGGTAAGCTGGGCATGAAGCAGGCATTTGCCGAAGCCAACAATGTGCTCACCACCGCTGCTAAAGGTATTGCCGAAATCATTACACGAGCCGGTTACGTGAACGTTGATTTTCAGGATGTGCGCACCGTGATGCTCAACGCGGGCGCAGCCGTGATGGGTTCGGCTGAAACGCGTGGCGAGAACCGCGCCATCAATGCCGCCCAACAAGCCCTTGCCTCTCCGTTGCTGGATAACACCGACATCATGGGGGCAAAGAAAATCCTGCTGTCGATTGTATCAGGCGAAGAGGAGGAACTTCAAATGGATGAGCTCAGTGCCATTACCGAATATATACAAGAGCAGGCGGGCGATGAAGCCGATGTTATTTTTGGCCATGGCGTGGACACCGCGCTGGGCGATCGTATTCGTGTCACGGTAATTGCTACGGGTTTTGATGCAGAAGCCAAGAGCGAAAAGCGAGAGTCCAAAAAAGTTCATGAGTTAGATCGCAACCAGATCTCACTTTTCGATCAGCCTGACAACTCGGTGAACCAGCGCAACCACGAACCCGAACTGAAACAGGAGAAAAAGCCTGCGGTGCCTACACCCCCAGCCGATCGGCCTATTTTAAAAACCGATGAGCAGCCGTTATACATCAAGCCGGAGGAGAAGCCTTTTGAAAAGGAGACGCCCGTAGAGGAGCGTACCTATACCTTTGAGTTGTTTAAGAAGGAGGAGGTAGTGGCCAGCAACGATGATGATTTTGATGACGAGGCTGGTGAAGACGACCTGTTCGGTAAAGACGATGATGAATTTTTGTTGGGTAAGGAACTGGCAGCTGATCAGTACATCAACGATGATGGCATGATGGAACATCGCAGAACAAAAGAACGGCTGGAGCAGCAGGCTAAGGAGCGCAGAGAAAAGCTGGCCCGTGCGAAAGGCAAGGCACCCGAGATGTCGAAGGATGAGTTTAAACTTAAGTGGGAGGCACCCGCCTACCTGCGCAGGGGCATGAAAATGGAAAATGTGCCTCACTCATCCGAGCCTTTTATTTCGCGCTATAACCTGAACGATGACAACAACCTGTTGGGTAACAACAAGTTTCTGCACGACAATGTGGATTAATGTTTTCTGTTTTGATCACACGCGCTCCTCTTGCACGAAGAGGGGCAAGGGATAAAGATATGGCACATCCGGCACGACTGGTTATTTACTCCATTCGTAGTGGTTGTTGGTGGTAAATATTTTTTGCCGGTGCCGGAGTGCCTTCTTATTGGCCGGGAGTTCGCGTAGTGGCAGTGTATATTTTTTGCTGCGCCCGGCCATAAGTTTTTTACTTACCCCCTTTGCACTTGGCAAAGGGGGTTTTTTGTTATCTTCAACCATGGATAAGCGAACCTTCTTGAAAAGTACGGCCGCACTTGGTTTGGGGGCGTTGGCCCCAGTAGGTGCGTTAGCCCGGTGGGTAGAGCAGCATCAGCATGTGGCGCCAGTTACAATAGCCGAAGATGAAAAATTTTGGGCGGGTGTGCGCCAGGGCTATAACCTTAAACCCGACTACATCAATCTGGAAAACGGCTACTATTGCTTTGTGCCCCAACCAACCTTGGAAAAGTATCTCGCACATATCCGCGAGGTGAACTACCAGGGTTCGTATTACATGCGCACGGCACAGTCGGACAACAAAAAGAAAGTATTAACCAAACTCGCTGAACTGGCCGGCTGCTCGGAGGAAGAGGTAGCCCTTACGCGAAATACCACTGAATCGCTCGACACGGTTATCAATGGCTTGTCGTGGAAGCCGGGAGAGGAGGCCATCATGGCCGAGCAGGACTACGGCTCAATTGTTAACATGTTTAAACTAATGGAGAAGCGTTATGGCATTGTTCGCAAAGTGGTGTCAGTACCTAATCATCCGCAGTCAGACGAAGAGTTGGTTTCCCTCTATCAACAGCAGATTACCGGCAAAACAAGGCTTATTTTGGTGAGCCATATGGTCAACATCACCGGTCAGATATTGCCGGTAAAAAAGATTTGCGACATGGCCCATGGCTTTGGTGTGGAAGTGTTGGTTGATGGTGCACACACTTTTGCCCATCTCGATTTTAAGATTCCCGACCTGGGTTGCGATTATTACGGTGCCAGCCTGCACAAATGGCTGAGTGTGCCGCTGGGAGCAGGTCTTTTATATGTTCGAAAAGGAAGAGCACCGGCATTGTGGTCGCTCATGGCCGATTGGAACATGAAAGACGACATCACGCATTTGGCCCACACCGGCACTCACCCGGTAGCCACCGACCTTACAGTGGTGGATGCCATAGATTTTTACCTTACACTGGGCGCTGCCCGCAAGGAATCGCGGCTGCGTTACCTGCAAAACTATTGGACACGGCAGGTGCGCGGTAAGAAAAATATCATATTAAACACGCCTGAAGATCCGGTAAGGTCGTGTGGCATCGCCAATGTGGGTATAGCCACGCTCACCCCGGCCGACCTCGCCAAAGTGCTGCTGGAGAAATATAAAATCTGGACGGTGGCCATCGACAGCGCAGGCGTAAAAGGTTGCCGCATCACCCCTAACGTTTACACCACCCTGCCTGAGTTGGATACTTTTGTGAAAGCGCTCAACGAATTGGCCGCATAAATTGCCGGCTATGCCCTTGAGTTTTTGGTGACAGACGTTTTGCGACAAAATAGTAGACAAGTATGCGGTATATCTTGATAACAGGTGCTACAGGCAACGTGGGGTGGGCTACTGCGCAGGCGCTGGCCACATATACGCGCCCTGACGGTTTACGGGCGGTAGCAGGCGTGCGAAATCCCGAGAGAGAAACAGCAAAATTCAGGCAATTGGGTGTTGATGTGGTGGCTTTCGATTTTGCCGACATAGGCTCAATAGAAGAGGCGCTGCGCCAGTGCGAAGTGTTGCTTTTGGTTCGACCGCCCGCGATTTCAAACGTCACGAAATTTTTCGAACCTCTCATACAGCGCGCAATAGCTTGCAAGGTTAAACATATGGTCTTTCTATCGGTGCAGGGCGCTGAGGCCAGTTCGGTTATTCCTCATCATAAGATAGAGAAATTGATTATAGAGAGTGGCATCTCATACACGTTTCTGCGCCCGGCTTATTTTATGCAGAATTTTACCACCTCGCTGCGTGCCGATATTGTGAAGCGTGACCGTATTTTTCTGCCGGCAGGCCAGGCTAAGTTTAATCTGATTGATGTTGACGACATTGGGCGAGTGGCCGCTGTTGTGTTGGCGCAGCCCGCGCAGCACATTAATAAAGCCTACGATCTTACAAACGGGGAACAACTCACGTTTTCTGATATGGCTTCGCAGCTAAGCGCTACTCTCGGCCGAACCATTGTGTTTGTCAGTCCCAACCTTGTACAATTCTTTTGGCAAAAGCGCAGGGAGAAAATGCCGTTGCCGCTCATTTTTGTAATGATGATGCTGCACTTTCTGCCGCGTTTGCAAAAACCACTTCCTTTGTCGCACCATGTTGCGCACCTAACGGGCCAGCCCCCGCGTTCATTCACTGATTTCATCACACGAAACAAACCCTTGTTGGAGAATGAAACGGCATCGGGCCAGCACCAAATGGCTCAATAGCTTACGAAAGGCATTTGGTAGTTGAAGCGCTGATCGGTTAGTTGCGTTAAGATGAAGTGTGCCAGGTCGGCCCGCCCGACTTTGGTGCTGGCATT
>Ga0224723_1000988_pt1 | contig 18089 bp, 13 predicted proteins | sample Balambano_FR2_Me_FD_161647 | JGI IMG/M metagenome (GOLD analysis project Ga0224723, IMG submission 161647) | Freshwater sediment microbial communities from Lake Towuti, South Sulawesi, Indonesia - Balambano_FR2_MetaG | ecosystem: Environmental > Aquatic > Freshwater > Lake > Sediment | place...
CCTGAGACGCAATCCACAGCCCCGCAATGACTGCGATGCCCACCCCAAGCAAAGTTAGTACGATTCCCAAACCACGACTGCTGTTCATCTGCTTCTCCAATGACTACACGAAGTTAACCGAAGCCGCGGCTGCCACCCCCGCTGCCACCGCCGCCTCTAGAGCCGCCGCCACTCCAACTACTGCCGCCACTGCTCCAGCGTCCGCTGCTACCACCGCTTGCGGACTGCGGCACGCTTGTAATCACATTGCCAGCACTGTTCAACAACGTCGTCAAACCCGAAGACACGGACTCCAGCCCACGCGACATATTCGTTGACACATCATCAAACGAAAACTCGCCATCGCCCGCCCGCGCCAGTTCACCCGGCAGCCCCCGGCTTTGCGGATAGGTGCGCATTGGCGTCCCCGGCACATAGCCACGCCCCCATGGTCCTCCCAGATACGTCGGATAATACCAGGGTGGAATCGGCGCGCTCGGCACATCGCGAAAGCGATTGACCCAAGCGTTGTTTATGCCAAACATGATGGCATACGGCAAGTACTCATCAAACTTCTCAGCGACATCTTCCACACCTGCGTAGCGTTCGAGGTTCGTCATATAGCGTCGAAATGCCGTCCACTTTGCCGCTTCCTCTGCCCCACGCTGCGTCTTGGCAGGCATTGCCGACCCGACGACCAGCGCAGCAAGACCCACGACTGCCACAGCGCTCGGAATACACAGCAGAAAGAAGCCATACGTTTCACTTACACTAAAGGTAAAGAACACGCCTAGAAACCCGAGAATGAGCATCGCAGAACCAGCACCCGCCCAGGCATTGCGCACACTTTCAGGCGAGCGATTGAACAGTCCCTCTTCCACTACCGCGTCATACAGCGTTTTCTTGAGCCAGGGAATGATCGTGTAGAAAGAATTACGCAGAGAATCCAACGACCGTTCCATCTTGTTATTGCTAAACAGCCGCTCCATCATGATCTGCTCATACGGCTGCAAATCTTCCCAGCCTTTATCTGTGCGCTTGAAAACGAATTTGCTGCTGCGCCCGCCCAATCCCAATAGCACTTCCTGTTGATTCTCTTCGATCACCAGATACCCGCGCCGCGCCATATCCAGAATGATGCTTACGACATCGCGCACATCCGCACGCTCATCCAGCAGCGTCCCCACGACAGCAGGCGATAAATTGCTTGGTGGCTCTGGCAAATACTCTGGCACCGGCCCCACCTTCGGATCGCGCCCCTTCGCCTGATAGCGCAGCAGCACCAGCAAGCCGCCACCCAGAGCAACGACCAAGCCACCAAGTATGGATCCCAGATTGACCAACGGACCTGTTGTCGCTTCGTATTCTCGTTGTGCATCAAAACCCGATTGCCAGACCGGTACACGCGCGTTGGGGTTATGCGGATATTGAATACGAAGGCTGAAAGACTCGTTGCCGCCCACTCCGTTCACTGCTCGCGCCACGACTGTACTACCAATCACATCAATCTCGCCCGCCGCGCCATACGTCTCGACAGGATCGACGCCTTCACGCGGCGCGGCATCACGCGGCAGCCGAACCGTCACCTCTGCCTCCAGAATCGGGAAGCCAAAATGCTCGTCAGGAATCGCATCCCACCACAATTGGTCGCCGCCTGCATAGATACGTAGCGCACCGATCACCTGATAGCTGATTTCAAAGCGCCGCGTCACATCACTGGCGGGGCGGAAAAAGTAGTACGTGACGTTATAGCCAGAGCCAGCATCGCGCTCGACACAGTACGTACCGGACAACCCCGTACATTCGTTGCGCAGCGCTTCGCCATTCTCATACACTTCGACCCCGCGTATGGCTTCCAGCCCGTTTTCGGAAATGACCGCTGACCCAAAGCGAAACGTGCCGTCAAAGCGCACGTCATAGGTTTCGATGACATCGAAACGATTGTTGATCGTGTCAACATTTGTGATCTCGACATCCCACCGCTGCCACACAATCGAGCGTTCCTGAGCGTACAGAGATGATACCGATGACAGAAGCACACCCAGGCACAAGCAAATGAAGACACCAGACATTCGTCGCATGTCACGACTCCCAACGTTCGCCAATCATTACGATCATATGTCGGGTTACTGCACAAGACAACCTATCTTCGGCGCAGAAATTGGGCATACAATCCAAGATGAGGCACAATCATACTCGCAGACTACCGCGTACAGGAGATATCGCGCTCATGCGCCCTACAACCACCCGCCATCTAGCCACACTGTTCGCGCTTATGTTCCTGTTGCTCACGCCCACAAGCGTCTGGCGCGCAGCAGCACTGACGCCGACCCTTAGCCCAACGCCTACTGTCAGCACGTCGGCGACTACGTCCGTTGCCACTGTCAGCTACACAGTCCGCCCGGGCGATACGCTCTTCCGCATCGCTACGCGCTTCGGCACGACGGTGCGCGCCATCGCCGCCGCCAATGGCATCACCAACACATCGCTCATTTACGTCGGTCAGGTCTTGCAAATCCCCACCAGCGCCGCGCCAACCCCCGCCGTAACTGCAACATTTGCGGCTGCCTCTGCCACACCTTCGCCAACAGAAACAGCTACGGCGACACTCGGCAATCAGGTCGTCTATGTCGTCCAGCGCGGCGATACAATGTTCCGCATCGCCACCCGCTTCAGCACGACCGTCGCTGCCATTTTGCGCGCCAACAATTTGCAAAACCCAAACCTGATTTTCGTGGGGCAGCGCCTGATCATTCCAACCGACATCACCATTACCCCAACACCCCTTACAACAGGAACGCCTGCCGCTTCCGCAACACTGCCCACACCTGTGCCAACACTCACGAGCGAAGCTGCTGTCGCCCCTTCTGATAGCACGGCATCTCCAAACGCGACAATTACGCCCTCCCCTGTTGTCATTGCACCCACAGTCGCCACCCAACCAACCATCGGCGTCGCCGCTTTCTTCGACGGTCAGGACATCACCAGCATCATCGGCAGCATGGAGCAGCTCGGCGCAAGTTGGGCAAAAGTGGATGTCCGCTGGCGTGATCTCGAAGCTGAACAGGGCAACATTGACTTCACGACGCTGGATTTCGTCGTAGAAGCGCTCAACGATGCCAGTATCAGCATCCTTTTCACAGTCTCAACCGCGCCGGATTGGGCACGCACTAGCATTGATGAAAATGGACCGCCAGATGACTTCGACACGTTTGCAGCCTTCGTTGGCGCGCTCGCACAACGCTACGATGGGCGAGTCGCCGCCTACCAGATATGGAGCGAGCCAAACCTGCGCCGCGAATGGAACAGCGCGCTCTACCCCATCAGCGCGCCAGGCTATGTCGAAATGCTGCGCCTTGCCTACGACGCCATCAAGCAGCAGGACGCAGATGCGCTCGTCATAACGGCAGGTCTGGCTCCCACAGGCTTTAACGACGGTATCAACGCCATTGACGACCGTATCTATCTGCGCACGCTCTACGAGTCGGGTGTGGATGAGTACAGCGATGCAATTGGCGCACACCCGGCTGGCTATGCCAATCCGCCTGATGCCCGTTGCTGCGAGCAGCCGAACGGCGTCGAAACACATTATCAGGATCGCAGTTTCTTCTTCCTCGACACACTCACCGACTACCGCGCCATTATGCAACAGAACGGTGATGATGCTACGCAAATCTGGGTAACGAAGTTCGGTTGGGGCAGCAGCGAAGACAGCGCCCTGCCCTCCGCCAGCAACATCTTCTATACCTACACGGATTTGGGTGAACAAGCACTTTACACGCCGCGCGCGTTAGAGCTTGGTGCAGAACTGGGCTATGTCGGACCCATGTTCATCTGGAACCTGAACGGCTGTGTGGCGCGCCCCAGCGATGCCGAAGCGTGCTACAGCAGTCTGCTTGCACCAGACGGTGAACCGCGTCTCGTCTATGAAACGCTGACCTTGCAGGCAGAAACGAACGCGCCGTAATGTGCGCGCAACTTTTATGAGGTATCGTTAAGCAAGGGCAGGGGACAAACGCAGCGATTGCGCTATGGCACAATTCACGAATCAAAAGCTGGGCGGGCGCTACGAAGTCCGCGAACGAATCGGTGCAGGTGGAATGGCGCGTGTGTTTCAGGGTTGGGATACCAACCTGGATCGCGCCGTTGCCATCAAAATCCTGCACGAGCATCTCGTGGAAGACCCGTCATTTAAAGAACGCTTCACGCGCGAGGCAAAGCTGGTCGCCAGCCTGAACCATCCGAACATTGTTCAGGTCTTCGATTACAGTTTCTTCGAGCGCGATAGTGTCCCTGTCTACTACATGGTCATGCCGTTGATCAAGGGGCGCACGCTCCGCGCGCTCCTTGACGATTATGCCCGCCGGGGCGAACGTCTCGCCCCGGAACAAACCATTCGCATCATGCGCGAACTTTGCAGCGCGCTCGGCTACGCCCACGAGCGCGGCATGGTCCATCGTGACATCAAGCCCGGCAACGTCATTATTGACGAAAATGGGCGTGCCATCCTCACCGACTTTGGTATCTCACGGATGATCGGCGTCACGCGCATTACACAGGAAAGCGTCACGACCGGTACGCCTGCCTATATGTCGCCGGAACAGGCAAGCGGCGAAACAGGCGACGCCCGCAGCGACCTCTACTCACTGGGTGTCGTGCTGTTCGAGATGTGGACAGGCAAACTCCCCTTCACCGACGACGGCACGCTTTCAATCCTGCTCAAACACCTCAGCGCGCCCATCCCCACCATCTCCGAAACGCTGGCGATGCCAGAGCCGGAAATGGATGTAATCATCAAGCGTATCCTCGCGAAAGCGCCACAGGAGCGCTTTCAAAGTGCTGGCGAATTGACGGCTGCTTTGAAGCAAATTGGCAAGCCGATTGATGACGACACTCTGCTCCTCAATTTCGCCAGCAGTACAGGATCGCCCGCTGGAACATCGCTCCCCCTCACACCCAGAATGCCACCTGGCAGCAGAGACGCGGCGGGACAAACGACGATTGTGCTAAACCTGCGTTTTCAACGCTGGTTTGCCATTCTCGGCGTGGCGTTGATGATCATTATCGGCATTGCGCTACTGCCCCGTCTGGGAACATCGTCAACTACAGCGCCGCTTACCACCCCTGATGTGCCACAAAGCACAGTTGTTACGCAGCCGGAAACCAATCAACAGGGTTTCACTGCCAGCTTTGATGCGAATGACCCGGATATCACACGCTTTCCCGAAAGCGGCGACGATGGTGTGCAGCGCGCATTTGATCTGGAAAACGGCTTCTATCGCTTGATCAACCCGCAAACCGGCACCGCCAAGACCACACTGGTCATCTCTGACCTTCCGTATGGCATGGTGACGATCAGCATGGTGGCGCGCCTGCTGCCGGGAAGCAGTCCGACGGCGGCGTATGGTATTGTCTTTCGTTATCAGGATGAGGATAACTACAACGTTTTCGCGGTCGACGGCGAGGGGCGCTACAGCATCTGGGTGCGGCGCGGCGGTGAGTGGATCGAACTGCGCAATCGCACCGAGCGTTGGTCATCAAACGACAACATCAATCCGCTTGGCGAACCGAACCGCCTGCGCATCAATATCAACGAGGCAGGCTTCACACTGTTCATCAACAACCAGCCGATAGACCCGGATAACGACCCTACGACGCCCAATATTATCGAAGACACAACCTTCAGTATCGGCGCGCTTGGGATTTACCTGGCAGCGCCTGAAGACGCTATCGGATTGGCAGATGTAGAGATTGATATGTACGAAGTTTACCCGATTATCCCCGCCATGACCGAAACCACCCGCCAGAATTGACCCGAAACGCCAAAACGCCAACAAATCGCGAACGAGCGACGTGGCGCGTCTCCCCTACATAATGACTTGGCGTTCTTGGCGTCTTGGCGTTTCTATTTTCCTTACGGACCAAACCTTGCCTGGAATACCGCAATATACAACGGAATCAGGCACGCAACCGCGAAGAACGCCAACACTGCCAGAATGATCGTCACCAGGTCAAGCGCTTGCGGCAAATCGCCGCGCTGCTCCTGCGGATAGTATTGTCCACTCTGCCCGCCGCGCATCCGCTGCGAGTCAAGTTGCGGTTCATACGGCGGCAGCGGCGGCATGTTCTGCTGTGGATACCCTTGGTTCATCGGCGGCTGCCCATACCCGCCCTGTCCCATCGGCTGTGGGGGTGGCGTGTAACCTCCCGGAGACGCCTGCTGTGGAAACGGCGCGCGGTCATACGTGTTCGGCTGCGGCGCGTTCGGCGCCAAATCCATACGCTGCGTCGGCGGCATTGGTTCTACACCCTGCGGCAGCATCGGGTTCGTCGGCGCGTATGGGTTGACAGGCTGCGACACAGGCGGCGGTGTATAGCCGGATGGCGACGGCGGGTTGTAGGGCGGCACAGCGCTCATATTCGGCTGTGTCGGCTGTGATGGAATCAGCGGACCTTGCACGGGAGGCGGGGTAAAATTGATCGCGGATTGTCCCGGCTGCGTCTGCGCGCTTGGTCGTGGCGGGTTCACCGCCGCGCCCTGCGTTGTGTACTGCCGCCCGCGTTCCCGATAGGTTTCGAGGATGCGCCCAAGCTGATCCGCCATACGATAGCGCGCGGCGGGTTCCTTGCTCATCACCTTGTAGACGATCTGCACCAAATTATCCGGCACATTCGGGTTAATTTCTGTCACCAGTGGAATTCGATCCCGGATGTGTGCCAGCGCCAGTTCTTGCTGATTGTTGCCGCTGTACGGCAGCCGCCCCGTCAGCAGCTCAAACATGACGATGCCAATCGAGTACACATCAGCAGCGGGTGTCGGCTTTTCGCCGCGCGCCTGCTCAGGCGCGAAGTAATGCGGGCTGCCCCACACCACCTGCTGTCGTTCGCCCGGCTGCGAGTCGCTCAACGCCTGCGCGATACCAAAGTCCGTCACCTTGACGACATCTTCGTTTGTAACCAGCACATTCTGCGGCTTTACGTCGGCATGTACCAACCCTGCCCGATGCGCAAAGCCAATGCCGTTGCAAACCTGAATGGCGATATTCAGTGCGCGGTCTACCGGCAGCGCACCCGTCCCCTTGATCAGCTTCTTCAGGTCTTGCCCTTCGATGAACTCCATCACGATGAAATGGGTCGAGCCGTCGTTGCCCACGTCATGCACAGTGACGATGTTCGGATGCTGAAGATTGGCAACGCTGCGCGCCTCGTTGCGAAAGCGCGCCAGAAATGCTGGGTCGCTCGTCAGGCTGGGGCGCAAAATTTTGACCGCCACTGTGCGCCCTAATGCCTGGTCAATTGCCTTGTAAATCACCGCCATACCGCCTGACCCCTGCTGGGCAACCAGACGGTAACGGTTATTCAGTATCGTATCGCTCGACATAATGACTCGCTTCTCTCGATCATGGGGTTACGGGCGCATGGACGGGTCAAACAGACGCCGGTATTCCAGCAGCGCGCTCCGGTCGGTCATACACGCAATATAATCAGCAACCGTGCGCGCCAATCCTCGTGCCTCAACGAATCTGCGCCATTCCGGTGCCAGTTGGCGCGGGTCATCGCGCAAGACGGTGAACATCTCCCCGATAAAACGTTCTGCCCGCTTCGCCATGCGCACGACGCGATAATGATAATACATGCGCTCATACAGCAATTGGCGCAGCGCCAGCCGCATAGTTTCCATTGTAACACTATAGCTGATTACGTTAGAGGTATGATTCTGGATGTCTTGCGCCTGCGTCGGCGCGAGCGTCAGCAGGTTTGTCTGTGTCGTTTGCAACACATCACTCACCAGCACGCCGAGCAGCTCGCGGATCAGCGCGTGCCGGGTGATCTCGTCCAGCGCACCGCCCTTCCAACCAACATTCGCGCACACCAACCGCCAGATGTCGAGCGCCTGCAAATCGTCCGGCGTCAACAGCCCCGCCAGCAGCCCGTCATCGACATCATGCGCCGTGTACGCCAGTTCGTCAGTGATGTTGGCGATCTGCGCTTCCAGGCTGCCCCGCTGAGCCGGATCGACGCCCACTGCCTCACTCAGCGCGTATTCGGTCTCGTGCTTCGCCAGCCCCGCCAGCGTCTCGTGCGTCAGGTTCAACCCCTGCCAGCCGGGATAGCGCTCTTCCAGTTCCGCCACCACGCGGTAGCTGTGATGATTGTGGTTAAACCCGCCTGCATCCTTCATCAGCGCGTCAAGCGCTGCCTCGCCCGCATGACCGAAAGGCGGATGCCCCAGATCATGCGCCAGACAGATCGCCTCCGTCAGGTCTTCGTTGGCACGCAGCGCCCGCGCCATCGTCCGCCCGATCTGCGCGACTTCCAGCGTATGCGTCAGCCGCGTGCGGTAGTAATCGCCCTCGTCAAAGATGAAGACCTGCGTCTTGTATTCCAGTCGCCGGAAAGCTGCGGAATGGATGATGCGGTCGCGGTCGCGCTGGTATGCCGTGCGGTAGGCGGGTTCAGCTTCGGCGTGGATGCGTCCCGCGCTGCGGGCGCTGGCGAGCGCATACGGGGCAAGCATTTGCAGTTCAAGCTGCTCAAGCTGTGCGCGGTCAAAGAACATGGCGGCATCCTTCGCGATTGCCGCCTATTGAAGCGCAATCACGCCGGAACTGCAAATCTCACCCATGTGTGCCGATTGATGTCACTCAACTTGATTGTCTCATCCAGGCACTTGTACGGACGGCATTCTTGCCGTCCACTTCTCATCCCCTGTTGCGTGCGTTTTACGGGATTTGTGTATCCAGTAGGGACGAGGCAGGCCTCGTCCGCTAAATCCCATTTCAATCGCTACTCCCCAAAGACACCATTCGGAAACCAGAAGTTGTGAATCGCCGCATATGACAAGCAAAAATCACCAGGATCGTTATCAAATGGACGATCAAAGCACATGAAGTCGGCACCGCACCAATAGATTTCTTCAGGAGAAAAATTATCATATGCGAATCCGATAGGGCTATTGGTATTCCCGTTTGTCCAACCTATACCAATTTCCAAATCTTCATCCTGCTCCGCCAGGAACACGCACAACTCCTGCATATCCTTCGGACCGTCGTCATCCTGCTGCGCCGCCGCACGGCTCAACGGCTGCGACACCAACACTGCCGCCAACACCAGCATCAGCACGGACGCCACAAACAACACCAACGTCGCACGATTCGCTTTGGCAATCATGATCAGAACTCCTTTACGGTTGTCATCAGACATGTGTCGATAAGGGAAACCATAACAAAAATTCGCGCACGCCTTGTGGCGTGCGCGAATCGATAATTATTACAACATGGTTTGATTATGGTTCAATGGTATACTCGGTTCATAGCATACTGGAGCAAATTCTGATGGAACGCTATTCGTGGCGAGAGGCGGGGAAACAACTGCACGAACTGTTGGAAGACGCGCAGCGCGGCGAAATCGTCCTGATTCTCGACGAGAACAATCGCGCCGTGCAGCTTGTCCCGGTTTCCGTAGCGGAGCAACCGCGCAAGGCAGGCAGCGCACGCGGTCAAATCGTCATAGCGGATGATTTCGACACGCCGCTCGCGGGCTTCGCCAGAAGCTAAAGCCATCTGGCTATCCCCTTAAAGCCCACTAAAGGGGCTATCTCTGTAGCTCTTTTGTTTAGCCCCTTTAGTGGGCTTGAAGCCATTAGCCGGACGGCTTTAGCCTCCGGCTACGAAAATACTTTCAATCGGATACCATACCCTGATTAACCAATGCCGAACGCGACCCAATATGCGCTATAATGTTCGCACTTGTGCAACACAAAAACTTGGGACGTAGCGTATGGACATTAACCAGATTAGCAAAATGATCGAATGGCTGGACGAAGAGCGCCGCCGCGACAAATCCACCATCGCCACGCTGCAAGAGCGCCTCGCGCAGCAGCAGGAAACTATTGGCGCGTTGACCAAACGCATTACAGGCATGGAAAGCGACCAGACGGTCATCCGCGCCCAGGCGAACGGCGGCGCTGCCAGCGGCGAAATGCTTGAACTCTTCCGTAAGGAACTCCAGCAAACCATCGAAACGCTCGAAAGCAAGCGCCTCAACGCCGAACGCGAAATCGAACGCCGCGCCGAACTTTCGCGCGAACCCGTCAACCGCCAGCTGCGCGAACTCAACGAAAAAGTCACCCGCTACGAACGCCAGGCAATCGAACTTCCCGCCATGAGTGCCGAGCGTGACCGCGTGCAGGGCGCAGTCGCGGGCTTGCAGCAGCGCGCCGACGATCTGAGCAAACGACTCGAAGAGCCGGAACGCCGCATCACCTTCCTTGAAGAGCAGCGCCGCCAGGATGCTCGCCGCCTGTCCGAACTTGAAAACGAAATCCCGGAACAGCGCAAGACCATTGACCAGATTCGCCCCAAAGTCGCGCTCATCGAAGACCTTTCGCTGCGCAACGAGCGTAAGGTGCAGGACGTGCTGAACGGCGACCGCGAACGCCGCGAGCAAATCCAGCAGTTCATTGACCAGCAAACGCTCATGCTCCAGCAGCGCGACCTGCAAATCAACGACATGCAAAAGCGCTTTGGCGACCAGGAGAACGTCATGCAGCGCAATATCGAGCGCTTTGAAACCTGGTCAGAGGCATACCGCGAGATGCGTAAGGTGATCGACGATTTCGAGCGCATCGGCGACCGTCTCGAACGCCGCATCAACGAAGTCGCGGAAATGCAGCGCCTTAGCGAAAACCGCTTCCGCGACGAGTGGAACGAATGGGGCGAAAACGACCAGAAGCGCTGGAAGCAGTTCACGCTCTCCAACGATGAAGTCTGGCGCTTGCACGACAAGGAATTCGAGCGCTTCGTCCAGCGCGTCGCCGAACTCGAAGGCAGCGTCACACCGATTGCTGACAGCATCGCCCGTTTGTGGGCGCTCGAACGCGAGCGCGCCCAACTCTACCGTGACCGCTATCAAGCGCTCCTTCTCGAATACGATAATGTCAGCAAGCCGCTCATCACGAACGGCACAACCAACGGCAATGGCAACTAAAGTTCAAGTGTCAGGTATCAGCTTTCACAAAGATACCAAAGCTGATACCTGATACCTGAAAGCTGATACCTGTATGCGCGTCATCGGCACCGCCGGACATGTCGATCACGGCAAATCCACGCTCGTCAAACGCCTGACAGGGATCGATCCCGATCGCCTTGCCGAAGAGCAGGCGCGCGAACTGACCATCGATCTCGGTTTCGCCTGGCTACCGCTGGCAACTGGCGAACTGCTCGGCATCGTTGATGTACCGGGACACCGCGACTTCATCGAGAACATGCTGGCGGGCGTCGGCGGCATTGACGCCACGCTGCTCGTCATCGCTGCTGATGAAGGCGTCATGCCGCAAACGCGCGAACACCTTGCTATCCTGCAACTACTCGGCATCGAACGCGCCCTCATCGCGCTGACCAAAATCGACATGATCGATGATACCGACTGGTTGGCGCTGATCGAGCAGGACATCCGCACAGTCTTGCGACCCACCCCATTTGCCGATGCGCCGCTTTATGCCGTTTCCGCTCGCACAGGCGCGGGCATTTCGGAGCTCGTCAGCGGCATCGAGCAACTTGTAACGCAGCTGCCGCCGCGTATGGACAACGGACAGCCGCGCCTGCCGATTGACCGCGTATTCACCATGCCCGGCTTCGGCACGGTCGTCACAGGAACGCTAACGGGTGGCGCATTGCGTCTTGGAGATGAAGTCATTTTGCAACCCACAGGCATACGTGGGCGAATTCGCACGTTGCAAAGCTACAGACAAAGTGTGCAGGTCGCGCTCCCCGGCAGCCGCGTCGCCGTCAATCTGGCAGGCGTTGACCAGTACGAAGCAGCGCGCGGCAGCGTCCTCACCCTGCCCAATCTGTTCACACCAACCACGCGCATAGATGCCCAGTACACTCACCTGCCAGACGCGACTCCCCCCCTCGCCCACAATGCCCAGGTCAAGCTCTTCAGCGGCACTGCCGAAACGACTGCACGGGCACGTGTTCTCGGCGTGGATGCCATCGCGCCGGGCGAAACGGGCTGGCTACAACTGGAACTACGCACCCCGCTTGCCATCGCGCGTGGCGACCGTTTCATCCTGCGTCGCCCGTCGCCGCCGGAGACCATCGGTGGCGGCATTGTCGTTGATCCGTATCCAGCACAGCGCTGGAAGCGCTTCCACCCTGAAGTGCTGGAATCGCTTGCGCTCCGGCTGCGCGGCACGCCTGCCGAACGTATCGCGCAGCTTGCGGAAACCTCGGAGCCGATCAAACGCGCCGTCTTGCAACAGGCAGCCGGGCTATCGCCTGTTGATTTCGACACCGCCCTTGAGGACGCAATCGCCAACAGGCTGCTCACCAGCTTCCCAAACGACACGTTCCTCAGCAGAGTGCGCACCCACGCCCTGCTCAACCGCATCATCAACGAACTGGATATCTTTCACCGCGCCAACCCACTCAAAGCCGCCATGCCGCGCGAAGCACTGCGCAGTCGCATCGGCATCAGGCAGGCGACGCTGACCGCCCTGCTTGCCATGCAGACCGACGTAGTAGCGGACGAGCAGCGTTTGCGGCTGAACAGCCATCAGATTCACTTCACTCCGGCGCAGCAGGCACTCGTCGATCAGCTGTCAGCACAAATGGATGCCACCTCCTACACGCCGCCGTCATATACGGACGCAGTAGCAATCGTCGGTGCTGATGTGCTGGATGCGCTCATTGAACTTGGCGATATTGTCCGCGTGCAACCCGACGTCATCTTTTCACGCGCGGCGTATGAAACACTAGTTTCAGGCGTTCTACATCTGATTGACACGCAGGGACAGGTGACAGCTGCCATGCTGCGCGATGCGTTCGGCACATCGCGCAAATACGCCATTGGGCTGCTCGAATACCTCGACACGGAGGGCATCACGCAGCGCGAAGGCGATGCACGTGTGCGCAAAGCCTAATCCAGCGCGTTCATTCGTCCGCCAGCCGACTCCGTCACGCTGTCGCTGACTTCAACGCGCTCAATCTGCGCCCCCAATGCGCGCAGCTTGTGTTCGACTGCCTCGTAACCGCGATCCAGCTGTTGAATGTTTGAGATGCGTGTTTCGCCCTTCGCGCTCAATGCCGCCAGCAGCAGTGCCATACCCGCGCGGATGTCCGGGCTGCTGATATTGGCGACGCCGCGCAGTGCCGATGGACCTTGCACCAGCACCCGATGTGGGTCACACAGCGTGATCCGCGCGCCCATCTGCACCAATTTATCCGTGAAGAAAAACCTGCTCTCATACATCCAGTCGTGGAAAAGCGCCGAACCCGCGCTTTGCGTTGCCAGCACCAGCGCAATACTCATTAAGTCCGGCGGAAACGCGGGCCACGGCTGCGCCTTGATGATCGGTATGAGTCCGCCTAAATCGGGCATAATCGTCATCGGCTGAGCAGCGGAGACATGAATATTCGCGCCGTTTACCTCCCATTTCACGCCGAGCCGTTCATATACCAGCGCCACCATATCGAGATATTCCGGGTCTGCCTCGCGAATTGTTATCGAGCCGCCCGTCATCGCCGCCGCGCCTATGAAGCTGCCCACCTCCATAAAGTCTGCACCAATCCGCGTCTCTGCCCCGTGCAGCCGCTCGACACCCTGTATTACCAGTCGGTTCGACCCAGCCCCGTCAACTTGCGCACCCATCGCACTTAACATCCGACACAAATCCTGCACATGCGGCTCGCTGGCAGCATTGCGAATGACGGTTGTTCCGTGCGCCAGCGCCGCCGCCATCAGCGCATTCTCCGTCGCCGTCACGCTTGCTTCCGGCAGCAGGATGTCCACGCCTTGCAGCCTGCCCGCGCGCATGTGAAACGCGCCCTGTTCAAGCGTTATCTGCGCTCCCAGCCGTTGCAGCGCCACCACATGGCTGTCAAGCCGTCGCTCACCAATCGCGTCGCCTCCGGGCGCAGGCAGATACACCTCACCGCAGCGCCCTAACATCGGTCCTGCAAAGACAATGCTGGCGCGCATCTTTGTCGCCAGATCGCGGTCGATCCGCGTTGTCGTGATCGTCCTGGCGTGAACGCGCAGGGTGCGCTCATTCAGCCACTCGACCTCTGCCCCCAACTGCCGCATAATGGCAATCGCGGTTCGCATATCGCCAATATCCGGCGCGTTTAACAGCACCACAGGCTCGTCCGTCAGCAGGCACGCCGCCAGCATCTTCAGTGCCGCATTCTTGTTGCCGCTGGCGATGATCGTCCCGGAAAGGGGCTTACCGCCTTGAATTACAAATTGCTGCATTCGTTTCTATCCAAGCTGTAGGTTAAACTCAAAGCCAATCCCCGCGCTCAAGTGCGCACACGCATCGCCCTGATTGATCGCTATCTCCAGAAAGCCGCTGCTCCCCACGAGCGCCAGCAATGCCCCGCGCGGCACATCGGCATACGTGCGCGCAATTCCGCTGATGCGCCAGTCATCATACGTCACGATTGCCTGCTTTGCGTCAATCCGCACCGCCTCAGCCTTCGCATCCCATGCGGAGTGCAGCGCCAGTTCGCCTTCATGCGTCCACGTCAGATTGCCAATACTGGTGACAATATTGCCAAAGTGATCGACATGCACGGCTTCTCCACAAATGCGCTGTCCATCGCGAACAAGACGCGGCTGCGGCAGCCGCACATACGACTCCAGCCGCGGACCCAACACTTCCAGTGCGCCGCCGCGCGCCAGATACGCCGCCGCTGGCGCAAACACATCCCGTCCATGAAAGGTGTTACTCACACAGCTCAAGCGGTGCTGGGCGCTGGTCAGTTCGTGCACCTGCGCCGCTGGATCGCGGTCCAGCACATAGCTTAACACCCCGTTGTCCGGCGCGATGAACGTATATGCACCTGCACGCGCCAGCATAGGGCGACGGGTGCTGCCCACGCCCGGATCAACCACAACCAGAAAGATCGTATCTGCCGGAAAGTAGGTGTACGTCGTCATCAGTTCAAACGCACCCTGTCGCACGTTCTGCGGTGCAATCGCATGTGTCAAATCGACAATGCGCGCGTCGGGGCATATCCCGCTGATGACACCCTTTATCACACCTACATAGCTGTCATCCATCCCAAAATCGGTCAAAAGCGCAATCAATGGGGTTTGCATGTGGCGATCAACCTCACACCAGCACCATTCGCTCTTGGCTGGCATCGCAATATCCGCTATATCTGACGCCGCTGATCCTACCCACCGACACTGGAGTCCCGCAATGCCTGAATTTGTAACATTAGAGACAGCAACCGCACGCATTCACGACGGCTGCACACTCGCGCTCGGCGGCATGACGGTCTACCGTCGTCCGGCAGGCTTTGTGCGTGTTTTGCTGCGCCGCCAGCCACGCCCACGCGACCTCACGCTGCTCTGTTTCACAGCGGGTATTGAGTCGGATTGGCTGGTCGGTGCTGGCTGCGTGCGCGCCGTGCGTTCGGTCTATTTCGGACTCGAGTCGTTCGGTTTTGCACCCATGTTTACGCAGGCAGCACAGCGCGGCGATATTCAAATCATCGAAGAGACCGAGCAAAGCCTGGCGATGGGCATCCGCGCACAAATGGCGGGTGTCGGCTTCATGCCGTCGCGTGCCTGGCTCGGCACGGACCTGCCCCGGCTGCGCCCCGATGTCAAGACAATCCAGGACCCGTACAATGGTGAAACGCTGATGGCATTCCCCGCTATTCACTGTGATGTCGCCGTGCTGCATGGGCTGGCTGCGGACAAAGCGGGCAATGTACTCGTCAACAACAATCTGGGCGTCGATCTCGAACTCGTCTACATCAGCGATTGGATCATCGTCACCGTCGAGCAAATCGTTGACAGGCTCGAACGCACCACCGACGGCTTTCTCATTCCCGCGCCCGGCATCAGCCAGATCGTCCACCTGCCCAACGGCGCACATCCTACCAGTTGCTATCCGCTCTACCCCGTTGCAGGCAGTATATTCCTCAGCTATATCGACGCCTGCAACGACGACAGTTTTGAGGGCTGGTTAGCGAGCCATGACCAATAAATCATCTATGTGTCTTTGCAATCGCGCGCAAATCGCTTAAAATAAGTTTAACGTATCTGCACCAGGGGAGTCCGTGCCAACGGGCTGAGAGGGCGCGTAACGCCGCGCCGACCCTTAAACCTGATCCGGTTCATACCGGCGTAGGAAGGTTGAAGCCATGAGCAATCACACCACCCCTACGACCTTATCCGTAGGGGTCTTTTTTCGGGCTGCCCTGGTCAAGTGTCTATCAGGAGTCCCGATGTACAGGTATCTATTTCTTCTACTGGCAGCAACACTCGTCTGCGCCCCCGCTTTTGCCCAGGATCGCCCCGCGCTGACGGTCATCGCCCACGATAGTTTCAACTACACGCAGTCAGTCATGGACGCCTTCACCGACGAGACTGGTATCGCAGTGGAAGTTGTGCGACTCGGTGACACCGGATTACTGGTCAATCAGTCTATCCTCAACCGCGACAACCCACTCGGCGATGTCATGTTTGGTGTCGATAACACCTTCCTCGGTCGCGGGCTCGCGAACGACCTCTTCATCCCTTACGAGTCACCTGCACTCGCAACCGTCGATGAGGCGTTCATCGTCGATGACGAGCATCGCGTCACACCCATCGATTACGGCGATGTCTGCCTGAACTATACCGTCAGCTACTTCGAGGACAACAATCTTGCTGTGCCGGAAACGCTAGAGCAGTTGACGCAGCCCGACTATCGCGGCTTGCTGGTCGTCCAGAACCCCGCCACTTCGTCTCCTGGATTGGCATTCCTGTTGACTACTATCGCCGTCTTTGGCGAAGAGGATGACTACACCTGGGTAGATTACTGGCGCGCGCTGGTCGCAAACGATGTCCTGATCAGTGATGACTGGACAGATGCCTATTACAATCAGTTCAGCGGCAGTCTGGGCAGCATCGGCACGCGCCCGCTGGTCGTCAGCTATGCAAGCAGCCCGCCCGCCGAAGTCTTCTTCGCTGACCCGCCGCCGGAGACCGCGCCCACCGCCGCCATCACCGCCGACGATACCTGTTTCCGTCAAATCGAGTTCGCAGGCATCCTTCATGGCACAGAGATGGAGGCAGAAGCGCAGCAGCTTATCGACTTCCTGCTCAGCCGCGCGTTCCAGGAAGACATGCCGCTCAACATGTTCGTCTTCCCCGTCAACAGCGAGGCTGAACTGCCAGAAGTCTTTGTCGAACACGTTGCCATTCCCGAGAACCCGATTATCCTTGCGCCGGATGTCATCGAAGCAGGGCGCGAGCAATGGCTGCGCACCTGGACAGAAACGGTGCTGCGTTGAGACTTACGGCTGCGTGGCTGTGGCTGCTGCCGATTGCGTTCCTGACGCTGTTCTTCGTCTACCCGCTGGTCAGCATCTTCGCCATCAGCCTTGCGCCAGCGGGTCAACTTGATCTCAGTGGCTTCGTCACCATCGCCACCAGCAGCTACTACTGGAACACGCTGGGCTTCACTATCGGGCAAGCGGCGCTGTCAACGCTGATTACATTGGCACTTGCCCTGCCCGGCGCGTATGTCTTTACGCGCTACCAGTTCCCCGGCAAAGCACTGCTCGCCGCACTTGCCGGGCTGCCCTTCGTTCTGCCGACGGTGGTCGTTGCCGCCGCCTTCCTCGCCCTCATCGGACCGCGCGGCATCATCAACACTTGGTTGATCTCCGTCTTCGCACTCGACGCGCCACCGATTCAGCTTGAACGCACCGTGACACTGATCATCATCGCGCACATCTTCTACAACTATGGCGTCGCCTTCCGCATGTTACAGGCGTTCTGGGCAAGTCAATCCACCCGTATCGAAGAAGCATCGCGTGCGCTGGGTGTGGCGGGCTGGCGCTTGTGGTGGCGCATTCGTCTCGCCATGCTCCGTCCGGCGCTCATCGCGGCGGCTGCTATCGTCTTCATCTACAACTTCACCAGCTTCGGCGTGATCGTCATCATCGGCGGCGCGCGTTTCGCCACTCTGGAAGTCGAAATCTATCGCCAGATTGCCAACCTCTTTGACCTGCCAACAGCGGCGGCATTGTCGCTGGTGCAAATTGTCTTTATGTTCGTTTGCCTGCTCGTCTTCACACGCCTCGAACGTACTGTGCGGCTAACAC
>Ga0224723_1000989_pt1 | contig 18087 bp, 14 predicted proteins | sample Balambano_FR2_Me_FD_161647 | JGI IMG/M metagenome (GOLD analysis project Ga0224723, IMG submission 161647) | Freshwater sediment microbial communities from Lake Towuti, South Sulawesi, Indonesia - Balambano_FR2_MetaG | ecosystem: Environmental > Aquatic > Freshwater > Lake > Sediment | place...
AATAACTATTTATCCTATATTAGATGTAGCACTACAATACATTGCTTTTTTAGCAACAATGTTACTACCGGGACAAGTAACTGTCTACACTACTGATTTCAAATTCACAAGCTCTAGAAACAAGTTCTGCGGGTAGTTCTTCAAAGCTGATTAATGGTAAACAGGTAGGGTTTCGCATGAATTCTTTAGTTAATAAAAATCCAGCAATTGTCCAAGTTTGATATTTTCTGGCTTGTTTACCCATCAATCGCCCTTTCTTACCATCATAATATTCTGGCCACTCATCATCACTTAAACGGGATTCAGCAATTTCTAGAGCTTGTTCAGCTAAATCACTTCTCTTAGTCTTCAGTGCTGCTACTGCGAACATCCACATTAATACTGGCCAACTACCACCATTGTGGTATGACCAAGGAATATTTTTAGGATCACATCCGGTAACAATTTTATACTCTTCGTTTTCCAAAGCAGGAAAACAAATTTTCATCGGCATATCTCCTATGAGATATTCCCATCTATCTTCGATGAGAGTCATAATTGATTGCGATTGCTCATCGGTAGCTAGGTCAGAAATAATAGCCATTAAGTTACCCAGGGAAAAGAAGCGTGTATCTAACTGAGAAGGCCCAACGTTACCAGCAAGATAACCACCTTTTTTCGGTAACCACTTATCTAATTCATAATAAGGCAGAGAATCTGCATATATATTAAATAAATTAACCGCTGTTTTACCATATTCTTCGCCTTTGAAACGATAAATTGCATTTAAGCGATTAATATCGATCCAATAATGCTGGCGAATATGAGCGCATAAAAGTGGTAAGCGATTGTCTATAGCAGCAACTATATCTTGATTTCCTTTACAAATTAGTAGTTCTCTAGCTGCTCGCAACGCAGTATAAAATAAAACTTGTATCTCTAGAGGATGACCGTATATACCCATACGTCGGTCAATCATGCACGCTCCATCTGGAACCAATAGTGTTGGATACAAATCAAATCTGTTAGCTAAACACAATTCCATGATCAGCCTGATACCAACTTGAAACTCAGGTTTATGAGCTAAGGCAAAATCTTTTGTGGAAATCACATAAGCACGTAACAAGATAACCCACCATAAACAAGAGTCTACTGGTGTGACTCGGGCGATCGCGTGTTCACCAAAATCCGCTTCCAAATACTCTTGTCCTTGGTTTGATACCACTTTAAAGCTAGCTGGCATTAAACCACGACCCGGCTTATAAGCATCTAACTCTCTTTCTTTTGGCTGTAACTTTAAAGTTTCTTCTAAGAAATTCCGGACAATTTCCGGTCTACCTTTAATTAAGAACAGTAATGCCGAGGATACAAAATCTCTAACAAAAACTTGGTCATAATTTAGTGCTTCTATTGATTCATCATAAGCTGCCAATGTCCCTACAGGACGCCCTTGATAGTAAACTATCGATTTTTCCAAGGCTTCCCATGCTTCTTTTTCCACATTTTTAAGTGATATCAAGTCGTCTAGTTGCATTGCCAGAGTAACTCCATTTGGGTTGTGACTATGTGGTAAATGCGTCCCTACTTATTACTACTGCTACTACAATCATAACAATTACTATTTCTTGGACAGCAATATGAAGTTGAGGCATTTTACTACTACATTAACTACTCTTACTACCAACTTTTGGCAGATTAATTAGTAATTAATTTGCTGTTAATCTCCTATTTTTTTGGTAAATTACAACCGTTGCTTTTCCATCTTCAGCTGTAACATACTTGCCGGGATCAATCACATAAAATCTATTTTTAGTTTATTTGTGGTGTTCTTTGAAAGTCTCAAACCATTGCTTTACCAAACAAAAACATATTTCAGCTATTGTTTAAGGTTTGCGTAAAGTCAAAAAAACTTTACGTAAATTTACTTAAAATGCCCTGTAAATTATTCAGACTGCGAAACTAATTATTCGCCCACATAATAATAATTTATAACGTTTTTTCATAATATGCAATATGTTTTTAAAAAATTATGTGTACCAGCTTGTGGTGAAGTTGTTGATTTTACTATGCTTGCTGATTAAATGTTACACTCATTAAATTTGCTCTAGCCTTTGTTACAAAGGAATAAAAATCAATCATAACTAAGTTAAAGTAACTTTGGGAACAGTAACAAAAACTTAATAATTACAATCAACGAATAACCAAAGGGTGTGGGGTCTAGAGTGCAAAGTATGGGGTGTAAACTTCGTCTGCTAAATTTGCTCTTAGTAACTACATTTCATAGTGCTTTGTAGTTGCATATTTTACATTTTTTTTAGTACGTATAAATTTACAGATAATATAGTGTTTTTTTCAGTGATAATGACTAAAATACTATTACTTACTATTACAGCTAGATTTAATTCATTGCCGATAACCTATGTTATTCGTGATACATTGCATCAACTGAAAATTCTTCTTGTAAAGATATGTAGTAGTATATTTTCACCTCATATAGATATTTTGCTCGTCTATAATGCTTTGACGAAAAAAAATGACTAATTAAACGTTTAATGAATTATGTGGATTAAGTAATTAGACTTAAGATAATATGTACTATATTTTCAATCTATTTATAAATTACGTAGTAGTAGTTAACAAATTGCTACTAAGTAAAAGTGATTTTAGAGATTGATATCCAGCTAAATGAAGTTACGTAATAAATCCACAGGTCAATTTATCCAATTCTGAAAATAATTGCACTCATAGAATTTATGTTAAAAACCTCAGAAGCTGTAAAAACACCTACTGTTAAACGCTTACTCAAGCTTTGGTCAGAGCGTTACACACCTGAATTATCCTCTGTATCCTCAGAGAATGTATGGTCTTACAATTCGTTGCTTAAAACACTATCACCAGAAGGACGGGCTGCAACCGTAGCCAAGCTTAAAGATAATGTATTAAATACCAATTGCCAGATGGCATTAATCCAAGCAAAGGCTCTCTACAGTTATATTCCCAATATCCTGGACTTGAATGAAGCACGGCGAATTACTCAGTTTGCCTTCAGAGTATATAAAAAATTACTAAGTATTTATCAACAACAATCAGAAGATAGTACACCTACAGGGTGGGAAATACCAGCGATAGACGATTTAGCTTACGCTTTAGAACCAATATTGTTGGTATTTCAAGAACAACACATCGCTTCCAAAGACTGGCGAACATTAGGATTTTTAACTACCCAATTAAACTTTACTAATAGATTAATTGAAAAAAAACTAACATCAGACGAAAAAGCACTACTTGCACCCTATCTTAAGTTTGTAGAAGAACAAGTAGCAATGCCGTGGCAAAGAGTATGTACAGCTGCGGCTAAATATGAAATTGATTCACCAGAACTAGCTGTCGTAGAGCAAATGATGACAGAAACCCACGACATAGCATACACAGTATATCAACAACTATTACAATTGCTACCCGAACATCGTAGCCGTCGGGGACTCTTAGGTGATAGTGCGATCGCACATTCTTGCATTCGTGACTTAAATATGTTCCAAGCATATATCTGGCTATGTTTTTTAAGTAAGAGCATTGAACCCTTAGAAAAAGAAATGCTGCCTTTGTGTGTGATGGTAGTAGAGGGTGTGGGTATTCAATGGGAATTGACAGAAAAATGGTGTGACTTACTGGCCACAGAAATGGAAAAGCGGCTAAGCGAGGAGTATAAACCCTTAGTAGAGCCATATACTCAAGGAATGCGAAAGATATTTTTTCGAGAGCGAGCCAGTTTAGGTTGTAAGGAGCAAGTTGTGGTAACTGGAGTCTGAGAAAGATTTATTCTTCATTAAAGTGCAGCCTTGAGTTATCTTAAATTCTTAGATAACAAACTGCACTTAATATGACCATTGCTCCTCATAAAAAAGCCAAAGCCTTAAAACCCTCCAGTCGTCGTCCAGCCAAAGAACTATGTAGCGAGTGCGGGCTGTGCGATACATACTACATTCACTATGTCAAGGAAGCCTGCGCTTTTATTAATCAACAGATAGACACACTAGAACAACAAACCCACAAGCGATCGCGTGACCTTGAAAATCCCGACGAACTGTACTTTGGTGTTCATCAACAAATGATCGCAGCCCGAAAAACCCAACCCATAGAAGGAGCGCAGTGGACAGGTATTGTCAGTACCATAGCCATTGAAATGTTAAATCGGGGCATAGTTGAAGGCGTAGTATGCGTACAAAACACCAAAGAAGACCGCTTTCAACCCATGCCAATAGTCGCCCGTACCCCAGAAGAAATACTAGCAGCCCGAGTAAACAAACCAACACTATCCCCCAACCTTTCCATACTGGAACAAATAGAAAACTCAGGAATGAAACGCCTCCTAGCAATAGGTGTTGGTTGTCAAATCCAAGCCTTACGAGCCGTAGAAAAACAACTGGGATTAGAAAAACTCTACGTTCTAGGCACACCTTGCGTAGACAACGTTACCCGCGATGGACTACAAAAATTCCTAGAAACCACAAGTAAATCACCTCAAACAGTCGTGCATTATGAATTCATGCAAGACTTTCGAGTACATTTTAAGCATGAAGATGGCTCAATTGAAACAGTACCCTTCTTTGGATTAAAAACAAACCAGCTAAAAGACGTATTTGCTCCCTCCTGCATGAGTTGCTTTGATTACGTCAACTCCTTAGCCGACTTAGTAGTTGGATACATGGGCGCACCCTTCGGCTGGCAGTGGATTGTAGTTAGAAATGATACAGGTAAACAAATGTTGGAATTAGTCTTAGACCAACTAGAACAACAACCTGTAATTACCAGAGGAAATCGCAAAGAAGCCGTTCAGCAAAGTATCCCAGCATATGATAAAGGTGTTACCCTCCCTATGTGGGCAGCTAAATTAATGGGAATAGTAATTGAAAAAATTGGTCCCAAGGGCCTAGAGTATGCGCGGTTCTCTATTGACTCTCACTTTACTCGCAATTTTTTGTACGTCAAGCGGAATTACCCAGAAAAGTTAGAACAACACGTTCCGGAATTCGCTAAACGGATTGTTGGGCAGTATAAACTGCCGGAATGACCTCACGCAAAGGCGCAAAGACGCCAAGGAAGGCACAAATTAATCTAGAGATTATTTACTTGCCTTTGAACCTTTAACTTTCGCTTCCGTAACTCATAGTCCATAACCGTTTCATAGACAGACTCCAGTAAACCAGGTCCCAACCTTGTATGAACCTTAAAAGCAGCATCTACAATCTCCTTAGCAATCTCATTCTCACTCATCCCACTACCTTCGCGCCTACCCTTCGGGAAGCCGCTCCGCGTCTAATGCGCCTTTGCGTGAGACAATCCTAACTCAGTGTATTATCAATAACTAGTACTGCCTCAATCGCAGCCTGTAACGCGATCGCCACATGAGTCCAATGTGTCCCACCTTGGCAGTAAACTACATATGGCTCTCTCAATGGTCCATCAGCAGAAAATTCTGAGGTGCTACCTTCGATAAATGTTCCCCCAGCCATGACTACTTTGCTTTCATACCCAGGCATTGCGTCCGGAATCGGGTCTAGATATGAACCTATGGGCGAATTTTGTTGAATGGCTTTACAAAAAGCAATTAGTTTTTCGGCTGACCCTAGTTTTATTGCTTGGATCACATCCCGACGAGGTGCTAAGGGTGGAGGGTTGACTGGGTAACCTAGTTGGTCAAATACGTAACCAGTAAGATAAGTACCTTTCATCGCTTCTCCCACCATTTGGGGAGCTAGGAATAAGCCTTGGAAGAGAACACGATTTTGGTCAAAGGTAGCCCCTCCGTAACTTCCTATACCAGGTGCTGTGAGGCGACAAGCTGCTACTTCTACTAAGTCGGCACGTCCGGCAATGTAGCCGCCTGCGTTGACGATAGTACCACCAGGATTTTTAATTAGAGAACCTGCTATGAGGTCAGCACCAACTTGGGTGGGTTCTTGGGTTTCAATAAATTCGCCGTAGCAGTTATCAACGAAACAAATGGTGTTGGAGTTTTGTTGTTTGACTATTTTGATGATTTTTTCAATATCCGCGATCGCTAAACTCGGACGCCAAGAGTAACCGCAGGAACGTTGAATTAGTACTAAGCGAGTGTTAGGTTTTACAGCTTGGTTTAAGGCTTGCCAATCTATACTGCCGTCTTTTGTTAACTCCAACTGCCGATAGTTAATGTTAAACTCGGACAAGGAGCCTTGACCTTGACCTCGTAGTCCAATCACCTCCTCAAGTGTATCGTAGGGTGTACCCGCAACTGCTAACATTTCATCCCCTGGACGGAGGACTCCGTATAAGGCGCAAGCGATCGCGTGAGTTCCGGAAACGAATTGCACTCGTACAATTGCTGCTTGGGTACCCATTACCTCAGCAAAGACTTTATCTAAAGTTTCTCTCCCTAGATCATCATGGCCGTAACCGGTGACACCTGTAAAATGGTGAGCGCCAACACGGTGATTGCGGAAGGCATTTAGCACTTTTTTCAGATTTTGCTTGACCTGAGCGTCAATTCCAGAAAAAATCTGTAACAGTGCTTGTTCTGCTTGCCGCAGCTGCTCCAAGCTGTTCATTTGTTCCTCATTTACAAAATAAAGATTATGCGGATTCATCCAAAATTCCGCAGATAAAGCTCAACAAATTATATTCGGGTTACTGCATGACAATTGCTACCTCTGCCAAACCTCAAATTAATTGGGTTAACGCCCTATTTTTCCTTAGTCTTCACATCGGCGCTTTGTTCGCTTTCCTTCCCAGTTTCTTTAGCTGGAATGCTGTTGGTGTAGCTTTGCTACTTTACTGGATAACTGGCGGTTTAGGTGTCACCCTCGGGTTCCACCGTCTCGTCACTCATCGCAGTTTTCAAACTCCCAAATGGCTTGAGTATTTCTTTGTTTTTTGCGGAACACTCGCTTGCCAAGGAGGACCAATTGAGTGGATTGGTACTCATCGCATTCATCATTTACATTCTGATACTCACTCTGACCCCCATGATTCCAACAAAGGTTTTTGGTGGAGCCATATGGGTTGGTTAATTTATGTATCTCCCTCTAAAGCTGAAGTTCCTCGTTTTACTAAAGATATTGCAGAGGATCCAGTTTATCAGTTTTTAGATAATAATATGATTTTTATTCAGGTAGCTTTGGGCATTGTCCTATTGCTTCTGGGTGGTTGGCCTTTTGTGTTCTGGGGAATTTTTGTTCGCGTTGTTTTTGTTTACCATTGCACTTGGTTAGTTAATAGTGCTACTCACAAGTTTGGCTATCGCAGTCATGAATCTGGTGATAGATCCACTAACTGCTGGTGGGTAGCTTTGCTTGTGTTTGGTGAAGGTTGGCACAATAACCATCATGCTTTTCAATATTCCGCTCGTCATGGGTTGGAATGGTGGGAAGTTGATTTAACTTGGATGACTATTTGGTTGTTGCAATCACTGGGTTTAGCTACCAATGTGAAGCTAGCTAGTAAAAATTAGGGAGTAGGGAGTAGGGAGTAGGGAGTAGGGAATGAGGAGGAACAATGTATTCGCTGTTCCCTTCTAATTAAAATCAGGGGTTTTAGTCCCACTAATTAGTAGGAAACTTCCATCATATGTAGTCTATATAACATACTCCCCCTACTCCCTAATTTCGGCTATTAACTAAAGACCATGTTTCATAAACTACAATATATTTCAGAAATTATCTAAAAATATCTCAAAAAAAATTTATAGTCGCCGAGTGCGACTGATATTGTTATAATCCGAAAGGTTAATATTAAGAGACTTTGCGGCGAGTTACTAGCTTTAGTAGCTCGGTGACGGAGTGTGTTTTTCTTCGGGTATTCATGACTACATCCATAGATTATCAAAAACCACTAGACAATGAGCTTGGTGGCTCTGACTTAAAGTTGAAAGATATTATCAAGACTTTGCCACGAGAATGTTTTGCAAAGAAACCTGGCAAAGCTTGGACAGGAGTATTGCTTAGCGTACTGATGGTTGGTTTAGGTTATGCCACTATTGCGATCGCTCCTTGGTTCCTTCTACCCTTAACTTGGATTTTTACGGGTACAGCTTTAACAGGTTTTTTTGTGATCGCTCATGACTGCGGTCATCGTTCTTTTGCCAATCGACGATGGGTAAATGATTTAGTTGGGCATATCATGATGATGCCGTTAATTTACCCGTTTCATCCTTGGCGGATTGGGCATAACTACCACCATACTCACACTAATAAGCTGGATTTCGATAATGCTTGGCATCCCATCAGACCAAATGTATTTGAAGGTTGGGGAAAAACAGCACAGTGGGCTTTTGAACAATTCATGCGTAAGCGTCTATGGTGGGTCGGTTCTATTGGACATTGGGCTGTTGTCCATTTCGATTGGCGCAATTATCAAACTAAAGACCAGCCAAGTGTGAAGCTTTCTGTTGCGGTAGTAGTACTTTTTGCAGCGATCGCTTTCCCAGTCCTAATCTTTACAACAGGTATTTGGGGATTTATCAAGTTCTGGTTTATTCCTTGGTTAGTTTATCATTTCTGGATGAGTACTTTTACTTACGTTCACCATACCACTCCAGATGTTCCTTTTGTAGTAGAGTCGAAATGGAATGCAGTTTTGGCGCAATTGTACGGTACAGTCCATTGTGATTATCCGCGTTGGGTGGAAATACTTTGCCACGATATTAATGTTCATGTACCCCATCATATTTCCACTGCTATTCCTTCTTACAACCTGCGCTTAGCGTATATCAGTATTAAAGAAAATTGGGGTTCATTACTACACGATGAATGTCGATTTTCTTGGTCTTTGCTTAAGAATATTTCCGACCAATGTCATCTGTATGCAGTTGATGACGGTTATCTGTCTTTCAAAGACTACTACCAAAAGCGATAAACAGTAATTCAGAATTTATGTTGAATTTAAAATTCAGTATAAATTCTGAGTTTGTTTTTGGGTAAAGTAGGTTAGCATCATCTACAATCTCTAGAGATTAATAACCTTCACTCAAATAAATTTTGATTGTTGATTTCAGGATTCTATTTTTATAAATCCTGGATTTTTTGTGATATCCAATTTCTATCTAACAGTATCAAGTGCAATCGAATACTATCCGCTCTAGCAATCATCAAGCTTCCGCATCATCTGAAGTCGTAACGATAACATTCTCTTTAGGAGATTTGAAAGCTGCAATTCCATCTGAATGCTTTCAACCCAATCTTGGCAAATCATTCTTTTTCTTTTTTAGAGACATTGCGGTTATTAGTCTGCTTTACGCGATCGCATATCACTTAGACTCTTGGTATTTCTTCCCGATTTTCTGGCTAATGCAAGGAACAATGTTTTGGGCCTTATTTGTAGTTGGTCATGACTGTGGACACCAATCTTTTTCTAAGCATAAATGGTTGAATAATTTGATTGGTCATCTTGCTCATATACCGATTTTAGTTCCTTATCATGGGTGGAGAATTAGCCATCGCACTCACCATTTGAATACCGGACATCTCGATAATGACGAAAGCTGGTATCCTGTCAATGAAACACAATACAGAGAAATGGATTGGGTACAAAAAATCGGACGTTATTATGTGTTTCTACTGGCGTATCCAGTATATTTGTTTAAGCGTTCTCCTAACAAAGAAGGTTCTCATTTTCTCCCCAGTAGTCCACTTTTTAAACCATCAGAAAAATGGGACGTGATTACTACCACAATCCTATGGTCTATGATGGTGGGTTTGCTTGTGTTCCTTACCTATCAATGGGGTTGGATATGGCTATTGAAATACTATGCCGGACCATACATTGTATTTATAATTTGGTTAGATTTGGTAACATTTTTACATCACACTGAATTAGACATACCTTGGTATCGTGAGGGAAATTGGACTTTTCTTAAAGGCGCCCTTTCTACAATCGACCGTGATTATGGTTTCATTAATCATATTCACCATGATATCGGTACTCATGTAGCTCATCATATCTTCTTGAATATGCCTCACTATAATTTGAAGAAAGCTACTGAGGCTATTAAACCAATTTTAGGTGACTACTACCGTAAATCCTCGGAACCAATTTGGGTTTCTTTGTGGCGTTCATGTACTAGTTGTCACTTTGTCCCTGATACTGGTAGTAAAGTTTACTATCAGCGACCAAAATAATAACATAATCTGGGGTGGGATTCTCCTTCCCCTTGATGGCTATTCGATAAAGAGGCATGATTAGGAGGAAACAGTTGATTGATCTGCTTTGAACTGTTGCAATCTAAGTCTAGCAGGCAATAATTTTGACGCTGCTGTGCCCGCAAATGACATCGCAATATTTTTGATTAGTGTACCCATCATTATCATACCAAATTCTATGTGATCGCCTTTTTCTTCATAGCTTCTAACCAAGCCTGTAAATCAGCCATACTAGTAAAATCAAGTAGTGCTTCGCCAAGATTTTCTAATTGTTCCAAAGACAAAGTGTTAATGTAATCGCGTACACCCTCAGGTAATTTTCCCACCCGTCGTGTTAATTGACGAAGAACAAGGGATCTTTCTCTTTGTTCTCCTTCTTCTCGTCCTTCTTCTCGTCCTTCTTCTTTAATTTCCCGATAAACTTGTGTTTCTTTGAGTGTAATTCATTTTCTGGTGGTAAAAATACCCCTACTCGCGCATTCCCTTGTACCTTTCGGCGGCGCGGGGTCGCTCGTCAATCTCAAATTTGGGTTCTTTAACAGCTACAGAATCAAATCGGTATGTTTCTGCATTTTCTGGGCGATTTGTCAATAGTTCAAATAGTGAGCTGGGAGATTGTTGAAATAGTTTGTAAAATATTGAGTCTCGGCGCATGAAGGGTTTTACTAAATCTATTATTCCCATTCTATGCGATCGCATGAAGCTTTAAAATCTTCCGTTTCCTTGGACAATATGTTTAACCGTAGTTAGAGATTCCAAATTAATTAAACCCCGCCTATGACCTTTTTGGTTAGACATTCCTAAAAAAATAGAATCTCCCCGTGAGGGGTTGCGAATAAAACGGGGAGAAGCGTTGATGTAAGTAGCAGCGCTGCTGACACCTAAAGCGAATTGGCGACTTTCTTGATAAGAGTCTGTCACAATACAGTCAGCATGACCACTACTATAACGATTGATCCAAGCGATCGCTTCTTCTAAACTATCTACTAATTTAAAAGCCACTGTTCTAGTTAAATAAGCGCTTCCCCACTCAACATCCTTAGCTAGTTGTAATTCGGGAAAAGCTTCCTGTAACTCAGCATCACCTCTAATTTCAAAGCCTTTTTCCTGCAAACTATTCCATAATGTCAACAAAGACGAGCGCATAGCTTGACGATGAATCAGCACTTTTTCAATAGCATTTACTGGGTCTGGTTCGCATTGGTGGCTGTCTATAATCATCCACCGGATCATTTCTAAACTACCATTCAAAGACCAGTATACATAACAGTTGCCCATTGCTGACTTTAAAACAGGTATTGTAGACTGACGCACTACTTGCTGTATTAAACTAGAACGTCCGTAGGGAATAACCAGATTCAGGTACTGGTCTTGTGTAACTAAATCCCGAATGGAAGTACCATGCTCTGCTGTAATCAACTCTATAGAACCAATCGGTAAACCAGCTTCCATCGCACCACTAGAAAGTGCTTCTGCGATCGCCAAATTTGAGTTACTCGCTTCCGTACTACCTTTAAGGATTAAACTATTACCAGTTTTAATACATAAACCAGCTGCTATTGCTGCTAATTCTGGAAACGCTTCGTAAATAAATGCGATCGTTCCTAAAGGCATTAACTGTGAGTAAGTTTGGGAATCCGAACGCTGATACTCAGCATTTCTAATTCGCCGTAAAGGATCTGGCAACTCCCCTAATTGTTGCAAAATTTCTACAGTATTTTCCAGCCTTTGTGGTGTCAATTTTAACCAATCGAGAATTAACTCTGGTACAGCCATTTCTCGACTAGCTTCTAAATCCAAAGTATTAGCTTCAAGAATATCATCAAATGAACGTTTCAGCGCTTGTGCCATTGCTAACACAGCGCTACTACGGTCATCACTTCTTGCTATCCCTAATTTTAGAGAAGCACAGTAGGCGCGTTTAGCGCCATTTATGAATTCGGGGTTATCATCAAAAGCATCCACCATCTGTCTTGTTAGCGTCTATAGGTAAGCCAGACCATTAATGCTGGTAATATAGCCAATAGCACCGCTACCAATGCCCAAGCAATAATACTCGAACCATTAGCCAATCGCAGTGCCAGTGGTAACCATATAATCACTAACACGAAAATAATACCCAGCGCTACAGGTAGGTAGCTTTCTCCTAAGCGGGGATGAACAACTTGCCAACTAGAACCGTTCCAGCGCCAAGCTTTTTTATAAGGATAGGTTGTAGAAAGTTGTTCTAGAACATGGGCATTATCTTCGGCAACAAAAATTTGCTGACAGCGATCGCAGCCGAATGCTTCTGTTAGCGTAATTGGAACTAACCGTCCCCGACGACGGCAGGGACAGGGGTACTCATGATTAAAATCTAGTTTTTCGTATTTTTGAGATTGCACAAGCGATACTATAACTTGAGCGGTGTATACTATAAATTAGTCAATTTATCGAACCCAATATCAAGTTTATTGGGTCTGGTTTTAGCTCACAATTTTTTTTATAACAGTTGTTTTCTGATCTGACTTTTTCCCCCAGATATATTTTTCAAAAAATCACGTAAAAAATAAATCACTACCTTAAACGCACTAGTCTAAATAATCTTAGCTGAGCGAGGCGTGAATTAACCAAGCTATTCCTTAATTCTAAATAAATTTACAGTAAGTGGATCAAGCCGCTAAACAGTTTTTCTAAACTTTGGTTGATTGCTACTTGCCTCCATATATGGACTTTAGTCAATTCTTGTGAAGAAGAGAACAGGGAATAGGGAACAGGTTGTGCCTTCTTAATCCTAGATTCACAGAAATATTTGTTCTTCAGGACAAGGGAATAGGGAACAAGTTGTTCCTTCCTGTTCCTTTCACACGGTAAGACAGGATTTAAGGAACTCGATGAATCTCCTTCCCTTGAGCGTCATAGACAATAATTGGTAAACTGGCATTTTCACTAATCACATCTAAAGCTTGTTGGAGTGTCTGGAGGTGATTCTGAATACTAGTAATTGTCGTAATTGAAGGATTTCCGTCGTTTAAGCTACTTTGCAACGTTTGTTCATACTCTGTGGTTATCTGTACTGTTATTCCTTGTTCTGTAAGCATAAAGTCACAAACTTGCACCGTACCAGAACAAGTTCTCTCTAAGTCAGTGCGAGTTTTTTGTAAGTTGCCAAAAATCTGTAACTTTTCTTGAGCTTGCTGAAGCGCAACTGAATAAGGCTCAATTAATGATTGAGCTTGGTTATAGTACAAGCTATCAACAGGAATCTGCTTAGCGGTATTGACGGATTGTTCCCAACTATTTACCGCTGCTGGCCATTGGTTTTTTTGTGCGTAAACCTTGGCTTGCAATGCTTTAGTAACAGCTTGATTATAAGTATTAATCGCCATTTCCTCTTTGGTGGCGCGATCGCGTGCAGCAGCAAATGATGGTTTATATTCTCCTAGTAGTGTCCGTGCTTGTTGGTAAGCTGAGCTAGTTTCTGGAATCACAGTCAATGCATTAACTACTACTTGCCAAGTAGACTGGACTTTCTGCAAATCTCTCAAATTTTGGACTATGGTTTCCCGTTCCTGTGCTGCTCTAGCTACCGCTTGCGCTGCTGTCAGTTTTTTCAACCATTTATCTTGTGCCACTAACTGCTGGTTTACAGCTTGTAGATTACCCTGATAAAGCAATAACTTCTGTTTTACTAATCCAGATTCACCATCCCTGCTGATAATTTCCAAAGGCGCGATCGCACTTCTAAACAACTGCTGTCTTGCTTGTAGTTCCTCTGGCTTATTTGTTTGAGTTTGCATTTTTTCCAACCCCTGGGATCCCAAAGCCAATGCTTTTATCACCCGATTAATTTTTTCTAACTGAGTTGACAAATTACCTGAAAGCTTAATTGCTTGTGAATGATGCAGCGACCAAGGAGGAATACTTTTAAGTGCTGTGCTGTTGAGTTGAAATTTTTGTTTGAGTTTAATTAATTCTTCTTCAGACTTCAGGTGACTTAGAAGTCTATCAAAAGATTGTTGTAATTGTTGTGCTATTTGTAACTCTCTACATTCAAAAATCACGCAAGGACGAGTTAGGAGGTATCCAACACCTGTAGCTACCACTAAGAACAAAACACCTAATAACACAGGTTTTTTAGGTTTTTTTTGAATTGGTGTCGGCAATGATACATCACAACCATCTACTCTTAGGTCAAGAGGTTCTTCCCTTGGTTGAAACAAAGACAAAGAAGAATCGAACTGTATCTCTTGTTCAAAATAGGATTTTTCCTGCGCTTCCAAACGCACAGAAAGTCTAGCGTATGGTAATTTTCTACCTTCTATTCTCAGAAAAAGCTCTATCTGTCGCTCTTTTTGAGTTGGTAGCGAGTGTAGTGTTTGCTCAAGTAGCGTCAAAATTTTACTGGGATCACCTGTGATATCTTGAGGGTGTTGTACCAGAACCAGTATTTGGTTATGAACAGCACACTTTACTTTAAATAAAGTGCCAGAAGGAACTTTGACACACAAGGTTTTTTGCAAGATTGTCTCTAATAGCTCTAATTCTTGTAGGGCTACAGTATTATCACGTTCATTAATGCTTGATGGACTTCCGTTTATTGAATGTAAATACACAGTTTAACTAACCACAGCCTAAAAAAACCAAACGACCAAATTTGTAGCATAAATTACTGGATTTTACCAACTTGTATGGATGAAGTAGGGAACAGGGAACGCAAGAAAAAATGCGTCCTCTCATCACAATCCCTCGATTTTAATTATAGAGACTTCTCTGTTAAGAATTGTCCGTTCCTTGTTCCCTATTTAGCCGATACGTTTCGTATCATCATGAACTAAATTATTCTTATACGGTGAAGCACTAATATACAATTAAAAAAAATTAAAATTTAACTATAGATAAATGTATTTTATTTTTTCAGTAGAATTTGATAAATTTAATTTCTAAAATTGGGTATGCATAAATAGTTGGTTGCATCATCTAACTGGAAGCATAATTTTGAAATAAAAATTGGGAATAATAAACTTTCTGAGCATTATTACTGCATTTATGATACTAATGAATGTACTATAGATATCTTAATTACATTATCTGAGTACTAGTAAATAGTCATAAAAATATGACTTTAGGTGAGCCAGACTAGCGTATTAATGTTGTCAGAGAATTTTTTAGTTAGCTTGTATGCAAGCAAATTTACTGATGCAAATGTTTACATAGCCTTCATATAACAAAAGTAAGTTACTTCGAGAAACGAATTTACGGTATCTACTGAATTGGATAATATTGATGAAAGAAAAATTAATTGTATTAGAAGACGAAAGAATTATTTTGCCAGTAGAATGCGGTAAAAAAATAACTTCTCCGCAGCAGTACAGCAACAGTGGAAAAAAAAGGTGTGTCTCAATGGATTTGTTGGAGTACCAAGTTAAAGACTGGTTTGGGAACATAGGCATCCCTGTATTGCCTTCCCAGCGAATTGACCATCCTACGGATTTAAAACGTTTAAAAATCAACTATCCGATAGTATTAAAGTCTCAAGTGTATGGAGGTGGACGCTCTAGAGTTGGTGGGATCAGGTTTGTAGAAACCACTATTGATGCGATCGCAGCAGCCCAAACTATCTTCAATTTATCGATTTTTGGGGAATTACCGGAAGTATTACTGGCAGAAGCTAAGTATGAAACCGACCAAGAATTTTACTTGGCTATAGTACTAGATACGGCTGTTTGCCGACCGATAATTTTAGGTTGTCGAGAAGCAAATCTGGATTGGGAGTCGGCAGGAGAAAAAATGCAGTATGTTGTGGTAGAGCAGGAATTCTCTCCATTTTATGCTCGACGACTGGCTTTGAAGATGGGCTTGCAGGGCGTGCTGATGCAGTCAGTAAGCGCGGTAGTAGAGAAAATGTACGGTTTATTTGTGCAAAAAGACTTAGATTTAGTGGAAATCAATCCCTTAGCGGTGAGTTCTACAGGTCAAGTTATGGCACTTAACGGTAATGTCAGAGTTAACGAAAGAGCAATGGCTCGTCATCCAGATATTGTATCAATGGCGACAAAAATGTTAGATCGTCAGAACGGCATTATTAGAACAAATGGGAGTATAGGAGAGTGGGATGGAGTAGAATTACATGGGAAAATCGGTATTATGGGTAACGGTGCTGGTTCTGTAATGGCTACCCTAGATTTAGTTGCTAACTCTGGAGGGAAACCAGGAATTTGTTTGAATTTACGCCATGCTTCTGCCACGGATATGTCAACTACCTTTAGAGGTAGGTTGGAAAAAGGTCTCAAAAGTTTAGCCGCTGACCGCAGTATTCAAGTTATACTGATTAATCTCCTTGGTAGCATTCCCCAAGCTGCGGAAGTAGCAGAAGCGATCGCTAACTTTGTGCAATTAGACAAAAACGAATTTCATTCACACAATGGTAGTAGAAGTGGTCGGGAGAGTTGTCTTCCTCGGTTAGTTATACGTCTTGCTGGTTCTGAACTGAATACAGCCAGAAAATACTTAGCCACACTTAAGACTCAAGGTGATGTTCCTGTAATCGTAGTCGAAAATTTAGATGAAGCTGTAACAGAGGCAGTGCGCCTTGTAAAGCCAAGCGTTCACAAGAAGGTTTGATAATTTCGGTGTCAAATCGGCAGATAAATAAAAAGTACCCACAACAAGCCGATAAAATCAGTTTTTTGGGAACTAAGCTTTAGAAACGGCAAGTTAATCTTAGTACAAAGTGAATCAATGCGACACCGTATATGTGTCTTTCCTGATGACTCAATTGGCTGGGTTTCCCAAATAACCTGCTTTTTTATGAACTTAACGCCAGACAGTAAAGTAGTAATTCAAGGTTTCTATGAATTTATATCAGCAACTCATGTTGCTCAAATGAAAGCTTACGGTACAAATTTGGTAGCTGGGATCAATCCTGGAGGTGGAGGACAGCAATTATATGGTCTTCCTGTATTCGACTTAGTAGAGGAGGTAGTAAGTCAATTTGGGATCATTGACACCAGTATCATATGTGTACATCCATATCAAGTACTTGATGCTGCCTTGGAAGCGATCGCATCAAATATTGGCCAAATTATTATCATTTCCGCAGGTGTACCACCTCTGGATATGGTGCAATTACTTCGTAAAGCTGAAACCACAGAAACCTTAATTGTTGGGCCAAATAGTCCAGGGATAATTTTACCTGGCAGAATCTTGTTAGGAACACAACCTAATGAGTTTTATACACCAGGTACTGTTGGAATCGTCAGCCGTAGTAGTACCCTTACCTATGAAATAGCTTGGGAGCTAACAAAAGCTAATTTAGGACAATCTATTAGTGTCAGTATTGGTAGCGATGCTATTGTTGGTTCGTCTTTTATTCAATGGTTACAAATACTTGATGAAGATGAAACTACTCAGGTAATAGTTTTAGTTGGTCAGCCGGGTGGAGGTAGAGAAGAAGCAGCAGCTCGCTATATTGCCGAAGCCATAGATAAACCAGTTATTGCTTATATCGCTGGTACACAAGCACCACCAGCAAAACACTGGCATCAAACTGGTACTTTAGCTACTGTTATGGGACCAGATCCCGACTTTGGGACAGCGAAAAGTAAATTAGCCGCTTTCAAAGAGGCTAACATTCCAATTGCAGAACGTCCTTCTGATATTCCAGAATTAGTCAAGAAAGCACTAGAAAAGAATTAACAGTTAATCAGCTGTTATCAACCCCTTTAGCCCTTGCTTAGGGGTTGATTGTTAAGTTTATACTTATCAAAAGCAAGTAAATTTAAATTTACATCTATTTTAGTTACAATTAGCACATATAATTAGGGTTTGCTTAATAAAGTTATAAGTTAATATAGGTGATGGTTTTCAGCCTTTTTACCAAAAAGTTCGTGCAAGGAAATAACATCTAGAAGCTCAAAAGCCTTGCAGCCCTCACCCCCTCCCCTCTCCCAAG